>Ga0137306_100579_pt1 | contig 48370 bp, 46 predicted proteins | sample Inofroosms_March_FD_97187 | JGI IMG/M metagenome (GOLD analysis project Ga0137306, IMG submission 97187) | Mouse cecal microbial communities from Vienna, Austria - N-Acetylneuraminic and N-Acetylglucosamine D2O microcosms_March | ecosystem: Host-associated > Mammals > Digestive system > Large...
TGGGGATTCTTCAAGTTAAGCTTTTTCTTTAACACGATGAAATGATACATTTTTGATAACAAATCTAATGGAACAATATATCTTGCTATTACCTGACCTTTTCTTCTCAACTTATACAGTATTGAATCTCTGTCCATTTTCTTTTCACCCTTTCCTTTATCTGGTAGTCTTGCTTTGGCTTAATAAAACTTATCTTACTGTCTACACAAAAGCGGATGTTGTAAACTGGTTATTACAGCTTCTTTTACAAAAAGCAGTGCATAACAAATAATAACTTCTAACCATTCAAAAATACTAATATTTATATGTAATATCATTTTTTCGTAATATTTTCTTGTATAAAAATTTTTGAAACCTAACTGGAAGAAAATATACTCCCATCTGTGCTATTGCAACTTCAATAAATTCAATAAAAGAATTAAATCCCGATTTCCAAGCTTTATACCTAATTTGTATTAAAACTTTCGTATTAATCCACGATTTTCTCTTCTGATACGTTTTTTCATCAAATCTAAATCTGAAAACATGTTCTCTCAAATTCATGCAAACAGCATTGCTCTTTAACATTTTAATCCACAAATCTGTATCCTGATTTTTTCTGTAATCAGAATACTTTCCAACTGCTTCTACTTTAGATTTTCTATACATAACTGTCGGATGATTAAACGGATCCCTTTTTTTTGCAAATCTGTAGATTTCCTCATTCGTATTTGGAACATTCCTACATCCAACAATATTATCAACATCTCCAACAAATTCATCTGCTGGGCAACCGATAACATCAAGCTTTGGATTTTTCTCAAATTCTTTAATCTGTAGTTCACAACGATCAGGCATAGAAAAATCATCAGAATCCATTCTGGCAATTAGTTCATTATTAATGTAATTAAACCCTTCATTCAAAGCCAATCCAAGTCCTCTATTTTTTTTTAACTGCACCTGAACAATATTAACTCCCTGATTACTATGAGAATCTATCACTGCTTGCAATCCATTGGTGACAGGGCCATCTTTTACTATAATAATTTCATCTGGTAGGTATGTTTGATGGAGCATACTTTCTAAACTTAATGAAAAATATTCCGGGTTATCTTTTTTATAAACTGTCATAAGTACAGAATATTTCTGCATCTAAAATCCTCCAAATTCTATTTATAATTTTTTTCAAAAACCACTGATACAGTCCTAGGCATTACAGCGAAATCATTAATAAAACTAAACCTTTTAATTCTTTCCAAATTATATTTCATCTTCCCCGGCAACACTCTTTCCACATAAACCTTATCCACGTCCTCCGCCCCGTTTAGCAATTCAGCCTCATCCTTATACCTGATACTTGCCTCACTCGTAATTCCAGCAGGCAGTAACAATGTTGCCTTCATTTCATCAGTATATTTCTCTACATACTTCGGCACCTCTGGCCTTGCCCCGACAAAGCTCATATCTCCCTTCAGTACATCAATCAACTGCGGCACCTCATCCAACCTGTATTTACGCAAAAAAAAGCCCACTCTTGTTATCCGGCTATCTCCGTCAACAGTGACTGACGTTCCAATCCGATCTGCATCTGCCACCATAGTACGGAGCTTATGTATCCTGAATTTCTTACCATATGCAGTCACGCGTTCCTGCCTATAAAAGACTGACCCTTTAGAATCTAATTTAATGAGGACTGAGAGAATGATCAGCAAAGGACAGAACGCCACTAACATTACCGCCGCCACAGTAACATCGAAAATACGCTTTACTTTCAAACTAAATCTTCTTCTCGATAAAATCTCATAATATTCCCGGACTTCCGGCTTCTGCATCCCCTTGGGCAGTTCCTCCCATTCCCGCCATTTCATCAATTCCTTCTCCCGTTTTCAGATATATTCTTTAATAATCTTTCCGAAACACTCCATCACATACTCCACATCCTCATCCGTCAGCTTCGTATGCAGCGGCAGTGTAATCAGATTATGATAATAATCATAAGCATTCGGGAAATCTCTGATATCCCATCCCATTTCCTTATATGCGCTCATCATCGGAAGCGGTTTATAATGCACATTCGCTGCCACTCCCATCTCAGCCAGCTTTTCAATAATCTCATTCCGCTGTTCAGAAGTGATCCCCGGTATTCTGGTCAGATACAGATGCCCCGAACTGCGGAAATCTGCGCCCATATGATTAAGATGCATAACTCCAAGTTCATCACTCACCTCATCATATCTTCGGATGATATCGTGGCGTCTGGCAATCAACCCCTCATAACGCTCAAGCTGTTTCAACCCAATAGCGGCCATGATATCTGTCATGTTGCATTTATACCAAGGGCCTACAACATCATATTCCCATGCTCCCAGCTTAGTCTTTGCCAATGCATCTTTGCTCTGTCCATGCAGACTCAGCAACTGATACCAGTGATAAAGTTCATCATCATCGATTCCGGGAATAGTCCTCCACGTGCTTGCCCCACCTTCGGCAGTTGTGAAATTTTTTACGGCATGGAACGAAAATGATGTAAAGTCAGCAAGTTCTCCTGCCATTTTCCCATGCCACCGTGCGCCAAGGGCATGCGCACAATCGGATACGATAACAACGCGGCCTATCGCTTCCTGGATCTTATTTGCCGGACGGAATAATGATTTTTTATTTTTTACAGCCTGATAAATCCGGTCATAATCGCAGACTATGCCTCCAAGATCAACGGCAATGATTGCTTTGGTCTTTTCCGTAATCGCGGCTTCCACCGCATCATAATCCATCTCCACACAATCCTTCTGGGAATCGATAAACTTTACCTTTGCCCCAACATGGATTGCTGCAGATGCAGAAGCCGTATAAGTATAAGCCGGAACCAGTACTTCATCCCCTTCACCTATTCCGAGAATACGAAGATTTAACTCTTCCGCTGCTGTGGCAGAATTCAGACACACAACTCTGCTGGTATGGCAATATTCTGCCAGCTTTTTCTCCAACAGTTTTGTCCTCGGTCCCGTTGTGATCCATCCAGAGCGAAGCGTTTCTGCTACTTCCGCAATCTCCGCCTCCGTAATATCAGGCGGACTAAATGAAATTATTCTCTTTTCCATGATCAGCATTCCTCTTTTGCCCTAAATATGAAATTCACCATATCCGCTCCATATTTTCATCATCTACACTCACTATTACATCGCAAAACACACAAACCGCGCAATGCCTCTCGGGCACACCCGCTTCTATCAAAACCTCCCAAAGTCAAGGCAGTTTTCAAAAAAAGCTCACCGCATCTTCTTCAGTCCAATCCATACGGTTGACCTGCTTATTCTCCTCAAGCACGATCTGCGCCTCTCCATCAACCGCTTTAATGCTCTTAACCAAATATGATTTATCAAACTCATAACCGGCCAGTTCCTCTCCACTGTCAAATCTCAGATCAAAAGGCTCTATGATATGTATAGGAGATATAATCTTCTTTAACCCAAAATCCAATTTATACATAACGTCTTACGCCTCCCCGCTTTCCTCGGCATCGGATTTCTACACATCTACACAACCCCAATCGCCTGAAGCTTCTCCGCCTGCTCCTCCGACAGCTTCCTGTTCTTCATCCTCGTATGCTGGTTATTCAGCCATCCCTTAAGCTTAAAGCCGTCTTCGCAGACATAATTCGCAGGCATCCGGATACTTCCGTGCTCCTTTACATATTCCACAGCATGGGCGTATCCCTTTTCCCAAAACGCCTGATTCTTATTCCAGGCCAGTCCTATCGCTTCCAGTCTTTCTATCCGCTCCTGCGAAAGCTTCCCGATCCGCTTCCGGTATCTCTGGGTGCGGATCCAGACGATCGGCTTGAAACTGCCGAATTGGAAATCTTCCGAGATTTGGTTGATATCCCCATATTCCCTGGCATAACGCTGGCAATAGCCAAAGCCCTGTTCCCACTTGCTCTCAAACCTGTCCCAGCTCATGCCGATGCCGTCGAGAAGTCCGGCCTGCTCCTTTGAGAGCCGCCCCATGCCGTAGCTTTCCCTCTGTGAGGATATCCAGATCCCCACTTTCAGTCCATCCGCCATGTAATCATAAGGAATGTTCAGATCGCCATGTTCCCTGTAATACTCTGCCGCAAGCTCGTAATACTTCATCCACCTGCGTACCAGGACGGAGTTCCATTCGATTCCGATTTCCTCTAACTGCGTGATCTTCTCCGCAGAAAGCTTTCCCTCGGCATATTTTTTCCTTATCCCCCGGTACAGACGCCCGAGCCGTACTCCGCTCTCTGTCTCATATTGCGCCGGGATATCCAGATTGCCATGCTTTCCATAATAATCAACAGCCGCTTCATAAAATGTATTCCAGGTTCTGTCCTCGGCAGAATCCCAGTTCATTCCGATCTTATCTAAGGCAGCTATCCTCTCCTTTGTCATGGAAGGATCATTTTTCCTGCGGTTCATCCGCTGCGTAGCGATCCACCTTCCGAGCGCATGCCCGGAATCCGTCTCATAAGCCAGCACAGGGAGCAGGTCGCCATGCTTTTCATAATATCTTTCTGCCTCGAGATACATCGCATCCCACGAAGCAGTCAAAGCCCCCTCCATAGCGCGAAAGAGCCTCAGGCAATCCTTCAGCTCGCCGGTCACCTCAAATGTTTTATTAGCTATCTCTTTTTCAGAACCGCTGTCCCTCATAAAATCAAGAGCCGCTTCCATTTCTTCTTTGACCGCATCTATACTGTATAGATTTTCAATATTATTCACCACGTCAAAGATCACTGGTTTTGTCTGCTTAGATGCGGATAACGCCCTTCCGATCTGCTGTTTGTAAACGACAGGAGATACCGTCGGGCGAAGAAGGATGACCCCGGACACATTTTCCACATGCACGCCCTCATTCAGGGCATCTATGCAGAAAAGCAGCTTCAGGCGGCGCTCGTCCCCGTCTTCCCTGAACCGCTTAAACGACTCGCTTGCAGCGGGATCTTCAGTATATAAAGAATAAACGTGGGGCGTCTCATCGATCAGATGAAACCACTCCTTCACCTTGCCCATAGCTTCCCGCATCGCCTCAAAATTGGCGCAAAATACAATATATTTACCGCACCGCTCAGTCATGTGCCTGTCAAAAAGCACGTCCAGGCCTTCCGCTTTGTCCAGCGCTCGCTTTAACTGATCTAAGCAGTCTTCTGCCTGCTCCCTGCGCTTTTTATTCTTAATCTGGCAGACCTTCTCACTGTATTTTTCCAGATCATCCATATACGAGTAAACAGACTGGACGTATTTCGGCGGATGCAATATACCTCTTACGATCGCCTCACCCAGGGTCATCCTGCTGGCAATATGTCCGTCAAATAATTCATCTGACATATCCCTCTGGTTATCCAGATAGCGGACTGCCGTAGCCGAAAGCCCCAAAAGCGGAACTTCGCCGTATATGGCAAGAAGCCGGCCAACCCCCTGCCCCCAGGCAGCTGCCCCGCACCGGTGGAACTCGTCAAGGATAATATAATCCGGCTTAATCTCCTTCATCTCTAAATCCGTCATATTCATCAGCCGCGCGTAGGTAATAAACTCCACATTTTCCGGCTGATAGCCTTCACTGGCACACGCAAGGTTCTCAAGCTGCGTGTCAAATATATATTTTGACGGGGACAGCCAGCAGATCTTTTTCTCCGGATGATCCTCACACAGTTTGAACCCGATAAACGATTTTCCTGTTCCGGTAGGATGAATGACGGCCGCTTTGCCCGTACTGGAAAGCATATCCGCAACTGATGTATAGGCATTCTGATTATGCTCATATAGACACATTGCCATCTGTGCTGCACACCTCCGTTTTGTACAGAAAATTTCGTAGATTATTCCAATCTGCGAAAAAGTACGGTTATTCCCCGTAAATGCGGGCTTTCTCATCATTGCTGACCCATAAATTGACCATAAATAGCCGAAAGTGAGTTCATATACTTGCGTTTTACTTCTTCTGTCGGGTGGATATATCGGTTCAGCGTTATCTTGACATCAGAATGGCCTAATATCTCGCTCAGGCTCTTAATATCCACCCCGCCATTAACGCAGTTTGTCGCAAAAGTGTGACGGAGTGTATGGAAATTTGTCTTCTTTATTCCGGCAAACTGAAGATATTTGTGAAATTTGTTCTGGTATGTTCTCGGTTCCATCGGCTTATTTTTATTAATGACATATTCACCGGCGCCGGTGCGATAATCATGAAGCATCTTCGCAAGATCGTCTGATAGCGGAATCTCCCGTTTGGAAAATATACTTTTCGGTTCTCCCTCAAGAAGCGCTGTCCTGGTACCTTTTCCTTCTATCGACATCCGCTGTACAGTCGTGTTGACACACATCGTTTTGTCTGCAAAGTCAATATCATCCCATTTCAGCGAACAGATCTCGCCCAGGCGGAGCCCCGTCGAGATGCAGACGATAATTCCTAATTTATAAATATCCATCTCATCATAAAGATAGTGGAACAGCCTCGTCTGCTCAGACAGGTTCAGGACTTCCGTCAGCCTTGGCTCTTTCCTGCGCCTGGGCCTGGAATAATTTATTGCAGAGGAGTAATGCTGCGAAACAGCATAATCAAGAATCTGGTTTATCACGCAAGAGATACTGTTTTGTAAACTGTTTGACAAAAATTTCTGCTCCTCCATTTGAAAGATGCCGGCCAGGGCTTCCGAATCCAGCTCCGAAAACAATACTCCGCCGACTTTTTCTTGAATATATTTTTTGTATACTGAGCGATATTTCACATAGGTTGAATGTTTCTTTTCGCTGCTGATAACACTCAGCCATTCTTCCGCCGCCATATGGAAACAGACTTTTGAACTCTTGCTCTGCTTTTTTGAAATACTTTTCACCGACTGCCTTGCTTTGTATAATTTTTCCTTAACTTCCCCGTAGCTCCTGGCATAAACCGAACGCACCCGGCAGCATCCGGTATACGGATCCCGTACCGAATACCGTCCCTCCCATCTCCCGTCCTTTCTTTTTCTGATGTTTTCTCCGCGTCTTGACATCCTTTTTCTTCCTCCTGACCATGTTTTTGACCCCTAATAGAAATAAATCTACTTAGAATAAGCAGGATTTGCCCGTAAAACACTGCAATACCGCACATTGCATTTTTTGGTAATTGACAAATACTACCGTTGTAAGTATAATAAGTTACGTGGATTGAGCCAATATCGGCCGGGAATCGCTGTATTAATGAACCTTTGCTGCAGCGCTTAGACCATTTCGCAGATTGGAATAATCTATGATAAAATCGCTTATCTTTCATCGGCGATCCTATATCCGTATAATATAAAAACGGTACAGCCTCATCTGGCTATACCGTTCTTTTTTCGTTATCTGTTACCTGTTTTCTATTTTACAAAGAGCCTCCATCGCTATTTTTGAACATACTTCTCCTTTAACTCTTTCACCTTCGCATTGTAAGCGTCATTCTGCTTCTGGTGAAGAAGATTCGCCTTGATCGTCCCGCTCACATCCGCGTAGGACGTATCGGAAGCCCCGCTCTTTTCTTCCACTTTGATCAGATGGTATCCAAAGCTTGTCTTTACCGGACCGATGATCTTGCCGGTCTCTGCGCCGAACGCTGCCTTCTCGAACTCCGGGACCATCTGCCCCTTCCCGAATTCGCCAAGGTCTCCCCCTCTCTGCCCGGACGGACAAGTGGAATACTCCTTCGCCGCATCCTCGAAGGTCTTCCCGCCGCCTTCAATCTCCGCCAGAATCTCCGCGCATCTCTCCTCCGTCTCCGTCAGAATATGCCTTGCCTTCACTGTCTCGCCCTTGACGAACCGGCGCTTATTCGCCTGAAAATAGCTCTCTGCCTCCTCATCAGTGACCGCGATATCCTTTATCGTCTCGGAGATCATCATCTGCGCAAGGATATCTTTCCTTGCACCCTCCATGATCTTCTGAAATTCCTCTGTCTCATCAAGCTTTAACTCCTCGCCCTCCTTCGTAAACATACGCAGCGCGATAAGCTGCTCCAGATACTGCTGCCTGAACTGCGGATTCGTCCGGTACGCCTGCTGATCCTGAGGAACATTCTCCATAAAATCATTAAGATCCTGCTCCGTAACCTCTTCGCCTGCCACAACTGCCAATACTTTATTCTCCATCATTTTCTCCAATCCTTCCTAATCATAATAATCATAGTCTTTCCTTCTTCGCTTACCACCGCCGAACAGCGACCGGATCAGCCGGAATACCCCCTTCACAACCGCCCGCGCGACGACAAATGCGATAAACATCGCCATAAACCCTGCCACGCCCGCCACGATATCATCAAAGTCCATCGTCCCGGTCCCCGTGATCCCCTGACCGATCTCAATGGCAAACACAATCACGATGATCACCGTAAACACATAGATCCAGGCGATCACCAGCACATGGTTCTCACTCAGCAGCTTAAACAACGGATAGATCACAAAAAGCATCCCCATCCCTAGAAATCCGATCACAAGGAAATGAAGCTCTTTATCCGAAAATACCGTCTCAAAACTATCGTTCCAGGTCATAATCATATCGTGGATAACCGCGATCATCTTTACAATTACATATAAAAAATCAGCCATAATCTCAATATCCCCTTATCTTTCGTTTTTGCCTTCTACCTATATTTCCCGCGCAGCCCTTCCCCGCAGCTGCCCTAGTACAGCATTGCATTAGTCTTTCTTTTTATCCGGCACGAACTGGTCAGGATAGACTTCGCTCCCTTCATATCCGCAGAAACCCATCCGCGTGGAATTACATACCGTCAGATAGTACTCTGCAATTTCATCCTCCATCCATTCCATAGATTCCTCTGCGTCTTCTTCGTCTTCTAACTCCTCCTTATTTATCTCGCGCAGACAGTCCATACACCAGAAAGCATCCCACTCTTCGCAAATTCTTTTCCGCAGTATTTACAATATCCTTTTGTCTGTTTTGCCATATCCCATTCTCCCGAATCCTTTTTCAGCTCAAGACTGCTACACACTGTTCACCCCGTGGACAACAACCGATGTTTTCTCTAAAAGTGTATATCATTCTGTCTGAGAAATCCAGTTATTTTTTTCTTAAGACAGCCGGACATATAAAAAGACCGCCCGGCAGCTCATCCCTCAGGGAGCCTGCTGCCGGACGGCCGTCACTTTATTTTATTCGATCACGATCTCAAATCCTGTATCGATCTCCTTTGTCTTCGTCTTTTTCCCGCGGTCCTTCACAAGCTTCTCCACATTCGTCTTCTGGTGAGGCTCACTGACTAACACCTTCACCGGCCCGTTACCACTCTTTAAAGCCTCCGCTGTCAGCATAATCGGCTCCGGACAGGAAAGACCTCTTGCGTCTACTTCTTTCATATTACAAGTCCTCCTATTTCACATTTTCCCGTTTGTTTGTAAATGCAATGATAAAGCATACGACGATGCAGATGATAACTGCCGTCTTGCCGGCCGGTGTAGCCGCTCCTGCAACTACCTCGTTCGTCTCTGCGTTAAGCGCCGTTCCGCTTGATGCAAGTCCCAGGTTATGGCAGAGCGCAGCTCCCACAAACAGACCCAGCACCGTCACTGCCGCATCGGATGAACCCTGGCCCGCCAGAATCAGCTGACGAAGCGGACAGCCTCCTGCAAGCACAGCGGCAAATCCGACAGCGTACATGCCAAGGATATTCCACAGATGATCCGAATGCGCGATAATCCCCGGTGTATCGAATCCTACTACGAATTTGCCCATCGCAAGATTAAATATAAGCATTACGACAAACACGCCGCCGATAACTGTCAGCAGATCAAAGTTCTTCATCAGGATCACGTCGCGGATCCCGCCGGCAAAGCACATCCTTGCCTTCTGGGCAAGAGCGCCGAATACAAGACCGCCGATCAGCGACAAGATAATCGGAGCATGCATGCTTCCCGGACCTGCCTCACTGGCCTTCAACAGTCCCATCACGCCAAGTACCAGTACGCCCACCAAAAGGATTGGCAGCACTGCGCCGCTCTCCTTCCCGGTATCGTGGGAACGTCCCAGGCTGAAGCCTTTCTTCAGCGCAAATGTACCTGTCGCCACACCAAGAATGAATCCGACCAGCGCAACCCATGCATTCAGGTCGCCTGCCGACATACGGATCACCATACGAAGCGGGCAGCCCAGGAACACAAGGGATCCGATCATAATGACCATTCCCAGAATAAAGCGGATCATCGGCGATGAACCTGCTGTCGAGCGATACTCCTTCGTCGCAACGGAGATCAGAAACGCGCCCAGCACCAGTCCCGTGATCTCCGGCCTTGCATACTGGACAACCTCTGCCTGGTGCATGCCGAGAGACCCTGCCATATCACGCACAAAGCACGCAATACAGAACGCCATGTTCGCCGGATTCCCGAAATAAGCCAGAACCGCCGCGACCGCTCCGCATAAGACCCCCGCAACTGCGAGTTTTTTCCTTGAATCATACAAATTCATGTTACTTTCCTCTCTTTCCTCTTTGTGTAACTATTTTGTTTCTTCTCTATTATTATGAACTTGCATGAATCATGTGTCCAATTAATTATGCTTATGAACAGATACATTTATAGATATAATCAATAAACAACCACAACATACAGAGCACCCCAAGGCTATATTCACAAAATCTATTTCCGCTCTTCAAGCTTTTGATAATCCACATGGTACCCTACATATTTGTAAGCGGGACGGATGATCTTTCCTTTATTCACCAGCTCCTCAAGCCGATGGGCGCTCCAGCCGGAAATCCTTGATATAGCAAAAATCGGTGTAAAAAGCTCTGTAGGAATCCCAAGCATGCTGTATACAAGCCCACTGTAAAAGTCTACATTAGCACAGATCGGCTTGAAAAGCTGCCTTCTCTCCATCAGAAGCTTTGATGCGACACGCTCCACCATATTGTAGAGGGCGAATTCCCCTTCCATTCCCTCCGCCTCCGAAAGCTTCTCTGCATATTCCTTAAGCACGGCCTCCCTCGGGTCAGATATGGTATAGACCGCATGGCCCATCCCGTAGATCAGCCCCGCACCGTCAAATGCCTTTTTATCAAGCACCCTGATCAAATACTCCGTCACCGCCTGCTCGTCGGTAACATCCGGGCAGGATTCCTTAAGATCATCGAACATCTGCATGACCTTCAGGTTAGCGCCGCCGTGGCGCGGCCCCTTGAGGGAGGACATGGACGCAGCTACTGCCGAATAGGTATCCGTCCCGGAACTTGTCACGACATGGTTGGTAAACGTACTGTTATTCCCGCCGCCGTGGTCTGCATGGAGCACAAGGGCGATATCAAGCACCTTTGCCTCCAGATCAGTATATTTGCCGTCCTTGCGGAGCATGTATAAGATATTTTCCGCGGTAGACAGCTCCGGCTTCGGCGGGCGCACCATCAGTGTCTTGTCAAAATGAAACATCCGGTACGCATAATAGGCATACACACTCATCATAGGCATCTTGGCGATAAGCTGCAGGGACTGCCTGAGCACATTGGATACCGAGATGTCATCCGGCCTCGCATCATAGGAATACAAAAGCACGATACATTTTTGCAGGGCATTCATAATATTGGCCGGAGGCGCTTTCATCACCACGTCCCGGACAAACTGTCCCGAAAGCTCACGCAGACTCCCCAGTATCCGGATAAAATTCTCGAACTCGTCATTGACCGGCAGCCTGCCGAACAGCAAAAGATACGTCGCCTCCTCGAACAGGAAACGCTCCCTGCCCTCGGCGCTCACGATATCCCTCACATTGACCCCCTGATAATAAAGCTCGCCCTCCACCGGGTAAGACTTGCCGTTCACCCGCTTCATGGCCACCACATCCGAGATCTCCGTAAGGCCCGTCAGCACGCCCTTGCCATTGGAGTCGCGCAGACCCCTTTTTACATCATATTCCAGGTAAAGATTCTGGTCGATGGCGCCGGAACGCATGCAATTCTCGACCAGCTCCTCAAACTTAACATCCAGCTCCCTGCCAAGCTCCATCATAGAATGTATATTTTCCATATAAATGTACCCCTTTCTTCAACTTCTGTTCTGCTCCCATTTTCTCACCGTTTATGCCGCAAATGCATGAACCTGTGCGAACAATAATCTTTCGCAAACCACTCAGCCTTCAAAAAGCCCGGCAGCCCGGTTCACCTTCTGTAAGAACAGATAATTAAACAGCGCCATCACCCGTCCAACGCCGATAACCGCAAGCACCGTCCCGATGCCGATTCCGATCACGCGGTCTGCAAAAATCAGGCTTACCCCGACCGTGAGACTGATATTAATCCCGTCAAAACAGTTTTTGACAAATCCTACATCCCTGCCAAAAAAGTCTCCCAGCGCCTGCACAATACCGTCTCCAGGATTCGGGACAAGGCGCATATCCAGCGACCAGACAGCCCCTACGCCGGTAAGGATTATGGCAAGGACAAGAAACAAAAGCCTCCCCGCAATGCTTCCGGCAAATGTCCCGGCACAGTCTGTCTCAAGCTCCGGCACCACTGCCGAAAACAGATTCATAAACCGGGTAAACACCAGGCAGAGAGGGAGCTGCAGGGCGTCTGCCACAATCGTCTTTTTCAGATCCGTCACCCTAAATTTCCCTGATCCTTCGCTTCTTTTCGACATTGCCGTATGCAGAAGTATCTCGGCAAGCACGAACACCGTATACCACAAAAACGTGATATCCCCGAAGTTAGCATGAAGTATCTCCGATACGCTGAAAGCCACCGAGATGATAGGCGATACCCCAAGCCCCGTCTTCGTATTAATCGTGATGCCGAGCGCCAGGAGCAAAAGCCCTGCCAGATAGAATATCACGCGGCAAATCTTACTTTTTTCCACTGTATATGTACCCCCTTGCCTGTTCACTGCCTGCCGCCTAACGGACAGGCCGGTCCAGTGTATTGACCCATTCACATTTAATCAAACTTTCTTGTCTATTTTCCTGACAGCGCTGCTCCCGGACATTGATAAAAATACCCAACTGCCAGGCAAAGCTGTGCCGGACAGTCAGGTATCACCGCCTTTGGAAAATATCCTGCTGCATTGTTACTATATCATATCTACTTAGAAATTCCAACTACCCCGAACGCCCCCGGGCCTCCATGGCAGGTGATAACGCCTCCTGTCTGCACCCATGTCACCTTCTTCGCGCCGCAGTCTAAAGCTGCCTTTTCCGCATTTTCCCGGACCTCATCCGACATACGCGGCGAACAAATCAGCCAGATCTCATCCAGATCAAGCTTCTGCTCTCTAATGTAACTCTCCGTCAACTGCCCGACGATCTTTTTCATACTTCCTCTGTGCTTTTTCGTCGCCTTCAGATACCCGTCAAGGATATCGATCTGAGGATGGATCTTGAGCAAAGCCCCGCACAGCGCCGCCGCATTGCTCACTCTTCCGCCCGCCCGCAAAAACTCGAGCGTATCCGGCACAAAGCACATGCGGACACGTCCAGACACTTCCTTCGCCTTCTCAGCCGCCTCCTGAACAGTCCATTCCGGATGCTCCTTAAGAAGCTTGGCCATCGTAACCACAACGACATACTGTCCCACGGATACATGCTTCGTATCAATGCTGGTGACATAATCCCTCCCCTGCGCCGCGATCTGCCCGCTCTGATAGGAACAGGTCGTCACCGAAGAATACGCCAGATAAAGGATCTGCCCGTCAGGATGCTCCTCATGGATCCGGTCATATATCTTTTCAAAGTCCTCTGGAACACTCCCGCTCGTCTTCGGAAGCTTTCCCGTCCGCTCATAATACCCGCATACCTCTTCCGCCGGAAATGCAGCGTCATCCCTCGTCTCCTCCCCGAAGGATACATGCATCGGCACGATATATATCCCGTATTTTTCAGCCACATCCTTTGTAATATCCGACCCTGTCTCAGCAAGCAAAATTATCTCTCCCATGATCTTCTCCTTTTACGTATGGTGCATCATGTTGCTATTCACGGCCCAGGGGGCCGCTCATAGCAACGATTCGTGGCGGCATTCCAAGTTTTGCTGCGCAAAAGCCGCCCCTCACTCCTGTATCATGTTCTTACGGAATGCGCAGCCAGTGCGCATTCCTGACCCATGAACAGTAACTGCATCATATCATTACGTGGTTTTTATTACTACTTGTTATTGTATCTCACCTGTTCCTATGATACAATTTACAGATAAGTATGATATGTAAACTTTTAGGAGAATACCGATGAAGCATGATATTTCTTTAATGAAAAGTATTTTGGGACAGAATTTTACAAAGCGGAACCGGTTCACCCGTCAGTGTATCGGCGAATCGATCATTGTATTAATGCAGAACAAAATCTTTGAGGAGATCACGATCTCGGACATCGTTAAAAAGGCCGGCGTGTCGCGGATGACCTTCTACCACTATTTCCAGTCAAAGACCGACGCCCTCAACAGTTATCTCCACGAGATCATCGAACTTTATCTGGAAGAGTGCAGCCGCTCGATTGGCATCGAGACTTTCTATGACGCTGCGCATATCCGCCACGCCTTCCTGTTCTTCGACCAGTACGCCGTATTCTTCCTCACTCTGGCCAATGCGAACCTCCATTCGCTGATGATCCATGCCATCAATGAATATATCACCAAGCTCGTGGCGCCCGTATACCCGCACTCCGTCTATGATCTGTACTATTACGGCGGAGCGCTTCTGAATGTGTTTTTAAAATGGGAGGCAGACGGCAAGAAAGAATCTATAAACGAAATCGTCCAGGTCGTCTGCCATTGCAGCAATATTGAATAAATATGGCCGCGCACTGATCCGTACGCCCGTACTCCATTCCGCAGCCGGATAAAGCACTAACCTCTGTTCTGCATCTCCACCAGACGCTTGCCGCAATAGATCTCGCGAAGCTTCGGCTTCTCGATCTTGCCCGTAGCATTGCGCGGAACCTCTGCAAAGATGTACTTGTGCGGGCGCTTATACCGGGGCAGCTTCTTACAGAACTTCTCCAGATCCTCCTGCGTACAGGAAGCGCCCTCCTTCACCTCTACGATTGCCGCCGCGATCTCGCCGAGACGCTTGTCCGGCAGTCCGATGACCGCCACGTCTTTCACTGCCTCATGGGCGCGCATGAAGTCTTCAATCTGAACCGGATACAGATTCTCTCCGCCGCTGATGATCACATCCTTCTTGCGGTCTACAAGGAAGATAAAGCCGTCCTCATCCTCCATGGCCATATCGCCAGTGTAGAGCCAGCCGTCCTTCAGCACCTCTGCGGTGGCTTTCTCGTCATGGTAATAGCAGGTCATCACACCCGGCCCCGACAGAAGCAGCTCGCCTACATCTCCCTGCCGGACATCCTGGCCGTTCTCATCCGCTATCCGGGTCCTCCAGCCGTATCCGGCCTTTCCGATGGCTCCCACCTTGTGGATATTGTCAATCCCAAGATGCACGGCGCCTGGGCCGATGGACTCACTGAGCCCGTAGTTCGTATCGTACTTATGGTTCGGAAAATACTTCTTCCACCGCTTGATAAGGCTCGGCGGAACAGGCTGCGCACCGATATGCATAAGCCGCCACTGGCTCAGCTCGTAATCCTCAAGACACACATCGCCTCTGTCCAGCGCATCCAGAATATCCTGCGCCCACGGGACAAGGAGCCACACTATAGAACATTTCTCCTTGGATACTGCATCTAAGATAACCTCCGGCGCCGTCCCCTTTAACAGGATCCCCTTGCCGCCGGTCAGAAAGCTTCCGAACCAGTGCATCTTCGCTCCCGTATGGTAGAGAGGCGGGATACACAGAAAAATATCCTCCTTCGTCTGCCGGTGATGGCTCTGCTCCACCTTGCAGGCATGCATCAGGCTCTCGTGGTTATGTAAGATCGCTTTCGGGAACCCGGTCGTCCCCGACGAAAAATAGATTGCCGCATCGTCCACATCCCGAAGCACGATATCCGGCGACTGGCAGGAGCAGTTCACCGACTGCTGCACATAGCTCTCCGCAAAAGAAGGACAGCCGTCTCCCACAAAGAAGACAAGCCTGTTCTTTGAGATCGAATCCGCGATCTCCTCCACACGTCCGATAAACTCCGGCCCGAATACTAGCACATCCGACGCAGAAAGGTTCAGGCAGTACTCGATCTCCTCCGAAGAATAACGGAAATTAAGCGGCACCGCCAAAGCTCCGGTCTTTAATACGCCAAAATATATAGGCAGCCACTCCAGGCAGTTCATCAAAAGAATCGCTACCTTGTCCCCCTTCTTCACCCCGCGGCTCAAAAGAAGGTTCGCAAAACGGTTCGCCTTCTCATTGAACACATTCCACGTGATCTCCCTGCGGTAGTAGGTGGGAGATGTAGGCTCCATCAGCTCATATTCCTTCCACGTGATCCGCCTGTCCTCCGGCATCTGCGGGTTGATCTCCACCAGGCAGATATCTTCCCCGTACTTCCGGCAATTTTCCTCTAAAATCTCTGTAATCGGCATTATACTTTACCCCTTTAACGCTTTTATTAGTTAAAGCCCATTCTACCATTATCTGAAAGCTTCGTCAACCTCATCTCCCGGCAATAACTGCTTTCTTTTATCCTATTTTATCCCGGCATTATCCCGCTCACAGTAAACCTGAATTGCCTTACTGACAAATTCCGCAGTCCCCTCGCCGCCGCACGCATCCGTGTTCTTTGTAAAATCACCGCCGCCGGAATACATCTTCCCCAATCCGCTCAGGATCTTATTGGAACAGGTATACATATTCTCGGTGATATAGTCTTGTATCCTTTTCACAAGATTTTGTGCCTCAGGTGATGCAGGATCAGTATCCCTCATTTCACCTGCCTCTTTGAAAAGAAGCATAAACCGGTCAGCTAACAGCTTATTCTCTTCATCCGTTTTGTTTTTCGATTTCTCTGTGAACTCTTTATACTCTGGTGTGTTCTCCCACTGTTCTTTCGCCTGTTTGGCGTATTCATCAAACTTGCTTCTATCAAAAGCTGAAAATTTCATATACTTTACTCCTAACATTTTTATTCCAAGCGCGAACTTGATCAGATTATCCAAGTGCTCCTTTTTAAGCGTCAGCAATTCAATCTGCTGTTCTAATGCCTTGTCTCTGTCAAAGTCAGGACTATCCATGATTGCCTTGATATCCTTTAGAGGAAACTCCAATTCACGAAACAGTAAGATCTGCTGAAGGCGTTCCAGTTCTGCATCGTCATACAGCCTGTATCCCGCATCGGTATATCCCGACGGACGCAAAAGACCGATCTTGTCATAGTATTGCAGGGTGCGTATACTCACCCCGGCAAGCTTGCTCACCTCATGTACTGTCATCATTGTCATCTCCTCCTTTCGCCTTGTAATATCAATATAAACTGTTACGTTACGTAGGAGTCAATGCTTTTTTTCAAATTTTTATCAGGTATATCTATTTGCCTCTTACTTGTCCGAACCGTCATAATTTTTCTGCGGGATCAGGAAAATAAACACTAATGAGCTGATCAGCAGAAGCCCCGGGTAGAAAAGGTTCGGGATGATATTGAACGCCGTCACCTCAAAGCCAAGCTCACTGGCCGCCGAGATCGCCACCAGCATCTGGGCGCCGTAAGGGATCGCTCCCTGCGAGATGCAGGAAAAGGTATCCAGAAGAGATGCCGTCTTTCTCGGAGTGACCCCGTACTCCTGAGCCATCTCCTTCGCGATCGGATTCGCCATAACGATCGCAACCGTATTATTCGCCGTTGCGACATCCATAGCGCAGACAAGAAGCCCCATTCCGAGCTGGCCGCCCTTCCGTCCTTTGAACACACGCCGGATCGCTGACAACAGCGCCTCAAATCCGCCGTATTCCCGGATGAGCGCGCACATCGCCGCCACAAGGACGGCTACCATACATGTCTCGAACATGCCGGAAACTCCCGAGCCCATATTGGCGAGAAGATCCGTCGGCGCGGTCTGACCGGTAGCCAGCATGATAAGCGAACCAGAGACGATCCCGATCAGCAGCACCACGAACACATTGATCCCGACGATACCGCCGATCAGCACCAGGACATACGGTATGATCTGTATCAGGTTGTACTCCTTCGCCACCGCGCCGCCAAGGTCCGTGCGCAGAGACAAGACGAGGATCAAGATCAGGGTAACGGCTGCTGCCGGAAAAGCGATACCGAAGTTCTCCCGGAACTTATCCTTCATGGCGCAGCCCTGCCCGTTGCAGGCCGCAATCGTCGTATCGGAGATAAAAGAAAGGTTATCCCCGAACATAGCCCCGCCCATGACCGAGCCGATACAAAGAGGCAGGCTGAAGCCCGAAGCCTGCGCCACCGTCACCGCGATCGGCGTAATCAGTGTGATCGTCCCCACGGAAGTTCCCATCGCCGTAGAGACAAAGCATGCTACCACAAACAGTACCGCCACCGCGAACTTTGCCGGGATCAGCGAAAGCATAAAGTAGGCGACACTCTCCGCGCTGCTCCTTCCCACTACTCCCACGAACGCACCTGCCGTCAAAAAGATCAGCAGCATCGTAACAATATTCTTATCTGCCATCCCCTGCGCCATAATCCCAAGCTTATCGTCGAATTTCACGCCCCGATTCTGCAGGCACGCCACCAGGATCGCCGCCAGAAATGCAACTACAATCGGTATATTGTAGAAGCCCATCGGAATCTTCATCACATACTCGAACAAAATACCAAGGCCCAGATACAGAACCAAAAACACACCAATCGGCAGCAATGCAGTCGGATTACTTTTTTTCATCTCTCTTTTCCCCCTGACTCTCTAAATTCTCATCCTGTAAGATAATCCATATGCACACGGCATATACTTCTTCTACTTTACCATGGCCCCAAAAGCAGGGTCAAGAAAAAAATATGCCGCACAAGCAGTAACAAACCTCACATTCCCCGCATATATTAATAAAAAATCATACCGAGGCTTTTATGGCAATTTATACCGTAGCTCCCGGAGACACTGTGGATACCATCGCCGCTTCATACGGAATCTCCGCAGAGTCTGTCATCGATGACAACCAGCTTATCTACCCCTATGCACTGGCCGTCGGACAATCACTCTTTATTGCCGACGGATCTGTTCCCTCCGGCAAGCCTTACATCCAGGCAAATGGATACGCCTATACGTATATCAGCAACTGGGTGCTCACCCAGACGCTGCCGTTTCTTACTGAGCTTTCCATATTTTCCTACGGCTTCACCCCGCAGGGCGACCTTGTCTATCCTCCCAATGACGACAGTTGGATGATCTCTGCCGCGTGGCAGGCGAACGTAAGGCCCATCCTCACGCTGACGCCCCTTGACTCCTCCGGCCAGTTCAACAATAACCTGATCTCCTCTGTCGTGCGCAATAGCGCCTACAAGGAAAACCTGATCTGGCAATTACTATCCGCCATGCGCACAAAAGGATACGCCGGGGCAGACGTGGATTTTGAATACATATTAGCCGACGACAGGGATCTCTTCACCGCCTTTGTAAATGACCTTGCAGATGCGCTTCACCCTTACGGCTTTACCGTATCTGTCGCCCTCGCCCCCAAAACATCCGCAGACCAGCCCGGACTTCTGTATGAGGGCAAGGATTACGCCGCTTTAGGCGCGGCGGCTGACTATGTCCTTTTGATGACCTACGAATGGGGCTACAAATACGGCCCGAACATGGCGGTCGCCCCGCTGAACCTGGTGCGTCGTGTGGTAGATTACGCCGTCACGGAGATCCCGCCAGAGAAGATCCACCTCGGCATCCCCAATTACGGCTACGACTGGGCGCTCCCCTTCGAGCAGGGAACGACAGTCGCCGTCACCATCGGCAATGTAGAGGCCGTGCAGATCGCCATCCGGAACAATGCCGAGATATATTTTGACAGCACCGCCCAGTCTCCTTATTTTAACTACACAAAGGACGGCGTCTACCACGAAGTCTGGTTCGAGGACGTCCGGAGCATCCAGGCCAAATTCGGCCTGATCAAAGAATACGGCCTCGGCGGCGCAGGCTACTGGCAGATCATGCGCTGGTGGCGGGCCAACTGGCTGCTCTTGGCGGAAAGCTTCCCGGGTACAGCCTAAGCGGCTGATTCTCACCGGCTTTTGGGCGCGGCTGCATAAATATTTCCAAAAGAGGGAATGCTAAGAATTAAACTTTCTATGGAGGTACATTTATGGAAAACAATGATACGATCAACTTATTGAAAGAATGTGATGCCGGCACAAAGATGGCGGTCGTCTCTATCGACGAAATACTGGAAAAGACAAAAGACGCAAAGCTCAAGAAGCTCCTTGCAGACAGCAAGGAAGAGCACCGCACGCTGGGCAACGAGATCCATACCCTTTTAGTCCAGCACGGAAGCGAGTACAAGGAGCCTTCCCCGATGGCAAAGGGCATGTCGTGGCTTAAGACAAATGTAAAGATGGGACTGGATGAAAGTGATGCGACAGTGGCCGACCTGATTACCGATGGCTGCGATATGGGGATAAAGACCCTGAACAAATATCTGAATCAGTACACGAAAGCCAGCAGCACCTCTAAAGGGCTGTGTAAGAAGCTGATCTCTATTGAAGAAAAGCTGAGCAAAGATCTGCGGAGCTATCTATAAGCGCGCCGCTTTATTTTCCTTGACAGATCACCGCACCTCCGCTAATATGGTTCAAAACGAAGCTTATTAGCGGAGATTTTTATTTACCGGGAATACTGATCTTAGGAGGATACCATGTTTCACTACTATATGTTTTACAAGCCATTCGGCTGTGTCACCGCCAGGCGAGACCCCCGTTATCCCACGGTGATGGACTATTTCCGGGAATGCGGTCATGAAAATCTGTCCCCCGCCGGGCGCCTCGACCGCCAGACCGAGGGACTTCTCTTCATCACGGATGACGGGAAATGGAACCAGCTCATGACCCACCCCGGCCATCACAAAGAAAAGACATACGAATTCACCGCGTTGGGAATGCTTGATGCCGAAAAGATTAAATCTCTGGAAAGCGGCGTATATTTGAAGGGTTCTTCTGTCCTCACCGCACCATGCCATATCCAGGCCACCGGCGCCTGCGTCCTATCACAAATCCTCCCTTCCCTGCACCCGGAGATCCAGGAAGCGACGAAGCATAACCGCCCGGACCACCCTGTCGTTACCGGGCGCATCACCATTACCGAAGGGCGCAAGCGCCAGATCCGGCGGATGATGAAAACCGCAGGATGCTGTGTCATCGGCTTAAAACGCATCTCCATAGACGGCATCGCCCTTGACAAAAGCCTGAAACCGGGCGAGTGGAAAGCGTTCACGCCCAATCTCGGAGAATGACAAATCGATTGTATTACTAATCAATATAATGAACCCTTGCCTCATCGTACCTGTCCTGCTGTGTCTGCTCCTTTGCCGGATAGCCGCAGGCGATGAGCGCAAATGCCTCCAGCTCATCCGGCATACCCACGATCTCCTTCACCGTCTCCATCCGGTCCTCAATCGGCGCGATCCCCATCCACACCGCTCCAAGCCCCAGCGCATCCGCCTCAAGCAGAAGATTTTCCACTGACGCACTCAGATCAATGTGCGCATACATCGGGCGCAGGCATTCCCTGCGGTAACACGCCACGAATACCAGAGGCGCCTCCTTCGCGCAGCCCGTATAGGGCGTACTCTCCGACAGTCTCCCGATCATCTCCCGCCGCGTCACTACATAATATTCCCACGGCTGCTGATTCATCGCCGACGGCGCCGCCATAGCCGCCCTCAGCATCAGCCCCACCTTCTCTTTCTCCACCGGCCTGTCCTCATACTGCCTTACACTCGTCCGGTGAAAAATACTGTTCCTGCACTCACTCATCATCAAAACTCCTTTCTGATCTCCGTAATCTTGTACATCGCCTTAAACTCCTCCAGATCCTTTTCATCCCGGATAAGCATGATGTCCGTGAACTTCCCTGTATGCACATCTTTAAATCCGGCCACCTGCTCTCCCGTACAGATGCTGCAGCGGATCACCGGCTTCTGATTTTCCTTGTCGTATGTCAAATGCTTTGTCTCTTTTGGCTTAAATAGATGAAACATATCACACCCCCTGTTTTCTCCCTGGCCTCGGGGCTTCTGCCGGGCTTCTTGCGTGCTTAAGCTCCCAGTAAAAAATATACTGCTGCAGAATCCCTTCATATCCTTTATAACGTCTTTTAGGAAATCCCCGCTTATAATGCTTCTCCAGAGCCTGCCGGATATGCGTATCAACCGGAAATGCCTGCATATGGTGCAGCCCAAGCAGACAGATACAATCCGCCACCTTCTCTCCCACCCCGAACAACTTTAAAAGCTCCGCTTTGGCCTGTCTGTAAGTCATCCTGCGGATCTTCCCAAGATCTGTCTCTCCATCCGCGATACTTCCCGCCGTCCGCACGACATATTTGCTGCGGTAGCCGAGCCCGCATTCCTTAAGGGCATCTTCAGGCAGGTGCGAAAGCGCCCCGGGCTCTGGGAACGCAAAATACTCCTCTCCCCGGAAGTTCTTTTTCGGCTCTCCGTACCGTTCACAGATGTTGGCTATGCACCTTCGTATCCTGACGATATTATTCTGCTGAGAGATGAGAAAGGATGCGATAACCTCCCACAGATCCTGGCGGAGGATCCTGATCCCCTCTCCAAACTCCGCTGCGTTCCTAAGATAACTGTCGTTCGGGTTGATCTGGGACAGATAAAAAGAATAGTCTCCCTCCAGGTCAAAATACGCTTTCCAAAAATCCTCAAATTCCTCTTCACCGCAGGAAAAGACACATTCTCTCCCACGCTGCTCTGCCTCCAGGTATCTGCCGGCGGCTATTATACAGTATGTATCCTCACCTCTTGGCGCCATGCGGAAGCATTGCCCGGACTCGCAGATCTGTGCCAGATTAAAATGATCTATTGTTCTTTTTGTCACTCTTTTTTCTCCCTGATTCCCATGCCGCCGATGGCAGACTGGCGCAAAAGCTTATGTCAATCCAGCAGGCGGCCCGCTTTGTACGAGCATTCCAGATAGCTTGGATTCTGATAGTACACATCTGTCTGGAAATCTGATATCTCATCACTGATAAATGATGTGAAAATGTTCATCAGCTCACTGATCTCCTCCCCCGGTTCTGCACAATCCTCGATCATGATACTGTACAATCCGCCAATGTCCTGAACGCCAGGAACCGGATATTTGCAATCTGTAATCGTGTCAAAATCACCCTGCCTGATCTGATACTGCCCGATCACCTCATCGCTTACCTGTTCAAAAGAAAGACAATGATTCACTTCTGCATCATAGAGCTGCTTTCGTATCCCTTCTTTCCCTAATGCTGTAACAACCGCTCCCCGCCGGTTATTGGTCCGCCGCGCGATGTATTCAACTAAAGAACATACATACAAATAATCATTTCTTTCCTTTTTCGTCATGGATAATCTCACTCCTTTCAAATGTCAGGCAATCAAGCGCAGATAATGTATGGAAACTGATCTGATGAGTCGGATACTTGAATTCAGCCAATACCCAGAATTGTTTTCTTGTTATTCTTCCTGTCAAAAAATCATTTACATAATTCCAAACAGTATCGTTAGCCATCGGACCTTCTACTATGTCATATTGGTGCGTCTCACCTTTTCTGCACTTTGCAATGAAATCCAGCCACTCATCCGTCATACCATCAAACTTTAAAATCGATAAATTATTATTCAACTCATATGAATAATAATTAATGATCGGTTTTCCTTCTCCCCGATTCGCCCATCGTACCGCTTGCTTAAAATTATCCGTGCAATAAAATCCCCATGAAAAATCTTTTGTATACCGGTTTTTCCTAACTTCTGGAAATTCGACAACTTCTTTTCCTGCATGATAAAGAATCATAAATACCACCCTTTTCTTGCAATTTTAATCAGCTTCTTTCTGAACACCCTTACTTCTAATTAAATATTGTACGTTTTTATATAAAGATTGTAAAGTAGATAAAAAAAGATTTGACACCTGCATAGCGTCAAACCTTTTTAATTATTGCTTTTTTACATCATTCTCAAACCTTAAATTCAAAAATAATATACCATCAATTTTTCCCAACATATGACATTTTTTCATCAATCCTTGCCTTCACGCAAGCCGCCAGCTCCTTCGTCTTCATCTCCTTATACTCTTCATAATAAAGCGGCTTAAGGAAATGAACTTCCACATCCACCGGCGCCAGGCTGCTGATATCAAAGGGCTTGAAAGAATTAACAAGCACCACCGGGACTACCGGACACTTTGCCTTCGTTGCGGATTTAAAAGAACCGCTCTTAAACTCCAGCGTTTCATTGCCGTTCTTCGAGCGCGTACCCTCCGCAAAGATCAGATAATTTCTCCCCTTTGCCACCTCTTCTGACACATTTATGATCACTTCCATCGCCTGCCGGACATTCTCCCGATCAAGAAGAAACGCCCTCATACAGCTTAGAACCTGCTTTAAAAACGGGATATCCTTGATCTCCTTTTTCGCCACCACAGAAAACGGCGTGGGACTCGCCTCCAGCATCGCAAGCACATCGTAAAGTCCCTGATGGTTGGGGAAATACATGAATCCGTCCTTATCCGGAATATTCTCCCTGCCTGTTACGGTAATATGCACATTCCCCCCTTTATTCGCACGGCGGGTGATGTCCCTCAAAAATACAAAGTGCTCGTAATCCGTATATTTGTCCGGATGCGCGGCGCGCCAGCAGAGCCTTATCCACGCAAATGGTACGTAATACCAGTTTCTAAGCACCATCATCAGTATCCTTCTCATAATCCCAAACTACTCCTTCATCTTCGAATCATCCTTTCCTATCTTATTACAAATACTGACAATAATCAATTATTACTTTCTGTTATCTTTCATCCACTGTTCACAAAAGCTTTTTTAATTTATCTCGTGATTTACTTGTGCTTCATCATATTTTCCCAACTTATCTAAGACAATTTGATAATAGTTTAAAGTTCGTGCATACGAATAAACATTTCTATAGTATTTTTCAATTCTATCATAATTGTATTAAAAGTGCTTGCCTATATCTATAATCTCCAAAACCTCATCCCAGAAGCCCTAAGCTCATCCATTCTATAAAGGCTCTTAACATCAAGGAGCACCTTCTCCTCATCCGGCAAATCAGGCTTAAATAATTCCTTGATCTGCATCATCGACATAGACCTGAACTCATTATGACCAACTGCCACAATAACACAGTCTGCCTTTGGTATCTCATTATACGGCACGAGATCCACCCCATATTCCTTTTCGGCCACATCAGCATCCGCCCAGTTGTCAGTTATTATTGGGACGATGTCATATTCTTTCAGCCTGTTAATGATATCAATCACTTTGCTGTTACGCGTATCCGGACAATTTTCTTTAAAGGTAAGGCCCAGCACTATGACGGTAGCCTTTTTGGGCGCTTTTCCGGCCTCTATCATTTCCTTAATAGCTGCATCAGCAACAAAAGCGCCTATACTGTCATTGATCTGTCTGCCATTTAAAATGATCTGGCTATGATACCCCAGTTTTTCAGCAGCATTTGTCAGATAATAAGGATCGACGCCGATGCAGTGACCGCCGACCAGCCCGGGCTTAAATCCCAGCGCGTTCCATTTGGTATTCATACCTGCAAGCACTTCATCAGTATCAATTTTAAGCCTGTCGCAGATCATGGCAATTTCGTTCATGAATGCTATATTGATATCACGCTGGCTGTTTTCTACAACCTTGACAGCTTCTGCTGTTTTTATATTAGAAGCTTGAAAAGTACCCGCTTTAATGACGATATCATAAACCTTTTTAATTTCATTTGCAGACTCCTCATCCATACCAGATATGATCTTACGGATGGAAGTCAGCGTATGTACCCGGTCGCCCGGATTTATTCTTTCGGGTGAATAACCAATTTTCCAGTCTACACCGCACTTAAGGCCGGATTCTTTTTCAATGATCGGAATGCATATATCTTCGGTTACACCTGGATATACCGTTGATTCAAACACAACTATCGCACCAGGCGTAAGGTTCTGCCCTACTGTTCTTGAAGCCCCTTCAACGGGACGCAAGTCAGGACTATTATCATCTTTGACCGGCGTAGGCACCGCAACGATGATAAACCTGGCTTCTTTAAGTCTTTCAGGTGATGATGTGAAATCTACGGTAGTTTTTTTAATCGCTTCTCCGATTTCATTCGTAGAATCAATCCCATTTTTGTATTCATTTACACGATTTTCATTAATATCAAAACCGATCACTTTAACGTGTTTAGCGAACTCCACGGCAATAGGCATGCCTACGTAGCCAAGCCCGACTAACGCGAGCTTCTCTTTTCCGGAAATCAATCCTGAGTATATTTTATTAAATTCCATTGTCATTAGCTCCTCATATCATCTCCTCTTTTGAGGTATTATTTCTCTATCAGCTTTTTCGCAATAATATCTACCATTTCTTCTGTAAGATAAGGATGCATCGGCAGGCTTAACACTCTTTTTGTCGCTTCAACAGTATTGGGATACAACTCATCTTTCAAATTCATCCATTTATATGCTTCCTGTTGGTGAAGTCCTCTGGGATAGTAAATCATGGATGGAATACCATTTTCTTTGAGATATTTTTGTACTGCATCACGTTCCTCTCTATTTTCCATGAGAATTGTATACTGAGCCCAGCTTGAGCAGAAACCATCTGGTACTCTAGGTGTGACAAATCTATCTTCCAGCCTTTCCGTGTACCAATTTGCCGCTTTATTGACTGCCTCCAGCTCATACTCTGCAAATGCTTTAAATTTAGGAAGCAGAATAGCTGCCTGCAATGTATCTAATCGTGAATTTATTCCAATCTCGCGATTATCGTATTTATCTGCCGGAGATTTTCCCTGAGCACGAAGAGAACGCAGCCTTGCATCAACTTCGTCATCATCTGTAAAAATCGCGCCGCCGTCTCCATAGCATCCCAGAGGTTTTGCCGGAAAAAAGGATGTTGCAGACAGATCACCAAATGAACCTGCCCGTTTTCCATTAATGCTTCCGCCAAATCCCTGCGCCGCATCTTCCAGCACTTTCAACCCATATTTCCGGGCAATCGGAAGAATCTTTTCATAGTCTGCAGGCTGTCCGAACAAATCGACGGGAACAATCGCCCTGGGTGTCAGTTTTCCCTCTTCCAGCACACATTGAATCGCTGTCTCCAGCGCATCTGGTGATATGTTGAAGGTATCAAGATCAATATCTACCAGAACAGGAGCAGCACCAAGGATCGAAATAGTCCCGGCAGAAGCAAAATAGGTAAAGTCTGAGGTGAATACTGCATCCCCAGGGCCGATTCCCCATGTCATTAAGGAAAGCTGAAGAGCATCTGTTCCATTGCCGCATGTGACACAATGTTTTCGTCCGACATAATCTGCTAACTTCTCTTCCAGTTCTGTTACAGGTTTGCCCAAAATATAAGCAGAACTGTCAATGACCGCTTGAATCCCGGCATCAATATCTTTTTTTAGTGCCTGATACTGCATACCTAAGTCTCTGAATTGCATTTCATTTCCTCCTCTTCATTTCGGATAATGTCTACTTCGTACGCTTAAAATTGGCTTAGCCACAGTAAATCCAAGGATTTCCGGATTGAATTTGACAGATATCCTAATTCTTGGGTGAGATAATAGTTATAGAAATAATAAAGTCAGTTTTTTGACAAAGAGTTTAATAAAATCTGCTCATAATTGCGCAGACTTTCTTTTTGCCGAGCTGTCCAGGAGCATTTTTCAGCTTCAAAAGCCATCTCTTCCAAGTTAATAGTAAACTTGCCTTCAAGGTAATCCACCACTCTCCCGGCCAACTGTCCGCATAACTTATCCTCTTGCACCACTGGCACTACACTTCCATACAATCCAACTGCCTCTCCTATCCCGCCCACGTCACATCCAACCGGAATCACACCACAAGCCTGCGCCTCTTTTATGACGCAAGAATAACCTTCATTCCTGCTAGGAACAACAAGAACATCCATTCGATTATAAATATCCGATAATTGTTTTGGCGAAAGCTGCCCGGTGAATGTTACAGGAAGACTTTTCATCTGCTCCTTCAATTTCTCTGCCAAGTCTCCTTGCCCCACAACGATAAAATCTAATTCATCTTTATAAGATACCATTATTCTAAAAAAAATCTCTGGCAGTCTGTCTGCACCTTTTACAGGAAGAAGATTCCCAACAAATCCGACACATTTATGCCTATCTTTGTCCCTGTCTTGATCTTGTTTTCTGTAAAAGGTATCTGTATCGATTCCGTTGTAGATAACAATGGCATTTTCACCTGAATAGCCGCTAACAATTGCTCTATCTAGCAATGACTGACTGACAAATTCGACAGAGGCTGCATTTTCCATGATGTCTAGCATCACCGGCTTCACAGTCGGATTCTGTAACTGAATATTAATGTCGCTCCCGTGAAAAGTAAGGACATACGGAATACCCTTTTTCGCCGCAAGCTCCGGCAAAATCAGCCCCACTGGCCAGCACCAGTGAAGATGAATCACATCTGCATCTACCATTTTAAGCCTGCTATATAAATCACGCTTAAGTACTTTTTTATAAGCCGTTGGACTGATTCTCGCCTTCAAAATGTCATACAAGTTGACCTTTACTGTAATTACATAATAATCTATATTCAATTGCTGACTCAGCAATTTCCCATTATCTGAAATACGCTTCAGTTTCCGTAACAATTGAAGAACATATGAATAAACAAGTCTTGCATTCACCGGAACTATCTGAACGCCCAGTTTTTTCAAAGCAAGAATTCGCTGTGAGACAAAAATCCCACTCAAAGAAGCTTTCTTTACCGGACCCATCCCATTAATATAAAGTATCTTCAAATAATTCTCCTCCTACAAGCCCAAATATAGCTTCTTTCAAAATCAGTTCTTCTTTATTATTATTGATATCTTTCCTGACTTCAATCTATCTCTATTCAAACTCAGTAAAAATGGAATAATATAAAATACTGTCACCATTTGTGTCATCGTATATCCTGTATTCACAAACATTTCCGTAAGATATCCTAAGAATAATATTAGATATGGATATCTCATTTCTATTTGTAATCTTTTTGAAATACTAAAATACATCCCTATCATTGTGAAAACGAATATTCCACAGCCTAAAATTCCGTAGTGTGCTAACGTATCTAATATTACAGAATGTCCGCCAACACCACCAGATTGATATCCTAAATATCCGATTCCCACGAACGGGCTGCTTTTCCATACATCAATTGATGATTTATAAAGGGCATATCGTTCTCCAGCATCATGTGTAGAAAAAGTACTGTTCCCCCTAAAGAATTCTTCAATTGTTAAAATATTCCTTCCAACATATGTTCCTTGTCCACCTGCGATATTCGACAATGCAACTATTATCGTATGCATGTTGAAATATGCGATTATAGCAGCAAGCATCCCCGCACAAATAATAAAAAAAAGTTTCTTTCTACTTTTTACTTCAAATATAGTTCCTAAAATCATAAGCCCGGAAATCAGAAAAGCAAATGTATATTTTGATTTTATGATAAAAATAATTCCTACAATGAACCCCAGCCAGTTTATGCTTCTAATTCCCGCTCTACCTCTTATACCAACCAAGAAGCAAGCGTTTAGAAGCGTAACTGAATACACATGTGCAAAACCTCCCACAAATGGCATCTCATAAAATGGGATGGAATAATACTTCCCTGTAGCTGCTAAAAATCTGGAAATATCTGTATCTTGTATCAATTTGAAAATTGTATAAGTATTAATCAAAATAATGTATATACAAATTACGGATATTCTTTTAATCACACCTATTTCTTCGTAAGAATCAAAAATTACTATGAAAATCAAAGCTATTGAAGAAAGAACAAAACTGCTAATTACCGTCATTAAAAGCGTTTTCCCCTGTAATGCTAAAGCTAACAAATAAATCGAATATGCATACAAAAAAATATACTGTTCATTTATGACAATATCTATAGCTTTCTTTCGTTGTGTGACAAAAAAAAATACTATCCAAAAAAGTGTAAGCACAAACATAAATATCGTATAATTCATTCCCAAATTGGATATAGGTGAAAAAGCTAATAATATAATTAAACTCCCCAAATATGTAAGGAAAGCATTCTTTTTATAAATTCTAAATGTCATTTTTTAACTCTCATTTCAATTTGAATATTTAACATTTTGAGACAAATCATTTACAACCTGTAATGCTCTTCTTTTCCACAGATTTCTTTTCTTTGCCTCCATACAATACCGCCTCTTCATTTCAAGTTCATCAGGATGCTCAATAATATATTCTAATGTCTCGGCTATAGCATCAGCTTCAAATCGAATATTCCATCCAATATTTTCTTTTTCAATAAAGTCTCCTATTGCGGTTCCTTTAGTTGATAACATTGGAATCTCATTTGCCAAATACTCATAAGCTTTGAATGGTTTCGCCATCTCTCTATATCTATCTTGTTTAAACAATAATGAACAAACATCCGCACTATTATAATTTTCAGACAATTCATCTGAACTTTTATGTATAACATGGATTTTCTCACACATATATAACTTAAAATTATTTTTTTCCTGTGCCCATTCGGATTCTCTACAACAAACAGTTAAATCACAATTCGGGGTTTTATAAACCGCTTTTACCAATTCAATAATCTGATACTGTTTTCCAATACCACCAACATAAAAAATCTTCAATGGATCTTTAGCGAAATCTCGTTCTGAATATTTTCGTGTGCTGACAATTATATCCTCTGCACCAGGCGGCAGTTCTTGAGCAATTCGTGTTAGTTTCGGTTCCTGTAGATAATCACACACTTTCAAATCCGCAACGTACAATCGCGTCAGGTATTTTTTATATTCTCTTATATCATATCTGTATGAAACTAATGCCCCCATTCGTTTCCACATTGGCAATTCAATTCCGTATGTGCCAAATTTCCAATAAATATCACAATAAAAAAGACCTATTTTAATACCATTATTTGCAATAAATTTAAAAAAATCAAAATCCAAAAATGGATGTGTCGGTAAATGATGCGGATCTGTTAATAGCGTAGGCTCCGTATGCGATTCTGTATACATGAAATCATACTTTATACCAGCTTGTATATCCTGCTTCACTTTTTTTATCAGCTTTCTTCTTTCAGTGGAAAATCCAGCAATAACACATACTTCGTATCCTATATCCTTAAAAGCTTGTATCATTTTTCTAGGTCTCAGCATCCTTGCACTCCTGCCATGCGCTTCCAATTCGTACGGAAGATAAAAAATACATCTCATCATGATGATTTTCTCCTATATAACAGATAGTTCGTTCATATATGTCTTATACAATCTTTCAATATAAGAAAAGCATTTATTTAATTCATATCTAGATTGTACATATAGCATTCCCTTTTCGGCTATCTCTCTAAAATCTGACTTCATATACAACTTCATAATTGCACATGCAATTGCCTTAGAGTCTTCTTTTGGAACAACAATTGATGTTTCCCCTGGCTTTGTTGTTTCCATTAATCCAGGTACGTCAGAAATAATCACGGCTGTACCACTCGCTTGAGCTTCTACTGCTGCTACTCCAAAAGACTCTGATTCAAGGACGGATGGAATAATAGCAATATCCATATTTGCCCATTCAACCGCAGCTTTTTCCTGACTTATGAAGCCCAGCCAGGTAACGGTGTCATTTATGCCAAGATCATCTGCTAATTTCCGATATCTTTCTTCATCAGGTCCTTTGCCGGCAATACGCAACTTTATAGGAATTTTTTTATAACTCCTAATTTCACTTACAGCTTCAAGTATATATTTTATTCCGTATTTATCAGACAATCCTTTTATTGTTCCAACGACAAACTCCTGTTTTTTTCTTAGTTCTAAAAATATGATAACTCCTTTTTTTCTACTCTCTGTTACCGTTTTATACCCCCCCCCCCTCCATATTTCGAAATATTTTTCTATATCAGCAAAGCATTTATTTAATTCATACTTTTCAGTAACATATTGACGTCCAATTTCGCCCATTTGCTGCCGCATCTCCGGATGATAATATAATTTCAATATAGCATCTGCAATTGCACCTGCATCTTTCTTTGGAACCATTTCGCTCGATTGTCCAGGTATTGTTGTTTCCATCAATCCAGGAACATCCGAAATGATTATTGATGTTCCACTTGCTTCCGCCTCTACTGCTGCAACACCAAATGATTCATACAAAATAGAAGGCAATATTGCAATATCCATGTTAGCCCATTCGATTGCAGCTTCCTGCTGAGAAATCAATCCTAAAAATGATGTGCAATTTTCTATGCCAAGTTTTATTGCCAACTTCTGGTATTCATCTGCTTTAGGTCCTTCTCCTGCAATCCTAACGGAAATATCTATTTCTGGATTATTTTTCCGAATAATAGACGCAGCCTTCAAAATATAATCAATACCATATTTATCATCTAATGATTTTACAGTTCCTAATACAAAAGGAGCATCTATTTTTGGTCTGGTTCGCTTATTCGGATTGAATAGCTCCATATCCACACCAAACGGCGTAATCTCAAATTTTTTATCTGTATATTTTGATGCCTCTTTAGCCATAGCTTTACTAGTCGAAAAAAGATATCTTGCTTTTTTTAAGCTGTATTTCAAAAGAATTTTATGAAAAATACTCTTCTTTGGAAAGTCGTATATATCAGAGCCCCACACAGATAATATATAATTATCAATTCCACTCAACGCCATAGCAACACCATAACTTGAAGCATAATGAGCATTTACAATATCTGGCTGGATTTTATACACTATTTTTTTTATTTGTTTACCAGTAGCCATATATTTTAGTTTACCCAAATCGCTGCCTTCCGTATCGACTCTGATATCGATAACATGGATTTCTGCATTATCTATCTTACCATCTGTAAAAGAAATAACATGAACTTCATGTCCATGTGTGCTAAACCATATACACCATTTTACAATATGAACACTATTAGCTGGACCTACAAAACATATTCTCATGTCATTATCCTTCCTTGAAACTCTCCGGAAATTGCACAATTTGTCCCCTATAATATAAAAATGATTTTTGTAATTAAAGGATTATTTACTAAATCTTCCAATAAAATCCGTTGATGCAATTTTGCTGAGTGGTAATTTTACTGGCAGTCCCGTTACAGAGGACTGATAGATAGCAAGTATCATCTCAACAGCATTTCTACCGGCAACAGCATCTACATAGGGTTTTCTATTGTTTTTAATAGAATCAATTACATCTGCATACAAGCTTGTATGTCCATTGCCATATACATTAGCTGTTTGTTCTTGCAAGCCTTTGTTTTCCCGATCGTCTTCCTTTTCATCAGAAAATTCCCAAACATCAATAGTATTCGTTGACTTTCCGCCTATCTTTACAGTGCCTTTTTCTCCAAATAAATAAAGTGTTTCTTCTAGATTTTGGGGATATACATTTACAGTTCCTTCTATCGTACCGACCGCCCCATTTTTAAACTTGACAACAGCCATACCTATATCTTCGCATTCGAGATAATCATGAAATTGCTGTTTAGTCACACCATATACTTCATCGACTTCATCACCCATCATCCAGCATAGTAAATCAATTCCGTGTATACATTGGTTAAACAAACATCCTCCGTCAGATGCCCATTTTCCTCTCCATGGTGCCTGATTATAATAATCTTGGCTGCGATTCCAGCGTACATTTATAGAGCCATGAGATAATCTGCCGAATCTTCCTTCTTCTAGGGCATGCCGCATTTGTTGAATTGCCACATTAAATCGATTTTGATGGCAGACAGATACCTTTACACCCATTTCATCAGACCTGCGTACAATTTCTTCAGCATCTGCCATAGACATTGCCATAGGTTTTTCTACTATTACATTGATACCATGTTCAATACAATAAAGAGCGATTTCCGCATGAATTCCACTTTCCGTAGCTATTGCTACCAGTTCAAGTTCCGGATTTTCCATAATCATCTTTTTATAATCGAAATATCTTTTTACTGTTTTACTATAGCCAGTTTTCTCAAAAAGAATATCAATCGCTTCTGGGAGCAAGTCGCACACCGCAACCATCTCTAAATTATTATTCACTACCGCTTTGATGTGGTTACATGCAATGCGCCCACAACCAATTAATGCAAATTTCATTATTTTTCCTTTCAGTCATCAAAGAATTAAATTTTCTAGTTTTGCATGGCAGCCAAAAAACGCTTAGCCATACCTCCATATTCATAATTTTCCAGCACTGCCTTATGTCCATTTTGTCCCATTTTCGTTCGCTCTGCTTCAGGCATATTCTCTAACCTCTCAATTGCCTTTTTTATTGAATCTACATTACCAGCCTCTGCACTTATGCCACATTGATACATTTCAGCAAAATTATTGGGAGCGTTAACCGCAAAAACCAAGGGCTTTGCCGCCATCATAGAATCAAAAATTTTATTCATAGCAATACCAAACCGATACAAGGGAGAATTTGAGGCAGAGATGTAGCTGCAATCAAAATATCTTGTCAACTCAGGAATTGCATACTTTGATACAGGCGGCAAAAATATAACATTTTTAAGCTCTTTCCTTAAAGATATCTCCTGAAGTATAGGCTTTTCTATACCATCGCCAACTAACACAAAGCAAATTCTATTGTTATCTTTAAGACCTTCCGCAACATCAAGAAGAACGCCCAAATTATTGCTTAAGGCATGTCCGCCGAAATATCCAACGATAAATTTGCCATGCCCCTTTAAATCCTGAAGAACCTGTTCATGCTCTGACGGAAGCTCCTCTTTACGTTTCCAATCATCTAAAACAATTCCATTACTAATGTAAACAAATTTCCCTTTTAAACCATGCTTACGCATATATTTTTCAGTGTAAGGTAAAACAGATACAATTGCATCAGAACATCTATATGCTGAATTTTCTCCTGCCTGCATTAAAAGTACAAAAGGATTTTTTGCAGACATGCCACCTATTTCTGTCAGCGTAGACGGCCACATATCATGAATTTCATGTACCAGAATTCCATTATTACAATATTTTTTAATATGTTGTCCTGCAAATGTATCAATAGGATATGTAGAGGAACAAATTATTACATCGGGTTTAAATGTTTCTGCAACCCATTTCGCTCTCATCCATATTTTTATAACAAATCTTACCATGGTTAAGGCTCGTTTTATTCCATTACCCTTATATCTTCCTGTTTTGATCCAGTAATAATCCACCCCATCAAGTTTTTTATGTTGAAAATCACAATCCACATTCGGGTTCTTCTTTCGAAGATGAGAATAGTCTCCTGCAATAATACTTACATTATGCCCCAATTTTACCCACTCTCTGGTAAAATAATATGGCCTGAATTCCATTCCCATAGTTAACGAGCCTGCATAATGATCAATATATAAAATATTCATCCTTTATTTTTGCTCCTTCCTAAAAACGGCAAACACAGTTTGAAACATAAGCATTATTTCTTCTACTACACTAAAATTCCGAATACTTTCCAAATTATATCCCATCTTCCCCGGCAGCACTTTCTCCACATAAACCCTATCCACATCCTCCGCCCCGTCCAACAATTCCGCCTCATCCTTATACCTGATACTGGCCTCGCTAGTAATCCCCGCCGGCAGAAGCAACGTCGCCCTCATCTCATTCGTATACTTCCTGACATACTTCGCCACCTCCGGCCTGGTCCCCACAAAGCTCATATCTCCCTTCAATACGTCAATGAGCTGCGGCACCTCATCAAGCCTGTATTTTCTAAGAAAAGCACCCACTTTCGTAATCCGGCTGTCCCCGCCGACAGTAACCGCCGTTCCGATCCTGTCCGCATCCGCCACCATAGTACGGAGCTTATGTATCCTGAACTTCTTTCCATACGCGGTAACACGCTCCTGCCTGTAGAACACCGGCCCCTCAGAATCCCATTTAATCAAGACCGCAAGAACTGCCAATACCGGGCCAAACATCACTAACAGCACCGCTGCTGCAGTAACATCAAAAACGCGCTTCACTTTCAGGCTTAGTCTTTTCTTCGACAGAATGTCATAATATTTCCAGACTTCTGGCTTCTTCATACCCTCAGGAAGTTCCTCCCATTCCCGCCATTTCATCAATTCTTTCTCCCATTTTCAGATATATTCTTTAACAACTTTTCCGAAACACTCCGTTACATACGCTGCATCCTCATCCGTTAGCTTCGTATGCAATGGCAATGTGATCAGATTATGGTAATAATCATACGCATTCGGGAAATCCCTGATCTCCCATCCCATTTCCTTATACGCGGTCATCATCGGAAGCGGTTTGTAATGCACATTCGCTGCAACTCCCAGTTCAGCCAGCTTTTTAATGATCTCATTGCGCTGCTTCTCACTAATCCCCGGTATCCTCGACAGATACAGATGCCCTGAGCTGCAAAAATCCGCGCCCACGTGAGTAAGATGCATAACCCCCAACTCATCACACGCCGCATCATATTTCCCAATGATATCGTAACGTCTGGCAAGCAATCCTTCATAGCGCTCAAGCTGCTTCAGACCGATAGCCGCCATGATATCCGTCATGTTGCATTTATACCATGGCCCTACCACATCGTATTCCCACGCTCCCAGCTTCGTCTTTGCCAGCGCGTCTTTACTCTGGCCGTGCAGACTTAAAAGCTGATACCGGTGATAAAGCTCCTCATCATCCATTCCGGGAATGCTCCGCCAGGTAGCCGCCCCGCCCTCTCCAGTCGTAAAGTTCTTCACCGCATGGAAGGAAAATGAAGTGAAATCAGCGATCTCTCCTGCCATTTTCCCGCGCCGTTTTGCGCCAAGGCCATGGGCGCAATCCGATATGACCGCAACACGGCCTAACGCTTTCTGGACCTCATTTGCCGGGTGGAACAAGGATTTCTTATTTTCCACAGCCCGGTAGATTCTGTCATAATCGCAGAGGATACCTCCCAGGTCAACCGCGATGACCGCCTTGGTCTTTTCCGTGATTGCAGCTTCCATTGCATCATAATCCATCTCCACGCAGTCCTTCTGGGAGTCGATGAATTTAACCGTCGCTCCCACATGGATCGCTGAAGCTGCGGAAGCCGTATAAGTATAAGCCGGAATCAGGACTTCATCTCCTTCACCGATTCCGAGAATGCGGAGATTCAACTCTTCTGCAGCCGTGGCAGAATTCAGGCACACCATCTTATTCGTATGACAGTATTCAGCCAGCTTTTTCTCCAGAATCTTTGTCCTTGGCCCTGTGGTAATCCACCCGGAGCGGAGCGCCTCTGTGACTTCCGTAATCTCTGCCTCCGTGATATCCGGCGGGCTGAATGGGATTATCCGTTTTTCCATGATCAGTGTCCTCTTTTCTCTTAAGTATGGATTTTGCCGTATCCATGCCGTAACGCCATAACTTCGTCATTTATCCCTCTTATACCGCGCATTCACCGCGATAAATTCGTAAACTCCATAATGTCCACAAACATACCACTTCCGTAACTGCAAACTAAAATAAGCTTCAAAAAAAGCTCACCACTTTTTCTTCCGTCCAGTCCAGGCTGTTGACCTGCCTATTCTCCTCCAGCACGATTTCCATCTCCCCGCCAACAGCCTTAATGCTTTTTATCAGATAATTCTTTTCAAACCCGTAATCAGCCAGTTCCCCGCCATCAGCAAATCTCAGGTCAACAGGCTGTACGATATGTACAGGGGATATGATCTTCTTTAATCCATGATCCAGTTTATACATAGCTTCTCCTGCCTCCCCATTTTTCTCTATGCCAGTTTTTCAACAATATCTGCTTTCTCTTGTGTCGTCTTTTCCACGATACCCGCTTGTCTTCCACACCAGTTTTTCCGCGATATCCGATTTCTTCTATACTCAATTCTCTCTATATCTGTTTCTCTCAGTAACCACTTCCGCAGCTTCAGCTTCCTACACAAACCCAATCGCCCGAAGCTTCTCCACCTGTTCTTCCGACAGCTTCCTGTTCTTAAGCTTCGTATGCTGATTATTCAGCCATCCCTTAAGCTTAAAGCCGTCCTCACAGATATAATTCACCGGCATCCGGATACTCCCATGTTCCTTTACATATTCTCTGGCATGCTCATACCCCTTCTCCCAGAACGCCTGGTGCCTGTCCCATTCCAATCCCAGCGTCTCTAATCTTTCTATCCTGTCCGGCGAAAGCTTCCCCGTCCGTTTCCGATATCTCTGGGTACGTATCCACACGATTGGCCTGAAGCTGCCGAATCGGAAATCCTCCGGGATACTGTTGATATCCCCGTATTCTCTGGCATAACGCTGGCAATACCGGAATCCCTGCTCCCATTTGTTCTCGAATCTGTCCCAGCACATCCCGATATCGTTAAGAAGGCTGATCTGTTCATCCGAAAGCCTGCCCATGCCGCAGCTCTCCCTCTGGGAAGATATCCATATGCCCACTTTCAGTTCACCCGCAACATAGTCATAAGGAATATTCAAATCGCCGTGTTCCTCATAATACTCTGCCGCCAGCCTGTAGTACCTCATCCACTTGCGCACCAGCACGGAGTTCCATTTGATCCCGATCTCCTCAAGCTGCGTGATCCTTTCCTCCGAAAGCTTTCCTTCCGCATACTTCTTCCTGATCCCCCGGTACAGACGGCCAAGCTTCACGCCCTCCTCCGTCTCGTACTGGGCCGGGATATCCAGGTTCCCATGCTCTCCATAATAATCCGTGGCTGCTTTATAAAAGGTATTCCAGGTCCTGTCTCCCGCAGAATCCCAGTCCATTCCGATCTTATCCAAAGCTTTTATTCGCTCCTCTGTCATAGCCGGATCATTTTTCCTGCGGTTTGCCCGCTGCGTGGCAAGCCATCTGCCAAGGGAATACCCTGATTCCGTCTCATAGGCCATCACCGGGAGCAAGTCTCCGTGAGTTTTATAATACTGCTCTGCCTCAAGATACATAGTATCCCACGAGGCGGTCAAAGCGCCCTCCATCGCGTGGAAAAGCCGCAGGCAGTCTTTAAGTTCGCCGGTCACCTCAAAGGTTTCATTGGCAATCTCCCGTTCAGAGCCGCTGTTCCGCATAAGCTCCAGGGCTTCGTCCATTTCTTCCTTAACTGCATCTATGCTGTATAAGTTTTCAATGTTATTTACCACGTCGAAGATCACGGGGTTCGTCTGCCTGGAAGCTGACAATGCTCTTCCAATCTGCTGTTTATATACAACAGGGGAAACCGTCGGGCGAAGAAGGATGACCCCTGATACATTTTCCACATGCACGCCCTCGTTCAGGGCATCTATGCAGAACAAAAGTTTCAAGCGGCTCTCGTCCTTATCTTCCCTGAAGTTCTTAAAGGATTCGCTTGCTTCCGGGTCTTCTGTATATAAGGAGTAGACGTTCGGCTTTTCATCGATCAGGCGAAACCACTCTTTTACCTTACCCACGGCCTCCTGCATGGCCCCGAAATTTGCGCAGAAAATGATATATTTCCCCCGACGTTCAGTCATGTACCGATCGAAAAGCACATCCAGGCCCTCTGCCTTATCAAGCGCCCGCTTAAGCTGCTCTAAGCAGTCCTCCGCCTGCGCTCTGCGCCTTTCATTTCCGATACGGCGGACCTTCTCGCTGTACCTTTCCAGATCATTTCGATATGAATAAATAGACTGAACGTATTTCGGCGGGTTCAGTATACCCCTCACGATCGCCTCACCAAGAGTCATCCGGCTGGCGATATGCCCGTCGAATAACTCGTCTGACATATCCCTCTGGTTATCCAGATAGCGAACTGCTGTGGCAGAAAGGCCCAGAAGGGGAACCTCTTCGTACATGGCAAGAAACCGGCTCACCCCCTGCCCCCAGAAAGCTGCGCCGCACCGGTGGAACTCATCAAGGATGATATAGTCCGGCTGTATCTCTTTCATTTCCAATACAGTCATATTCATCAGCCGCGCGTAGGTAATGAACTCCACATTCTCCGGCTGGCAGCCTCCGCATGCATGCGCAAGGTTCTCAAGCTGCGTTTCAAATATGTATCTCGATGGGGACAGCCAGCAGATCTTTTTTTCCGGATGGTCCTCGCACAGTCTGAAGCCGATGAAGGATTTGCCTGTCCCGGTGGGATGGATTACAGCTGCTTTGCCTGTTTCAGAAAGCATAACCTTAACTGATGCATAGGCCTGTTTGTTATGCTCGTAAAGACATATCGCCATTTGTCCACACACCTCCATTTTGCCAGAAATTACCTGTTCTCTGCCTATCGCCTGTATGCCCGATACTGCATTATGTAATCATCGATAAATTCTGTACCAGTTCTCTCTGCTGGAACTTCGTCCCCGTCAATAGACAATGCATAGGCTTGCATGCCGCTGTCATGATTTCTTATGATGCTGATTCCCTTGCAGACGTATATTTTTCCCTATCCTGATCATACTGAATTTCGTAGATTACTTTAATCTACGAAAAAATCCCGCCACCCCCCGTAAATCCGCCATTCTTCACCTTTACTGACCCAGATATTGACCATAAATAGCCGATAATAAGTTCATATGTCCCCGCTTTATCTCCTCTGTGGGATGGATGTAGCGGTTCAAAGTTATTTTCACGTCCGAATGTCCAAGTATCTCACTTAAGCTCTTGATATCCACCCCGCCGCTTATGCAGTTGGTGGCAAATGTGTGGCGGAGCGTGTGAAAATTTGTATTCTTTATGCCGGCAGACTGAAGATATTTCCGGAACTTATTCTGGTAGGTCCTCGGTTCCATCGGCTTATTTTTATTGATGACATATTCACCGGAACCGGTGTGATGATCGCGCAGCAGCCTGGCAAGCTCGTCTGAGAGCGGGATCTCCCGCCTGGAAAACATACTCTTCGGCTCCCCCTCAAGAAGGACTGTCCTCGTCCCCTTCCCCTCTACCGGGATCCGCTGCACGGTCGTGTTAACGCTCATCCTCTTCTCCTCAAAATCAATATCCTTCCATTTCAGCGAGCAGATCTCTCCCAGACGGAGGCCTGTGGAAATGCACACCACGATTCCCAGTTTGTAAATATCCATCTCTTCATAAAGGTACTGGAACAGCTTCGTCTGCTCTGACAGATTCAGTACTTCCGCCGCTTCCGGGGCTTTTCTGCGCTTTGGCTGGGAATATTTTATTGCCATGGAATAATGATGCGAGACTGCATAAGCAAGGATCTGGTTCAACACACAGGAGATGCTGTCCCGTACGCTGTTTGACAAGAACTTCTGATCTTCTCTTTGAAAAATTTCATCTAGGGTTTCCGAGTCCAAGTCCGAAAACAGGAACCCGCCGACCTTTTCCTGGATATAATTATGGTAGACCGCCCGGTATTTCACATAAGTTGAATGCTTCTTTTCACCGCAGACTGCAGCGAGCCACTCCTCCGCCACCTTATGGAAACAGATCTCTTCGTCCGTTCCGTAATCTTTGGAAATGCTCCTTGCCGACTGCCTTGCCTCAGACAATTTTTCCTTAGCCTCCCCATAGCTTCTGGCATACACGGAATGCACCGTGCTGCGGCCGGTCTGGGGATCTTTTTCTGAATACCGTCCCTCCCAGCGGCCGTCTTTTCTTTTTCTGATGTTTTCTCCACGTCTTGACATGCCCTTTCCTCCTGACCATCTTTTTGACCCCTAATAGCAGAAAATCTAGCTGATGGGAGCCGAATCCGCGCATAAATACGCACAAATGTGCGAAAAAATGCATTACATTTTTTGGCGATTGACAAATAATACTGTTAGAAGTATAATAAGTAACGTGAAATGAGCCAATATCTGCCGGAAAAAGCGGTAAATCGAGCTTATTTTTGGCAGTTTGACGTTTCGTAGATTAAAGTAATCTGCGAAGATATATTTCTTTTTTATTTGTAACCGATATATTCATTTAAAGATTAACAACTCAATCGATTACTTAGCCAATTGATTATATGAAGCAAAATGATCACAAAAAACCGGCATAGTCAAAGATGACTATACCGGTTTTTTCACTGTCCGATACCGTGACAACATCAATATTGGAAAAATAGTAAATCCCCAATGTTATTTATAAAACAGCACCAAGAAAGCTCCTTACAAGCCAAGCAGCACTCTGCATTTTTGTAACTTTTCCACTTTTGTAATACTTATGGCTGAAAACATTAATCTTCACTCTGCCCCGGATCATACAACCGCTTATCATCCAGATGGAATATGACAACGTTATCTTTTTCTGAATAGGTTCCTGCGACCTTATATGTATGCGATAAATCCATGTCATTCATTGTCATAAGCCCATGCACAAACGCCCGGCTTGACACATGCATCTGGACATGATTCACAAGATATATTCTATCTGGAACCTTGAAAGAGAGCATTTCCGTCTTTTCACACGGTGTTATGATGATCGAATCCATACTCCTGTTCACTTTAAGACATATATACGAGGGCGCCCCAAGAATCCTTACCACATCTTTTCCGATATTAATCGCATTCCCCTTTCCATAAAAAGATATCTCAAGCCTTACGTTCTTTTTTTCCCCTTTCCATAACCGATTTGGCGCTTTGATAGTTCTCTCATCCATTATCTCATCTCCCTGACTTTTGTATTGACCTGCAAAATAGGACTGCCGTTCAGTCTCTCCCGTTTTTACGCCTCAGATGAATAATCTGATTGCGTAAGAATCTCTCCTTCGGTCCCTTTTATCTCCCGTTCCTCATCCGCAGGATGGTCAGAGTATGCCCGTCCCGTATATTCTCCCAGATATTCAAATATATTCATCTGTCTTGCCTCAACATAATCGTTATAAGATTTACCAATACAGTCCTTATAAGCATCCGGATAGTATCTCACCTGTTTTTTCTTAATCTCTCCTGTTTCTTCATTGACAAATTCCACTGGCCGGGAAGCGAACATGATCGCTTCATCAAGCTCAAATACCAAAACCAGCCCTTCCCTGGAATTCGCTACATGCCCAAGAACCTTATACCGACAGCTCAGTTTCCATCCCATCAGCTTATACACATTGTGGATAAAATCCTCAGAAGTAATGTCACGGTTCACCCACTCGTTATCTTTTTGTCTCTTTCTCGCCCAGGCTACAGAAGCGCTCTGCTCCTCCGGGCACATAACAACTGTCAGCTTTCTTTTGTCTGGATGGATCAATGGCAGAATATATTCCACCCCGGCGAACAAACGGACACTGGCCATGTTAAATGTCATTCTGCCGTATTTGATACTGACCGCCGGCTTTTTCAGCATAGAAAACTGTGTACGGGGCGGCAGGACATAGCCGTCCAGATTTTCATACTCTAACTCCTGATTCTGTGCCATCCTTGATTTCACAAGCTGGCGGATCAATTCCTGGTCACTGTAATTATAGGATTGTTCCTCTGTTTCTTTCTTTACCCCACCAACATTCTGAATTATTTCTATATCATCCATGATCAGACCTCCGCATTTACATCAGCATTAACAGTTCTTCCAGCTCATCCCCAATCTCTTTTCTGGCAGGAATTTTTCCGATGAGAGGATTGTCAGCAATATTTCCTGTCTCTGTCATATCCTCTTCCGAAAGCGAAGCAACCATACTGTCTCTTCTTTTTCGCATCGCGTAAAGCATCCCGGCCTGACGTTTTCTCCATTCTCCCATATTCTCATTATTTAAATAAAGCTCACTGTTCTTGTATGGCATGTATCTCGAGGGTAACTGCCGCTGCTCTTCTGACAATGCTTCCGCCGCCTTCTTTACATTCTTACTTGCTACAATCTGCGGTTCATCAAGAAAGAAGACCATAAGTTTTTTGCCGCCTCTCTCCCTGGTAATACCACGGAACCTGAAACTGTATTTTTTTATCCAGTCCTGCTCTTCATATATAGCCGTACAGAAGGCGTTAGCTGAAAATGACAATATCGGACTGCCTTCTTCGTTTTTCCACCGAAAACCTCCAGATCCATCGCCGCAGTTTCTGATAATGATCGTCTGCAGCAGTGGATGATACAAAAGTTCTATATCTGCACAATCATTAAACCTGTCATGGCATTTTTTATTGAACTTTAACTGTTTATCGGTTATCGTAAGCGTCGGAGTATCCCTGCCTATAAAATAGGCGCTGTGCGGAACATAATATCCGGTAAAATCCATGGAAAGGACTTTACTGTGCTCTTCCCCGTTAATAATCCTCGCTTCATGCTCTAAATGTTCATATTCCTCATCACTGTATACACTGCGGGACAGTTCCGCCAAAGCTTTTCTGTCTATGCCGCTGAAGCCCGGATGGATACTAACGAATCCCTTTAATCTTCCCGTGCCGATTACACGGATATCCGGTACGCCATTCACTCTTCTGCTGGATGCCATCATATGTGCTGCTCTTGCTATTTCCGGAGTGACTATCCCCCCATGGTGATTCGGTACAAATGCGCTTTCTCTTATTCCGTCGTTTTTCATTTTCTTTCCTTTCTTATAATCAACAGTAATTGTCTTTCTTGCTCTCAAATCTCCCCACCTTCTTTCGTTCATGAGAATATTACTGACCATATCTCCGTTCCAGTCAGTTCTGCCTGTAAGGGTTTTCCGTTCCTTGTCTGTAAGGATTTCCGCTATTTCATCATAAGAATATCCGTAAATACGGGCAAGGAATATAAAACGGACAGTCAGCGCCTCATCTTCGACGATGACAAAACCGCCGTCTGCTGTATGCCTGTACCCGAGCAGATCCGATACCGGGAACTGCCCTGTACAGATCCGCTGATCATAAGAGAGTATCATCCTGCGGCTCTTGTTATCCGACTCCCAGTCTGCAAGCATGGCATGGATGGAAAGCGCCTGATTACAGTCTGGATCTAAAGTATATATATTTTCCGTCTCAAAGTAAACACCTACCGGATGGGAAGGGTTCTTTGTCTTTAAATTGCTGATCTGCTCCATACAATCCGTCATATTCCTTGCAAAACGAGAGACACTGGCACAAAGGATCAAGTCCATCTTCTTATCCGCTGCGTCTTTAAGCATCCTCTTGAATTCGGTCCTTTTCTTTATTGAAGTGCCTGTCTTGCCCTCATCCGCATAGATTTCCTGCATCGTCCAGTTCGGAGTTTTACTGATCTTCTCCGTGTAATATTTCGTCTGATTTTCAATTGACGACACCTGCTCCTCACTCTTAGTGCTGACTCTGGCGTATACAGCCACGTCCTTTTTTCCTCCATCCAGAATAGAGGGCTTTGGTCTGGCCGGATAAAAAACCGTCCCTTCCGGTATCCTGGCATTTCGCACCCTTTTTCTGGTAATAGTTTTCCGCTCTTCATGATCAGCATCCTGCGGCATCCAGGGACGTGCTTTTCTTTCCTTAAACTCTTCGTCGCCGGATTTTTCTGCAATCTTTCCTTTTACAGCTTCTCCCTCACCATTCACAGGCTGAATCGCTTTTTCCTCGTCCATCGCAAACCTCCCTGTCATCGAATCGCACGCATGATGGCCGTATGCCATTCCCTGAAATCATCTGGATTCAAGGAAATGTATTTCTCCGCCATCTTAGCCAGTTCCTGCAGTTGATTTTCTGAGTTCCTTATTGTATCAATGTGATAATGCTTATCCTCAGTAATGATATCCACGCCATTGCCGAACCCCCTGAGCAATTTAAACAAATAACAGAACTCTCTTGTATCTGCGGCAAGATATCCCTTAGTCTGTACAGCGATGCATTCCACTTTCTCACACCTGCATTCATGAAGAAGTCTCAGCATTTCCGCTCTCTTAGCAATTTCCCTGTTTCCGGTAATGTCAACATATACTCCGGACAGTTCATACTTATCGGAACCTTTATACTTGTCAACATAATATTTCTGATGATACAAAAGGGCTTCATCCCGCCGTTCATCCCACAGTTTAGCCAGTTTCGCATATCCGGCGACGTTAATTTTCTTACTCATCCTCTGTCTCCGTTTCTGTTACAATACATCTATTTTCCGGCAGTCTCCAGAATCATTAATCATTCCTCAGATTTTCGGTAAGACTTTACACCATCTTTTCTGCTCTTATATATCCTAATATGATATATGGATATCATAACTACTCTGTCTTTGTTTCCGCAGCCTTTTTTACTGCCGCAAATATATCCACTATGGTTATATCATAAGGCCGAAACGGTTAGTTGTCAATCCAAAACTATCCAATTTGGACACATAAATTGTACCAAAACGGAAATATAATAATAAAATAGGAGGTGTCATCATGGAACTAAAAAAAATTCGTACTCAAAAAGGACTAACACAGCAAGCTGTAGCGGATGGAATTCAATGTTCTCCGACTGTCTATGCCCGATACGAGCGCGGTGAAAGGGAACCCTCCATTGAAATGCTGCTAAAACTTTCTTCTTTTTTCGATGTTACCGTGGACTATCTTCTTGGTAATGTTGAAACAACGATGTCAACTTTTACAAAATATGAGATGGATTTAGTCATGGCAGCCAGAGGCGCCGACGACCGTGCAAAAGAGGATGCACTGAATATACTGCGGGCACACCAGATTAAAAAAGCAAAAGTCTGCCGGGCATAATGAAAAAAGAGGGAAACATTAGTAAACGGTAGGGTAGATAGTGCGTACCTATACAAAACTGGAGCAAACCTGTATGATAGAAACAGATTTGCTCCAGTCTTATTTCACTTCATCTTTACCGGGCTTCCGGCAGTTCGCAGGAAGATTTGGTGACCAGGGGAGCAGGTCATCCAGAAAACCCCGATGCCAACCAAAGAACTCGCCTGCCCCAGCACAAGGAGCGTAAAATTTTTCGTAAACAGTTTCTGCTCCATCCGCTACTCCTTCCTTTCTTCCCTGTAACCTCCCAGTATCCTCTCTGCCTGTCTAACCATCTTATCTTCTATGATCGGAAGTCCCATTTCCACAAGAACTTCCGCAACAAATTCACACTTATGCCGGATCTCTTCCGTATCCGCCGAGAACACAGACGGCAGCAGCCAGTAATTGACAAGGGGCAGCAGTTCGGAAAGCTCTTTTGTATATTCCGTCCGGATCGAACCGTCACTCCGACCTTACTCAATCAGTTCCAGCCATAAAGGAGTCAGTACCCGCCGGTTCGCCTCCACTGCGGCCGCCAGGATGCGCGGGTCTTTCAGGATAGGAATTGCCTGCATACTGATTTCTTCCCATTCTCCATCAGCCCTGTCAAAAGCAAGCACTTCTCGGATCTTCTGCAGTCCGTTAAGGTCCGAACGCCCTCGGACTGCCTCAAAAGGATTATTCTCCAAAAACATCCTATCTCCTAAAGCGCGCATGACCTCTTCCTTACTCTGGAAAAACAGGTAAAACATCCCTTTTGCGCCCCCTGCCAGCTCCATGTTGTCCGTAATAGCAGTTTCCTCATAACCTTTCGATAAAAACAACTCCTTTGCCGCCTCCAGAATCTCTTTTTTCCATTTTTCCGGCTGTTTTTTCACTGGCCTTGCCAATTTTCCCGCCTCCTATAATAATTATTGACTTAGAGTTATTAACTGTTATAAAAATAATTTACCGCCATGTCAATCACTTCAGCAAATACTCTGAAAAATACCTCCCCAGCATTTTCAGTCCTTTTTGTAAACTTACGTTATACCTTTGATTGACCACCTGAAAGGCTTGTCATGCGATATGCCCTTTGGGCATAATCAAACCTCCGCTCGTAAAATTATCCCAAATATTCCTGGAGCCTATCCGCAAACTGTCCAATATGTATCCCATCCACAAAAGAATGATGAGCCTGGACAGATACAGGCATGACAATCTTACTACCCTTCTCATAATATTTCCCCCAGTCAAACAAGGGCGTCGCGTTATCCTTTTTTCCCGAATTGGTATGTGAGATATGCGTATAGGTAATCCAGGGCATAAGCGAACACTGGAACACATCATTTCCAAGAGGGCCGGTAAAATATTCCTTCTGCTCCCTTGCAATCCTCCCCGCCGTCTCCACATATTCCTGAATACTGCCCCGAAGCGGCACATTCACCACTTTGAACAGCCCCGTATCCTGATTCAGATAAGTAAACGCAGTATCAATATGCGCAAAAAGAACCACCTTCCCATCCAGAAAACGATACCGAAACGCTTCAATCTCATTGGCACATTTACATACCGCATACACAAACGCCAGCGTAAAAGAGAGGTTCTGCGCCTTCACCTTCCGCCGGAAATTTGTGATATCCGTCTCAAATGTTACACAGAAAGCAGGCTCCACGCTTTCCCTGAAAACCATACAGTGCATGGCTCTCTCCCAGTTTTTTTCATCTATCACCTGATAAGCATTCATTCCAGATTCTCCCTTTTCGTTTCCACACATTTCACTTTCTTTTGGCAAATTTCTCTTTTGCGTATTCATATGCTTCCCGGATATACGGCCT
>Ga0137306_100580_pt1 | contig 48200 bp, 40 predicted proteins | sample Inofroosms_March_FD_97187 | JGI IMG/M metagenome (GOLD analysis project Ga0137306, IMG submission 97187) | Mouse cecal microbial communities from Vienna, Austria - N-Acetylneuraminic and N-Acetylglucosamine D2O microcosms_March | ecosystem: Host-associated > Mammals > Digestive system > Large...
AAAACATTCGGTAAATTGTGATGAGGAAATACTATAATAGGACTTAAAAAATGAGATATAAAAATCACGCTTGTAATCAGTAAATGATTATGTATGCCGCCGCTACGGGAAACGCCATAACGGCGGTTTTTCAATGCCTATCGGCTATCTCTGTCAAAGGATTTCTTACGCTGTCTTTACAGTATCAGAGGTTAGAGGACTTTCTGAAAATCTCGCAGATGTTTTAACACGCTCTGCCTTTCGGGCGGTCTGTGCGGTTCTTTAGCGGCGGTTGTCGATTTCCATGGAAAGTAACAAAGTCTCCATCATATTTATCGGTCCTGGAGGTGGCAATGACAGGACGTCCAAGATATCGGCCGATATATTTTATGGCAGTTTCGGGAGTGCATTTGCTGGGTTTGGCGTATACCAGGTTCTGTGATGTTTGCGTCAATCAGGCTGGAATGGTATCTCGCCCGTCTTGGGGCTGCGCCCTTGTCGCTTCTTTGTACTTCCACATTCAGCGCTACTCCGGTATCATTAAGGGAAAATATATCGAGCCTTGCTGAGCGCCCCTGGAGATTCTTCATATTATATTGGGAATGTACTTCGGTTACTTTCAGATTATCTTTCTCTAATATGATACGCAGTAACAGCTCCACACATTCAATATCTTCAAACACTTTTGTGCAAAAATCATCGTCCAGTAACTGGAAGTTCTTCAGGCGCTTAAGATCTTTCTCGTGCTTCTGGCTGTATTGGAATTCATTGGAGACATCCAGTGTGTTGCCAGTCCCTTCCAAGTTTAAAATGGGTACGGCAGACATTTCCTGGCAGAATACATTTTTCAGAAGAGATTGCTGTCATCAAAATGCTCCATGATATCCTCTGCCCTGCAATGCAGGATGGGCCCCTTCACGGATTAGTCCATATATAAACGTCTTCTTTTCTTTTGCCAACTGAACAGAAATTGAATTCCATAACATTTTGATTCGTGTAACAATTTGCTTTGGAGCATGTTTCCTCTGACATAATAATAGTATTTAAGATAATCCATATATTTTGTTTTAAATGCCTGCATTATAGTCGAATCATTCCTGTCTGATATTTCTAAAAGCTTCTCTTCTCCGCATGCAAGTAAAAATTCCTGAAATGTCAATGGATATAAATTGCAAAAATCAACTTTTCCCACTGGAAATGAAGTCCCTTCATGCAACGCAATCCCCAAAAGAGAATCTGCCGCTATAATATGAAACTGAGGTGCATTTTCCTGAAAATACTATAAGGACTTTAATGCTTTGGGTATTTCCTGCACCTCATCAAAAATAATAAGTGTCTTCTCAGGATCAATTTTAAAGCCCACTTCAATTACCAATATTTCGATAATTCTGTTAATATCAAACGCTTCCCGAAAACCTCCTTCATCCTCTCATTCCCATCCATACTGATATAAGCGCATCTTTCATAATATTTCTTACCAAACTCTTTCATAATCCATGTTTTTCCTACCTGTCGTGCCCCTCGTAGTATCAATGGCTTTCAGTTGACTCGATATTTCCATAATTCTAACTGTTTTATTGCTTCCCTATACATATGCATTTTATATGTTCTCTATAATACCCCTTTTTATACAATTGGAATCACATTATTCAAATAGCTTTTTAAAGAAATGCTAAAAAGCGGAAGAGGTTATATCCTCCGCTTCCCATCCATCATCTTACAATATATCACTGCCACAATCGTGCTCACCGCCGTAGCCACAATCCCCGGCCCCACGACCGCCGCCGGGTTCACGCTCCCGTACTGGCTTCGATACGCGATTACATTCACTGGAATCAACTGTAAGGAGGAAATATTGATAATCAAAAATGTGCACATCTCATTACTGGCAATTCCTTTCTTCCTCACCGGTCCCGGAAGTCTGCCATGTCTCCTGTCCTCTTCCAGCTTAGAAAGTTCCTCCATCGCCCGTAATCCCGCAGGTGTCGCCGCCCATCCAAGCCCCAGTACATTGGCGATGATATTCGTCGTGATATGCTCCTCCGCCGAATGCCCGCAGGGAAGGTTCGGAAAGAGAAAACGGATCAGAGGGCGGATCTTTTTTGAGGCGCTCTCGATGATCCCCGCCTTTGCCGAGATTTCCATGAGCCCGACCCAAAACGACATCACTCCCATCATGGTAATACATAAAGCCACCGCCTCCTTCGAGGAGTCCAGCGCGGCATTGGTGATATCCGGCATCCGTCCGGTGAATGCCGCGAATATGATTCCGACGAGTATCATTCCCGCCCATAGATAGTTCAGCATAAGATTCCCTTTGTAAAGCTCCTTTAGATTAACATATGCAGGCGGCTTACAGCTTATTCGTTTCATCTCCCAGCCGCCGCCATACCGTTATCATCATGGTGGTAAAGCATGCGGTGCCGCCGATAAGGTTGGAGATGGGCTCCGCTAAAAATACTCCGTCAGTGCCAAGATTGCCGACGGCAGGAAGGCAGAGAGTAAGCGGGATCACGATGACAGCCTTGCGCAGCAGGGAGAAAAATACCGCCTGCCTTGATTTTCCCAGGGCTACAAATGCAGACTGCCCGGAGAACTGCAGCGCCATCAGGAAGATCCCGAAAAAGTACAGGTGCATGGCGGGGACACCCTCCCGCAAAAGCTCCTTCCCGCTGCTGAAAGGCCGGATGAAAAGCTGCGGAAAGAAAAAGATGAGCGCCCACATCACAAAGGTAAATACGATGGAGAATATAGTGGTCAGCTTTATGGCTGACTTCACCCGGCCATATTTTTTGGCTCCGTAATTAAAGCTCATAACAGGCTGCGCGCCGTTGGAAAGCCCGGTCACCGGGATGGTGACGACTTCGCGGACAGAATTGATGACCGTCATGATCCCGACATAGAGGTCGCCGCCATAGCGCTGGAGCGTGGCGTTGCAAATAATCTGGACAGAGCCATTAGTGACGGCCATGACAAAGCCGGACAGGCCAAGAGCTGTTATTTCTTTTATCAGGGGAAGACAGAGCGCCATACTTCTTGCGGTCAGCCTGATTGGCGCCCTTGGCCCTGTAAGGAAACGGAGCACCCACAGGGCAGAGATTCCCTGTGAGATGATCGTTGCCAGAGCCGCGCCCCGCACGCCCATGTGAAAGGAGAAGATAAAGAGCGGGTCCAGCAGGAGATTGAGCATAGCCCCAATGGAGACAGTGAGCATCCCGGTGACGCCGAATCCCTGTGCATTGATAAAGTTGTTCATGCCAAGGCTGATCATGACAAACAGGGTGCCGAGAAGGTAGAGTGTGACATAGGCGTCCGCATAGGGGTATGTAATATCGCTTGCCCCAAACAGGTATAAAAGAGGTTTTCGGAACAGGCAGCAGGCAGCAGACAGGGCGGTACCGGAGATGAGCAGCATGGAAAAGGAATTTCCCATGATCCTTTCCGCTTTTTGGGGTTCGTTAGCGCCTCTTGCGATGGAAAATAAAGGGGCGCCGCCCATGCCGAACAGATTGGCAAATGCCATGATGACCGTAATGACCGGCAGTGTCAGGCCGATGCCGGTCAGAGCGTCCGTGGAGGTACCTGGAATATGGCCGATGTAGGCGCGGTCTACCACATTGTAAAGCACATTGATCAGCTGCGCCAGCGTCATGGGAATCGCCAGGCGCAGGATATTGGCCGCCACACTCCCCTGTCCGAAATCTCTCTTTGTATCAGTAAAATGTTTCATCGTTCTGCCATCACCGTTTCATTGAAAATTAATTTTAAGGAAAGCAACTGCTCAGAAATAACCGTTAAACAGTTCCTTATCAGTATAAAATGCCGGCCGTTTATTTTCAACCTCCGTGAGACAAACAGGTGAAATAAACGCAAAACACAGCTCATATAATGGAAAATAGATTTTATGCGGAAATGAGGCGGTTTCGTGAAAATATTGCTGTATATCGCAGACCTTATCGTGCCGATGGTGATTTTTCTGGTAGTCAGCTACGGCGTACTGATGAAGGTAAATGTCTATGATTCCTTTATCAAAGGAGCGAAGGACGGATTTTTCACCGTGATTAAGATCATGCCTACGCTGATCGGGCTTATGGTGGCGGTGGGGATCTTAAGAGCGTCGGGGTTCCTGGATTATCTGTCAGGGCTGATCGGAGGCGTGATGAAGTACGTTGGCTTCCCCAGTGAGCTTGTGCCCCTTACCGTGGTCAAGATGTTCTCGTCTTCGGCGGCGACAGGGCTGCTTCTTGATGCCTTTAAAGAATACGGTACGGATTCTTATATCGGGCTGGTGGCGTCCATCAGCATGTCGTGCACGGAGACCATATTTTACACCATGAGCGTGTATTTTATGACGGCAAAGGTGACAAAGACGAGGTACACGCTGACAGGGGCGATGCTTGCTACCTTCGCAGGTCTTGTGGCAAGCGCGGTGCTTGCAGGATCGATGTGAGCAATGTGTCAGAGAAAAGTGCCGGCAGGAGCGAAGCGAGCAGCACGACAGGGATAGCGGCGGAAGGCGCAAAACGTGATAAAAGGCTATGGGGAGAGTTCATCCATAGCCTTTTTCTATCGCCTGTTTTAGCCTTTTTGCGTTACATCTGTCTGCGGAGGATGTTGAAGGGGGCAGGCCCTGTCTCCAGCACGATCCGGTGAAAACGTTCCTGAGTGAACTTATCGCCCCATTTTTCGATCGCATATTTCTTAAGCTCTAAAAATTCCAGGTAGCCGATATAGTATTTCAGGTAGTTTGCCGGGTCGGAGACGATCAGGCTGTAGATTTCGGAGATTGTCTGTGCGTCGGTGATCCCGTAGTCCCGGAAAAAGGATACGGTGTCCGAAACGGTCCAGCCGTCATGATGGATTCCCATGTCTGCAAGGGCATAAAGTCCTAGAAGGATGGAAGTATTTTTTTGCATGATGGTTGCCTCCGCTTTGGGGATAGGCGCGTAGTAGTAGCTTAGCATCTCACAGTAGGTCGCCCACCCTTCGGTGTAACCGCCGTAGCCGATAAGGCAGCGGATAGGGTCCGGGTTCTGGTTCATATAATAGACGTTCTGGTACAGATGCCCGGGATATCCCTCGTGGGCAAGGGTGGTAAAGAGGGACAGGTCGTCGGGAATATGTCCTGCATTGATATAGATCACATTGGACTCGGAATTGTCAATGGCGGGAATCATATAAAATGCCGGACTCAAGTATTCCTCCAGGGATTTCTGGACGTATTTTATCTGGACGTCGACGGCCGGCGGCTTCGGGAAATCGTCCTTCATCTTATTTTCCAGTGTGTTCAGGATGGACACGGGATTGGAGTCCTCGAGAATCGCGCCCTGAGAGGAGAACAGGTCTGAGGAGCGGGAGCCGGAATCCTCGGAGGAAAGGTCGGATACACCGAGCTTTGCCAGCGAGGTCTGCATAGTCCCCAGATCTTCCATGATCTGCCGTCTCACCAGCTCCTGAAGTTTGGGGATGCTGCGGTCAGAACCCGTTTCACTGGCGGCTGTAAGCTCATAATATTTCTGACCGCCCGGGAGATTGCACAGGCCGCCTGAGGTGGTATCATCCGAACAGTCGTCGCGCAGGTCATCAAGCCCTCTGGTCAGACTTTTATAGGCAGGAAATATGTATTTTTTTATATATTTGCTGTGAAGCCGGATGTATTTTTTCTGGTCAAAGGTCTTCTGATCTCTTTTGGGAAGTTCATCTTCAAGGGCCTCAAGCCGCTCTGCAAAGGAGGAGTAGAGATAATTGTCTTCGCCAAGCTTTACAAATGCACGGCATTCGGCGATGAGGTCGTCAAGAGAATCCTCGGACATGAAGAATCCCTTTTGGGCCCGCGCCTGTTCAAATTCAAGGATAGAATCAAAGTATGCGGGCACTTTTTTCAGCAGCTTTAAGTAAGTGTCAACATCCGAAATGCTGTAAAACTGATATTCGGACAAAATTACCGGGAGCTGCGACTGGGTACCAGTGAGGGGGGCAAGAGGCTCCTCATACAGAGAATATGGCGCAAGATCGAACGCTGTTGTATAATAATCCTCAAGGACATCATAGGTCAGCTTATTTTCTGCCGACAGCCTGCGCCGGTCGTAGGATTTCAGGAGGGCGAGGGCATTTTCGATGGAAGCACAGATTGAAGCGGTGTCGGTAGTGCAGGAGCCGATGGACACCGGGGCGTCGGTGATGCCGTACGCGGCAGGATTTTTCAGTGTGTAGTGGAGGGAGATTGTGTTGCCGGAAACCTCCTGGCAGAATAGGTTGTGTGTGTATTCCTCAAACCGCTGGTTTTCATTTTTATAAAAATGATGCACGCTGAGGACAGTGACGGACAGTACCGCAAGAAATATGGCGGCGACGGTCGCGGAGCGCTTTTTAGACATAAGAAAGCCTCGAAGTATTTTTTTAAATTTATATGCAGAAATGGGAGGAGTTATGCGGAGAGTGAAATAAGCGTTTACGCATTCCGTAAGAACATGATCCAGGAGTGAGGGGCGGCTTTTGCGCAGCAAACTTAAGAATGCCGACACGACTCGTTGCTATGAACGGCCCTTGGGCCGTGAATAGTAACGAAGAGGCAGAAATGTTGGCCAAATTTTTTCGTCCCCCTTGACATCCCTCGGGGTTATATGCTACGATTCAAAATATCTGATTATCAGTCATTGAGTATAACAGAGAATAATGCAAACGCAGTGACGAAGAGAGTATGCATATTGAAGACTTTACAGAGAAGTCCTGATTCCTTGGAGATTCAGCGGCGGACGAAGCTGCGGCGCTTATCTGGAACGTCCGTGATCATAGCCATTACGGACAGCAAGCCGGATTTGCAGCCTGCTGACAGGGAGGATGCTGAGAGGGACGAGAGGGAGATGTGCAGAAGATGGCTTCTGAGCGGTGCGGTGAACAGAGACGGGTATCTGCCGGAGATGTTATCCGGTGTTAGCTGAAGGCGGCGAAGGCGCAGCCGGAGGATTTTCCATCCTGTAAGCCGTAATGGGTCCGCCCTTTACAGCGGCAAGATGTCGGGTGCAGCCGTGGCTGGCGGGGTGTATACCCTTGCTTTGTCTGAGCTGGACAGACCTGGCACCTGATGAGGTCTGCGCTGTAAGGCGCGGATGAATGGAAGTGGTAACACGGGTTTCTCGTCTTCCCTGATTTTATAATCGGGGAAGATTTTTTGTTGCCGGCCATGAAGGGGACAACGCCACTCCGGGCGGGGGCGTCCTGCCGTGGGAAGAAGAATGCTGCGATGCAAGATTTTACGAAAAGGAGAGCTGAAAATATGGAAAAGAAAAAGTATTATATGACGACGGCGATCGCCTACACATCAGGTAAGCCCCACATCGGCAATACCTATGAGATCGTCCTGGCGGACGCTATCGCCAGATATAAGAGAAGTCAGGGGTATGACGTGTTCTTCCAGACCGGGACGGACGAGCACGGTCAAAAGATTGAGCTGAAGGCGCAGGAGGCGGGCATCACGCCGAAGGAGTATGTGGACAATGTAGCCGGCCAGGTGAAGGATATCTGGAATATGATGAATTCCTCCCATGACAAATTTATCCGGACTACGGATACGGATCATGAGCGGGAAGTGCAGAAGATCTTTAAGAAGCTTTACGAACAGGGGGACATTTACAAAGGCTCTTATGAGGGGCTTTACTGTACGCCCTGCGAGTCCTTCTGGACGGAGTCGCAGCTGGTGGACGGGAAATGCCCGGACTGCGGCCGCGAGGTGAAGCCGGCGAAGGAAGAGGCTTACTTCTTTAAGATGAGCAAATATGCGGATCGTCTGATCGAGCATATCAATACTCATCCGGAGTTTATCCAGCCGGTGTCCCGCAAAAATGAGATGATGAACAATTTTCTTCTTCCGGGCCTGCAGGATCTGTGCGTGTCCAGGACATCCTTCAAGTGGGGGATCCCGGTGGATTTTGACGACAGACATGTGGTGTATGTGTGGCTGGACGCGCTGACCAACTACATTACGGGCATCGGATATGACGCAGAAGGGGAAGGGACGGAGCAGTTTAAGAAAAACTGGCCGGCGGACCTGCATCTGATCGGGAAGGATATCATCCGCTTCCATACAATCTACTGGCCGATCTTTTTGATGGCGCTGGATCTTCCGCTGCCGAAGCAGATCTTCGGGCATCCGTGGCTTATACAGGGCGACGGGAAGATGAGCAAGTCCCGGGGAAATGTACTCTATGCGGATGAGCTTGTGGATTTCTTCGGCGTGGATGCGGTGCGTTTCTTCGTGCTCCATGAGATGCCGTTCGACAATGACGGAGTGATCTCCTGGGAGCTTCTGGTGGAGCGGATCAATTCTGAGCTTGCGAATACGCTGGGCAATCTGGTGAACCGGACGATAACCATGACGAATAAATATTTCGGCGGCACGGTGAAAGACAAGGGCGCGGTTCTTTGCGACGAAGACGGTGCGGTTGACGCTGATCTCAAGGCGGTCGTAGAGCAGACGCCTCAGGTTGTGGAGAAGAAGATGGAGAGCCTGCGTGTGGCGGATGCGATTACGGAGATCTTCAATCTGTTCAAGCGGTGCAACAAATATATTGATGAGACGATGCCCTGGGCGCTTGCCAAAGAGGAGGAGAAAAGGGACCGGCTGGAGACGGTTCTTTACAACCTTCTTGAGAGCATCAAGTCTGGAGCGAGGCAGATCGCGCCATTTATGCCGGAGACAGCGGAAAAGATCCTGGCGCAGCTTGGCGACGGCAAGGTAGTGGAGAAACCGGAGATTTTATTTGCCCGGCTTAATCTGGATGACGTGCTTAAGAAAGTAGAGGAGCTTCATCCGCCGGTAGAAGAAGCTGAAGCTGCGGCAGGTAAAGCAGCGGCAGACGGCGAAGGGGCAGCGGGAAAGGACGCAGCGGTCGATATGGAGGCGAAGCCGGAGATTACTTTTGAGGAATTTGGGAAGATGCAGTTCCAGGTGGGCGAGATCATCGCCTGCGAGGAAGTGAAGAAGTCGCGCAAGCTTCTCTGCTCCCAGGTCAAGATCGGCAGCCAGGTAAAGCAGATCGTGTCGGGGATCAAGGCTTACTATACGGCAGAGGAGATGGTGGGCAAGAAGGTGATGGTGCTTGTGAATCTGAAGCCTGCGAAGCTGGCCGGAGTGCTGTCGGAGGGTATGCTTTTGTGCGCGGAGGACGCGGACGGGAATCTGGCGCTCATGACGCCGGAGAAGGAGATGCCGGCGGGAGCGGAGATCTGTTAGTGGGATGTCCGGCAGAGGTTTCTTAGTGTTCACGGATCAGGAATGCGCACTGGCTGCGCATTTCGGCGACGTATTTAATTTGGGTAAAAGGAGAGATGTATCATATGGAAAAAATCAGAATCGGTATTGTAGGTTATGGTAATATCGGACGCGGTGTTGAGCAGGCGGTAAAGCGCAATGCGGATATGGAATTAAAGGCGGTTTTCACAAGGAGGGATCCGGCGGCTGTCACGGTTAAGACAGAGGGCGCGGCAGTGAAGCATTTTGATGATATGGCATCCATGAAGGGAGAGATTGACGTGATGGTGCTCTGCGGCGGATCGGCTACGGACCTTCCGGTGATCGGGCCGAAGGTTGCGGCGAACTTTAATACGATTGACAGCTTTGATACCCACGCAAAGATTCCGGAGTATTTTGCAAATGTGGACAAGGCGGCGAAGGCCGGCGGCAATGTGAGCATTATCTCTGTGGGCTGGGATCCAGGGATGTTCTCTTTGAACCGGCTGTATGCGGAGTCCATCCTGGCGCAGGGAAATACCTATACGTTCTGGGGAAAGGGCGTGAGCCAGGGACACTCTGATGCCATCCGCCGCATTGACGGGGTGAAGAATGCGATCCAGTACACGGTTCCCATCGAGGAGGCGGTGAACCGGGTAAGGAGCGGCAGCGGGCCAGAACTTACTACGAGAGATAAGCACCTGAGAGAGTGCTATGTGGTTGCCGAAGACGGAGCGGACCGTGGAGCGATTGAGCAGGCGATCAAGACGATGCCGAATTATTTTGACGAGTATGATACGACGGTAACCTTTGTCACAGAGGAAGAATTGAAGGAAAACCACAGTAAGATGCCTCACGGCGGATTCGTCATCCGCAGCGGAGAGACAGGCTGCGAGGGGAATAAGCATGTGATCGAGTATTCCCTGAAGTTAGATTCCAATCCGGAGTTTACCTCCAGCGTGCTGATCTGCTACGCGCGGGCGGCGTACCGGCTTGCGAAGTCCGGAGAGAGCGGGGCGAAGAGCGTGTTTGATATCGCGCCGGGCCTGCTGTCACAGAAGACGGCAGAGGAGCTGCGGGCGCAGATGCTTTAGTCATCCGGCGTAATATGAGCGGATTCGTTTAGTAATGCTTTTTAGCAAAATAAGATGATAAGTTTACCCGGATAAAGAAACAGAAAAATTAAATTTTTCATTTGAGTAAAGCAAATATTCTGCTTATCTTGACGGGCTATGACCGCAACGATACATTAAAATCAGGATTTTTGCGGAAAAAGGAGGCATCCGGAATGATCTTTGATACACATGCACATTATGACGATGAACAGTTTGACATTGACCGGGACGAGCTGCTTAATTCTATGGCTGCAAATGGCGTCGGCACCATCGTCAATGCCAGCGCTACATATGAGTCATGCGGGCGCGTCATCCGTATGGCGGAGAAGTACCCGTTTATGTACGCTATGGCGGGCGTTCACCCAGATGAGGTAGGCAGTCTTGATGAAGAAAAGTTTGCCCGTATGAAGGAGCTTTTTCAAAATGAAAAGGTGGTGGCGGTAGGGGAGATCGGCCTTGATTACTACTGGGACAATGAATCTCACGAGCTTCAGAAGGAATGGTTTATCCGGCAGCTTAGCCTTGCCCGGGAGTTAGGTCTTCCGGTCAATATCCACAGCCGCGACGCAGCGCAGGATACCATGGAGATCATGAAGGAGCACGGAAAAGGTCTTGACGGCGTGATCCACTGCTATTCTTACTCAAAGGAGATGGCGCTTCAGTATGTGAAGATGGGATTTTACATTGGGGTCGGGGGCGTGGTGACTTTTAAAAATGCAAGACGTCTCAGGGAGACGGTGGAGGCGGTGCCGCTTGCGTCTATCGTGCTGGAGACGGACTGCCCTTACCTTGCGCCGGAGCCATACCGGGGAAAGCGCAATAACTCTTCTTATATCAAATATACGGCGGAGGAGATCGCGCGGATCAAAGGCGTCACCGCTGAAGAAGTAATATGCCGGACGGAGGAGAATGCCAGAAGGCTGTACCGGCTGTGAAAAGTGAATAGTCGTTGCTATGGACGGCCTCTGGGTCCGGAATAGTAATGAATCATCAGTATCAGGAGAATGCAGGGAGACTGACCGTTAGAGCAGAGACGGTCAGTCTCTTTTTGTAAACATCCCTTTTTGTGCAAATTCAACCAAAATCGGTCACGCATTTTGTGAAATGGTTTGATTGACTATGAATGAATTTGGCGTTATAATAGGTTCAGAAAGTCAAACACGAGCAAAAACGTGTAAAATAAGGAGGTGGCGTAACAATGATTTACACAGTGACATTTAATCCGTCACTGGATTATATCGTAGCGGTGGACGATTTTAAGCTTGGGCTTACGAACCGTACGAATTCTGAGCTTTTACTTCCGGGAGGCAAGGGGATCAATGTCTCGACGGTTCTGATGAATCTCGGCATCGAGAGCACGGCGCTTGGCTTTACTGCCGGATTTACCGGGGAGGAAGTCATAAGGCGCTTAGAAAAGATGGGCGTTAAGAATGGCTTTATCCATATCGGCGAAGGCTTTACGCGGATTAACTTAAAGCTTAAGACCATTGACGGGACAGAGATCAATGGCATGGGTCCTAAGATCAGCGGGGAGAAGGTACAGCTTTTGATGGATAAGCTTAATACGCTGGGCGAAGGAGACGTCCTGTTCCTGTCGGGAAGTATCCCGGCATCCATGCCGGACGACGCATACCAGAAGATCATGGAGATGCTTGACGGCAGGGGAGTGCGTATCGCGGTGGATGCGACGAAGGAGCTTTTGCTGAATGTCCTGCCTTATCATCCATTTCTGATCAAGCCCAACAATCACGAGCTTGGCGAGATCTTCGGGGCAGAGCTAAGGACGAGAGAGTCGGTGGTGCCTTATGCCAAGAAGCTTAAGGAGAAGGGCGCGCAGAATGTACTGGTGTCCATGGCGGGAGAAGGCGCGGTACTGGTAAGCGCCGACGGAGATGTCTACGACGCCCCGGCGCCGAAGGGGACGCTGAAAAACGGCGTGGGCGCAGGTGACTCTATGGTGGCCGGATTTATGGCGGGCTACATGGAAAGGCAGGATTACCGGTATGCGTTCCATATGGGAGTGGCAGCAGGAAGCGCCAGCGCATTTTCGGAAAATCTTGCCACAAAGCCGGAGATCGAGGCAGTGTACCGGCAGCTTAAGGAGGCGTAACGCGGACAGCGGGGCAGAAGGATTGCAAATGCTGGGAAGGCATGCCGGGAAGACAGATTAGCGGCAGGACGATGATCAACAGTTGAAGGAATGATCAGGGATTAATAACAGGAATTAAGAAGGATAAGTTAGGAAAAATCGGAAAGGTAAGGAGGAAGTGACATGAGGATCACGGATTTGCTTGATGTACGCAGCGTTTCCCTTGACGGGACGCCGAAAAGTAAGAACGAGGCTCTTGACCAGATCGTTGCTCTTATGGCTAAGAGCGGGAAGATTAATAACGAAGAAGGATACCGCAGGCAGGTTTATGCCAGAGAGGAGGAGAGCACTACCGGAATCGGCGAGGGAATCGCTATTCCCCATGGGAAATGTGACGCTGTGGATAAACCCGGGCTTGCGGCCATGGTTGTAAAGGACGGTGTGGAATTTGACTCCCTTGACGGAGAGCCGGTAACGCTGATGTTTCTCATCGCGGCGCCGAATACAGAGGACAATGTCCATCTGGATGTCTTAAGCAAATTATCAATGATGCTTATGGATGAGGAGTTCACTTCCAGCCTGAGAAACGCAAAGTCAGCGGAAGAATTCCTTGCCGTCATCGACAAGGCAGACGAGGAGAAGAAAAGCGTGGATGAACGGCTGGCGGATATGGGCGAGGCAGAGGCAGGACAGACGAAGATCCTGGCAGTGACCGGATGCCCGACAGGAATTGCCCATACATATATGGCGGCAGAGGGGATCGAGAAGGCCGCCAAGGCGAAGGGCTGCTTTGTGAAGGTAGAGACGAGAGGTTCCGGCGGGGCGAAAAATGTGCTTACCGCCCAGGAGATTGCCGAGGCGGACTGCATCATCATTGCGGCGGACACCCAGGTTCCTATGGACCGCTTTGACGGGAAAAAGGTGCTTGAGCGCCAGGTGTCGGACGGCATCAACAAGGCGGATGAGCTTGTGGAGCTTGCGATGTCCGGCAGCGTGCCGGTATTTAAGAGTGCAAATGCGTCGGCAGGCGCATCCGCAGTAAAATCCGGCGGAAGTGTAGGCCATCAGATTTATACGCAGCTAATGAACGGCGTATCCCATATGCTCCCCTTCGTTGTGGGCGGCGGCATCCTCATCGCAGTGTCATTTCTGATTGACGGGCTTTGTGTGGATATGGCTGCTTTGCCGGCAGCAGAGCGTGCGAACTTCGGTACGATCACGCCCGTAGCGGCACTGTTTAAAAATATCGGCGGCGTAGCATTCGGATTCATGCTGCCGGTGCTGGCAGGATTTATCGCGATGGCGATCGGCGACCGCCCCGCCCTTGCCGTGGGCTTCGTCGGCGGCATGATGGCGGCGAACGGAACGTCCGGTTTCCTGGGAGCTTTAGTCGCAGGCTTTGCGGCAGGCTACATCATTAAGATGCTTTTTGTCGCATGCGCGAAATTGCCGGAGGCCATAGAGAAGATCGCGCCTGTGCTGTTGTATCCGGTGTTCGGTATCCTCATCATGGGGATTTTGATGACATTTGTCGTAGAGCCGGTGATGGGCGGCATCAATACCGCACTGAACAATGGATTGACAAGCATGGGCGGCTCCAGTAAACTTGTGCTGGGAATGATCCTTGGCGGCATGATGGCCATCGACATGGGCGGCCCGTTCAACAAGGCGGCGTATGTGTTCGGAACGGCGGCCATCGCTTCTGGAAACTATGATGTGATGGCAGCAGTTATGATCGGCGGCATGACACCGCCGTGCGCGATCGCTCTTGCAACACTGCTGTTTAAGAACAAATTTACAAAAGAGGAAAGAGAGTCCGGCCCGACCAACTTTATCATGGGTCTGGCATTTATCACAGAGGGAGCGATTCCATTTGCGGCGGCAGACCCGGCCCGCGTGCTTCCATCCTGTATCATCGGTTCGGCAGCGGCAGGAGCGCTTTCCATGGTATTCGGCTGTACGCTGATGGCGCCCCACGGCGGAATCTTCGTCGTACCGGTGATGGAAAATGCGCTGATGTATCTGGTGGCTCTCGTGGTGGGAACCGTGATATCGGCGGTGCTTTTAGGATTATTAAAGAAAAGAGTTCAGTAAAGGTAATAATAAAATTCAAATAAAAAGAAAATGGAGGATTTTTAAAATGAAAGAATTTAAGTACGTAATCACAGACCCAGAGGGAATCCACGCACGTCCGGCAGGAGTCCTGGTAAAGACGGTAAAGGAGTTTGCCTGCGACATCAAGATCGCAAAGGGCGGTAAGGCAATGAATGCGAAAGCGATCTTCGGAGTGATGGGACTTGGCGCTAAGAAAGGCGACGAAGTGACGCTTACTTTCGACGGAGAGGACGAAGAGAAGGCATACGAGACCGTAAGCAAATTTATGGAGGAGAACCTGTAGGCGTGAGCGAAACGCCGGGAAGCCGGCAAAGGGCGGATGGCAGACAGGCGTAACTGAATGTGAAACATAGAGATCATGGGGATGCCGCCAGGTGTCCCCTTTTGTGAAGGAGACCGATTATGAACATATATGAAGGCAAGAGCGTATTTAACGGGGTGGCTATCGGAAAGATCAGTGTCTACAAAAAGGGAGAGCAGCAGGTAAAGCGGGTGAAGGTGGCGGATGCAGAGGCGGAGATCACGCGTTTTGAGACGGCAAAGGAAACGACGGTCCGGCAGCTTTCCGGGCTGTATGAAAAGGCGCTGCAGGAAGTGGGTGAGGCGAATGCGGCGATTTTCGAGGTTCACCAGATGATGCTTGATGACGACGATTATAATGATTCCATAGAAAATATGATCCGTACACAGGGGATCAACGCAGAGTACGCAGTAGCAGCGACCGCTGACAATTTCGCTCAGATGTTTGCGGCGATGGACGACGATTACATGCGGGAGAGGGCGGCGGACGTCAAGGATATCTCTGAGCGTGTCCTTACTATATTAAATGGGGCCGGGGGCGAGTCTGCCGTGGCAAAGGAGCCGTCCATCATCGTGGCGGATGATCTTGCGCCGTCGGAGACTGTGCAGCTTGACAAGGACATGGTACTGTCCTTCGTCACTGTCCACGGGTCGCTCAACTCCCACACCGCCATCCTTGCCAGGACTATGGCGATCCCGGCGCTTGTGGGCACGCCGCTGCCCCTTGACGATACGGTAGACGGCAAGCTTGGGATTGTGGACGGGGCAGAGGGGAAGATCTACATAGACCCGGACGAGGAGACTTTATCCCGCATGAAAAAGAGGCAGCAGGAGGAGGCGGAGAGAAAAGAGCTTCTCCAGACGCTTAAAGGCAGGGAGAATGTCACTCTTGACGGCAAAAAGGTCATGCTGTATGCTAATATAGGAAATATTAAAGATCTTGCGACAGTTCTGCAGAACGATGCGGGCGGAATCGGGCTTTTCCGGAGCGAGTTCATTTATCTGGAGAAGGAGGATTATCCTACCGAGGAGGAGCAGTTCCAGATTTATAAGCAGGTGGCGGAGACGATGGCGGGCAAGCGGGTGATCATCCGTACCCTGGATATCGGCGCTGACAAGCAGTGCGGTTATTTTCAGATGGAGCATGAGGAGAATCCGGCGCTTGGGTACCGGGCGATCCGCATCTGCCTGACACGGCCTGAGGTGTTTAAGACACAGCTTCGGGCGCTTTTCAGAGCCAGCGCATACGGAAAGATCGCCATCATGTATCCTATGATCACCAGTGTCAGGGAAGTGAAACGGATTCAGGAGATCGTGGCGTTAGTGAAAGCAGAGCTTACGGATCAGGGAATAGAGTTTGGCGAGCCGGAGCAGGGTATCATGATTGAGACTCCGGCGGCAGCAGTCATCAGTGACGAGCTGGCGAAGGAGGTTGACTTCTTCAGCATCGGCACCAATGACCTGACTCAGTATACCTTGGCCATCGACCGTCAGAATACGAAGCTGGACGAATTTTACGATTCCCACCATCCGGCGATTCTGCGGATGATCTCGATGGTGGTGGAAAATGCACACAAAGCGGGCATCTGGGCGGGCATCTGCGGGGAGCTTGGCGCAGACCAGACGCTTACGCGGGAATTTCTCGCTATGGATGTGGATGAGCTGTCAGTATCGCCGGGAAGTATTCTGCCGATCCGCAAGATCGTATTGGAGACGAATGTGGAAGAGTACAAGGCGGGAAGATAAATGTTGACTAAACAGCGGCATGAACTGATATTAAAACTTCTGGAGGAGAATGGAAGCGTCACGGTGACGGAGGTGAAGGATCTGTTAGACGCATCGGAATCTACGGTGCGGCGGGACATCACGGCCCTTGACCGGGAGGGAAAGCTTGTCAAAGTGTTCGGCGGTGCGGTGGCGGCAAAAGAGGATGCGGTGACGGCGCATGAATACACCGTTGCCCAGAAGCTTGATTTTAATCGCGAGGAGAAGGAACGGATCGCCAAACATGCGGCGGCGCTCATCGGGCCGGAGGATTTCGTCTATCTGGATGCGGGAACCACCACCGGGTATATGCTGGATTATATCGGGGAGAGAAAGGCGACCTTTGTGACCAATGCAGTCGCCCACGCCCAGCGGCTTGTAGCTATGGGCATGAAGGTGCTCCTTGTAGGCGGCGAGCTTAAAGCCTCTACGGAGGCGGTGGTGGGCAGCCAGGCTATGCGGATGATACAGGGGTATCATTTTACAAAAGGATTCTTCGGGACAAATGCCGCTGCCAGGAAAAGCGGCTGTACGACTCCGGATGCCAACGAGGCGATGATCAAGCAGACGGCGATGGAGCAGTGCAGGGAATGCTTCGTGCTCTGTGACAGTTCAAAGTTCGATCACGTGAGCTCCGTGACATTTGCCCCTTTTTACGGGACGATTTTCATAACGGAAAAAAAAGCGGCAGGATATGAAGAGTGTGAGAATATCCTGGTGGCTGGGGAGTAGCGTATGAAGTATATCAGACAATTCGGGATCATCCTCGGGGTGACCTGCGCGGGCGAGGCGTGCAGATACCTGATACCGCTGCCGGTTCCGGCGGGCATCTACGGGCTGGTGATCTTGCTTGCGCTGCTGGCATTTAAGGTGATCCGGCTAGAACAGGTGAAGGAGGCGGGGACGTTTCTTATCGAGATCATGCCGGTGATGTTCATTCCGGCGGCAGCGGGGCTTGTGACCTCATGGGAGCAGATCAGAGGGATTTTGCTCCCGCTGTGCGTGATCGTGCCCTTCACCACAGGCTTTGTCATGTTTGCGGCGGGTAAGGCGACGGACTATATGATCGAGAAGAAGAAAGGGAAACGGGATGAATGATTTTTTCTTAAATTCCGCGGCGGCAGGCGTGGTCTTAAGCCTTGCCAGTTATTTCATCGGAACGGAGATAAAAAGAAGATGGAAATGGCCTGTCCTTAATCCGCTGCTGATCTCAATCGTGCTGGTCATCGGATTCTTACTGCTTTTCAGGGTGGATTACGATGCCTATAATGAGAGCGCCAGATATTTGAGCTATCTTCTGACCCCGGCGACAGTCAGCCTGGCGGTTCCGCTGTATCAGCAGATGGAGCTGCTGAAGAAAAATATGGCGGCGATCTGCATCGGGATTCTCTCCGGGGTGCTGGCGTCGCTGTGTTCGGTGCTGGCGCTTTCGGTCCTTTTCCGGCTGTCCCATGAGGAATATGTAACGCTTCTGCCAAAGTCTATCACCACGGCGATCGGGATGGGCGTATCGGAGGAGCTGGGCGGGTATGTGGTGATCACTACGGCAGTGATCATCGTTACAGGCGTATTGGGAAATATGACCGCGGAGCAGCTTTGCCGGGTGTTCCGGATAAAGCATGCCATATCAAAAGGGATCGCTATCGGTTCAGCGTCCCACGCCATCGGAACGGCAAAGGCTATGGAGATGGGGGAAGTGGAAGGAGCGATGAGCAGCCTTGCGATCGTGATCAGCGGGGTGTGTACCGTGGCGGGAGCGGCGGTATTTGCGGGGCTGTATTAGGAAGACGATGCTGCTGGCGCAGCGATAGATAATCCGCTAAAAAATGGATATATTGTTTGGGGGCGGGAGGATTTGCCGTTACGGTCTTGGGTCGCCGGCTGATTCCCGATAATTATCAGTATTCCACAGATTTGGCTTCTGCATTCTTAATATTTACAATAGCAGCCTGCACATTCTTTGAAAGGGAGATTGTTATCAGTTTTTTTAGACATGGCTGTGATATATCCAGTCCAGAAATTAATGAGAAAGAGACTGTTTCCGGTCTGATTTCTGCTCAGTTATGTGGGCGGTCTTCTGGCCTGTGAAGAGTAGATAAATATACCGGGAACCGAAAAACAGCCTTAGCAGAGAATCTGTCAAGGCTGAATTACTTCGATATGATATTCTTCGTCATCTTCTGCCATCGGCATAAGCAGTGCGGTAACTACGGTTCTGGCCTGCTCTGCCGCCTGACTTAAAAGGTCGGTCTGGGCGGCTTTTTCTGTGGCATCCTCCTCTGCTTTTTGCATCGCTTTTTGTGTATCTTCTTTTTTTGTCCAGTTAAAAAGAGCCAGCTTTTCATCGTAAAACTCCAGAGAGTCCGGATCTACCGTGATATCCTGGATCTCAGGCTCTGGGATGGATACGGTGATTTCTTTGTCCTTCACCGTCACCTGCGCCTCTGACAAGTCGATGCCGGCCTTGATGCGGGCATCGTAGATCATGGAAAAGCTTTTTTGGTTGATGTACTGGATATCGCCTTCCTCATACTTGATGATCCCCCGGTAGTCGAGCCTTGCAGTAGTGAGGTCGCTGCATTTGCTTAAACGCTCTTCGATGGATGTCGCCGTTACCTTCGGCTCATCGCCTTTGTCTAAAAGCCGCGCACCCATAAAGCCCACTGTGATCAGGGCGAGGGATGCAATGACGGCAGTAATAATGTGTATTTTCTTCATCAATTTATCCTCCGTAGAACAGTATTTTCCTTCCGGCACATTATAGCACAGCCAATCCGGTCTGAACAAGTAATATAAATGGTTTAACTGTTTTTTCAAACTAATTAACAATTCTCGCCGCTTCTTAATGATTATTTAATTTTTTTTATATATCATAAATCCCCAATCTATTGTATAATAACAGAATACTTATTTTTTCAGGAGTGAACATATGGAAAAGCCGACGCTTGGAAATCCGCACAATACAATAGAAATCTTACAAAAATATCAGTTTTCTTTTCAGAAGAGATTCGGGCAGAATTTTCTCATTGATACCCATGTGCTGGATAAGATCATCCGTGCGGCGGATATCGGCAAGGACGATATGGTGCTGGAGATCGGCCCGGGTATCGGGACGATGACGCAGTACCTGGCAAAGGAGGCCGGGAAGGTCATTGCGGTGGAGATCGACAGGAACCTTATCCCGATCTTAGAAGATACGCTGGGCGGCTATGATAACGTCCGCATTATCAATGAAGACGTGCTGAAGCTGGATATCCGCAGTCTCGTTTGGGAGGAGAATGAAGGAAGGCCCATCAAGGTAGTGGCGAATCTTCCATATTATATCACGACGCCGATTATCATGGGGCTTTTCGAGGAGCACGTACCCGTCGTAAGTATTACCGTTATGGTGCAGAAAGAGGTGGCGGACCGGATGCAGACCGGGCCGGGAAGCAAGGATTACGGGGCGCTCTCCCTGGCGGTCCAGTATTATGCGGACACCTATATCGTGGCTAATGTGCCGCCCAACTGCTTTATGCCCCGGCCGAAGGTAGGATCTGCAGTGATCCGGCTTACCCGCTATGAAAAGCCGCCGGTGGAGGTTGAGGATGAAAGGCTGATGTTTGACATTATACGGGCTTCTTTTAATCAGAGAAGAAAGACTCTTGCCAATGGACTGAAGAATTCGGACAGACTGGATTTTACAAAGGAGGCTATTATGGAGGCGGTAGAACGTCTGGGGAAGGGGCCTGGGGTGCGCGGAGAAGCGCTCACCCTTGAGGATTTTGCCGGATTGAGCAACTATCTGGCAAGGCTTCAAAGCTAGACTGGTAACTCATAAATTATTACAATTCAGACAGAAAGGATGATAGGATGACAAACAACGTAGAAAGAGCGTTATTTGAAATCACACCGGAGATTGAACATTTTGCCGAATTGTGTGTAAAGAATAATGCAATCGACAAGGAACTGTATACAGAGTACGAGGTCAAGAGAGGCTTGCGCGACCTGAACGGCAAAGGCGTTCTGGCCGGGCTTACCAACGTTTCGGACGTATGTGCGAAGAAGCTGGTGAACGGAAAAGAGGTTCCGTGCGCAGGCAAGCTTTATTACCGCGGATATAATATCAAGGACCTTGTCAATGGCTTTTTGAAGGAAAAGCACTTTGGCTTCGAGGAGATCGCCTATCTGCTTCTGTTCGGTGAGCTGCCGACCGAGAAGCGGTTCGAGGAGTTCAGGGATGAACTGATCGAAAGACGTACACTTCCGCCGAATTTTGTGCGGGATGTGATCATGAAGGCGCCCAGCCGAGATATGATGAACAGTCTTTCCCGTTCTATCCTGAATCTTTACAGCTATGATATGAAAGCGGATGACACGTCGATTCCGAATGTACTGAGACAGTGCCTGAATCTGATCAGCCAGTTCCCGATGATGATGGTATATGGCTATCATGCGTATAATTACCGGAGGGGCGAGGATCTGTTTATCTATGCTCCGTCGCCGGAGCTTTCCATGGCGGAGAATATCCTGATGATGCTCAGGGAAGACCGCAAATATTCCAAGCTTGAGGCGAAGATTCTTGATATGGCACTGGTTCTTCATATGGACCACGGCGGCGGTAACAATTCTACATTTACGACCCACGTTGTCACATCCTCGGGGACGGACACCTATTCGACTATGGCGGCAGCTATGGCTTCCCTTAAGGGGCCAAAGCACGGCGGCGCCAACATCAAGGTGACAGAGATGTTCGAGGATATGAAGGAGAAGGTCTCCGACTGGCAGGATGAGGAAGAGGTACGTCAGTATCTCTATGATTTGCTGGAAAAGAAAGCATTTGACCAGAAGGGGCTGATCTACGGGATGGGGCATGCGGTATATTCTATCTCTGACCCGAGAGCGGATATCTTTAAAAAATTCGTGAAGCGCCTTGCCAAAGAGAAGGGCAGGGAGAAAGAGTACGCGCTGTATGAGTCGGTGGAGAAGCTTGCGCCGAAGGTGATCGGGGAGAAGCGTAAGATCTACAAGGGTGTTAATGCGAATGTGGACTTCTACAGCGGGCTGGTCTACAGTATGCTGAACCTGCCGAAATCACTTTATACGCCGATATTCGCGGCTGCCCGTGTGGTTGGATGGAGTGCGCACAGGCTGGAAGAGCTGCAGAATGTAGATAAGATCATCCGTCCCGCATATAAGCCGCTTGCACCTCACCGTGATTATGTGCCGATTCATGACCGGTAGGAAGAGCCGGAGGTAATGCGATATGAAAAAGAGAGAGTTTTTCTTCAGATCCTGCGACGGAGTGACGAAGATCCATGCGATAGAATGGATCCCGGAGGGAGAGATTCGGGCGGTCCTGCAGATCTGCCACGGTATGACAGAGCATATCGCCCGGTATGATGATTTTGCGGCCTATCTGACGGAGAAGGGATTTTATGTCGCCGGGCATGACCATCTAGGCCACGGTCAGTCCGTGCAGGGTGAGGAGTATTTCGGATATTTTCACAAGACAGAGGGAAATGCGTGCGTTATAGGCGACATCCACAAGCTCCGCTGCTGGATAAATAAGCATCATCCGCATATCCCGTATTTTATGCTGGGGCACAGTATGGGGTCCTTCCTTTTGCGCCAGTATCTGATCCGTCACAGTGAAGGGCTTTCCGGCGCGGTGGTCATGGGGACCGGATACCACAGCGTGCCTGAGATGCTGGCGGGGCAGGCATTGTGCAGGGCGGTGGCGGTGTTTAGAGGCTGGAAGTATAAAAGCCGGGTTGTCAATGCCATAGGCTTCGGCGGATTTAATCGTAAGTTCAGGCCCTGCGAGACAGATCTGGACTGGCTGACATCGGACAGGGCGAAGCGGGATGAGTATATCGAAGACCCCCTCTGCGGCTTTGTTTTCACGGTAAATGGGTACTATCATATGTTTGAGGGTATGAAGTGCCTGGAAAAGCGTAAGAATATAGATAAGATCCGCAAGGATCTGCCGATGCTGTTTATCTCAGGGGAGGACGATCCCGTGGGAGCATTTGGCAAGGGGGTGCGCAAGGTTCATAAGGAGTACGTAAGGGCCGGGATACAGGACACAGAGCTTCGCCTGTATGAGGGGAAACGGCATGAGATACTCAACGAGACAGGCCGCGTGCGGGTGTACGGGGACTGCTATCTGTGGATGGAAAAGCATATCCCGGATAAAAAAGGAATGTGAGAAAAAGGAGTTATTTAACATGGATTTGGTAACGATCAGAGAATTATATAAAAAACAGGAGAATTACATTGATAAAAAGGTGACTGTCGGCGGATGGGTGAGAAGTATCCGCGACTCGAAGACCTTCGGCTTTATCGTAGTAAATGACGGGACGTTTTTCAGTCCCCTGCAGGTAGTGTACAGCGATAAGCTTGATAACTTTGCGGAGGTATCCAGGCTGAACGTGGGCGCGGCGATCATCGTGACGGGAACGCTGGTTGCGACGCCCCAGGCGAAGCAGCCTTTCGAGATTCAGGCGGACAGTGTCATGGTAGAGGGTGCGTCGGCGCCGGATTACCCGCTGCAGAAGAAGCGGCACGGATTTGAATATCTAAGGACGGTATCTCATTTAAGGCCCAGGACGAATACGTTTCAGGCAGTATTCCGCGTGCGTTCTCTGACGGCATATGCGATCCATAAGTTTTTCCAGGAGAGGGATTTTGTGTATGTGCACACCCCGCTGATCACGGGAAGCGACTGCGAGGGCGCGGGAGAGATGTTCAGGGTTACGACTCTGGATATGGATAATCCTCCGAAGAATGAAGACGGCAGCATCGATTATTCCCAGGATTTCTTCGGGAAGGAGACGAACCTTACCGTGAGCGGGCAGCTCAACGGGGAGACCTACGCCCAGGCATTCCGCAATATCTATACCTTTGGGCCGACCTTCCGCGCGGAGAATTCCAACACGACGAGACATGCGGCAGAGTTCTGGATGATCGAGCCGGAGATGGCGTTTGCTGACCTGGATGATAATATGGCGCTGGCAGAGGATATGCTGAAATATATTATCAACTATGTAATGGAGCATGCGCCGGAGGAGATGAATTTCTTTAATTCTTTCGTGGACAAGGGGCTGATCGAGCGGCTGCGGAATGTGGCATCCTCCGATTTTGCGCGTGTGACATATACTGAGGCGGTCGCGCTGCTGGAAAAGAACAATGAGAATTTTGAATATAAGGTATCCTGGGGAGCTGATCTGCAGACGGAGCATGAGCGTTATCTGACCGAGCAGGTATACAAGCGACCGGTATTCGTGACCGATTACCCGAAGGATATCAAAGCTTTCTATATGAAGATGAACGACGACAACAAAACCGTGGCGGCTGTTGACTGCCTGGTGCCTGGCATCGGCGAGATCATCGGCGGCAGCCAGAGGGAAGACGACTATGGAAAGCTTCTGGCACGGATGAAGGAGATGGGACTTAAGGAGGAGGATTACGGCTTCTACCTGGATCTGCGCAAATACGGTTCTACCAGGCATTCCGGCTTCGGGCTGGGCTTCGAGCGCTGCGTGATGTACCTGACCGGCATGGGCAATATCCGCGATGTCATCCCCTTCCCCAGAACCGTTAATAATTGTGACCTGTAGGCCGTATGACAATCGTAGTTTTTAAGGGACGCAGGTGCGGCGACGAAGGGATAAGCGCCGGATATGGCGTCCCTGTGCATAAAGGAGGAATCTGAAATGAACATTTTAGTAGTGGATGACGAGAAGGAAATTGCAGATGTTATTGAGCTTTATCTCCAGAACGATCAGTATAATGTATATAAATATTATACCGGCGAGGATGCCCTTGCCTGTGTCCGGAGCATGAAGATCGATCTTGCAATTCTGGATATCATGCTGCCGGATGTGGACGGATTTCAGATTCTGAAGCAGATAAGGGAAAAATATACCTTTCCGGTCATCATGCTGACAGCGAAGACAGAGTATATGGACAAGATCACAGGGCTGACTCTGGGGGCAGACGACTATATTCCGAAGCCCTTCAACCCGCTGGAGCTGGTGGCGAGGGTAAAGGCACAGCTTCGGCGTTACACCCAGTATAATGACGGCGGTAAGGAGACCGGAGATATCATCGACATCGGGGGGCTGTTTCTCAACCGCACTTCCCACGAGTGCGTCTACAATGAGATCCCGCTGACGCTGACGCCGATCGAATTCGATGTGCTCTGGCTTTTGTGCGAGAACCGGGGCAAGGTTATCAGCTCCGAGGAGCTTTTCGAGAAGGTCTGGCATGAGAAATATTATAAAAACAGCAACAATACAGTGATGGTACATATCCGGCACCTTAGGGAAAAGATGAGCGGGCCTACGGGAAAGTCGGACTTTATCAAGACTGTTTGGGGAGTGGGATATAAGATTGAAGAATAATTATCTGAAATTAAAGCTCAGCATACTCCTGCAGACGGTCCTTGTCACGGCGATCACTGTTCTGGTAGGCGGTTTTTTGCTTAATTACGTTGTCGACGGCATCTACAACGACAGCTTTGCAAAGACCTTTGTAAGCGTCCTGATGTCTATGCATGTAAAAGAGGAAACGGCGATCAGCATGTACTGGAGCCTGATCGGCAATAACAAGACATTTTATATGATTCTGGGATTTCTTCTTTTATTTGCACTGTTTTTTTACGTGGCGCTGTCGAAGATGACCAAATATCTGGATCAGGTGGGAGACGGCATCGAGAATATCATATCTGAATCCAACGAGCCGGTACACCTGATCACGGAGCTTAAGCCTATAGAGATCCGGCTGAATGAGATCAAGGCGACGCTTCGGCGCCAGGAGCTGGAGTCGGTGGAGAGCGAACAGAAGAAGAACGACCTGGTGCTGTTTCTGGCCCATGATCTGAAGACGCCGCTGACTTCGGTAGTGGCGTATCTTACTATGCTTGACGGGCACCCGGATATGAATCCCGATGAGCGGGAGAAATACATTCATATCGCACTGGAGAAATCTATGCGGCTGGGCGATCTGATCAACGAGTTTTTTGACATCACACGCTACAATCTGCAGGATATCGAGCTGGAGCCTGTGGAGATCAATCTGTCGCTGATGCTGGAGCAGCTTGCCGATGAGCTATACGGCGTTTTGCTGGAAAAGAATCTGTCCTGCGAGGTAGAGGTGGAGGAGAATCTGGAGGTCTACGGCGACCCGGATAAGCTGGCCAGGGTTTTTGACAATATCTTAAGAAATGCGATCGCCTACTGTTATGGGAATACGAAGATCCTTATCGGCGCCAGGAGAAAAGGGCGGGATGTAGAGATTACGTTTACCAATGAAGGAGACAAGATACCGGGGGCGATGCTTCAGACGATTTTTGAAAAATTCTACCGCGTGGACGGTTCGAGATCCAGCGGCACGGGCGGGGCTGGCCTTGGGCTGGCTATTGCCAAGGAGATCGTGGAGCTTCACGGCGGGCGTGTCATGGCAAAGAGCGATGACCTGAAGACGCAGTTTATCGTGACGCTGCCGTCAAAGGTACAGGAGGAGGCAGAAAGGGATACAGATGAGATTCATACACATCGCAGACGTGCATTTGGGGGCAAGTCCAGACGCAGGAAGCGCATACGGACCATCGCGCGGGGGAGAGATCTGGACGGGGCTGGAAAGGATCATTGATCTGTGCAGGGATGAGGAGACAGACCTGCTTCTGATCGCCGGGGATCTGTTCCACAGGCAGCCTCTGCTTAGGGAGTTAAAAGAAGTAAACGGGCTGTTTTTAAGGCTTGATAAGACGCAGGTCGTGCTCTGCGCGGGCAACCATGACTATCTGAAAAAAGATTCCTATTACCGGACATTTCCGTGGGCGAAGCATGTACATATGATACTGGGAAGCGGCCTTGAGACGGTAGACCTGCCAAAGATCGGGGCAGCGGTATATGGCTTCAGTTATGAATCCCGGGAGAGGGAGGACAGGCCTTATGAGGGGAAACGGGCGAAGGGGCTGCGCCCGGCGGAGATCCTGATGATCCACGGTGGAGACGGGCGCCATGTGCCGGTGAAAAAGGAGGATGTGGCGCAGCTCGGCTATGACTATATCGCCCTTGGGCATATCCACAAGCCGCAGCAGATCATCCCCGGGAAGATGGCGTACAGCGGCGCGTTAGAGCCGGTTGACCAAAACGATACGGGGAAGCATGGATATATCCGCGGAGAGATCGTGGATAAGGCGTGCAGGATCAAGTTTGTCCCGTCGGCTGCCAGGCAGTATATCCATACCGAGGTTCAGGCGGAGGGCGGCATGAGCGGCAGCGAACTAAAGGAAAAGCTGAAAAAGGCCATTGAGCAAAGCGGCGTTGAAAATATATATAAGATCATGATAAAGGGTTTCCGAAGCCCTGATATTTGCTTCGACCTTAAGGCGATGGATGTGTACGGGAACATCGTCGAGCTGATCGATGATACGAAGCCTTCTTATGATTTTAAAAAGATCAGACGGCAGAATAAGGACAATATCTTAGGGAAATTCATCGAACAGTTTGAAGGATTCGGCGAGGATTCGCTTCAGTACAGGGCGATGTGCGAAGGAGTACAGGCATTGATGGAAACGAGAAGGGACTGACCGGATGAAGATTTTGGATTTGAAGATCAGAAATTTTGGCAAATTATCGGACAGGCACATCGAGCTGTCTGATGGGATAAATCTGGTATATGGTGAGAATGAATCCGGAAAGTCTACGGTGCATACCTTTATACGGGCGATGCTTTTTGGGCTTGAGCGGGCGAAGGGAAGGGCTGCGGCTAATGATACCTACAGCCTTTATGAGCCGTGGGAGAATCCCGGCCATTATTCCGGTGCGGTGCGGTTCGAGAGCGGCGGTAAGCCTTTTGTGCTCGACAGGAATTTTGACCGATACACGAAAAGGGCAGTGCTGTTCTGCGAGGATGACGGGGAAGAGCTGTCTGTCGGCGACGGAGACCTGCAGATGCTTCTCGGAGAATTTTCCGAAGGAGTATATAGCAATACGGTGTCTGTCGGCCAGCTTAATGTCCGGCCGGGGGAAGTCCTGGCAGCGGCGCTTCGCAGCTATGCCACGAATTATTACGCGTCGGGTGGCGGGGATCTGGATATTGACGGGGCGCTTCTTCGACTTAAGGAGCGGAGGAAGGAGATCGACCGGCAGATCAAGGAAGATTTCCGGAAAAAACAGGCGAGGCGGGAGCGGGTCGAGCAGGAGGCATCCTACATCTGGCGGGAGGTTCACAGACTGCAGACAGAGAGAGATAATCTGAAAGAAAGGATCGCATACCGCAGAGAGCATCAGCCCCAGAAGGAAGAGCCGGAGAATAACCGGGTCATCGACGAGCTGCGCCCGGGGAAGTGGCGGATTCATCCGCTGGAGATCCTTACTTTTGTCATAGCGGTTGTGCTGGCATTTATGTTCATTCACCGGCCATGGAATTACCTTGTGGCGATCGTGCTTGCCCTGCTGTGTCTGATCTATACGTGGAACCGGCTTAAGGTCAGTAAAAAACAGGAGAAGACCGAGCCGGAAAAGCTCCTGGAGGAGATTACGCCGGAGGAGGAAAAGATTCCGCTGGAAAAGCTCTGCTGGGAGTTTGAACGAAGCGGGGAGGAGCTTGGGGAAAAGCAGGTGCAGTACAATAATCTCCGCGAACAATTAGAAGAGATGGATGAGATGGGAGAGGAGTTCTGGGAGCAGGAGCGGCAGCGGGAGGCAGTAGACCTTGCGGCGGATAAGATCAATGAGCTGTCCGTAATACTTCAGAAGCAGATGGAGCAGAAGATGAACGATCTGCTGTCGGGGATGATCGAGGAGCTTACCGGAGGGAAGTACACCCGTCTCGTGATCGGGGACGGCCTCAAGATGAGCCTTTTGCAGGATGGGAGAAGGATTCCAATCGAGCATCTAAGCCGAGGAACTGCGGAGCAGGTATATCTGGCGCTGCGTATGGTGTCGGCAATGGTTTTCCAGGACGAGGAGCTGCCGGTGCTGCTGGATGATACGTTCGCATACTATGACGATACGCGGCTTAAAAATACGCTGAGCTGGCTGGCTGTCAATAAGAGCCAGGTGATCTTGTTTACCTGCCAGAACCGGGAGGAAGAGGCGCTTAAGCAATTGGGGATAAGATACAGGAAGATTAAGATATAAAGCAAGGGATAAAAATTACAGAAAGAAAACATTACCGCCATTACGGATGTAATGGCGGTGAATGTTAAGGGTTAGGTTAATTAATAAAATTTTTTTGGATAAGTCATATGCTTATCCTGTTACATAATCAGGATACCATATTCTGGGAAAAAGAGCAAGGACAAATTAGATATCCGCTCAAACTTCTTCTCCCCTGTTATATCGTTCTACAATATCTACGATCCGCTCGCTTGGATTCAGTATGCTGTTGATGGAGCCGTCATGGTTCAAGGTGTCGATCATGAGGGCGACATATTTGCTCATGTCACAGTCGATGTAGTAAGGCCGTTCAAGCAGCTCCGGTGTCTGGTAGATCAGGTTGGAGGTCAGGAGTCCGTCGATCAGGCCGTTATCATAGGCGTTGTCAAACTTCTCAAGCCCGTTGGTGAACAGGCCGAAGGTTGCGGCGGCAAAGATACGTTTTGCACGGCGGTTCTTTAGCTGCTGTGCCACGTCCAGGATACTGTCGCCGGAGGATATCATATCGTCCAGGATGATGACATCTTTCCCTTCCACGGAGGAACCGAGGAATTCATGGGCGACGATGGGATTGCGCCCGTCGACGATCTTCGTATAGTCGCGTCTTTTATAGAACATTCCCATATCCAGATTCAGGACATTAGCAAGATAGACGGCGCGCTCCGTAGCGCCTTCGTCGGGGCTGATGGCCATCATATGGCCGCTGTCGATCTTAAGGTCTTTGTACTTGCGCAATAGTCCCTTTACAAACTGATAGGTCGGGCGTACAGTCTCAAATCCGCTCAGCGGTATAGCATTCTGTACCCGCGGATCGTGGGCATCGAATGTGATGATATTGTCCACGCCCATGCGGACCAGTTCCTGAAGCGCCAGCGCGCAGTCTAAGGATTCGCGGCCGCTTCTTTTATGCTGGCGGCTTTCATACAAAAACGGCATGATCACATTGATACGCCGGGCTTTCCCGCCGATATCAGCGATGACTCTCTTAAGGTTCTGATAATGGTCATCCGGTGACATATGGTTAATACAGCCGGTCAGAGAATAGGTAAGGCTGTAGTTGCACACATCTACCATGAGATAGATGTCCCGTCCCCGGACGGACTCTGCGATAATGCCTTTGGCTTCCCCCGAGCCAAAGCGGGGAACTTTTGCGTCGATAAGATAGGTGTCCTTCTCGTAGCCGTTGAAGACCACATCATCCTTGAACGTATGGCCGTCCTCATGACGCCACTTTACGATGTAATCATTCACGCGGTTGCCCATATCCTTGCAGCCATCCAAAGCGATGATCCCAAGTGCGCCTACGGGAATGTTTTCAAGAACACGTTCATTACGGCGTAACATCATTCGTACCTCCCAAATTCAATAATTTCTTCTGAATACGGATATCGTCCCCGGTAAGCCGCAGTATCATATAATTGCTGCTGATACGGGAAAAGATCCGCTCCGAGTAAATAGAGTTGATGTCATCAAGTGTAAGGTTTGTAGAAATAACAGTCGGTTTCCTGCGCAAAATCCTCTCGTTTAAGCATACAAATAACTGTGACACCGTAAAGGAATTAGAAAGCTCTGTGCCCAGATCATCAATAATAAGCAGGTCACAGTCATAGACATGGTAAAAAACATCGGTATCCGCTTCACCCTTCCTACCAAAGGTGCTTTTCGCAAAATAATCAAAAAGCTGTACTGCAGAAAAGTAAATGACAGAGTAAGACTTGTCCATCAGTTCCTTTGCAATGCAGTGGGTGAGAAAGGTCTTTCCGACACCGGTGTCCCCGTATAATAATATGTTGCCAAACTCCTCTGAAAAACTGTCCGCGAACTGACGGCAGACTCTCAGCGCGGTCTGCATGGATTCCTGCGAAGACCTGCCGGTGAGCGGGTCGATACAATTGCTGGAATAGTAATCTGTGCAGAATGTAGAGAAGTTCTCCTGCGCAAGTATATCCTGCAGATTAGACTGCATGTATAATAAATCCACGATCGCCTTCTGCAGGCAGTGGCATTTATCCGTTCCGATATAGCCGGTGTCCCGGCAGTCCGGACATGTGTAGTGAAGCTCCAGGTAATCTGCGGGCAGCCCCGCAGACTTAAGAAGCTCCTTTTTCCTGGTGAACAAAAACGATAACTGTTCCTTTAACTGCACCAGGGCAGAGTCATCGCCTTCGAGAAGAAGCCTGCCGTAGGAAACGCTCAGCGAAGAGATCGTACCGTCTAATTCCTTCAGCTTTGGAATACGGGCATAGGCAGTTTCGTAACGGTCACGGAGCCTGTGTTCATTATCAAGTTGTCTGACCTCGTAAGTACGCATCAACTGGTCGTACTGTGAATTAGAAAGTGCCATAAAAGCAGTCTCCTTATGCTGTCTGCTTACTGCTGCAGGAGCCTCCGTTCCAGGTCGTCCATATCGTAGGAACGGCTGTCAAAATTGTTGAATTTATTATTCGTCTTTCGCCCTGCGGCAGTATTTTTTTGTGCTTTCGCGTTCTCACGGCATGCAGCCCTCTGTTCTTTTGCTTTCAGATAATCGGAATCGGCAGCGGCGATGTCTTCCAGATTGTGGATGCCCTTATCAAACCAGCGCTTCAAGATCGATTCTGTATAATCGAAGCTCGGCTGGTGGATGGTATCCATCGTGCGGTTAACCGCTTCTATAACCACTGCGGAAGAAAAGCCGTATTCCTCGTACCACCTCTTGATAAAAGAAATCTCCGAAGAGGCGGGAGCCCGTCCCTTAATTCCGTAAGCATTCAAAACAGTATAATAATTTTTGTTGTAGAAAACCGTGTTGCACTTGGCCTGCGCCACGGTAGTAATATTCTGCTCATGCCAGGACAGCGCTACCTTCCTGATGTAGTGGATGCTCTTATGGTTGTTCTCGACGCAGTATTCGATCAGATATTCGATCAGATCTGCGGACATGCCGAGCGACTCATAAAAGTATGTAATAGCGTCCATCTCCGTATGAGACAGTGTCTTTTGCAAATATTGCTCTGTTACATGGAGTATTTCCCTGAACTCCTTGCGTGACCGGAAACGTTCGATGTCGGATACGTCTGACGCGCTTGGGCCGGCAGAAGGAACTGCTGCCGGAACCTCTGACTCTGTGCGTATTTCGTAGTCTAATAACCCCTGGTTTTTCCAATAATTCAATGCGCGGATAACATCCTTCTCTGTATCGTCAAGGGCATCCGCGATCTGCGAGATCGTCGGGATACCTCCTGGCCCTTTCAGATGGCGCAGCAAAAATAGGTAAACCTTTACATACTCCCCATTAGCTTTTGCCATGTGCTCATCGATGAACTCGTTCTCTAAAACGGTCGTGTTCGTCTGCACATGGTTTGTAAGGGTTAACTTTGTCATAGTTTTGCCAGTCCTCCAAGACAGATAAATGTTTATGAAGGGGATGTCCTCCCCCGTTGTGCAAGACCTATTATAGCTTAACAGGGCTGACAAAAAAAGAAATTTTTGAGCCAAAAACGAGGTTTTTTGTGGATAAAATTCTGTGGAAAATGTGGATAACTAGGGCTTGAGAAGCTCTTCTCCAATGTTTACAACGTCTCCAGCGCCCATAGTTATCAACATATCGCCTTTTTGACATTTTTCGAGACAAAATGCTTCGATTTCTTCAAAGGAAGGCAGATAGTATGCATCCACGCCGTTTGCGCGAAGCTCCTCTGCCAGGTCTGCAGAGGAAACGCCTAAGGTGTCAGTCTCCCGGGCTGCGTAGATATCCGCCAGAATCACATGGTCTGTGTAGGACAATGCCTCGGTAAAGTCATGGAAAAGGGCCTTGGTCCTTGTGTAGGTATGGGGCTGGAATACACACCAGATCTCCCGGTGGGGGTAGTGCCTTGCGGCCAGAAGGGACGCCCGTATCTCTGTCGGATGGTGAGCGTAATCGTCGATCACGGTGATGCCCTCTACTTCACCCTTGTATTCAAAGCGGCGCTTCGTGCCGCGGAACTTCTTAAGTCCAGCCATTGCTTCATCGGCGGCTATGTCAAGCAGATCTGCAACGGCCAGCGCAGCCAGCGCGTTGGAGACATTGTGGTCGCCGTTGACAGACAGGGTGATGCGCCCTGCAAAGTTCCCCTTTTTGATAAAGTCGAAAGAAGCGTTGCCCAGCTCGTTGTGCAGGATATTGGCAGCGGCGTAGTCCATAGAGCTGTCATTTCCAAAAGTGACGACATTGCAGGTAAGCCCGTCCGTAACATCGCTTAGCCGTTCGGTATCCCCGCTGATCACCAGATATCCGTCTGACGGGAGCAGCCCGGCAAACCTGTGGAAGGAGCGGCGGATATCATCCAGATCCTTGAAGAAATCCAGATGGTCCTCATCGATATTCAAGATCACGCCGATCTTCGGGAAAAATTCAAGAAAGCTGTTGGTATATTCGCAGGCTTCGGTCAAAAATATCTCCGAATTCCCTACACGGATATTGCCCTCGATCGCATGAAGTATCCCGCCCACAGAAACGGTAGGGTCTGTATCCGCAGCCAGAAGGATGTGCGCTAACATGGAGGTGGTAGTCGTCTTGCCGTGGGTTCCGGCAACGGCGATTGGCATCTCGTAATTGGTCATCAGCTGCCCGAGGAGCTGCGCCCGCGTCAGCATGGAAAGCCCCTTTTTTACAGCGGCTTTATATTCCTCATTATCATCATGGATCGCGGCAGTGTAGACGACGACATCAATGCCGTCTATAATATTAGAAGCTTTCTGGCCGTAAAATACTGCGGCGCCGGCTGTTTCAAGCTGTTCTGTCAATGGGGAGCGCTTATTGTCGGATCCGGAGACCGTAAAGCCTTCTTTAAGAAGGATCTTTGCCAGGCCGCTCATGCTGATGCCGCCGATTCCGATAAAATGTACGTGTATGGGTTTTTTGAAATTTATTTTATACATAAACACCTTCCTGTTCCATATAATGGCATTAGTGCCAAGAATTTATACACATTTACAGTTAATATTATATGACAATATATCATATAATATATGCTTCTGTCATATTATTATAAACATATATGCAGAAAAAACCAAGATTAAGTTGTTTGTTATTTTTCCATAAAAAGATATAGGAAAAGATAAAAATATTGTAAAAATCGTTCACTATGGTAAAAAAGTGTGCTATAATGACTTTAGCGAAGAACTGAGAAGGGGTGATAGCATGAGAAAAAAAGAGATGATCGCAATGCTGCTGGCAGGCGGACAAGGCAGCAGGCTGGGAGTCCTTACGGCAAAGGTGGCCAAGCCGGCAGTTGCTTTTGGCGGAAAGTATCGTATTATCGATTTCCCGCTCAGTAACTGCATTAATTCAGGAATTGATACTGTCGGGGTGCTGACGCAATATCAGCCCCTGCGTCTGAATACACATATAGGTATCGGTATTCCGTGGGACTTAGACCGTAACTTCGGCGGTGTGTCTATCCTGCCTCCTTATGAAAAGAGCGGGAGCAGCGAGTGGTATACGGGAACGGCCAATGCGATCTATCAGAACCTTGATTATATGGAGACGTTCAACCCGGATTATGTGCTGATCCTTTCGGGGGATCATATCTATAAGATGGATTATGAGGTTATGCTGGACTATCATAAGGAGAATCACGCGGATGTCACGATCGCAGCCATGCCTGTTCCTATGGAGGAGGCCAGCCGGTTCGGCATAGTCGTGGCGGAGGAGGACGGCAAGATCTCGGAGTTCCAGGAGAAGCCGGAGCAGCCTAAGAGCAATCTGGCATCGATGGGAATCTATATCTTTAGCTGGCAGGTCCTTAAGGATGCGCTGATTGCGCTCCGGGAGGTGCACGGCTGTGATTTCGGCAAGCACATCATTCCCTATTGCCACGGGAGAGGAAGCCGGTTATTTGCATACGAATACAACGGTTACTGGAAGGATGTGGGGACGCTTGGCTCCTACTGGGAGGCCAATATGGAGCTGATCGACATTATTCCGGAGTTCAACCTGTACGAGGAGTTCTGGAAGATCTATACGAACAGCGGAACGCTCCCGCCGCAGTATATTTCCGCGAATTCCGTGATAGAGAAGAGTATCATCAGCAACGGCTGTGAGGCATACGGAGAGGTGCATAATTGTGTGGTGGGAGCAGGTGTAACGATCGGACAAGATGCGGTTGTCCGGGATTCCATCATTATGCAGGATGTGAAGATCGGGGACGGCTGCGTGATCGACAAGGCGATAATCGCAGAAAACAGTGAGATTGGAAAGGGCTGTACCATTGGGATCGGCAAGGAGATTCCGAACAAGCTGAAGCCTTCCGTATATTCCTTCGGGCTTGTGACGATCGGGGAGAATTCCAAAATACCTGACGGCGTGCAGATTGGAAAGAACACGGCCATAAGCGGTGTTACAGAAAAGTATGACTATCCGAATGGGATACTGGAGAGCGGAGAGACTTTGATAAAGGCAGGTGAGCGTTTATGAGAGCAGTAGGACTTATACTGGCGGGCGGCAACAGCTATAAGATGCGTGAGCTGACCAGAAAGAGGGCGGTGGCTGCCATGCCTATGGCGGGAAGCTACCGGGCGATTGATTTTACGCTCAGCAACATGTCGAACTCCCATATTCAGAAGGTGGCGGTGCTGACACAGTACAACGCCCGCTCGTTGAATGAGCATCTGAATTCTTCCAAGTGGTGGGATTTCGGGAGAAAGCACGGAGGACTTTTTGTATTCACTCCGACGATCACGGCAGACAACGGGAACTGGTACAGGGGAACCGCGGATGCGATCTACCAGAATCTGGAGTTTCTGAGGAAATGCCATGAACCCTATGTCGTTATCGCTTCGGGCGATGCGGTCTACAAGATGGATTATAATAAGATACTGGAATATCATATCGCGAAGAAGGCGGATATTACGGTTGGATATAAAGAGCTGGATTCACATACGGAGGCCAGCAGATTTGGTACAATTAAGATGAACGAATCTATGCGCATTGAGGAGTTCGAGGAGAAGCCGATGGTGGCTAATTCAAGTGTAGTTTCTACCGGTATTTATGTTATCCGGAGAAGGCTTCTCATTGATTTGATCGAGCACTGCGCAGAAGAGGACAGGCACGATTTTGTGACCGATATTTTGATCAGGTATAAGAATCTGAAAAAGATATTCGGTTATAAAATAAAAGATTACTGGAGCAACATTTCAGCGGTGGATGCGTACTATCAGACAAATATGGATTTCCTAAAGCCTGAAGTAAGAAATTATTTTTTCAAAGAGCTGCCGGCGATTTATTCCAAAGTCAGCGATTTGCCGCCGGCAAAGTACAACCCGGGGGCAGTAGTAAAAAACAGCATTATAGCAAGTGGGAGTATCATCAATGGAACTGTAGAAAATTCGATTCTTTTTAAGAAGACATTTGTCGGAAATAATTGCGTGATTAAGAATTCAATAATTCTGAACGACGTCTATCTCGGGGACAATACGTATGTAGAAAACTGTATTGTAGAAAGTCGTGACACAATTCGCGCTAATACGCGTCACGTAGGAGAAAATGGTGTAAAAGTGGTTGTTGAAAAAAATGAGAGATATGCACTATAGTTCAACGATTGGACAGAAAGGAGCCATGAAAATGCAGATCACAGATGTACGTGCACGCAAAGTGGCGAAGGAAGGGAAACTAAAGGCAGTCGTATCAGTTACTATGGATGGAGAATTTGTAGTACACGATATCAAGGTTATCGAAGGTGAGAAAGGCTTGTTTATTGCAATGCCGAGTAAGAAAGCAGTAGATGGCGAATATCGGGATATTGCACATCCGATTAATTCAGGCACCAGAGAGCGCATTCAGAGTATTATTCTCGAGGAATACGAGAAAGCGCTGTTAGAAGATGCTATGTAATATTTATCGAGAGTTTGGGGATGTCCGGAGGTTATATGTCGTATAGCCTTCGGGCATCCTTTCTCTATGATAGAGATATTATAGAAAAATCTGTTTATGCGGATTGGGAGACGTATGTCTGGTCTGCACAATAGCATAGCTTTTTAGATAAGCGTAAACTGCATGGCCTTTTTTGTCTTTGGGTGCGTGAAGGAAAGACGGTAGGAGCACAGCTTTAACTCCTGATAGCCGGATGCAGGCGCTAAAGCAGGATTGTATTTTGTATCTCCGGCAATCGGGCAGCCGATGCCGGCGAGCTGCACGCGGATCTGATGGTGCCGTCCGGTCTGCAGATGGATATCAAGCTCGGTAAAAGCAGAGCCTTGCTGCTCATCCGGGAATAGTGGGAAGTAGCGCTCCTCTTCTGGCACGGTCTGGTAGGTCAGGCACGCGTATTTAGCTCCGGCAGCTTCCTTCTGGCAGATGCGGGAAGTGTTGGCCGCGGACTCCTTTTGGATATAGTGTTCGAGAGTACCGGCGGGATGTGGCGGCGCGCCGCAGACAAGGGCGCGGTAATATTTTCCAAAGCCGCCGCTTTGCAGCTCTTTGCTTAGTTCCCCGGCGGCAAAGGGTGTCTTTGCAAAGACCATGATCCCCTGGACCGGCTGATCCAACCGATGGATGACGGCAAGATAGGGCTTCCCGGAAGACGGTGTGGAGGAGCAGTTTTTCGCAATGTGATTTTTTAAGAGGCTTTCCATATCCGGGTGTTTGACGCTTCTGCTTTGCGTAGCGGTGCCGGAGGGCTTGACGCAGACAAGCAGGTGTTTGTCTTCATATAATAGATTTAAAGAATTAGGACGCATATGAGATCTCCTTGATTTTATCATCGTTTACCTTTATCATTTAAACACAGAGAAAGAAAAGATGCAAATATTAATTGTCTTTAGGAGGATGACAGATGGATTATATATTATTGATTTTGGGTTTTGTGCTGCTGATCAAGGGAGCGGATTTTTTTGTGGGCGGCAGCTCCAGCGTGGCGAAGCTTCTTAAGGTTCCGACGATCATCATCGGCCTTACGGTGGTAGCCTTCGGAACAAGTATGCCGGAGCTTTCGGTGAGTGTGACGGCGGCACTTATGGGGAATAATGATCTTGCGGTGAGCAATGTGCTGGGTTCTAATATCTTCAATCTGCTGGTAGTGCTTGGCTGCTGCGCGGTCATCCATCCTGTGCGGGCGAAGGAATCGCTCCTTAAGAAGGAGTTTCCTTTTTCTATTTTCATCAGTGTGATTCTCCTTCTTTTGAATTCAGACTTTTCTGTGATGAAGGTGCTGAGCGGAGAGGGAACGTTTGTCCTGGGAAGGATGGGAGGTGCGCTGTTTCTGATACTGTTCGCCGTCTTTTTGACGGCTACAGTACGGGAGGCGCTGTCATCAAGGGCGCAGCAGGACGGGGAGGAAGAGGAATATGAAGTGATGACGCCCCTAAAGAGCGGGCTATTCATCGTCGGCGGACTTGCAGGAATCGTACTTGGCGGAGATTTTGTGGTGGACAGCGCCTGCAATATAGCGGAGTATTTCGGGATGAGCCAGACGTTTATCGGCCTTACGATCGTAGCGCTCGGAACTTCCCTGCCGGAGCTTGTGACTTCTATGGTGGCAGCAGGACGGGGAGAGAATGATCTGGCAGTTGGAAATGTGGTAGGTTCCAATATCTTCAACATCCTTCTGATTCTCGGCATATCTTCTGTGATCACGCCGATCCGCCTGGATATCACAGCGGTTTATGATACAGTGATTCTGATCATCGCCAATGTCCTCGTCTATTGGGCGGCTCGCGGCAAGGGCGGGATAAAAAGAATGGAAGGAGTTCTGCTTCTGGCGGTATATGCAGCATTTTTTATGTACATCCTATGGAGGTAGCGCATGTTTGGCGTTGCGGATTTGCGGCTAGATGTTTATAATAGAAAGTAGTACATTTTCAGAAAGGACAGGTAGATAAGGATGAAGATTGGAATTGGTAATGACCATGCGGCGGTTGAGATGAAGAATGATGTGGCTGCATATCTGAAGGAGAAAGGCTATGAGGTAGTGAATTACGGGACAGACACTCATGAGAGCTGCAGTTATCCAGAATACGGTGAGAAGGTAGGAAGGGCTGTCGTGGCCGGAGAGGTGGATCTGGGGATCTTGATCTGCGGGACGGGCGTGGGTATTTCCCTTGCGGCAAATAAAGTGAAGGGCGTCAGGGCTGTCGTATGTTCGGAGCCATATTCTGCGAAACTGTCCAGGCAGCACAACGATACCAATGTGCTGGCATTCGGGGCGAGGGTGATCGGTATAGAGATGGCGAAGATGATCGTCGATGAGTGGCTGAACGCAGAATTTATGGGGGGCCGTCACCAGACCAGGGTTGATATGATCATGGCGATCGAGGAAGATAAATAGGCGGCAGGGACTATAGAATGGTAAAGGAGAAGGAATATGCAGGCAGTTGATTGGAAGAAGGATTACGAGGAGTTTGAGGAAGTGACCAGGCAATTTTATGCGGGAGAAGTTCCGGCTCAGAAGTATAAGGGATTCTCCGGCGGCTTTGGAAGCTATGCGCAGCGGGGCGGCAAGGCGAGTATGCTTAGGCTGCGTCTTCCGGGCGGCAGGGTGAGCCGCGAAAAGCTTAAGTTTGTCGTGGATGCGGTTGAAAAATACCATATTGATAAGGTACATTTTACTACCTGCCAGACCATACAGCTTCACAATCTGAATGCGGATTCCGTGTGCGCGCTTGCTGTAGAGGCGCTGGACTGCGGGATCGTGACGCGGGGAGGCGGCGGAGACTTCCCGAGAAATGTCATGGTCTCTCCCTTGTCGGGCGTGGAAAAGGGCGAATATTTTGACGTGTCCCCGTATGCGGAGGCGGCAGCGAACTATCTGATGGGCTTTATAAAGACAGTGAAGCTTCCTAGGAAGCTGAAGGTATGCTTTTCCAATTCCCCGGAAAATGTGCCGCACGCGACGTTCAGGGACTTGGGATTCGTGGCGCGGGCAGACGGAAGGTTCGATGTCTACAGCGCGGGCGGTCTGGGCAATAATCCGAAGATGGGCGTGAAGGTAGCAGAGGCTGTTAACGGCAGCCAGATCCTGTATTATATCAAAGCTATGGTGAAGCTGTTCGTGGCCTACGGCAATTATGAAAACCGTGCCAAGGCAAGGACACGCTATATGCAGGAAGTGCTTGGGGACAAGTATGCGGAAAGCTTCAGGGAGAAGCTTGACGAGGTTAAGAAAGAGGAGGAGTTGGATATCCAGGTTAAGCCCCGCAAGATTACCAAGGAGCCTGACGGTACGGCAGTGGAAGACAAAAGAGCGGTTCCTCAGAAGCAGGAAGGACTCTATGCCGTGGCGTATCATCCGGTCGGAGGATGCCCTGAGCCCTCGAAGCTTAAGGAAATCTATGAGGCGATGGCAGATATGGAGCAGACAGAGATGAGGATCGCCCCGGACGAGACGGTCTACATCATCAACTGCACCGGCAGCGAGGCGCGAAAGCTTCTGGATATCACAGCGGACAGTGCAGATACATTGTTTGAATCATCCGTGGCTTGTATCGGCGCATCCATATGCCAGGTGGGCGTGAGAGATTCACAGAAGCTTCTTACGACGCTTGTGGAGGAAGCGAAAAAGTGGGGCTATGCAGACGGCGTGCTTCCGAAGATCCATATCTCCGGCTGCCCGTCCTCTTGCGGGACGCATCAGATCGGAAGGATCGGTTTCCGCGGCGGGGTCAAGAAAGCGGACGGTACGATGCAGCCGGCCTTTGTGCTTACGGTAAACGGCGAGGACGCGGAAGGAAAAGAGAGGTTCGGCGAGCAGATCGGAACCATATTAGAAAGCGATATCCCGGCCTTTTTAAAGGAGCTTGGAGCAGAGGTGTCCCAGTCGGGGATGAAGTATGACGAGTGGTATGAAGGCCACGCAGAACGCTTTGCCGAGATAGCAAAGTCTTATGCTGAATAAATAGAAATGAAAAATAAGAAACTCCCGGAAGATTTATTATGGTTCTTCCGGGAGTTTTGCTGAAAACAGGCATAAGATATTGACAATTTTATGGCAAAGTGCTATATTTAAACTATGGTATAAACTATAGTCTAAAATACGGCTTTTAACCACCTGCACATAGATGCAGAAGTATGAGAAATAGATTGGCTGCTGTTCACATCGGTTTGCGCATTTCGTGTACTGACCGTGAAAAAAGGACGCGGGAGTGGACAGTGATATCGTTCTGAGAGGAAAACGGGATGAGGAATATTACGAACATACAAAAATTCTCTATCCATGATGGAGACGGGATCCGCACATCTGTATTTTTTAAGGGGTGTCCCTTAAGGTGCAAGTGGTGTCACAATCCGGAGACGCAAAGGTACGAGAGGGAGATGCAGGTTGACCTGGGCAGATGCACAGGCTGCGGCGTCTGCGCGAAGGCCTGCCCGAACCATGCGCTCACCATGAAGGACGGAAGGCCGGCGCTTGACAAAGGAGCCTGTACACTGTGCGGCAAGTGTGAGAATTTCTGTCCGGCAGGACTCCGGGAGATCATCGGCCACGAATACACGGTGAAGGAGCTTATGAAGGAGCTTATGAAGGATCAGATGTTTTACGAAGAGTCCGGCGGCGGAGTGACGCTTTCCGGCGGGGAAGTGATGGCCATGGACATCGATTACATCCTGGCGGTGGCCAGAGAGCTTAAGCGCCAGGGCATCAGCCTTACGATCGACACATGCGGATACGTCCCTTATGAGAAATTTCAGGCGCTTCTTCCGTATGTGGATACATTTCTCTATGATGTGAAGGCGATGGATCCAAAGATACATCAGCAGTATATGGGAGCGGACAATAAGCTGATTCTGGAAAATCTGTCCCGGCTGTCTGCTGATGGGGCGCGGATCTACATCCGGATCCCGACGGTTAAGGAAGTCAATGGCAATGAGGAAAATATGAAAGAAACCATAGCGTTTCTGAAAGAGCACGATATTCATCCGCCTCAGATTAACCTGCTGCCGTACCATGATACGGGCAGCGGCAAATATCCGAAGCTGGATATGGAATATAAGGGTAAAGATCTACATACACCGGATAAGGATGAGATGGAAGAGTTAAGAAAGCTCTTTATCGATGCCGGATTCCAGAACACCAAAATAGGAGGGTAAAGAGATGGCGAAACTGCGTGGTATGAATGAAAGAATTCAAAAGCTCCGGGAGCTCAGTGTGACGACACCTGTACACATTGACCTTGAGCGGGCAAAGATCGAGACGGATTTTTACAAAGAAAATGATGGGAAATACTCGATTCCGGTTATGCGGGCGATGGTTCTTAAGGAGTATTTTTCCAAAAAGACACTGTATCTTGGGGACGGGGAATTGATCATCGGGGAGAAGGGAAAAGACCCGCAGGCATCCCCTACATTCCCGGAGCTTTGCTGCCACAGTGTGGAGGATATGGTCGTGATGAGCGAGCGTGAGCTGGTGTCCTTTAAGACGACAGAGGAGGACAGGAAGCTGCAGGCGGAGGAGATCATTCCCTACTGGACGGGAAGAAGCATGCGGGAGAAGATTCTTGCGCGGATGACTCCGGAGTGGCATGAGTGTTACAGTGCGGGTATGTTCACCGAGTTCATGGAGCAGAGAGGACCGGGGCACACCTGCGGCGGCGAGCAGGTATTTACTACCGGGTACTTAGATTACAAAGAGAAGATCCAGAAGACTATGGATGAGCTGGATTATATCAATGATCCGGACGCGGTGAATAAATGCGAAGAGTTAAAGGCTATGGCGATCTCCTGCGACGCGGTATGCATTCTTGGAGAGCGTTACCATAAGCTTGCCCTTGAGATGGCAGAGAAGGAGAAGGATGAGACAAGAAAGGAAGAGCTTCTTCAGATTGCGGCAAATCTTGAGGTTATTCCGGCGCATAAGCCTCAGACCTACTGGCAGGCAATCCAGCTTTACTGGTTCACACACCTTGCAGTCACTACCGAGCTGAATCCGTGGGATGCCTTCAGCCCGGGAAGGCTTGACCAGCATTTGAACCCATATTATGAGCGGGATGTAGAAGCGGGGATTCTTGATGATGAGAAGGCATTAGAGCTTTTAGAGTGCCTGTGGGTGAAATTCTACAACCAGCCGGCCCCGGTCAAGGTGGGCATTACCCTGAAAGAAAGCGCGACCTACACTGACTTTGCCAATATCAATACCGGCGGCGTTACACCGGACGGACGAAACGGCGTCAATAATGTAAGCTATCTGATCCTTGACTGTATGGACGAGATGAAGCTGGTTCAGCCCAATTCCAACGTGACCATCAGCAAGAAGACTCCGGCGAAGTTCCTTAAGAGAGCATGCGAAGTCTCCAGAAAGGGATGGGGTCAGCCTGCATTCTATAATACAGAAGCGCAGATCATGGAGCTGATCAATGCCGGAAAGAATCTTGAAGATGCAAGACGCGGCGGTTCCTCCGGATGCGTGGAGACCGGAGCATGGGGCAGCGAGGCATATATCCTGACTGGATACTTAAATATCCCGAAGGTGTTCCAGCTCACGCTGTTCAATGGATTCGACCAGTATTCCGGAAAACAGATCGGGCTTGAGCTTGGCTATGGGAAAGACTTCAAGACTTATGATGAGCTTTGGGAAGCATTTAAAAAACAGCTGCAGCACATCGTGAATATCAAGATCCGCGGCAACAACGTCATCGAGCAGCTCTATGCGCAGGAGATGCCGGCGCCTTGTCTTTCCGTTGTGACCAACGACTGCATTTCCAATGCAAAGGATTATAACGCGGGCGGCGCAAGATATAACACCAACTATATCCAGGGCGTAGGGATCGGTACCGTTACCGACTGCCTTGCAGCTGTAAAATACAACGTATACGACAAGCAGAACTTCACCATGGAAGAGCTGATCGAGGCCATGGAGCATGATTTTGAAGGTTATGACGCCATTTACCGCATGGTACATGATAAGACGCCAAAGTATGGCAACGATGACGACTATGCAGATGATATTATGCAGGAGGTATTCGAGCTTTACCGCAGTGAGATCACGGGACGTCCGAATATGAAGGGCGGAAAGTACGGTGTGGATATGCTGCCGACCACCTGCCATGTATATTTCGGCGATGTGATCCTGGCGACGCCTAACGGCAGAAAGGCACACAAGCCGGTGTCGGAGGGAATCTCCCCGGAGAAATCTGCGGACACTAACGGGCCGACGGCAGTGATCAAGTCCTGTTCTAAGATGGACCACCTTGCAACGGCAGGTACACTCCTGAACCAAAAGTTCACGCCGAATGTGGTGGCAGGCGAGAAGGGGCTTGACAATATGGCCAGCCTGATCCGCTCTTACTTCTCCATGGACGGACACCATATCCAGTTCAACGTCATCGACAGACAGACGCTGATCGATGCCCAGAAGAATCCGGAGGAGTATAAGGATCTGATCGTGCGTGTTGCCGGATACAGTGATTTCTTCCGCAACTTAGATAAGCCATTGCAGGATGAGATCATCGAGAGGACAGAACAGTCCTTTGAGTAATGACCTGAGATAAAAAATGATGGGCTGACGCTCCAAAGACGGGCAAGAACCGTCTGCGGAGCGTCAGCTCTTTGACTTTATACCGGCCCGGAAGAGAGGGGAAGGATGATGTAGCGCACCGGCTGTGTCCGGCATATACTAACAGTAAAAGAGAAAGAGGATGTGACAGACATGCCTTATTCAGTTATGCTGGATGCGGGCCACGGGGGAAGTGATCCAGGAGCAGTCTACAGCGGACGTCAGGAAAAGGACGATACACTCCGGCTGACATTAGCAATAGGAGAAATCCTGCAGAACAACGGAATAGATGTGGAATATACGCGGACGACGGATGTATATGAAAGTCCTTATGAGAAAGCCATGGAGGCCAATAATGCGGGGGCTGATTTCTTTGTTTCTATTCACCGGAATTCTTTTCCCGTGGATAATCAGGTGATGGGAGTGGAGAGTCTTGTCTACGATCTGTCCGGCATCAAATATGAGATGGCGCAGAATATTGACGAGCAGCTTGAAGCAGTGGGCTTCGTGGATCTGGGGGTTAAGGCGAGACCAAACCTGGTGGTGCTGAGACGGACCAATATGCCTTCTGTGCTGGTGGAGGCGGGCTTCATCAATTCAAATACGGATAACCAGTTATTTGACGATAATTTTCAGGATATCGCAGAGGCAATCGCCAGAGGGATCCTTGATACCCTGTCCAATATCGGGGCGGTCCGTGAGGCGTATTACAGAGTGCAGGTAGGGCTGTTTCGGAATAATACGAATGCAAACCGTCTTTTAGAAGAGCTTCTGGCACAGGATTTCCCCGCATTTGTCGATAATGTGGGTGAATTTAACAGAGTTCTGGTAGGCGGGTATAATAACCTGAATGCGGCTGTTGCTATGGAGCAGAGGCTTAGGCAGGCGGGGTATGATACGTTGGTTATCAGTTAGATTTTAGAGATCAGGAGCAGGCTGCCCGAAAAAGAAGGAAGAAATATATAATGCCTGCTCCTGTTTATATGATTTCACTGTCAATTTTTGGAGGGTGACAGGTGAAATACCGATATTTTAGATGGCTTTCATGTGGAATTGGAAAGCCGTATATTCCGGCACTTCCCTTGGAATCGGAAGTCCTGCGTTCATCAGGGCAGAGCCGGAGAGCGTGTACTGCCCGTCGTTGACCGAATACACGGTGTCAGTCTCAAGTCCTTTGGCGCGCACGTACTCCTGCGGACCGTTGCAGGTGAGGTTCGTAACAACTACGCTTAAGAGGGATTCCTGCCTGTCCTTTGTTACATGCTGCCATGCAGTCATATTGCCTGTCTCGAACGGGTTACTGAGGCGGTAATAGTCCCCCTTGATGATAATATGGTAATATTTCCTAAAGAGCGCGCTCTGCTCCCGGCACAGCATCTGTTCTTCTTCAGTCAGATGTGTCGCGTCCAGTTCGTACCCGAAGGTGCCGCCCATAGCGACAACTGCCTTAGTCTTTAAGGGGACAAGCTTTCCGCTGTCGGAAATATGTGCGCCCATGCAGGATGGCGGATAGACGAAAGATGTCCCGTAGTGCAGCTTTAAGCGGTCGATCGGATGATTATTGTCGCTGACCCAGTATTGCGGGTAATAGTGGAGCATCGCCGCATCAAAGCGTCCGCCGCCGCCGCTGCAGCCTTCAAACAGAATATCTGGATGGGTCTTGATGATCGCATCCATGATGCGGTATAAGCCTAAGATATAGCGGTGGTATACCTCGCCCTGCTTGTCTGCGGGCAGCGCATTGGACCAGATGTCTGCGAGGGAGCGGTTGATGTCCCACTTAACATAGTAGATATTGGCATCGTTCAGAATAGCGTTGACCTTTTCGATGAGATAATCCTGCACGTCCTTCCGGCTCATATCCAGGGCGATCTGGTTGCGGCTCCTGACCTCCGGGCGCCCGGGGATCTTCATGGCCCATTCCGGGTGCGCGCGGTAAAGGTCACTGTCTTCAGAAACCATCTCCGGCTCGAACCAGATACCGAACTTCATGCCAAGATCATTAATCTGCTCCACAAGAGCGTGAAGACCGCATTTGATCTTATCTTCGTTTACGACCCAGTCTCCCAGGCCGCTGTTGTCGTCATCGCGTTTCCCAAACCACCCGTCATCCATGACCAGCAGCTCCACGCCCATGTTCTTCGCAGCTTTTGCGATCTCCACCAGCTTTTTGTCGTCAAAATCCATGAAAGCCGCCTCCCAGCTATTGATCAGTACAGGACGTTCTGTCTGCGTTACAAATCTGCTCCTGCACAGGTTCGTGCGGTAAAAATCATGGAAAAGATGGGAAAGCCCGGTCAGTCCCTTTTCGGTAAATGCCATCACGACTTCCGGGCCTTCAAAGGTCTCGCCCGGACTTACTTCGTAGACGAATTGTTTCGGGTGGATACCCATCACCAGGCGGAGCTGGTCATACTGGTCAAGCTCTGCCTCGGCGAGGAAATTGCCGCTGTACATCAGGGAAAATCCGTAGCATTTTCCGAAATCCTCTGTCGCATCCTGGTCACAGAGAACGACGAAAGGATTCTGCTGGTGGCTTGAGGAGCCGCGCACGCTGCTGATTGTGTGGATGTGGTGGGTCATGGGCTGGCGCTCAACCTGCCGTTCCTGTCCGTACCGTCCCGGAAGGCTTAAGAGATCCATGCCAGAGCCGTTGATGAAATCCAGGCAGAGCGACATGATTTTTTTTAGATGGATCGATGTCTTGCCGTTGTTTTTCACCTTGACAGCCCTGGTGATGATATCAGCCTCTTCAAATACACTGTATAAAAGAATCACGTCAACTTCGCTGACACTGTCGGACAGAGTGACCTCCAGAGAATGGACGGTGTCGCTTTCATTTGCAAAAACTGTGGGGAGCGTCTCCAGACGATATTTTTCTTTTGCGATAGTGACCTTGGCGGCCTTTCCGCTAAAGGAATAGCTGCCGTTGCCGTTTACCACTTCGATGCTGGCGGTACGGAAATCTCCCTGCTGCTGGGTGGAGAATTCCTGTGGCTGTGCGTCCAGAGAGAAAGTGCGCTCGTTCCGCGATTCGTAAGGGTTGCCGGAAAAGCCCCGGTCGTACTGCATGATCTGGTAGCTTAGGTCCGCATCATGCAGGGTTGGGCCGTAATAAAGGTGGAACAGATAATCCAGGTTTCCGATCTTCATCTGGTAAGAAGTGTTTTTCGTGTGCAGTGTAATCGTGTTATCTTCTTTATTGTAAACGATTCCCATGGGTAAAATTCCTCCTTGTGTGCTAATGGGAAAATTATACCATATTTAGCGGGAAGTTCATTTATTCATAATGTCAGAAAAAAATCGGGAAATGTAGTGCATAATAACAGGCTGGTGAGTTTTTCGTATAATATTAGGAAAGCTGCCGGTAAATTGGCGCGGTAAAGTTGCACTCCCGCCCAAAATATGTTAATCTTGTAAACAAATGTTTGGCGTTATTGACGTATCATTTTTTACATAAAAGGAGTTGTTTCATATGCGAAAGAAGGAGCGGGCGCTCGAGATCATCGGGCGGCTGAAGAAGGAATATCCGGATGCGGGCTGTACGCTTGACTATGACCAGGCGTGGAAATTGCTGGTCAGCGTGAGGCTCGCGGCGCAGTGTACGGATGCGCGGGTGAATGTTGTGGTCGAAGGGCTTTATGAGAAATATCCGGATATTGACGCGCTGGCGGCGGCGGATGTGGCGGATATTGAGGAGATTGTAAGGCCCTGCGGGCTTGGAAAGAGCAAGGCGAGAGATATCAGTGCGTGTATGAGGATGCTGAAGGAGGAGTACGGCGGAAAGATACCGAGGGATTTTGACGCGCTTTTAAAGCTGCCGGGCGTGGGAAGAAAGAGCGCCAACCTGATCATAGGCGACGTGTTCGGGGAGCCGGCGATCGTGACGGATACGCACTGTATCCGTTTGGTGAACCGCATGGGCCTTGTGGACGGCATCAAGGAGCCGAAAAAGGTGGAGATGGCGCTCTGGAAGATCATACCGCCAGAGGAAGGGAGCGACTTCTGCCATAG
>Ga0137306_100585_pt1 | contig 47795 bp, 38 predicted proteins | sample Inofroosms_March_FD_97187 | JGI IMG/M metagenome (GOLD analysis project Ga0137306, IMG submission 97187) | Mouse cecal microbial communities from Vienna, Austria - N-Acetylneuraminic and N-Acetylglucosamine D2O microcosms_March | ecosystem: Host-associated > Mammals > Digestive system > Large...
GGAAATTACTCTGCCCGGCAGCGGTTTTTTTCTTTTCTGCCGCTGGGCAGATGAAACTTATATCAGCAAAATTACCGGGTACGAATCCTCTTTAGCAGGACTCCGCATAGTATAACCGCTATGAGAAAAATACCGAGCAAAGGGCAGAGCGTTTGCAGAGAAAACGCAGAGTCAGTCATCAATTTATATCCCCATGTTGCAGGAAACAGTTTTCCAACAATGGCAAATGCCTGCGGAAGCATTTCGCTCGGAAACATAATTCCCGACAGCATAGTGGACGGGATAAAAAGCAGGATGGAAAACATGGATGTATTTGCTGTATCTTTTACAGCTAACCCGATGATACTGGCAATGCTAAGCGAAACAGCAATCAGAATAACCAGCCCGCCTAAATATGTTTCCAGGTGCTCTGGAATTTTGGCGCCAAAGAGAATTGGCGCGAGTACATAGAGAATGGCGCTCATGATGAGCAAATGCACAAACGCAGAAATATTTATCAAGATCAACCCCAGCGACAGCGGCACACCGTTTGCCTGATAAGCATTTTTAATATCGCTCCGATATATCTCCGCAAGAGAGGGCGGCAATCCAATCAGCGCCCCCATGGTAACAGCAAAGACGGTCATGGACTGAATCAACGTCTCTTTGCTCTCCGGCATGACAGAGGTGAAAATCCCGCCCATAACCGCAAAGAACAGGAGTGGAACCGCATAACAGGTAATCAACATGGTTCGGCTACGTAAGTCCAGTTTCCACTGTAATGTAAATCCATATAAAAATCCGTTCACTGCCTATTCTCCCTTCGCAATTTTCAGAAAATGCTGTTCCAGTGACCCCCGGTCAACCCGAATGTCTTGAATGACGGTGTCCTTTTCCTCATAACTTTTGAGTATTGTTATCAGGCTGGCTCTAATATCATCCGATTCATAAGTCTCTAAGCCTTGGCCCGTCCGAATTTGGATGTTATAGTGCTTTCCGATTTTCTCGGTCAATGCGATAACTGTTCCAGCAAAAGCGATCTCCCCATCCCTCAGAATCGCGATGCTGTCACATAGGCTCTCTACTTCGGCCATGTCATGGCTGGCTAAAATAATCGTTTTTCCCTGCGCTTTCAAATTGCGAATATATTCGTGGAGAGAAATTCGGCCCTCAATATCAAGTCCGGCGGTGGGTTCATCAAGGAACACAATATCCGGGTCGCAAATAAGCGCCAGTGCCAGATGAAGCCGCCGCTTCTGTCCAGTGGACATTGCCTGGTATTGCTTATTCGCAATGCTGTCTACGCCCAGCGCCGCCAACATAGAGGTGTCTGCGGGTTTTCGGTTCCACTTTGCGAAAAGCCGCACAGCTTCCCCTCCCTTGATGTGTGCGGGCAATGCCGCCGACTGCAACTGAATCCCGATTCTGCCGTTTACGGATATTGTTCCGCCGTCATACTTTCGGAGTCCCTCAATACACTCAAGGGTCGTCGTTTTCCCAGCGCCGTTTACGCCTAACAGCGCAAAAATATCTCCCCGGCGTACATACAGGTCAATTCCTTTTAACACCACTTTTTCGCCGTAGCTTTTACGCAATCCCTTCACTTCTAACGCATTTGTCATGGTATCGCCTCCTGAAATGGATCTGTCCCCTCGTTTGAAAAGTAAGCACCTAATGCTGGTTCAATAAAGGCGTTTGCTTTGGCCTGCTTCTGCGTCCACTCCTGACCGAATTCATCATTTTGTCCCATCTGTATGAGTTTAGGGAGCATATCGGTATCCCCTCCGATGAATTCTATAATCAAGGCCCAGTAATCTTTTGCAAATTGCTGTCCTCGTTGGCTCTCTGCCGGGATGCCATCTGCTTGCAGTTGAATCGCCTCGTCTTGCAGACGCAAGAACCGCTGCATAAACACGATGCCGCTCTCTTTATCGAATCGGTTGCGGATATGATCCAACGTTTCGCTGTCAAAATGCTTAATAAGCCAGTAGAAGCTGTTTTTCATTTCCAGATTAACGATGATGTCCGCATACTTTTTGAAATCTACCGATTGCATTTCCAGCACTTCGGTTTTCAGCGCCTCAATTCTTGAGAGTGATTCTGTCAGACTTGCAATTTTCTCCCGGACAATAGCCGCCTGCTCAGACAAAACCTGCGCCACACCTGCCGGAGTATCCAGCGGAATCAATCTGTCTCTGATGTCATCCAGGGAAAAACCCAGATGCTTCAGGGATAGTATTTGGTGGAGCTTGATAATGTCTTTATCGGTATATAGCCTGCGGCCACCTTCACTCATAGCTGACGGTGAGAGCAGTCCTTCCTTGTCATAATGCTGTAAGGTTCTGACCGTTACTCCCATTTTCTTTGCAACCGCACCTGCGGTCATATATCCCTGTGGAATCGCTCGGTATCTTTCCACGTTCAAAACACCTCCTGCGGGTAGTATACTTCATTACGTTACGTCATGAGCAAGACCTTTTTTGTATTTTCATGTATTATCGGCAAATTATTTGGAAGGGGATAGGTTCTAAGATACCAAAAGCTGGAAGGGGCTTGCCTTCCAGCTTTTGGTTTATTGTCAGCAACTCCGCATTATTTTGTGGTCTTGTCCATATCAGTGAGCACCCCTCCCCCGCAAATGCCGCACGGCGCCTGCAAAAACGGTTTTCGCGGCGAACAGCCGGACGGCGCGCTATATTTCAGGGCGCGGCGCGTGCTTTGGCAGGCCTGAGGCGCAGCTGCCGTTCTGCGGGACGAACGGTTTCTCGAAACAATATTTTGAAAAAGGTGTATATCTTTTGTCCCGGCGCCCATATATTGGTAGAGATTAAGCTGCACCGGGCTGTCCGGTCGTCCCGGCCTTTTAAAAAGCCGAAGCGGCGCAGCGATAAAAAAAGAGAAAGCAGGCGGAACGCAGATGCCGATTTTGATCACACTTTTCCGTGCGCTGGTGTGGGTAGCGCTGCCGGTAATCGGCGCGGCGTGCGCCGGAGTATACTGCTCCGAGCACGCCCGGCACGATCTTGCACAGGAGGCTCCCCAAAAGGCAAAGCAGCCGGTAACGCCCGGCGTGCATTTTCCGGACATCTGAAAGCTTGTCCAAAAGGCCAAGGGGCGAAAGCCTGTCCGAAAGGTTAAGGCAAGCTTGCACACGGGCCGCCGCAAAACCGCGTCCGGTCCCGCCGGAAGGCTCTCTTCTCAAAAAATTTTAAAAAACCGATCCGTGTTTTGCAGAAATCCCGCCCGCTGTGTCGTTCTATTATCAAACGGCCGGAGCGGCGCCGCGGCGCGCCCCATATGAGAGGCGGCCCCGAAAGCGGCCCATCCCCCGGGCGGCTGCCGGCGGTAGCGTTTGCCCCATCCATCCGCACGTTCGCTGGAGAGGAGAGAGAACAGATGATGTTTTTGATGATTTTAACGCGGGTCGTATTTTTTCTGAGCATCCCGCTGTGTCTATACGGCATTTACTTTGCAGTGGTTGCGCTGTTCGGCCTGCGCGGCCGTACCCGCACCGCACCCTGCCGGCCGCCCCAAAAGCGCTTTGCCCTTGTGGTGGCGGCGCGCAACGAGGCGGCGGTGATCGGCCAGCTGGTAGACAGCCTGCGCGGGCAGGATTATCCGCGCGCACTGTATGAGGTGATCGTTGCGCCCAACAACTGCACCGACGACACCGAGGCCATCGCAGCGCGGCACGGCGCGCAGATCTTTCGCCCGCAGGGCGCGATCCGCAGCAAGGGCGAGGTGCTGTCGCAGGTGGTGGACGAGCTGGTCTTGCCGCACGGCTTTGATGCGATGTGCGTATTTGACGCCGACAATCTGGTGGACAGGCAGTTTTTGCGCCGCATGAACGATGCGCTGTTGGACGGCGCGCAGGTGGTGCAGGGCTTCCGCGACAGCAAAAATCCCGATCAAAACGCCGTTTCCGGCTGGTATTCCATCTGCTACTGGATGCTGAACCGCTTTTATAACGGCGCCCGCAGCGCACTGGGCCTTTCGGCACTGGTAAACGGCAGCGGCTTTGCCGTTACCACCGGTCTGCTGCGCCGTTTGGGCGGCTGGAATACCGTCACCATGACAGAGGACTATGAGTTCAGCGCGCAGTGCGCAATGCTGGGTGAACGTGTGCACTTTGTGCCCGAGGCCGTAATCTACGACGAACAGCCGCTCACCTTCCGCCAAAGCTGGAAGCAGCGCCGCCGCTGGACCACCGGCAGCCTACAGGGTCTGCAGCAATACGGCTCCGGCCTGTTCGCAAGCTTTGTGCTGCATGGCAGCCTCGTTTGCCTGGATATGTATTTGACGTTTCTGGTTCCGCTGGTGCAGCTGCTGGGCACGCTGCTGGGGATGGCGGGCTTTGCGCTGATGCTCACCGGAAACGGCATTGTCCTTGGCGGCATCGTTCTGCGCGGCGTGCTGCCCGCCCTTGTTTTGACGCTTGGCGGCTTTCTCGTCAGCGCGCTGGGCTCGTCGGCGTTCGCCGCATTTACCGTTGCGCTCCGAAACAAAAGCCTTTCCGGTATGGCAAAAGGCATTCTCTCGTTTTGGGTGTTTCTGTTCAGCCAAATGGCGCTTACACTGCTGAGCTTTGTGAAAAAGCAGGAAAAGTGGGAGCCCATCGCACATACAAACGCAAAGCGGCTGGAGGATATGAAGGCGGCGTAATCTGCAGCTGCCGAAAAAGATATGCCGAAAAGCCCCCGTCGGAGGGGGCTTTTCGGCATATGCCTTTTGCGCCGTTACGACCCCGTAGAGCGGTAATGCCGCACCCCCAGGCGCCAAAGCAGCGCGCAGGGGATCAAAAACAGCAGCGCGGCAAGCGGCAGCAGGCCGTACCACAGAGGGCCGCGGCCGAGCAGATATTGCAGCGGCCAATGCTGCACCAGCGCCAGCGGCACAAGAAAAGTCAAAACCAGCAGCACGGGCTTGCCGTAAATGCCAAAGGGGTACTTGCCATATTCGCGCGGGCCGTCCAGAAAAATATTCATCGTCTCCAGATGCTCCAGCGTAAAAAAGCAGATGCAGGCGTTCACAAGGAACAGCCCGAAGAAAACAGCCGCGCCGCACACGATCATCAGCGCCAGCACCAGCGCCTTTGCAAGCGTCCATGCCACCGCGCCGTCCGCAACGGCCCACGCCAGCATTACGGCCGCTTGCAGCACGCGCGCCAGCATGGCGGGGCGCATCTCCTGGCACAGCACCTGGAACAGCACCGGGCGCGGGCGCAGCAGAATGCGGTCGAACCGTGCATCGGAGAGTATGCGGTGGAACGTATCCAGCCCCCGCGCAAAGCATTCGGCTAGCGAGGTGCCCGCAAGGATCACCGCGTAGCACAGGCTCAGCTGCGGCAGTGTGTAGCCTCCAACAGAGCCAAAGCGCTCCATCAGAAATATCACGCTGAGAAATACGTTTGTCGTAATGAGCAGCTGCCCCAGACACGTGAGAAAAAAGCCGGCGCGATACGCCATGGCCGAGCGCAGATGAACGGAAAGAAATTTCAGATACAGCTTCATCGTTCAGCCTCCCAGGATCACTGCGCGGCCGAGGCCGCGTTTGGTAAGCAGATAGCCTGCCGCGCCCAAAACGGCGATCCAAAGCACCTGCAGCCCCATCGCGGCCGGTATTTGCCCCAGCGGGATATCCCCGCTGAAAATGCGCAGCGGTACGTTCTGCATCGAGGCAAAGGGCGTCAGCTGCGCAATGCCGCGCAGCCAGCTTGGCAAAAAGGGCAGCGGCACAATGGCGCCGCCCAGCAGGTCCGCCGCCGCAATGGACAAAAACATGATCCCGCCCGGATCCGTCAGATAAAACGTCAGCGCATAAACGAGCAGCGAATACGCACACACCACCACAAGCATCAGCACCGACGAGAGCAAAAACAGGCCGAACACCGGCAGGGGTACCCGCAGCCGCAGCCCATAGGGCGCCGGGATCAGGCAGCCCACCGCCAGCACCGGCAGCAGCCGCAGCAGCCCGCGCGCCAGCCGGTTCGCCGCCGTGCGCGCCAGCCACATGCTGTAAACGTTCACCGGGCGCAGCAGCTCGTAAGCCACCGAGCCGGTTTTTACCGATTCCAGAATCTCGTACTCCCAGTTCCACAGGGCAAAGAAGGCCAAAAACGCCTGCTGCAGCCAGATGTAGGCGGCCAGCGCCTGCATGCCCATGGGAAAGCGCTCCGGCGCCTCCAGCCAAAATGCCCGGTAGAGCAGCACCTCCATCGCGCCCCACACAAGCTGTGTGCTCATGCCCGCCAGCGCGGCGGCACGGTACTGCAGGCCGGCCATCAGGCGCATTTTAAAAAACGATAGATATTTTTTCATACCGCCGCCCCCTTAAATGCCAAAGCGGCGGTACAGATCCGCCACCGATTCCTCGGTGGAAAGGTTCTCCCCCGCCATCGCCCGGATCTGCGCGGTATCTCCGTCCAGCAGCAGCCGCCCCTTGCCGATGAGCAGCACGCGGCTGCACAGCGCCTCTACGTCCTGCATATCGTGCGTTGTGAGCAGCACGGTCGTGCCGCACAGCCGGTTTTGTTCCAAAATAAATTCGCGTACCTTCAGCTTGCTCACCGCGTCAAGGCCGATGGTGGGCTCGTCCAAAAACAGCAGCCTCGGCCCGTGCAGCAGCGCGGCGGCGATCTCGCAGCGCATGCGCTGCCCCAGCGAGAGCATGCGCGCCGGCGTTTTGAGCAGCTCGCCAAGGCTCAGCAGCTCTGTAAGGCGGTCGAGGTTTTCGCGGTACACCGCGCCCGGCACGCGGTAGATCTCCCGCAGCAGCTCGAACGATTCCGCCACGGGCACATCCCACCACAGCTGGCTGCGCTGGCCGAACACAACGCCCAGCCGCGCCACATGCTCCATGCGGTTTTCCCACGGCGTGAGGCCGTCCACGGTACATGTGCCGCTGTCCGGCCGCAAAATACCGCTCAGGATCTTGATCGTAGTGCTCTTGCCCGCGCCGTTCGGCCCGATATATCCCAGAATCTGGCCGTCGGGAACGGTGAAGCTCATATCCTGCAGCGCGGGGATCTTGGTATATTCGCGCGAAAACAGGCTTTTGACCGCGCTGCCAAGCCCCGCCTCGCGCTGCCGGACGCGATAGGTTTTGCATACCCCTTTCATTTCGATCATCGTTTTTTCCCCTTTTTTGAAAGATGCCAAGGCGTTTCACCGAAAAGCGGGCGGCTGCCCGGCATTCGATGCGCCGCTTTTCAGATCCCTTCGCGTTCAGACCAGAGGACGGCGAGTAAACAAACCGTCATGGCCTTAAAAGCAAAAGGGAGGCGGCCCCGCCCTGAGCCGCGCGGGAGGTAACGAGCCTTTCCCGCGCGCGGCGAAGCCGCCCTCTTTCCGGGGAAGTTCGGCGCCTCATCCTCGGCCCGATGGGCCAAAAACACTTTGCGCTCCGCGCCCGGCAGATGCCGGCAGCGGGTGCGGCGCTTTCTCTTGAGCTTCCCGGCCCCGGAGCCGAAAGCGCCGGAGCAAAAAGGATTTTTATGGTAACATGTTTTTTCGGGGTTGTCAACTGTTTTGCGGCAAATTTTCTTTGCCTATTGCGGCAGGCATCCTCCGCTTTTTGCGGCAGGCTTACTCTGCCTTTTCGCCGTCCTTCCAGCGGTTGAAGATATTGGCCAGGATCGCGCCGGAAATATTGTGCCAAACCGAAAAGATCGCGCCCGGAACCGTTGCCATCGCAAGCTCGGGAAACGCGGTGCCGGCCAGCGAGGTGGCGAGGCCGGAATTCTGCATGCCGATCTCGACGGAAAGCGCCTTGCACTTCGGAACATTCAGGCGCAGCACCTTGCCAAGGCCCAGGCCGCAGGCGTAGCCCAGCAGGTTGTGCAGGATCACCACGACAAAAACGATGGCGCCGGTGGTAAGGATCTTTTCCGCGTTATGAGAGACAACGGATGCGACAATGAGGCAGATCGCGATAACCGAAACGCACGGCAGCACCTTTACAAGCTTCTGCGTAAGGCAGCCGAACAGCTTATTTAGAATAAAGCCCAGCGCAATGGGAATGATCACGACCTTGATAATGGATAAAAACATGCTCATGATATCTACCTGCACCTGCGTGCGCAGCAAAAGGTATGTGATGGCCGGCGTGAGGATCGGCGCCAAAAGCGTATTCACACTTGTCATGCCCACAGAGAGCGCCACATCTCCCCCGGACAGATACGTGATGACGTTGCTGGACGTGCCGCCCGGGCACGTGCCCACCAGCACAACGCCCGCCAGCAGCGCTGCGTCCAGGCGGAACGTTACGCCCAAAAGCCACGCCAGCAGCGGCATGATGGCAAACTGCGCAACACAGCCGATGATGATGTCCTTCGGCCGCGTAAATACCAGCTTGAAATCCTCCAGCTTCAGCGTCAGGCCCATGCCGAACATTACGATCATCAGCAGATAGTTCACCCAGGACGTCTGGATCCACAGGCAGGAGCCCGGCACAAACAGCGCCAGCGCCGCCACGGCCAGCACGATGATTGCCATGTACTTTCCAAAAAAGCCGCTGATTTTTTCCAATACCTTCATTTTCTTTCCCTCCGTCTTCTTTTTAAAGCGCATCCCGGCAGCCAGGGCATGGCGCAGTGTTCCGGCTGCGGTTTTTCATGATGCAGTCGCCGGCGCGCTCTGAAAAAGCGGCAAGCAAAAACGCCTTTGCCTCTTTTTCAAGAGACAAAGGCGTTCACCTCTGCGGTACCACTCCTGTTGCCGGAAAACCGGCCCCTCGCTCCACATCAGGCAATGTGGGATCCGGATAACGGGGATCGGCCGTTCGGGCTTACTGCGCAAGGGGGTTCGGCCCGAAAGCTCGGAGGGGATCTTCACAGGAGGCTCCGGCTGCCTTGCACCACCCGACAGCTCTCTGCGGCAAAGCCTTCCTGTTACTTTTCCTCGTCTGCGCTGTATCATGTTGCATTTACTGTAACACCTTGTTCATAAATTGTCAACCATTTTTTGCAGAAAAATCCGAAAGGCATCGCGCCAGAGACAAGGGCCGAAATTGCGCAAACCCCAAAAAGCTTACAAACGCGCGTCAAACAGGCCGCAAAAGCTGTCAATGGGGTCTTTTCCCCGGAACGCGTCCGGGCCGGCCAGCAAATCGTCCACAAGCGCGTCCAGCGTTGCGGGCTTTGCATCGTAGGTGTTGATGTAGGTGCGTGCCTGCGGAATATCCGCCAGTATCGTGGGCGCCGCACAGCTGATCACCACCACCGGCAGCTCGAACACATACCACGGGATCTCTCCGCCGCCCTTGGATAAGCCAAAGCTGGGCCGTCCGCTGGAAACGTCGCACAGCGTGATAACAAGATCCATACCGGAAACAAAATCGTCGATGGCGTTCTTGCCCGCAAAATACAGGTTGATGCTGGGCTTCTCGCCCGCCGCGATCTGCTTTTTCATCTTATCGATCGGGCTCTCGTAAATAAACGCGTCAAAGCCTTTGGCGCAAAGGCGCTCTTTGAGCATTTCGGCGGGATTTTTGCCGCCGCCGTAGCCCATGGCTTTCATCAGAACGGACATGCCGCCCTCCGCGCCCTTCACATGTACGATCATGATGCGCTTATATTTTTCGGGCGTAAGGGGCAGAACGTCCGCATCCTTATACTTTACCAGCGTGATGCAGTCGCGGCTGATGGCCCTGTGCATCTCTTTGTACTCCGCCTTGCCCAGAATATCCGCCAGAACCTCTGGCGCGGGCACCAGCGCTTCCTTCGCCTTTTTGTGCAGGCCCAGATGCGCCTTTAGGCCAAGGATGCGCGTAAGCGCCTCTTGCATGCGCGCCTCGCTGATGGTGCCGTCTTTGTAGGCGGCCAGCATTGCGGCATAGTCCTCGTCGGGATCGTTGAAGAACAGGAACATATCGCACCCGGCGTTGATGGAGGCGGGCAGCATTTCGCGGCGCGTCATGCGGTCTGTCATGCCCACCATATGGCTGGCGTCCGTTACCACCATGCCGTTGAAGCCCAGCTTTTCGCGCAGAAGCGTCGTCATGATGTCGTAGCTCAGCGTCGCGGGCATCATTTCTTCGTCCTCAAGGCCGGGATGAAGGGCTCTTGCATATTCGGGCAGCATGATATGGCCGCCCATAATGGCGTCCAGCCCGCCGTCGATGAGTGTTTTGTACACAAGGCCATAGGTCTTGTCCCATTCCTCGGGCGAAAAATAGTTGACGTTATTGGAGAGGTGCGCGTCGCGGAAATCCTGCCCGTTGCCCGGGAAGTGCTTTGCGGTGCACGCAAAGCCTGGAATGGTATGCAGGCCGTCCATATACGCCTTGCTCATTTCGGCCACACGTGCCGGATCCGAGCCAAAAGCGCGGGTGATGACCTCAGTGTTCTCCCAGTTATACAGGATATCGCACACGGGCGCAAACGCCATGTTGCAGCCGATGGCGGCCGCCTCCTCGTTGGACATTTTGCCCAGCGCATACGCGTAATCGTTGCTGCGCGTTGCGCCGATCTTGATGCCGGAGCCGATGTTTGTGCCGTCCGCGCAGGCGCCGTCGCCGCCCGCCTCGGTATTGCAGGCGATGAACAGCGGCACCTTGGCATATTTTTGCAGCGTGCGGTTCTGCTGCTGCACGGCCGCGCCCGGCATGGGGTTGTAGCGGCAGCCGCCCAGATGGTACTTTTCCATCAGCTCACGCAGATAATCTTCCTCCTGCGAGGCGGTAAGCTGGAAAAACAGCTGGCCCACCTTTTCCTCCGGCGTCATCGCGGCGATGGTCCCCTCCACCCAGCGAATATCGTCCTCCTGCAAATTATAGGGCTTTGCTTTCAAATCTACCATCATCATCTTCCTTCCCGCGGTACGCGATTTTTTGTGGTCTCTGCTCTCGATCGTAAAAAAGAGCCGGGCAGCTTCGCCGAAAAGCGGTATAGATTCGACTCTTTTTTATTATTGTAACATTTTCGAGCGCAAAAGTGTGGACGGATCCGGAAACTGCATGGAAAGATTTTCCTTTTATTTTTGTGAAAATTGCACAAACAGCATCCCGCGCGCCAGAGCTCTTTTACGGCTCTTTTATTCCACGCGCCAGAACGCCGCACTGTACGGCGCAAGCTCGCTGCCGCCGCCAAAATCGTGCGGCAGGCCGGTAACAAGATCGGTGGCGCGGCCCGCGCGCGCATCAAAATGCGCGGTAAACGGCGCGCCGTCGGCGTTCACGGCCACCAGCACACGCTCGCCGTCCGCCTCGCGCTCGAAAATAAACTGGCGGTTGGTGAGCAAAACGGTGCGATACCCGCCGCGCTGCAGCGCGCGGCTTTCCCGGCGCGCGGCCGCCAAACGGGAAAGATACGCCGTCAGCTCGTTTTCGCAGGGGCTCTCCACGGCGGGGCGCAAGGCGGCGTCGCCCTGTTTTTTGTCGCCTTCCATCCCCCATTCGCTGCCGTAGTAAATGCACGGCACGCCGGGCATACCAAACAGCACGCCGTACAGCGGGCGCAAATGCTCCCTGTTGGAGAGGATCGTCGCCACACGCGTGACATCGTGATTATCCGCAAACGCCAGCAGCGGCAGGCCCTTGTAAATCGTCCACGGCTCCGGCCCGAACTGCCGGCCGAGGCTGTGGCCGATCTCGAACAGGTTCATCGAATTAAAGCTGGAATAAAGGCCCTTGTAGCACTCGTAATTGGTTGCGCTGTGCAGCATGCCGCCGTTCACAAGGCGGTTGTAATCCCCGTGCAGCATCTCGCCGATCAGCGCGAAATCGGGCTTCAGGCCGTCGGTAAACCCGCGCAGGCGGCGAATAAAATCCTCGTCCAGGCAATACGCCACATCCAGACGCAGCCCGTCGATATCGAACGCCTCCGCCCAGCCGCGCACGCACTGAAGCAGGTGATCCACGACGGCGGGGTTGCGCAGATTCAGCTTTACCAGCTCGTAATGGCCCTCCCAGCCCTCGTACCAAAAGCCGTCGTTATAGGGCGAATTGCCGCCAAAGTCGATGCAAAACCAATCCTTATACGGGCTGTCCCAGCGTTTTTCCTGCACGTCCCGAAATGCCCAGAAGCCGCGCCCCACATGGTTGAACACACCGTCCAGCACCACGCGGATGCCGGCAACGTGCAGCGCGGCGCACACGGCGGCAAGATCCTCGTTCGTGCCAAGGCGGCGATCCACGCGGGTATAATCGCGCGTATCGTAGCCGTGCGCGTCCGATTCAAACAGCGGCGAAAAATATACCGCATTGATACCGAGCTTTTGCAAATGCGGGATCCAATCCCGCACGCGCAAAATGCGCGAAACGGTTTGCCCGTCGTTCTCGCGCGGCGCGCCGCACAGTCCAAGCGGATAGATCTGATAAAATACGCTTTCTTCCAGCCACATGAGCCATCACTCCTTGTTTTTACTCTCAGGCAGAGAACACCGAACGCCGCCGGCCCTCTGCCCGCCGGCAGAAGATCCTCCCGGCACATTGTCGCCGGTTCGTCGCGGCAGAACCGCCGCGGGTTCGGTTCCCTTCTGCTATAGTAGATGAGAATCCGAAAAATGTCAACCGGCGGCCCGTTATCCTTTGGCAGTTTGATTCGGTATAGATTGCGGCATCCCTTTTTGGATCTGTCAACCGCCAAAAAATTTGCGCCGCGCAAACGGATGTGGTATACTTTTTGAGAGAAAGCGAAAAAAGGGGCAGATTTGTATGGGCGATGTACTGGTACGGGCGGCATGCTTTGTCGCCGTGATTCTTTTGGGATACGTTTTGCGCCGGGTAGGCGTTTTTCACGAGGATGCGTTTCATGTGCTGTCGCGCATCGTGCTGAAGATTACGCTGCCCGCGGCCATCGTCGTGAGCTTTTCCGGCAAAGAGATCGCGCCCTCCATGCTTTTTATCTGCCTGCTGGGCTTTGGCTTCGGCGCACTGTATATTGGGCTGGGGTTTTTGATGAGCCGCAAAAGGCCGCCCGAAAAGCGCGCCTTTGATATGCTGAATCTTGCCGGCTATAACATCGGTAATTTTACATTGCCCTTTGTGCAAAGCTTTTTGGGGCCCGCCGGCGTGATCACCACCAGCCTGTTTGATACCGGCAACTCCTTTATCTGTTTGGGCGGCGCGTTTGGCTTTGCCCGCATGGTGCAGCGGGGCGAGCGCTTCTCGTTTGTGCAGATCGGCAAAGCGCTGCTGCGCTCTGTACCGTTCCTTACCTATATCACAATGACCGTGCTGGCGCTTTTGCATCTTGCCCTGCCGCAGCCGGTGATAGAATTTGCGCAGATCGCCGCGGGCGCCAATGCGTTTCTTGCCATGCTGATGATCGGCATTGGCTTTCAGGTGAACTGCAGCCGGGAACATATTTTTCACATTGCGCGCATTCTCTCGGTGCGCTATGGCGTTGCGCTGCTGGGGGCGCTGGCGTGCTACTTTGCGCTGCCTCTGGCGCTGGAATATCGGCAGGCTTTGGCGCTTCTGGTCTTCAGCCCCATCGCTTCCGCCGCGCCGCCCTTCACCGCGGAGCTGGAAAATGATTTCGGCCTTTCCAGCGCCGTCAACTCGGTTTCCATCCTTGTCAGCATTGTCTGCATCACGGTTCTGCTCACCATAATGCTCTGATCGCCGGGCGCGCCGGCTGCAAAAAGGGGCCTGTCGCAAAACAAAAACACGGTCGCAAATTGCACCGGGAGCAAGGTTCGCGCACAGGGTGGCATTTCAACGAGCCGTCAAGATCTTCCCCTTTAAAGAAACGGTGACCGAACAGCAAACCGGCGCCCCTTCCGGCCCTGAATTGCCAGAAGGGGCGCCGGTTTTTGTACGCTGTTTTTCCGAGGGGCTATTTGCAGGCAGGCCCCTTTTGCGTCTTTTTTCGGTTCGGCAGCCCGCGATTTGCGCCACGCCGCACGCCGCCGCGCCGCATCATGTTTTTACAGGCGCGTATCCCACTTGCCGCAGAACACCGTATCGCTGGCGGTGCCGTGGAAGGCGCTCTTGCCGCAGATCTTTTCGATGGCGGCGCGAATCGAAGTGCGCGTGGGGCCGTAGGCGTTTACAAAAGTGCGCACCTGCGGCACATCGATAAGATGATTGGTATAGTTGAGGCTGATGCCGACGGTGGGAACCTCTGTGGCGTACCACGGCAGCTCGTTGGAATGGTTGCAGCTCCAACGCAGGCGCACATTGTTCTCCTGCGCGTAGCCCTTCACGTATATTACAAGGAACACCACGTCATACGCCGCGCGGAAATCCTCCATTTTGCCGCAGTCCATCATGCGCATCATGTTCTGCATGCCCGGGCCGTTCTCCACCTCAAGATCGTGGAAGTTTGGCGCCACCGTAACCGCAAAGCCCGCACGCTCTAACTCTTCCACCACAACGTCGCGCACCGGCTCGCCCTTGTATGCCTTGCTTGTGGGCGTGCTCTGGATGAACACCAGCCGCGCGCGCTTTTGCGTTTCGGGATGGATGGGCAGGTTTTTCTGCGTATCCTTTACCAGCGTCACGCACGCGTCGGCAGCCTTCTGCGCGAGGGCCTTGTGTTCTGCGCAGCCGACAACGGAGAGCGCTTCCTCGGGCGGCACCAGCGTGCCCGCCGCCTGCTTTTTGTGCAGACCCACGCGCGCTTTCAGGCCGAGGATGCGGTGCAGCGCATCCGACAGACGCTCGGCGCTGATGATGCCGTCCTCCACGCCCTTCTTCATATAGCCGAAATCCTCGTTGGCATCGTTCGAGAACAGGAACATATCACAGCCGCTTGCGATCGCCTTGGGCACCGCAACACTGCGCTTTTCCATACAGGCGATGCCCGCCATGTGAGAGGCGTCGGTGATGATCAGCCCGTTGAAGCCCAGCTCGCCGCGCAAAAGATCGGTGAGCAGCTCGGGCGCGAGCGTAGCGGGCATGATCTGCTTATCCGGGATGCCGGGGCGCAGCTTGCGGCTGAGCGCGGGCGCGGCGATGTGGCCGATCATCATGCTCTCTAGGCCGCTGTCGATGAGCGCACGGTACATTTTGCCGAATGTGGCCTCCCAAGTATCGGCGTCCAGATCATTGACGCCAAGCACAAGATGCTGGTCGCGCTCCTCTACGCCGTCGCCGGGGAAGTGCTTTGCGCAGCAGGCCATCGGGCTTTGGTGCACGCCCTCGATGAATGCCTTGGTGTTTTGGATTACCGTATCGGCGTTATCGCCAAACGCGCGCGTATTCACGATGGTATTGCGCCAGTTCATGTAAATATCGCAGCAGGGGTTGAACATCCAGTTCGCGCCCGTGGCGCTGGCCTCGCGCCCCGCGACAAGGCCGATGTTGTACGCCGTCTCGGTATCCTGCGCGGCGGCGGCCTGGGCCGCCGTGGCAATGAAGGTGCCGTCGCTCATGGCGCCGTCGCCGCCGTTGTCGCAGTTCACCGCGATCAGCAGCGGAATTTTGGTATGCTTCTGATAAGTGGCGTTCTGCCAGTGCACAGCCTTGGAATCGCCGCCCTGATAGCGCAAACCGCCCTGATGGTATGTATCCAGCACGCGCTGAATATCGGCCTCGGCCGGCGCACGGCGCATCTGCACAAACAGCTGCCCGATTTTTTCGTCGAGTGTCATCCCGGCAATGGTATCCTCCACCCACTGCACGCCCTCATCATCCAGATAAAACGGCTTTGCTCGTAAGTCCACCATGGCAAACAGCTCCTTTTTTGTTTTTTCGCAGCGTCGTTTTTCGCAGCGTCGTTTTTCGCAGCGTCGTTTTTCGCAGCGTCTCCGCTTTGCCTTTTTGCAGAGAAAATCGGATCCGAACGGGTTCGATTCTCCTTTATTATAGTATACCACGCCAAAATTGCACGGCAAACAGCGATTCTTGCGAGATGAATTGCGCATCTTGTGTTTTGCCCTATGGCGATTTTTCCGCCGCCGCACCGTATCGCGTTTACAGGCGCGTATCTCACTTGCCGCAGAACATCGTATCGCTGGCGATGCAGCGGGGACGCTCTTGCGGCAGACCGTTTCGGTGGCGGCTTCTTCTGCGAGCCCAATTGTCAACTTATTTTTCTTTTTTAGTTGACAATTGGGCAATCCTCGCATATAATAGATCTGCAGATCGGCCGGCGAAAGCGGCGATACAAGGGAAAACCCAAGCATCTTTCGGGCCCGTGCGGCAGCGCGGGCACCGTAAAACACGGCTTTGCTTTTTATATTTTTTTGAAGCCGCACGGAAAGGAGCCAACGCAGATGTCAACAAAAGAGCGCCTTCTGGCGCTTCTGGAAGAAAACCGCGGCGCGCCGCTTTCGGGCGAGGCGCTGGCGCGGCAGATGGGCGTTTCCCGCACGGCGGTATGGAAGGCCATGCGCGAGCTGCAGGGGCAGGGGCACGCGATCGAGGCCGTGCAGAATAAAGGCTACACGCTGCGCCCGGAAAGCGACGTGCTCTCGGAACAGGGCGTGCGGCTGTACCTGCGCCACAGTCTGCCGCGCGTTGTGGTGGAACAGACGCTGATCTCCACCAATCTCACCGCCAAACAGCTTGCCGCCGAGGGCGCCCCCCACGGCACGCTTGTGGCGGCAAACCACCAAACCGGCGGCCGCGGCCGGCGCGGGCGCAGCTTTGCCTCGCCGCCGGGAACGGGGCTGTACCTCTCGATGGTACTGCGCCGCGCGCTGCCGATGCAAAATGCGGTGCTCGTTACCAGCGCGGCGGCGGTAGCCGTTTGCCGTGCGGTGGAAGCGGTTTCGGGCAAACGGCTCGGGATCAAATGGGTGAACGATCTGTATTTTTACGGCAAAAAATGCTGCGGCATCCTCACGGAGGCCGCAGCGGATGTGGAGAGCGGCGGCCTGGAGCATCTGGTCGTAGGCATCGGCGTTAATTTGTACGAGCCGGAGGGCGGCTGGCCCGAGGCGCTTGCGCCGATTGCCACGGCTGTTTTTGCGCCGGACGAAACGGTAAACCGCTGCCGCCTTGCCGCCGCCATCGCAGACGAGCTGCTGACACTGTACGACGCATTGCCAGACACCGCGTTCTTAGAAGAATACCGCGCGCGCAACATCGTACCCGGGCAGGACGTGCTGATTTTGCAAAACGACCGGAGCCGCCCCGCCCACGCGCTGGCCATTACGGACGAAGGGCATCTGCTGGTGCGCCTGCCGGACGGCAGCGAGGAAGCGCTCTCCTTCGGAGAGATCAGCATCCGGCTCTAAAGGGCCGTAAAATCAGCTTTCGGAAATTTGTGCAACCAAAATGGTCGGAATGAAGCAAAAGCGAAAAAATAAAACCGAACGGAGTGAAAAAAATGAAGCTGAAACGCACGATCAAAAATGATATCCTTGCCGCCCTCTTCGCGGCCCTCACCGCCGTGTTGGCGCAGATCCAACTGCCTATCGGGCCCGTACCGTTCAATCTTGCCCTGTTTGGCATGTTTTTGGCCGGCATGCTGCTCACACCGGCGTGGGCGGCTGCTTCCGCCGTTTTGTACATGCTGCTGGGGCTTGTGGGCATTCCCGTATTCGCCGGCTTTCAGGGCGGGCCCGCCGTACTGCTGGGCAATACGGGCGGCTATCTTGTGGGCTATCTGTTTGTGGCGCTCGCAACGTCGGTCGCGCAGCACCGCTCTGGCAGGCTGCCCGTTGTTGCGGCGGGAATGGCACTGGGCATTGCGATCTGCTACGCCTTCGGCACCGCGTGGTATATGGCGCTCTCGGGCGCAAGCCTTTCGGTCGCACTTAGCTGGTGCGTATTGCCGTTTCTTCTGCCCGATGCGTGCAAGGGAGCACTGGCCTATGCCGTAGGCCAAATGCTGGCCGTAAGGCTGCGGGCAGCAGGCTTGGCCGAATCGCCAACGGCCCGGCCGTAAGGCTGCGGGCAGCAGGCTTGGCCGAATCGCCAAAGGCCCGGCCCTGCGTGGGCAAATTCCACGCCGGGCCGGGCCTTTTTTTGATTCCCTTTTGCAAACATGGCAAAAGCATTTTATCCGCCCCAGGTGCTGCCCCCGTTACTCTGTCGGGGCAGCTCCGGTTTCCCCTTCACCGCCTTCGCTTCCCTGATCCGGGTTCGTCGGCTCTGTCGGCGCCGGATCCGGCACCGGCTCCGGTTCCGGCGCAGGCGCGGGGCCGGCAATATACAGCGTCACGGTCTGCGTTTCGATCTCTATAATGGTGCCCGCTTCGGGGTCGCATCGCGCAACCGTACCCTCGATATAGGTTCCGTCATTTACAATGGGATACAGCGTATATTTGAGGTTCAGCCCGGCCAGTTCCTTCTCCGCGTCGGCTTGCGGATACTTCAGCAGATCCGGCATCACACGCGTTTCGGGGCCGTCGCTCACCGTCACAGTGATCACGGTGCCAACAGCCACCTGCGTTCCCTCCGGGTGACTCTGGCGAATAATCTCGCCCACGGCGTAATCGCTGCTGAACTCGTGCTGCTGCAAAAAGCGCACATATTGCGTATATTCCACATTGGCCGCCACATCGGCGTACTTTTTGCCCACCAGGCGAGGCACGGTAAACGGTTGCGCCACCGATGCGGGCAAGCTCTCGGATCCGCCGGCCAAAGCGCTTTCCGGCAGGGAGGAAGTCTGCGAGCCGGACGGCGCGGACGCGCCCCGCCCGGACGCGGAGACAATCGCCCAGATCGACACCCCGGCCACAAGCGCCAGCCCAACCGCACCGATGGCGATAAATTTCCATTGGCGCGGCGTCAGGTGAAAGCCCTCTTCCTCTTTTTCGGGCGTGGTCAGCGCCGCAATCAGCTCGGGCGCGGTTTGCATGCGCTCCGCCGGAGCAATGCGCATGGCGCGCGCGACGGCCGCCGAGACATAGCCCGGTATTTCGCTGTCCAGCGTATGGGCGGGCGGCAGTGTATCGTTCATGCGCCGCAGGTTCGAGGGAATGGGCGTGCGTCCCGTCAGCGCCCGGTAAAACAGTGCCCCCAGCCCGTAAATATCGGTATACTTTCCGTCAAATTCGGCCACGGCATATTGCTCCGGCGCGGCGTAGCCGTCGAACATCTGGCTTTTCAGCTCGCTGTCGGCCGTGCGCAGGCCCAACGTGGCATAGCCCGAAAGGCGCGCCGTGCCCGCTTTGGTAATGTACACCGTCTCCGGGCTGATGCCGCGGTGCAGCAGGCCCATGTGATGCATGGCGGCGATTCCGTTTGCCACGGGGCGCAAAAGCAGCAGCGCCTCCTCCGGTGTCAGCGGCTGTGCGCGCTGTTCCAGATACGTATGCAGCGGAACACCGTCGTCCGGCTCCCGCACGGCATACGCGGTATTGTTCGCCTCCACCAGATCCAGCACCTGCGTCAGCCCGTCGGTGTGGCCCAGCGCGACAAGGCTGCGGTACAGATCGATAAAATCGAGACGCGTTGTTTTAAACAGGACCTCGCGCCCCTGCCGGGGGATCACCTTGCCGTCGCGGCTGCGCGCCGCGCAAATGGTAACGGGCACGTATTCCTTCACAACAACGCGTCGCGTCGTCTCGTTATCAACGGCGGTATACAAAATGCCCTCGCCGTCCAGCGACAGTACCCGGCCGATGGTATAGCGCTCTGCCAACAGCGTATTGACGGCCAGCGTTCCCGCCGGGTTTGTATTTGCAAAACTCTGCCCGCAATAGGGGCATGCAGCAAGGCTCTGGTCCACATTGGACAGGCAATTGCTGCATATGATCTGCTTACCCATGAATGATGCTCCTTCTGGCGCGTTTGTTTTCTGCTTTTTCTTATCTCAACCTTATTATACTAACATGCCCACGCAAAAAACGCAACTGTTTGCGCGGAAAACAGAAGAAAGTGCGCCGAAAGCAAAAGAAAGCGGCCGCCCTTTCCATTAAAAAGAGTGCATTCCCTCCCGGTTTGTGCTACAATTATAAAAACCGGGCTGTCGCCTTGCGGCGGATGCGGCGCCCCTGCGGCGTTTGGCTCGTTATTTGGTTTTCACACTGCCGGAAGGGAGGGCAAACGCATGCGCGAGCGCGTCTATGTGGCCATTGATCTAAAAAGCTTTTACGCCTCGGTGGAATGCCGCAGGCGCGGCCTGGACCCTCTGACTACCAATCTTGTTGTCGCGGATGCCGGCCGCACGGAAAAAACCATCTGCCTTGCGGTATCCCCGTCGCTGAAAGCCTACGGCATCCCGGGCCGGGCGAGGCTGTTTGAGGTGGTGCAAAAAGTGCGCGAGGTAAACGCGCAGCGGCAGCGGCGCGCACCGGGGCGCCGGTTTTCCGGTGCCTCCAGCGACGATACCGCGCTGAAAAACGACCCCTCTCTCGCGCTGGATTACATTGTCGCGCCGCCCCATATGGCGCGCTATATGCAGGCCAGCACCGAGATCTATCAGATCTATCTGAAGTATCTTGCGCCCGAGGATATACACATCTATTCCATCGACGAGGTGATGATGGATGTGACGGACTATCTGCCCACATACAGCCTTACCGCGCGCGAGCTGGCCATGCGGATGATCCTTGACGTGCTGCGCGCCACAGGCATTACGGCCACGGCGGGCATCGGCACAAACCTCTATCTGTGCAAGGTGGCCATGGACATCGGCGCAAAACACCTTGCGCCGGACGCAAACGGCGTGCGCATTGCCGAGCTGGACGAGCAGACCTATCGACGCACGCTTTGGGATCACCGTCCGCTGACGGATTTTTGGCGCGTGGGGCGCGGCTACGCCAAAAAGTTAGAGAGCTGCGGCCTTCACACCATGGGCGATATCGCCCGCTGCTCGCTGGGCGGGCCGGAGGATTTTTTCAACGAACAGACGCTTTACGATCTGTTCGGCGTCAACGCCGAGCTGCTGATCGACCACGCGTGGGGCTGGGAGCCCTGCACCATGCCGTATATCAAGGCATACCGCTCCGAAGAAAGCAGCAGCGGCGCAGGACAGGTGCTGAGCCGCCCGTATGCCTTCGACGAGGCACGGCTGGTGGTGCGGGAAATGGCCGATCAGCTTGCGCTGGAGCTGGTGGAAAAGCGGCAGGTGACCGATCAGATCACGCTGACACTGGGCTATGACGTTGAAAATCTGAGGGATCCCGAGCGCCGCGCAAGGTACAGCGGCCCCGTGACTACCGACGCCTACGGCCGGCAGGTTCCCAAGCACGCGCACGGCACCGAACGGTTGGGCGCGTTTACTTCATCCTCCAAACGCATCGTGCGCGCAGCGCTGGCGCTGTTCGACCGCGTGGTCGATCCCAAGCTGCTGGCACGCCGAATGTATCTCGTTGCGAACCGCGTTACAGACGAGGAAGCGACGGCAAAACTTCCCGTTACCGAGCAGCTCGATCTTTTTACCGATTACGACGCGCTGCAAAAGCAGCGCGCCGCCGAGGCCGTACAGGATGCGCGCGAGCGCCGCCTGCAAAGGGCCATGCTGACGATCAAGGATAAGTATGGCAAAAACGCCATTCTCAAGGGCATGAATTTGCTGGACGGCGCCACTGCCGCCGACCGCAACGGCCGCATCGGCGGCCACAAGGCATAGGCGCGGCGCGCGGCCGGGCTGCCTGTGCGAAGCGGCCGGCACGCTGCGGGATCAGGAAACCGCCGGATCGGTCCCATCCGGCAGACGGCGGTCTGCACACACTCGGAGGAATCAATATGCAGCAGCATTCTCAGCGCGAGCGCATTACACAGCGCATCGAAGCAGTTTACGGCATTCTGCCGGAATATCTGTGGCTCGATTCGCCCGAAAGCGCGGTCTTTCGGCATCCTGCCAGCAGAAAATGGTTCGGCATTACCATGCGTGTGGCAAAGTGCCGTCTCGGCCTTGCGGGAGACGCGCCCGCCGACGTGCTGAATGTGAAATGCGATCCCATTCTGATTGGCTCGCTGCGCAGGGAACCGGGCTTTTTGCCGGCCTACCACATGAACAAAAACACATGGATCTCCATCTTACTGGATGAAACCGTTCCGGATGCGCGCATTGAATTTTTGCTGGATCTCAGCTATGAACTCGTTGCGCCGCGCATAAAAAAACGCTGAATCGATGGGCAACGCAATAAGAAAACAAAGTGCCCGTAAGGGCGCCGATCGCTCCGGCAGCCCTTTAAGATGATCCCTTCTGCCCAAAGTACGCCCGCAAGCCGGGAGCGTATAGCGCACGTATAAAAGAAAAAGCGCCTGTAAAGGCGCCGAAAGGGATCGGCAGCCATAAAACCGCCATACCACGCCTGTAAGGGAGCAAAAGCCATGAAGCCGGAATGCCACGCCTACGATGATATCATCGATCTTCCCCACCCTGTATCGCAGCGCCATCCACAGATGTCGATGCAGGCGCGCGCGGCGCAGTTTGCGCCGTTCGCGGCCCTTTCGGGCTATGAGGACGCCGCGCGCGAAGCCGAGCGCCTCACTGACCGGCGGGCCGTTCTGGGCGAAGACGCGCGGGCCGCGCTGGAGGAAGCGCTCACGGAGCTTGCTGCGCTTGCCCCGGCGCAGCCGCAGGTGACGGTGCGCTATTTTCTGCCGGACGCCCGAAAGGAAGGCGGCGCATACCGCACGGTAACGGGCTTTTTGAAGCGCATGGATACGGCTGCCGGCCTGCTGCTGCTTACCAACGGAGCCCGCATTCCTCTTGCGGAGATCTGGCAGATCGAATATGACGCCGCCCTCAAATAAAGAAACAATAAAAAACCGCGCTGTTTCGGGCTCTTTGCCCATTCGGCGCGGCTTTGTAAATGGCGGAGTAAAAACACAAAATCCGAACCCATTTCTGAGCTCGGATTCGCGTGTTTTGGTGGACAGTAAGGGACTCGAACCCCTGACCCCCTGCACGTCAAGCAGGTGCTCTACCAGCTGAGCTAACTGTCCGGATTTTTGCAACGGTATCATTATAGCAAATCCCCGGCCGTAATGCAACTGTTTTTTTCTTTTTTCAAAAAAATCTTTGCAAAACAGAGTGCTTGGGGTTAGAATGATCGTATCCTTTTATACACGGCAGATCGTTGAATTCTTTTATACTTCGGGAGATTTTGATCTATGAACAAACGGCGTCTGTTCCTTCTCTTTGCGCTGATCCTTTGGATCGTTTTCATCTTCAGCCATTCCCTGCAGCCCGCCGCAGCGTCTACACAGGAGAGCGACGGCGTGCGGCGGCTGCTTTCTCTGCTTGTGCGGCACGAGCTCTCCTCGGTTTTTGTGCGCAAGCTGGCGCATTTTGCAGAGTTCTGGGTTCTGGGCGTTCTGGCGGCGCCTCTTTTTGCCGGACGGAAAACGATGCGCCCGCTGCCGGTGCTGTTTTACAGCGCCGTGCTGGGCATGACGGCCGCCCTGTGCGACGAAACCATTCAGCTCTTCGTTGCCGGACGCGACGGCCGTATTTTGGACGTCTGGCTCGATTTTGCGGGCGCCTGCACCGGAGCGGCAGTCATTCTCGCTCTGCTGCTTTCTGCGCAAAAAATTCTGCCGGCCGTTCGCACGGCCGCGGCAGGCGGCTCGAAACCGAAAGCATCCGGTACAAAAAAGCTGTAGCCGCATTCAGCACGGCCGCAGCAATACCGCCGCTCCCTGCGCACCCAATGTTCAGCCGGGCAGCGCTTTCCGGTTCTGCGCTTTTCTCATTCTGCTAAAAACGTTCGGCCGCCCGGCGCGAAACGGGCGCGCCGCTTTGCGGGAACAGCCGGCAGAGCAGGATGCGCCTGTCACCGGGCGCGCCGATTTACTGTGCATCATTTTACCGCGCGCCGCCTCACTGCGCGCCGCCTTCCCGATTCATCCGCCGAAATTCGGAGGGCGTACAGCCCTTTGCTTCCCGAAAGGTTTTCGTAAAATAGCTTGCATCCTGAAAGCCGCACAGCGCGCCGATCTCGGCAATGCCCTGGCCGGTGGCCGCCAGCAGCTGCGCCGCTTTTTGCACGCGGAGCTGCTTGACATACTGGCTGGGCGGTGCGCCGATGGTGCGGCGAAAACAGCGCAGGCATTCACTCTCGCTGATGCGCGCGCTCTGCGCGATCTGCGCTGCCGTCAGCTCTGCGGCATAGTTTTTCTCGATGAACCGCAGCATTTGCTTGAGCCGTTCTTCCTCCCGCAGGGATCGTTCCGGCAGGCTTTTCTGTGCGGGGGCATGGTGGCGGCACAAAAGCAACGTCAGCCGGGAAAGCGCCTCGCGCACCTCAAATTCATAGCCAGGCGCCGGCCGGGCGCAGCTTTCCCATACTGTCTCCACCGCCTGCAGTGCCTGCACATGCCAAGGCTCCGCGCCATGGAACAGTACACACTGCCGCGCGCTGTCCGCCGTAAGCGGCTGCAGATACTTTTGCCAAAAAACGCTGTCGAAGCCGCCCGCCACCAAACGCGCGTGAAAGACCGCCGACCACAGCCGAACGCTCGGCGCACTGCCCTCCTGCAAAGCGCCGCCCTGCAAATCGTCGCTCTGCGCGCCGCCCGTCTGCAGTTCGCCGTTCCCGTCTGCGCTCCACACCGCGTGCAGCACGCCGGAATTGATCAGAATGCCCTCGCCCTGCCGCACGGTGAAGCGCTCCTGCCCCACGGCGAATACGGCAACGCCCTGCTTTACCACAGCGGCCTCCAATTCCGTGTGCCAATGCCACGAAACCGGATCCTGTCTTAAATCGGTATCATAGCAGGCCACGGGGAACAGCGCGGTGCCGTGCCGCACCCGTTCCCTGCCCCGCTCGTCTGCGCATGCATCGCATGTTTTCGGCGCCATCGCCGCATCCCCTTTCCCAAACGGGTCTTTTGTTCGCCCGCACTTTGCCGTCTTTTTTGCGGGCCGCAAAGCCGCGGCTTGCCTGCCCGCTCCTCGTCAGCGCCCTGCTCCGGCCAAAATGACGGAAAATTTATAGAATTTTGGCGAAATCCTTCTATGACACCCTCAATTTTGCTGTTATAATAATAACACCTTGCAAACAGGCGTATCGCAGCCGCCTGCGGCTATGATACCATAAAAAAAACAACTCGGCAAGCGCGCAGCGTCTGCCGCCTTAATGGGAGAGCGCCTTTATGGTCCACTTGCTTTTGGCCGTAATCTACTTATCCTTTATCAGCCTGGGGCTGCCCGATTCCCTGCTGGGGTCGGCCTGGCCGTCGATGTATGTGGAATTTGGCGTGCCCGTCTCGTATGCGGGAATGCTCTCCATGATCGTAGCGGCCGGCACGATCCTCTCCAGCCTGCAAAGCGACCGCCTTACCCGCAAATTCGGCGCGGGGCTGATCACCGCTGTCAGCGTGGGGATGACGGCGGCGGCCCTTTTGGGCTTTTCTGTCAGCCATTCGTTCTGGATGCTGTGCCTGTGGGCTGTTCCGTATGGCCTTGGCGCGGGCAGTGTGGACGCGGCGCTGAACAACTATGTCGCCCTGCATTATGCCAGCCGTCACATGAGCTGGCTACACTGCATGTGGGGCTTAGGCGCTTCCGTCGGGCCAACGATCATCAGCTGGGCGCTGACGGGCGGCGCTCCGTGGAACGCCGGATATCGCACGATCGCGCTTCTTCAAATCGGCCTTACCGCCATTTTGCTGCTGAGCCTGCCGCTCTGGCAAAAACGCGGCGCACAAAGCGGCGAGGCGCGCTCGGAGCCGCCGACGCTGCGGCAGATCTTCGCCATTCCCGGTGCAAAGGCTGTTTTTATCACCTTTTTCTGCTACTGTGCGCTGGAACAAACGGCCATTCTGTGGGCCAGCAGCTACTTTGCGCTGCATCAGGGCATTCCGGCCGAAACCGCGGCGGGCTATGCAAGCCTGTTCTGCATCGGCATCACCGTCGGGCGGGCCATCAGCGGGTTTTTAACGATCAAGCTTTCCGACAGCCGGATGATCCGTTTGGGACAGGGCATCATCGCCGCCGGTATTGTGCTGATCCTGCTGCCGGGCGACCATCGGCTTGCCGTCGCCGGGCTGGTGCTTACCGGCCTTGGCTGCGCGCCCATCTACCCGTGCATCATCCACTCCACGCCGGCGCACTTCGGGGCGGAGCGCTCGCAGGCGCTGATCGGCGTACAGATGGCCAGCGCCTATGTCGGCACCTGCGTGATGCCTCCGATCTTCGGGCTGATCGCGAATCATATCCGGATCGGCCTTTTCCCAGTCTATCTGCTGGCGCTTCTGGCAGGCATGATTTTCGCGCACGAAGCGCTGCTGCGGAAAACCCGCTCTGCTGCGCCGCACGCATAACAGCCTGCTCTTGTGCCGCACGCGCGGCGGTTCGCTCTTTCGCTGCGCCGCATATGCAGTAAGCCTGCTCTTGTGCCGCGCCACAGGCGCAACGATCTGCTCTCTACCGCAGGGGCAGAACGCGTCTTCGCGCACAAAAGCTCTGCCTGCCCGGCAGGCGCACGGCCGTGGGCATCGGGCGGCATCGCATTTACGCACCCCAAAATGCATTTCGCATATCTTGCCCATAAAACAAAATACAGGAGGAGATTCTGATGCCCAAATGGCTGAATGACGCGGTTTTCTATGAAATTTATCCCCAGAGCTTTTACGACACGAACGGCGACGGCATTGGCGATATCAACGGCGTCACCGAAAAGCTGGATTACATCAAAAGCCTTGGCTGCAATGCCATCTGGCTGAACCCGTGCTTTGATTCCCCGTTTAAAGACGCGGGCTACGATGTGCGCGATTACAAAAAGGTTGCCCCGCGCTACGGCACAAACGAGGATCTTGTGCGCTGCTTTGAAGAGGCGCACAAGCGCGGCATGTACATCCTGCTCGATCTTGTGCCCTGCCACACCTCCGAAGAACACCCGTGGTTTGTCGAAAGCTGCAAGGACGAACGCAACCCCTATTCCGACCGCTATATCTGGACGAGCCATTGCTTTGAGCGCGCGGACGGCCTGCCCTGCGTGGGCGGCGAGGCCGAGCGCAGCGGAACCTATGTTCTGAGCTTTTTTAAATGCCAGCCCTCGCTGAATTATGGCTTTTATGAGGTGAAGCAGCCGTGGCAGCTGCCGATGGATCATCCGGCATGCCTTGCCACACGCGAAGCCATGAAGGACGTTATGCGCTTCTGGCTCGACAAGGGGTGCGACGGCTTCCGCGTGGATATGGCCGGCTGCCTTGTAAAAAACGACGACGAACAGCTTGGCACAAGTGCCGTTTGGCGGGATGTTCGCGCGATGCTGGACGCAGAATATCCCGAGGCCGCGCTGCTCTCGGAATGGGGCAATCCCCGGCGCGCGCTGAAAGCGGGCTTCCACATGGATTTCTGCCTGCACAACGAGGTTGCGGCCTATCACACGCTGCTGCGCGCCTATGACGGCGCGATCTACGGCGAAGTGCGCGGCGAGGATAAAAGCTATTTCCGGCGTGATTCCGGCGCCTCGATCGTGCCGTTTGTAAAGCAGTATCAGGAGGATCTTGCCGCCACAAAAAACGACGGGCTGTTCTGCTTTATCACCTGCAACCACGACACCATGCGTCCGCGCGCAAATTTAACGCCCGATGAATTAAAGCTGGCCTATGCGTTTCTGTTTACGCTGCCGGGCGCGCCGTTCCTCTATTACGGCGATGAGATCGGCATGCGGTACATCAAGCTGCCGACAAAAGAGGGCGGCTACTTCCGCACCGGCAGCCGCACGCCGATGCAGTGGAACGGCGGCGCAAATCTCGGCTTTTCGGCCGGGGACACCGACAGCCTGTACCTGCCTGTCGATCCCGCGCCGGACGCGCCCACGGTTGCCGGGCAGGAGGCCGACCCTGATTCGCTGCTGCACACCGTGCGCGCCATTCTGGCGCTGCGCCACGCCGAGCCGGAGCTTTGGGCAAACGCGCCGTTCTCTGTTCATTTTGCCGAAGAGGGCAGCCGCCTGTTTGTGTTCCGCCGCGGCTCTTTGTACGTGGCTGTCAACCCGGGCGCGGTGGAATGCGCGTTTGACGCGCCCGGCGCGCGCGCGATTTTGTTCTCGATCGGCAGCTGCACCGTCGCGGAGGGATCCGGCCGCGTAACACTGGGCGCGCAGTCGTTTGCAGTGCTGCGGAGCACGCCGTAAAAGCGCATCCCTGCGCGCACCTGTCGGCGGGTGCGCTTGAAACGAGTAGGTTTTTATAGAAGGGAAGCAGCCGAGTATTCTGTCGGGTCTGCCTGTATCCGGTAAGAGCAAATACAGCGGGCCGTCAAAGATATCGTTTCTTCGTTAAAAAAATCGACAAAGGGCGCGTTGCAAAAGGAAGCCTGCAACGCGCCCTGTTTCTATCTCAGGCTTTGCCGGTACCGGCGAGCCACGCCGGCAAAGCCCTCTGTGCTTAGCGATCTGCCCCCGGCGCTTGTGTTCCCGGCGCTTGTGCCCCCGGCGCTTTTGTCCTCAGCGTTTTTTTCGCGCCTTTCTGTCCGCCTCGATGGGAGCCTTCCACGCCGCGCCCAGCGGCGCGGCGAAGCGCACCGCCTGCACAGCGGAATTCAGCGCCTGAAAGTTCAGATCCGTGCCGACGGTATCCGAAATGTAATCTACGGCGCGGTTCCGATCAATTCCTATTCGGCCCGCTGTCTCCACCGCGTCGATATTGGCGCCGAGGAATAAAAACTCCCAGCCGAATTTCTCTTTCTGGCGTTCGATCATCTGTTTTACGCGCGCGTCGGAATAGGTGCGGCTGGCGTTTTCCATGCCGTCTGTCGTAATCACAAACAGCGTATGCTCGGGCACGTCCTCGGGGCGGGCGTATTTTTGCACAATGCCAATGTGGTGCACCGCGCCGCCGACGGCGTCCAACAGGGCCGTATTGCCCTGTGCCACGTAATCCTGGTTCGTCATGGGCGGCACGGCGTTCAGGGGTACGCGGTCGTGCAGCACCACGCTTTTCTGATTGAACAGGATTGTGGAAACGAGCGCCTTGCCCTCTTCTTTTTTCTGCTTTGCAATCAAAGAGTTGAACCCGCCGATGGTGTCCGCCTCAAGGCCGCTCATGGAGCCGCTGCGGTCCAGAATGAATACAAGCTCTGTCAAATTCTTTTTCATGATAAGATCCTCCCTTAACGGTAACTGTCGTGTTTCAAAAGCGCGTTCCGGCGGCCGGCTGCGGCGGCGGCGCTTTCGCTTCCTTACGAGATCCAGTATACCATGGAGGATCTTTCTTCCGGTCGCCTGACAGGCGACAAAATCGGTTCTTACGCGCCGAGCAGGTTCTGGTCGAACGCAAACAGCGCCTCATTGATCTCCAGCACATTATAGTTGCCATGGAGGATAAAATATTCTACAATGATATCGAACTTGCTGGAATGAGAGAGCGCAAAGCCTGCCTTTTCCAGCATTTCGCGCGTTTCGGCCAGCGGCAGCTCCAGCGCAATGGCAAATGCCAGAGCCGTGGGCTTGCTGGGGCGATAGCGCTTGTCGGAACGGATCTTGGAAAACAGCTTGCGGTCGATATTTGCCTTTTTGTAGCACTGCGCGTCCGTAATGCCGGCCTCGTCGATCTTGCGCAGCAGCATTTCGGAAAAGCTCTCGTCCAGCTGCGCCAGCGCCTCGCTTAGAGAATGCCCGGCGGCAGCCATCGACGGAGCGGTCGCCTGCGCAGCGGCTGGCATCGGCGGCGGCGCTTCGGCCGATTCTCCCAGCGTCTGCTGCGTCTGCGCGCCGCGCTGCTTCTGTTTGCCGCGGCCAAAAAGCGGCAGCGGACGCTTTCCTGCGCGCTCGGCTTCCTTTTCCGCCGCCGCCGTATCCGGGCAAGACGGCAAAAGCAGCGCACCGTGCTCCGGCTCGCTGCCCTGCGGCTCGCTGAAGACAGCGGACAGCGTATCCTCCCTCCACGCGCCGAAAAGAGCCGCCCGGCGGCTCTGCCCCGCGGGTGCGTCCGTGTGCGCTTGCACATATCGGTCGTCGATGTAGGCTGCGATATCGGCGAACAGCGTCTCGCCGATCTGATAGGCCCTGCGGTCGAAGATTACAAGGTAGACCGTCATCTCCTGCCCGGCCAAAAACGCGCCGATGGCCTCCACGGCCGCCCGCAGCGCTTTATCCTTGGGATAGCCGAACACACCCGAGGAAATGAGCGGGAACGCCACCGTTTTGCAGCCGCGCGCGGCGGCCAGCGCGAGCGCGTTTTGATAGCAGGCGCGCAGCAGCTCCGGCTCGCCCTGCCCCCCGCCGCGCCAGCGCGGACCGACGGTGTGAATCACATAGCGGCACGGCAGCCGGTAGCCGCCCGTGATCTTTGCCTGCCCCACCCTGCAGCCGCCGAGCGTGCGGCATTCGGCCAATAGCTGCGGCCCGGCGGCGCGATGGATGCAGCCGTCCACACCCCCGCCGCCCAGCAGCGATTCATTGGCCGCGTTGACGATGGCGTCCACTTTCATTTTGGTGATATCGTTGCGCACAATCTGCAGCGGCATGGTGCTTTTCCTCCCGTTTGCCGTGTCTTCTTTCTGAATTGATTGTACCGAAAAAGGCTCGGGAAGTCAATTGGCCGCGCGCAGAACGGTTACCCGTCCATTTCTTCCAGCAGCCGCGCCAGCTCATCGTCCGTAACAGGGCGATAACTGCTCGCCGGAGTTTCGTACCCGGCAATGTGGGCTCGCTCCCTTTTATTATAGAACACGTTGTATCCGCTTTATATCCGGCTCGCCGCTTTTCCGCAGGGCCTCCTTGCAATTTTGTAAGTTCTCGCCTGCCGCACGTAAGCGCAGGCTATGGCACTGCGGCAAAAATCCCGGTATACTAAATACATCGGAACGGGGAAACGGCCGTCGCCGTTCCAGAGCAAGGAAGCGTTGGGCACACCGGTTTTGGCGGGCAGACCGACGCTTTGGCGCGAAAGCAACGCAAAGAAAAACAATTTTTCAAACCGATCCAGGGAGGCTTTTTTATGGCATTGTTAGAGGTAGAACACCTGCGCAAGGTATATACCGCGCGCTTTGGCGCGGTGCAGGTAGAGGCGCTGCACGACGTAAACCTCAGCGTGGAAGCGGGCGAATACGTCGCCATAATGGGCGAGAGCGGCAGCGGTAAAACCACACTGCTGAATATTTTGGCCGCGCTTGATAAGCCCACCAGCGGCTCCGTTCGCCTTGCGGGCAGCGATCTTACAAAAATCAAAGAGAGCAAAATGTCTCAGTTCCGGCGCGAGCAGCTGGGTTTTGTATTTCAGGATTTTAATTTGCTGGATACGTTCAGCCTGCGCGACAATATTTTTTTACCGCTGGTTCTCTCGCACAAGGGCTATGCCGAAATGGCAACACGCCTTGCACCCATTGCGCGGCAGCTGGGCATTGAGAATATTCTGGACAAATATCCCTACGAGGTATCCGGCGGGCAAAAGCAGCGTGCCGCCGTGGCGCGGGCGCTGATCACCGGGCCAAAACTGGTGCTTGCCGACGAGCCGACAGGCGCGCTGGATTCCAAGGCCACCGCGCAGCTGCTGCATATGTTTCGCGAGATCAACCGAGCGGGCCAGACGCTTTTGATGGTAACGCACTCCACACGCGCGGCCAGCCACGCGGGGCGCGTGCTCTTTATCAAGGACGGCGTCGTATTCCATCAGCTGTATCGCGGCAGCCTCACGAGCGACGAGATGTTTGCACGCATCGGCGATACGCTGACGATGCTTTCGACAGGAGGGACCGAGGATGCGTAACGCACTGTATCCCAAGCTTGCGCTGACAAATCTTTTTAAAAACAAAAGCACCTATTTCCCCTATATGCTCACAAGCGTTGTGTGCATTATGACAAGCTATTCCGTCACGTTCATTGCCAGCAACGAGGGCATGCCGCAGGTGCCCGGCGGGGCCATCGCGCTGACGCTGTTCTTTCTGGGCACGCTGGTGGTGGATATTTTCAGCATTTTGGTAATGTTCTACACCAACAGCTTTCTTATCAAGCGGCGCAAAAAGGAGCTGGGGCTTTACTGTGTACTCGGCATGGAAAAACGCCATGTGGCGCTGGTAATGCTGTGTGAGCTGTTTTTTACAGCGGTCGTTTGTATCGCGCTCGGCCTGTTGTTCAGCATTTTGTTCTCGCGGCTGATGTTCCTGATGCTTTTGTACCTGCTCGGCTTTACAACGCCCTTTACGTTTTCTGTCTCCGTTCCCTGCGTGATCTCTACGATCGTTCTCTTTTCATGCATTTACGGCGCGACGCTTTTGTACGATCTGCGCAGCGTTCATACCACAAAGCCCATCGAGCTGCTGCATAGCGGACAAAAGGGTGAAAAGGAGCCGAAGGCCTCTTGGATCCTAACGCTGCTCGGTGTGGCCGCTCTGGGCGGCGGGTATTTTATCGCGATCTATTTTCAAAATCCCGTCCAGGCGATACTGCTGTTCTTCATTGCGGTGCTGCTGGTAATTTTGGGCACTTTCTGCCTGTTCACATCGGGCAGCATCGCATTTTTAAAGCTGCTGCGCCGCAACCGTCGTTTTTATTATCAGCCGAACAACTTCATCTCGGTATCCGGCATGATGTACCGTATGAAGCAGAACGCCTCGGGCCTTGCCACCATCTGCATTCTCTCCACGATGGTGCTTGTCACCGTATCCAGCACGCTCTGCCTGTACGCCGGGCGCAGAGATATGCTGTACGGCATGTTCCCGCGCGAGATCAGCGTATCGCTGTTTCTCAGGGAAGATACAGAAAAGCCCGAACAGCTCGAACAGGCGTTCACACAGGCGCTTTCGGAAACGGGCCTTGCTGCGCAGAACCGCACCGCCTGCAGCAGCCTGACGGCCAATGTACTGTGTACGGACGGCGTGTACAGCAATGTCTCCGATGCAGCGGAGATGCGCGATACCGCGATTTCGCTGGTAAGGCTGTCGGATTATAACGCCGTCGAGGGCGCAGAACCTGCCGTGCTTGCACCCGACGAGACGATCGTATACCCGGTAGGGGACACCGCCGTGCCGCAAACGCTGAATCTGGCCGGAAGCATTATCCGTGTGGCACAAATACTGGAAAAGCCCGTGTTCTGTGATGTCGGCACCTACGACGGCGCGCAGGGGTTTGTACTGATCGTGCCGGACGACCGGTTCCTGCCGCTGTTTTCCGCGCTCACCGGCATCTCGGAGGCAGACGCCGCAGACAGCCTTTATTTCTCCGCAGGCTTCGACGTGCCGGACGCGACTGCCCAGCAATGCGCAGCCCTCGCAAACCGCATTTCCGAGCTGTTCCCCGAGCATATGATCCGCTGCCGCTCCGCCATTGTGCCGGAATGGGATGGGATGTATGGATCCTTTTTCTTCCTTGGCGTATTCCTGGGCAGTCTGTTCATGGTGGCGACCGTGCTCATCATCTACTATAAGCAGATCAGCGAGGGATACGACGACCACGACCGCTTTGTTGTGATGCAGCAGGTGGGCCTGAGCAAACGGGAGGTAAGGCGCGCGATCAACAAGCAGATCCTGCTCGTATTCTTTTTGCCGCTGGGCATGGCGGCGCTGCATATGGTATTTGCGTTCCCCATTATCCGCAACATTATGCGCGTATTCGGCCTGAACAATATCGGGCTGTTCCTTGCCTGCACATGCGGCACGTTCCTTATTTTTGCGCTGCTTTATATCATCGTCTACCGCATTACGGCGCGCGTTTATTACCGGCTCGTGGAGGTATAGCGCCCGCCCGCCGGCTCTGCGCCTGATCCGGCCCGGTTCTGTGCCCGGTTTGAAGCGCTCTCGCTGTTTTACGAAGGGGCTGTGGCCGGAATCCTTCATAAACCATCCTGCGGAAAGGGTTTTCCCCATTCGCGGCATCCTCTTCAATGCGGCATAGCCCCCGGAGAGGGGCTGCCATCAAGATCACTCTATCATATAAGGAGCTTTTGTTATGAAACCGTTTTTGAAATTTTTGCTTGCGGCGTTTACCGCCATTTTCCTTGTCTATTGGGCCGCCCATCGAAACGACACCGACCATGCGGCAGAGGCCTGCCGCATCGGCGATGATTGGGAATGACGGCCGCGCACCGGCTGCATCTCAGAAAGGAAGTGATCCGTCATGAAAAGCCCCGCGAAAATCATTGGCCCCATTCTTGCCGTGCTGCTCGCTGCCGGCGTGCTGTTCGCTTTATACGCCTGCTTTGCCGGCAAAGGAGAGCTTTATTACGCTCAGATCGACAACAGCCGTGTAAAGCCGACAGAATCGAGTGGCGGCGTGGTAAATTTTGAGGGAAGCCTGCCCTATACCTATACCCTGCCCGCCTGCGACGAAAAGGGCCGGGAAAAGGAGATCTCGTTCGGAGCCTCCCGTGAATTGAAGGAAGGCGCATTTCTTCAGCTGGAAGTCGTGCCGCTGCGCGGTGTTATCCGCTGGGAAGAGGTCGCGTACAACGAGCTGCCCCCGGCAGTGCGCAGCCGATATGCCCCATAACGGCTGCTCCGGCGGCGCGCGAAACGGAATGCCCCGCGGCGGCGGACGATTCTTTGAAAAAACAGAAAAGGCCGTCTTTCTCCCTTCGCGCCATCCAAAACCCGAAAAGCCCATCCCGGTGATTTTCCCGGGATGGGCTCTTTTTTGAAATATTGCATAAAAGCAGCGCAGCGCGCCGCCGCACAGGCCCGGCGTACCGCTCCGGAAGGTTCATGCTCAGGATAAGGCTTTTATCCCGTATCGTGCGCTTACCGGACGTTTACCAGAGCCTGCACACCTGATCGTACATTTCCACGTACCGTTTGGCGCTGGCGCTCCAGCTGAAATCGCATTCCATCGCGCGCTTCATCAGCATCTGCCAGCCCTCGGGGTTTTCGTACCCGGCCTTTGCGCGCAGAATGGCGTTTAGCATATCGTGCGCGTTGTAGCTGCTGAAGGTAAAGCCATTGCCCTCTCCGTCGCCGGAATCGTGAATGGAATCGCGCAGGCCGCCCGTTTCGCGCACGATGGGGATGGTGCCGTAGCGCAGCGCCACCATCTGCGAAAGGCCGCACGGCTCGGATTTTGAGGGCATCAGGAACAGATCTGCACCCGCATAGATCTTGCTGGCCAGCGCGGGATTGAACTGGATACGCACGCCCACCGAGCGGGGATTGCGCGCGGCAAGCTCGCTAAAGAAGCTCTCGTACTCCGCATCGCCGCTGCCCAGCACCACCAGCTGCAGGCCGTTGTTCACAATCTCCTGCGCAACGTGGCGCACCAGATCCAGCCCCTTGTGCCCCGTCAGGCGCGTTACCATGCCCACAACGGGAACGGGCCAATCGTGCAGGCCAAGCTCCGCCTGCAGCTCCTTTTTGCACAGAGGCTTGTTTTCCGCAAAGGTCTTGGTATCGTAGTTGGCGGCAAGCGCGGGGTCTGTGGCGGGGTCGTAGCCCTTGGTATCGATGCCGTTCAAAATGCCGCACAGCTTGTACTGCTTTTGCCGCAGCAGATCGTCGAGGCCATGGCTGTACCATGGATCCAGAATCTCGTTTGCGTAGCTGGGCGATACCGTCGTCACCTTGTCGGCGCACTCGATCGCGCCCTTCATAAAGTTGACGCATTTGTCATATTCCAGGATATGCGCGTTCTCGCGGCCGATGGCGATCGTATCCTCCAGGATCTCCATGCCGTATTTGCCCTGATACTGGATGTTGTGGATCGTGAACACCGTTTTGATATTGCGGAATTTTTCGATGTGGCGGTAGTACAGATTCAGATATACCGGCACGAGCGCCGTCTGCCAATCGTTGGCGTGGATAATATCCGGCGCGAAGTCCAGATAAAACAGCATCTCTAAAATGGCGCGCGAGAAAAAAGCGAAGCGTTCGCCGTCGTCGTAGTATCCATACAGGCCGCTGCGCTTAAAGTAGTATTCATTATCCAAAAAATAGTATTTCACGCCGTCATGCGTCAGTTCAAACAGGCCGCAATACTGATTGCGCCAGCCCACCGGCACATTAAAATTTGTAAGGTAGGTAAGCTTTTCGCGATATTCCTGCTTCATATCGCCATAGAGCGGCATTACCACGCGGCACGCGACTCTGCGGTTGCGAAGCGCGCGCGGCAGGCTGCCTGCAACGTCTCCCAGGCCGCCCGAAGTCGCAAAAGGCTTCACCTCGCTGGAGCAGAATAAAACATTCATGGGGGATCCTCCTTTGTTCAAAGCAGGGCGGGGCGGCCTGCCGCCCCGCCCTGTGCTCTCGTATATAAAATCGCTGCACGCCGGGTCAAACCGTTGTGCCCTTCTCGATGTATACCGGGAAGGATTCGTTGCCGCGCAGCGCCTTGCCCATGGTGATGGCAACATCCTTATCGGTGACGATGTATTCCATCGAAACGCCCGGCTCGATGACGGTGCCCTGCATCAGCACGCAGTTTTTTACCACCGCGCCCTTGCTGATCTTTACGCCGCGGAACACAATGCAGTTTTCGATCTCGCCCTCGATGATGCAGCCGTCGGCCACAACGCAGCGCCGCACCTTGCAGTCCATGGCATAGCGCACGGGTGCCTCGTCGCGCACCTTGGTATATACCGGGCGCTCGGCCGGGAACAGCGCAGCCACATTTTCCGGGCACAGCAGGCGCATATTCTCGTCGAAATAGCTCTTCACATCGTAAATGCGCGCGCGGTAACCCGTATACTCGTAGCCCTGCACGCGCAGCGTTTTCAGGCTGGGGCCAAGGATATCGCGTTCCAGATACATGCGGTTCTGTACAACGGCGTCCTTCACCATCGCGATCAGCTCTTCGCGGTCCATCACAATGAGGCCCATCGAAAGGTTTTGCTCTCCCACCCGGTAATCGTTCCAGCGGATCTCGGTGACGCGGCCCGTCCCGTCCAGCGTAAAGGTGTAGTTGTCGGTGGCGAACTGCTTGGCGATCTCTCTGCGCTCGTATACCATTGTCACATTCGCGCCGCTCTTTACGTGCGCGTTGATCAGCTCTGCAAAATTGAGGGAGGAAGCAATGTTGCAGTCGCTGATAACAACATATTTTTCACGCTGCTGGGCCAAAAAGCCCAGAATGCTGTTCAGCGCTTCCACGCGGCCGTGATATACCTTCGCGCTGGACTGCGCGAAGGGCGGCACGATGTTCAGGCCGCCGCGCTTGCGCACCAGATCCCATTCGCGGCCGGAGCCAAGATGATCCATCAGCGAATGATAGTTTTTCTTCGCGATGACGGTAACGTTTTCGATGCCGGCGTTCACCATGCCGGAGAGCGTAAAATCAATCATACGATAGCGCCCGCCGAACGGCACCGACGCCATGGTGCGGTGCTGCACCAGCTGCGGAACGAGATCGTCGTAAGTGTTGGGGAAGATGACCCCGAGCGCGTTGATGTTTACCATAGCTTTTCACCATCCTGTACGTCTTTTTCCAGCATTGCCTTGGGCCCCACCGAGGCGTTTTCGCCGATGGTGACGCCCTCGCCCACCACGGCGACGCCCCATTTGGATTTGTCCTCTACGGTTTCGGGCCGCGCGCCCACGGTGGCGCCCTTCTTTACGGTAACGTTCTCCGCGATGATGGAGTAGTATACCTCCGCGCCCTCCTCCACCACGGCGCCGGGCATGAGGATCGTGGATTCCACCGTTGCGCCCTTCCCTACGCGCGCCTCGGCGAACAGCACACTGTTGGCCACCGTGCCTTCTACAAAGCAGCCCTCGGTGAGCGTGGAATTATCCACATGCGCCTCGGTGCCGATGTAGTGGCCCGGGCAGCCCGAGGTGCGGGAATAGATCTTCCATTCGGGATCCCACACGTCCAGCGGCACGTTCGGATCGAGCAGGTCCATATTGGCCTCCCACAGGCTGTCGATCGTGCCTACGTCCTTCCAGTAGCCCTCAAACGGGTACGCCACCATGCGCTGCTTGTCGCCCAGCATGTTGGGAATGATGTTTTTGCCAAAATCGTTGGAAGAGGTCTTGTCCGCCTCGTCCTCGGTAAGATATTTGCGCAGCTTCTCCCAGGTAAAAATGTAAATGCCCATCGACGCCAGATTGGATTTCGGTTCCTTCGGCTTTTCCTCAAACTTTGTCACAATACTGTTCTCGTCTGCCGTCATAATGCCGAAGCGGGAGGCCTCCTCCCAGGGCACCTCCATCACGGCGATGGTGCAATCGGCCTCGCGCTCTTTGTGGAACGCGAGCATTTTGGCATAATCCATCTTATAGATATGATCGCCCGAGAGGATGATCACATATTGCGGATCGTACCGCTCGATGAAATTGATGTTCTGATAAATGGCGTTGGCCGTGCCCTTATACCAATCCGAGCCGGTGGCCGTCTGGTAAGGCTGCAGCACATGAACGCCGCCATACAGGCGGTCCAGATCCCACGGCTGCCCGTTGCCGATATACTCGTTCAGCAGCAGCGGCTGGTACTGCGTGAGAACGCCGACGGTATCGATGCCGGAGTTGACACAGTTGGAAAGCGGGAAATCAATGATGCGGTACTTGCCGCCGAACGGAACGGCGGGCTTTGCCAGCTTTTTGGTAAGGGCATACAAGCGTGTACCCTGACCGCCAGCCAGCAGCATGGCGATGCATTCTTTCATTTTTTTCTCCCCTTGCTGGCGCCGGCAGCGCGGCGCCGATTGTGATTTTATCTCCCCTGCTCACCAAGGCCCTAACGGCCGTCTGCGCGGCCGTCGCTGCCTGTGTGGCCGGGGACAAAAGGCTTTCGGCGTTTTTACGTCCTATGCCTGTTTGCCGGTGGTTTTGCCCGCAGTTTTGCCGGCCGGTTTCTTGGCGGGCGCTTTTTTTGCCTGCTTTTTCGCGCCGGGCTGCGCGGCTTCGGCCGCCTTGTGCGCCTTCGGCCGCGCGGGCTTGGGCGCGCGCAGCAGCATTGCGCTCATGGGCGGAATGCGCAGCGAAATGCTGTATTCAAAGCCGTGCATCGGCTCTTTTACAGCGCGCACCGGCTCGTTGTGCACGCCGCCGCCGCCGAACGCCTCATCGTCGGAATTGATCAGCTCGGCATATTGCCCCGCGCGCGGCACGCCAAATTTGTAATCCGGGCGCAGCACAGGCGCAAAGTTGCATACGGCGATGATCTCGTTGCCCTTTTTGTCGCGCCGCAGAAATACGACGATGCTCTGCGAGGAATCGTCGGCCACGATCCACTGGAAGCCGTCCCAGGTAAAATCGTCCTCCCACAGGGCGGGCGTATCCAGATACAGGTGGTTCAGCCCTCGCACAAAGCTCTGCATCTGCGCGTGGCGGTCGTAATCCAGCAGCATCCAATCCAGCTGCTGGTTTTCGTTCCACTCGATGAACTGCGCAAATTCCTGCCCCATAAACAGCAGCTTTTTGCCGGGATGCGCCATCATGTAGCCGTAGAATGTGCGCAGGCCCGCAAACTTCTGCTCATAATCGCCGGGCATTTTATTGATGAGGCTGCACTTGCCGTGCACCACCTCGTCGTGGCTGATGGGCAGAACAAAATTTTCGCTGAACGCATAGAAGAAGCTGAACGTCACTTTGTTGTGATTGCCCGCGCGGAACAGCGGATCGGTGCTCATGTAGCTGAGCATATCGTTCATCCAGCCCATGTTCCACTTGAAGTGGAAGCCAAGGCCGCCCTCGGACACGGGGTGCGACACCAGCGGCCACGCGGTGCTCTCTTCGGCAATCATCATCGCGCCGGGGCAGCGCTCGGATACGGCGCTGTTCAGCTTTTGCAAAAACCAGATGGCCTCCAGGTTCTTGTTGTCGCCGTGGATGTTGGGCTGCCATTCGCCGTCCCGCCGGTTGTAATCGAGGTACAGCATGCTGGCCACGGCGTCCACGCGCAGGCCGTCGATGTGATACTCCTTCAGCCAGAACAGCGCGCTGGAGATCAAAAAGCTGCACACCTCGGGCCGGCCAAAATCGAATACCATCGTGCCCCATTCCCGGTGCTCGGCGCGCAGAGGATTTTGATCCTCGTAGCAGTTCGTACCGTCGAAGCGGTACAGGCCAAACTCGTCCTTCGGGAAATGCGCAGGCACCCAATCCATGATCACGCCGATGCCGGCGCGGTGGCAGGCATCCACAAACGCCTTAAAGTCTGCCGGTGTGCCATAGCGGCTGGTGGGCGCGAAATAGCCGGATACCTGATAGCCCCAGCTGCCGTCGAACGGATACTCCATCAGCGGCAGCAGCTCTACATGCGTATAGCCCATCTCTGTAAGGTACGGCACCAGCTCCCCGGCCAGCTCGCGATAGCTGTACGGGTTGCCGTCGGGATAAGTGCGCCAGCTGCCAGCATGCATCTCGTAGATGTTCATGGGCTTGTCCAGCGGGCTCTGCGCAGCGGCGCGCTTTTGCCACGCGGCGTCTGTCCATTTGTAGCAGCCCTCCAGCTCGTACACTTTGCTGCAGTTTGCCGGGCGCGTTTCGGTGTGGAATGCATACGGGTCGGCCTTAAACACCAGCTCGTCGGACGGCGTTGTAACGCAGTATTTATAGATGTCATACTGCTGCAGGCCGGGAACAAAGCATTCCCAGATCCCTCCTTCGGGATCGAGGTTTTTCATCGGAGTGGCCGAGGGCACCCAGCTGTTAAAATCCCCCACCACGGAGACAGCCTTTGCGCGCGGCGCCCAGACATGGAACATCACGCCCTCGGTCTCGCCCACCGTTGTAAAATGCGCGCCGAAAAAGCGCTGGCATTCATAGTTATTCCCCTGCTTGAATAAGTATACCGGCAGTTCGGCAGACAACGCAGTTTGTTTCATGGTACGTTCCTCCCTGTTTTCAAGGGCGCCGATCCCGGCAGATATGCTTCCAGCTGCATCCGCCGAAAATACACAGCGCCCCGCCGCGGGGGCCGTGCTGCGCCTTTGCCTATGAGTTCACTTAATACTATACCGATTTTCTCTTCATTTTTCAAGAGTTTTCTGGTAGAAATATGCAATCGCGTGCCAAAAAAAACAGAAATCTTTAGAGATATTTCACAAAAATATTTTTTGTATTGCCATTTGGCACAAAATGCTGTTAATTTTTTGTCATATTCGCACAAAAAAGCGCCCCTCTCCCGTACCTGCTGCAAAAGAAAAAAACGATCGCAATCTGCGCGGTAAATTGCGCAAAAACTGAAGGCGGCGCAAAAGCAGGCGCCCTTTAACCCGAAACTGCCGGAAAGGGCGCCCGTTTTTGTGCTCTGTTTTTGCGAAAGACCGTTCTGCATCAGCCCCGGCTGCGCGGCGGCCGGGGCAAAGCGGCCTCAGCCGCCCTGCACCGCCTGTTGTGCAAAGGTATTGTTCACCACCTTGTCGTGCGGGGCCGTCTGCGTCAGCTCGCCGGCCTCGGTCATCACGGTTTGCAGCAGATCAAAGCTCTCTTTTGTTAAAACCGGATCGGTGCTGTACGCGCCGATGTCTTTATAGCGCTGGATGGCACTGGCCAAAAGCGCGGGGTCGGTATCGGGGAAGCTTTCCTTCACGGCTTCGGCGATCTCGGCGGCAGAGTGCCCGGCCACCCACTGCTGGCCCTTATAAATCGCGTTTGTAAAGCGCTGCACAAGATCCGCATTCTGCCCGATGAAGCTTTTTGTCGCAAAATACGCGGTGTAGGGCATTTCGCCCGCCTCCTCACCCACCGAGGCGACGATATAGCCCTTGCCCTCTGCCTCAACGGCCGAGGCCGTCGGCTCGAACATCGTTACATAGTCGCCTGTGCCGCCCAAAAACGCGCCTGTCATATTATCGAACTGAACGCTGTTGTCCAGCAGCAGATCGGCTGCCGGATCCAGGCCGTTTTTGCGCAGCGCATACTCGAACGCCATGTAGGGCACACCGCCCTTGCGCCCCGGCAGGATATGGGCGCCTGCCAGCGAATCCCATGTAAAGGCGTTGTCCTTTTCACGCCCCACCAAAAAGCTGCCGTCGCATTTTGTCATCTGCGCGAACACCTCGGTGTAGTTGTCGCGGCCCTCGTTGTACACATAGATGCTGGCCTCCGGCCCGGCAAATCCAATGTCCACGCTGCCGGAGATGACGGCGCTCATTACTTTATCCGCGCCGCCGCCGTTGGAAAGCTCCACCTCGATGCCCTCTTCCTCGAAAAAGCCCTTTGCGAGCGCAACATACTGCGGTGCGTAAAAAATGGAATGCGTTACCTCGCACACCTTCACCCTTTGCAGTTCGCGCGGCCCTTCGCCGCAGCCCGCAAAGGCCGCAAGCACAAGGCACAGCGCCGCCAGAAGCGCCAGACATTTTTTCATGTGTTACCACCCTTTCTGTGAAGCCGCCTCCTTTACGCACGGCCGCGCGAAAAAAACGAAATGAAGCGCGTTTGGAGCGCGTTATTTTTGCAAAACTGCGGATCCAACGCTTTCTTCGCGCTCTTTGCTTCCTTCGCCTGCCGTACCGAAAAGCGGTCTCATCTATGAACAGCGCGGGATCCCGCGCCTGTTCCCCCTTTCGCATCTGTTCCCCTTTTTGAAAGCCTGTTTTGGGCCTCCCTGTGCACCTGGCGAGCGTGGATTCCGTCATGCCCGGAGGGGAGGCCGTTCAGCCCAGAAGGCCCGAAACAGGCTCCCGCCGGTTTATCCGCCAAACCGGCGGCTCACCAGTTTTTGCAGCAGCGCGACGCTTTCGTACATCAGCGCGGCCATCACGGAGAGGATCAGCACACTTGTCATTACAAGATCCAGCTGAAACACCTGCCCGCCATACACGATCAGATAGCCCAGCCCCGCTTTGCTGACGAGAAATTCTCCCGCAATGACGCCGACCAGAGATAACCCAATGTTGATTTTTAAAGAATTAAACAGTGTGTTGATATTGGACGGCAGCACGATCTTGGTAAAGATCTGCCGCTTTGTGGCCCCGAAGGTGCGCGCCATCCGGATGCTTTCCGGGTCGGTGGCGCGAAAGCCCGCCAGCATTTCCAGCACGGTAACGATCAGCGAGATCGCCAGCGCCATAAAAATGATCGCCTTTGCGCCGGCGCCCACCAGCAGGATGATCACCGGGCCGAGCGCGATTTTGGGCAGGCTGTTCAAAACCACAAGGTACGGCTCCGCCACACGCGAGGCAAAGCCGGACCACCACAGTACCACGGCGATGGCTCCGCCCAGCAGCACGCCGAGCACAAAGCCCGTCAGCGTCTCGTAAAGCGTCACGCCCACATGCATTAGCAGATGGTTTTGCGAAAGGTTGCGCAGCGTTGCCAGAATGCGGGTAGGCTGGCTGAGGATAAAGCTGTCGATCCAGCCAAGGCGGGCCGAGAGCTCCCATTGGGCAAAAAACAGCAGTAAAAAGCCGATCTGGCACGTGTGCACAAGGCGCGTGCGCCGCCGCCTTCGGCGCAGGTACTGCGCGCGCTGGCGCGAAACGGCTGGCCATGCGGCCGGTTCAGGATGTTTCATCGGTACTCAGCTCTTTCCATATGTGGTCGAAATAAGCAGTGAACCCGGGGTGAGAGCGGCAGGCCAGCGGCGTGCGGTCTGCCCCAAAATCCAGCTTCAGCAGCTCCTGCACGCGGGCGGGGCGCGCTGTAAGGATCAGCACCTCGTCGCCCATGCTGATGCTCTCGGGGATATCGTGCGTCACCATCAGGGTTGTTACGTGCTCGCGCTTTAAAATGCGGTATACGTCATCGGTAACCGTGAGCCGTGTCTGATAGTCCAGTGCCGAAAACGCCTCGTCCAGCAAAAGGATGTCCGGGCCGGCGGCCAGTGTGCGGATGAGCGCCGCGCGCTGGCGCATGCCGCCGGAGAGCTGGCGCGGGTATTTGTTGCGGAATTCGTACAGACCGTAGGTCTTCAGCAGCTGCTCGGCGCGCTCGATGTTCTGCGGCGTTTTCGCGCCGCGGATCTCCAGCCCGAACAGCACATTGCTTAAAATCGTGCGCCATTCCAGCAAATTATCGCGCTGCAGCATATACCCGACATGCGGCGAAACGCCGGCAACCACTACGTCTTCCACCAGCACCCGCCCGCCCGAGGGCGGCATCAGCCCGGCAATTACGGAGAGCAGCGTGCTTTTTCCGCAGCCGGAGGGCCCTACAATGCTTAAAAACGCACCGCGCCGTACCGTAAAGCTGATGTGCTCGAAGGCGTTGATCTCTCCGTTTTCGGCCTGATAGGTATGGCTGACGTCCTCCACGCGCAGGATCTCTTCCATGTGCGGCCTCTCCCCTTTCCTCTGCTTTATCCCAATAGATGCAGCGAACCGGTTTTTTGTTCCTTGTCTGCACAGCAAAAAAGCGCCCGGCTTTTTACAGCTGAACGCTTTTCCTTACTATATAGGAGCTGTTTAGAAGCGTGACGTCGGACATCCTATCAGAGCATATCCGTATGATCTGTCCACAGCTCGCACTGTGTCATAACGGTTTGCACCGCATCCTCCATGCCCTCCGGCGGGTAGCGGTGCTTGCGCAAAAGCTTTTTGATCATCATGCGCATTTTGGCCCTTGCGGAGTCCCGCTTCTGCCAGTCGATGGTACGGTTTTTCCGCAGGGTATCCGCCAGTTCCTTCGTGATCGCGATCAGTTCTTCGTTCTCATAAAAGTCCCTGATCGCCTGCGGCTTGGTAAGCGCGTCATAGAACGCCAGCTCATCCGCCGTCAGCCCTAACTGTGCGCCTTCCTTTTGGGCGGCGGCAATCTGCTTGGCAAGGTTCAGCAGTTCCTGGATAACCTCTTCATTCGTCAGCATACCGTTTAAGTATCGGTTCATTGCGCTCTGGATGATTTCACTGAATTTTTCGGATTTGACCACATTGGTGCGCCGATAAATCTGAATCTGCTCAGCAATCAGTTTTTTCAAAAGTTCAACAGCGAGATTCTTCTCTTTCATCTTGGAGATTTCCTCAAGGAACTTTGGGTCAAACAAGGAAAATTCCTCTGACACATCGGAGAACAGGTTGATAACACCCTCGCTCTTGACACTCTGGCTGAGAAGCGCATTGACTCTGGCGTTTATCTCCGGCAGAGAGATTTTCTTTCCCTCCCCCTGATTCATGAGGCGCATAACAAGCACCCGCACCGCCTCAAAAAGTGCCGCCTCTATACGCAGGTTTTCCTCGGCAAGCGAGGAGCACAGGGAGAGCGCCTGACGGAGCATAAGTGCTTCTTTGAGGAAATCCTCCCGTTCTCTTTCCTTATCAACAGCAACAATAAAGTTGACCGCGCCGCTAATCGCTTTGGAGCGTTCAAGCTCTGTGCCTGTCACAAATTTGGCATAGTCGTACCCGTGGAAAATGTCGCGGCAGACAGACAGCTTCTCCAAAAATTTAGGATAGGCCACCCTCGCAACATCGGTATCGCCATAGTTCTTTTTGTCACGGGAGGTGTAGTCGTTCATCGCCTCTTTCAATGCGGCGGCGATCCCCACATAGTCAACGACAAGTCCGCCCTCTTTATCGGCAAACACACGGTTGACACGGGCGATGGCCTGCATCAGATTGTAGCCATGCATGGGCTTATAAACATACATCGTTGCGAGGGATGGAACATCAAATCCTGTCAGCCACATATCCACTACAATGGCAATTTTCAATGGACTGTCGTTGTCCTTGAACTGTTTTGCCAGCTCATCCCTATGGTGCTTATTGCCGATGACAGTCCGCCATTCTTCCGGGTCTTTGTTGCTTTCCGTCATCACGACAGCAACCTTCTCCGTCCAAGAGGGGCGCACCTGTAAGATACGGTCATAAATTTTCATGGCAATGGCGCGGGAGCAGGCAACGATCATCGCCTTGCCGGTCAGCAGATTTGCGCGGTAATTCTCATAATGGTCGAGAATGTCATCCACCAGGGAGGCGATCGTCTGCTCATTGCCAAGGATGGCCTCCATCTGCCCAAGCTCCCGTTTGCTTTTCTGGATCGCCCCCGGGTCGGCGTTGTTTGCCATCCGGTCGTATTCCGCATCGATCAAACGCAGTGTCGTCTCATCCAGTTTCAGCTTGATCACGCGACTTTCATAGTACACGGGGCGGGTAGCGCCGTCCTCTACGGCCTGCGTCATATCGTAAACGTCGATATAATCGCCAAACACCTCACGGGTGCTTCTGTCTTTCAGCGAGATCGGCGTCCCTGTAAAGCCAATATAGGTGGCGTTCGGCAGGCTACTGCGGATGATTCTGGCCGTGCCGGCCTTGATTTTTCCGGTTGCGGCATCCACTTTTTCTTTTAGGCCGTATTGCCCGCGGTGTGCCTCGTCGGCCATAACAACAATATTTCTGCGCTGGGAAAGCGGCTCGCTGGACTCCTCAAATTTCTGCATGGTGGTGAAGATAATGCCGTTGGCCTGCCGTCCGTCAAGCAGAGTTTTTAAGTGTTCCCGGCTTTCTGCCTGAACAGGCGCCTGCCGCAGAAAATCTTTGCATTTTGCAAACTGCTCAAAAAGCTGGTTGTCGAGATCGTTGCGGTCTGTCAGCACAACGACGGTGGGGCTGTCCAGCGCCTCTTGCAGCCGGTGGGCGTAAAACACCATAGATAACGATTTGCCGCTGCCCTGCGTGTGCCAAAACACGCCGCCCTTACCATCGGTTTCTGTTGCGTGTTTTGTCGAAATGACAGCTTTATTTACGGCAAAATACTGATGATACCCAGCCAGTATCTTGAATTGCTTTAAGCCCTCATTGGAAAAGCAGATAAAGTTTTTAATAATGTCCAGCAGACGCTCCCGCTCAAAAATGCCCTCAAAGAAAGTGTCGAACTGGGCATATTGCGTATTCTCATAGCTGCCGTCTTTGGTCTTCCATTCCATAAAACGGTCTTCTCCGGAGGTGATGGTGCCGGCCTTGGAGGTCAGATGGTCACTCATGACGCAGATACAGTTGTAAATAAACATCGAGGGGATCTCGTGCATATAGTTTCTGATCTGCGCGTATGCCTCTGATGCGTCTGTCCCTTCTCTGGACGGGGATTTGAGTTCCACCAGCACGACAGGAAGGCCATTCAAAAACAGCAGCACATCGGCCGTGTGCCGATAAGACAGTAATTTGAGAAAACTACAAAATTGGCATCTGCCAAGCAGGATTGGACAACAAAACAGGCGGCACTCAGCTTCGGCTGGGTGCTGCCTGTTTTTGTACATCTAAAGGTCGAAAATCACTGATTTTTTGCTTTGTAAAGCAAGGGTAATGAAAAAGGTGAAATAGTTGTCGCTTTTATGCAGTTCCTTTGTGAAACAGCGAATCGCTGCATAGCGGATACCGTTCGCTGGGGAGTGCGTATATTTGCGGTCAAGCAAAATACCCCTCAAAACCGTAAAGTTGATAGATAGGTATTTCGATGCAGAGTATGATTGACACTGTAAGAATCGAAAAATCAGATTTTAGCACAAAATAATATTGCTAAATGGCGATAACTTCCGTCGCGCCTCGCGCCTATTGAAAATAGAATGATTGCTGTGTTATACTGTGTGTACACACGAACGAGTGGGCACGTTTGGTGACCTCATCTACAATGACCCGCTTGCGTATGCCAACCTCGTTTTGAATGGGCGATTCAAAGGCGCATCTCGAAGTGGTCACGGAATATCAGCCTTTAGATCAGGCTCAATTATTATCATGAAGCAGACGATTGGAGAGATACCATATGACGATCAACTGTGTATGGGAGCATAACGGCAGAGACACCTTGCTTTACGCGGTGGATTTTGTAGGTGCATACGCCCGCGGAGAAACATTGGAAGCCGCTGTCCGGAAAATGCAAGCAGAAATATGCTCTTATCTCAAATGGTGCGGCAAAAAAGCAGTAACAAGCATGGATATCGCCATCATCGGAGAAAAGGTTTCCGAGCTTGCGATCTGCGACGCGGACTCTGATGTGCTTTTTGAAAGTGAAAAAGCACCGCTGACAGCAGAAGAATATAAAAAGTTAAAGGCACTTGCGCTGAAATCAGCGCAGGATTTTCTTGCCTTGTATGATTCTGTTCCCGATAAGAATGCAACGGCTGCGCCCGAACGCAAGACCTTTTACGGCAAAGTCCCGCGCTCAGCTGATGAAATGTATGCGCATACGAAAAATGTAAACGAATACTATTTTTCGGAGATTCATGTTGATGCCGACAATGACGGAAGCATCTATGCGTGCCGCAAACGCGGATTTGAGGCGCTGGAAGCAAAGGGAGATTTTCTTGAAAATGTAGTCGTCGCAGGTAGCTATG
>Ga0137306_100587_pt1 | contig 47742 bp, 43 predicted proteins | sample Inofroosms_March_FD_97187 | JGI IMG/M metagenome (GOLD analysis project Ga0137306, IMG submission 97187) | Mouse cecal microbial communities from Vienna, Austria - N-Acetylneuraminic and N-Acetylglucosamine D2O microcosms_March | ecosystem: Host-associated > Mammals > Digestive system > Large...
TTCCAATACGCTTTTGGCATTACGCTATACATATAAGTATATGGTTTCTGTGCCCCCTGAATGATCGGCATCAGGTTTTGAAGCCGCTTCTTGGCTTCTGACGCTCAAAAGTATAAACCATATAACAACTATACAATTAAAAAGGAAACTGAGAAAATGGAAAAATGATTAAAGATCGCGAGCTCGCGGCCCTCTCCGGAATTTTTCGCAGACTGCTGATCTACTATTATGACAATCAGGGCATCCGGCACAGGTTGGCAGGGAAAATGGATATCGCCGCTATTCCTCCCGTCAGCTCACCGCCGCCAGCGTGAAGGAACACACAAAGATCCATCGCGCAGAAATCCATTGCACAAAAAACCATCGCGCAGAAATCGGCGCTCCTTCCGGCAGAGCCCTGCCAAAAGGGGCGCCGATCTGCTGTTTTTAAAATCGGCTTGTGCAAACCGCCTGCAAATTGCTTTTAACGATTTGTGTTTAAAATTCGATGCTCATCCATGCCTGCAGCTTTGCGCCGGGAGCGAGCGTTTCGTGCGCGGGCGTATTCAGGCTGCCGGGGAAGCCGTTCCACGGCTCCATGCACACAAAGCCCAGCGGGCACTGGCTCCACAGCACGGCATTTTTGAAGTGCTCGTCGAATTTGACGGTGACGGTGTGGCCCGTTCCTGTATCGGTGAAGCGCATCGGGTTGTGCACACCCTTATAATAGCGCGTTGTCTGGTCGTCGTCGTAGGGGAAATCGACGCCCGCGAACGGCATTTCGGCATTTGTGGCGCCGTCCACCGTCGTTTCGGCCGTGATGTCCCAGTTCAGGTTGCGCACGTCGGAAATGCGGAAATACGGATGGAACCCGAACGAGAACGGCATCTCGGCATCGCCGGTATTGGCGTATTCCTGCTCGAAGCGCAGCTCGCTGCCGCGCAGCGCATAGCGGATACGCACGCAAAAATCGAACGGATAGCTCTGCTTCGATGCGGTGTCGGATGTGATCTGCACCGTCACGCTGGCCGCGCCGTCCGTGCCTGTCTCGACGGCCTCCCACGGCACGGAATGCACGATGCCGTGGATCTCCATCGAAAACGGCTTGCCGCCGAACACATTGCCCCCCTCGGGTTCGCGGCCGCACATGGGGAACAATACCGGCACCGCGCAGCGCGGGCGCTCGGGCTGCGAAAAATTCGGCTCGCGCAGCCACGAATACTCATCGCCGTTTTTTGTAAAGCTCGTAACCATACCTCCCTTCTCGGGCACGACGGTGGCCGTGGTGCCCGCCTCGGTATCCGCCAGAACATACACCGTGTAGGCGCCCTGCGTGGTTTTTGTTACTGTGAACATGTTGCATCTGCCTCCCTGAATTTTTTGAAGCGCTCCGGTTTTTGTGCCCGCGCCCGCTCCGGCGCAGCGCTCTTTGCGCCCCGGCACGATGCTTCGGCACTTTCTATTCTAAGTTTAAGCCAAGTTTTACAATGCGTCAAGCAATAATAACAATTTTTTCTTTGCTTTGATGTGATAAACTATAAGTAATAACATGCCGTATTGTGCTTACCGGGCGCTTGCGGCGGTTCATCCCGCGCGACGCGTGGGGTGCGATTCTGAAAACGGGAGGTTTTTTCTATGAAAATGTCATTCCGCTGGTATGGCGAATCCGACCCCATCTCTTTGGAGTATATTTCTCAGATCCCCGGCATGCGCAGCATTGTTTCGGCGGTGTACGACGTAAAGCCCGGCGAGGTGTGGCCCGAGGAGAGCCTTGCCAGAATGAAAGAGCAGTGCGAGGCGCACGGCCTTGTGTTCGACGTTGTTGAAAGCATCCCCGTGCACGAGGATATCAAGCTGGGCCGCAACAATGTGAACGAGCTGCTGGAGGTTTACTGCGAAAACATCCGCCGCTGCGCAAAATACGGTGTAAAGTGCGTTACATACAACTTTATGCCCGTGTTTGACTGGACGCGCACGCAGCTGGATAAAAAAGCGCCGGACGGCTCTACCAGCCTTGTGATGTATTGGGATCAGATGCGCGGCCTCGACCCGCTGAAGGACGACATCCACCTGCCCGGCTGGGATTCCAGCTATACGCAGGAGGAGGTGCGTGAGCTGATCTCTGCCTACGGCGCGATCGGCGAAGAGGGCCTGTGGAAAAACCTGGAAAAATTCCTGAAAAAGGTGATCCCCGTGGCCGAGGAATGCGGCGTTGTGATGGCCATCCATCCGGACGATCCCCCGTATCCCATCTTTGGCCTGCCCCGCATCATCACCTGCGAGGAGCACCTCGACCGCTTTTTGAAGATCGTTGACAGCCCCGCCAACAGCCTGTGCCTGTGCACCGGCAGCCTCGGCTGCGCCAAAACAAACGACGTGGCCAAGATGGTGCGCAAATACAGCGGGATGGGCCGCATCGGCTTTATGCACATCCGCAACGTCAAGATCATGGAGGACGGCAGCTTCGAGGAGCGCGCGCACCTTTCGGGCTGCGGCAGCCTGGACGTCTACGAAATCGTTAAAAATCTGGTGGAAACGGGCTTTGACGGCTATGTTCGCCCGGACCACGGCCGCATGATCTGGGGCGAGACGGGCAAGCCCGGCTACGGCCTGTTCGACCGCGCGCTCGGCGCCACCTACATCAACGGCCTGTTTGAGGCCTGCGAGAAGGACCGCAAATAGCTGCCGGCCGGCGAGGCGCTTTCCGTTCCCCTTTCCAAGCGCTTCGGCGCATTGCTGCCGAGGCCCTTCCGTCCATTGTATTTTCTATTTTGAAAGGAGCTTGATCCCCATGAACAAGAATGTACTTGATACCGATCTGTCCGGCAAGGTTGCCGTTGTTACCGGTGCGGGCGGCGTGCTGTGCAGCGCGTTTGCCAAAACGCTGGCGCGCGCGGGCGCGAAGGTTGCGCTGCTGGATCTGAACGAAGAGGCCGCGCAGGGCTTTGCCAACGAGATCGCCGCCGAGGGCGGCGTGGCGAAGGCCTACAAGTGCAACGTGCTGGATAAGGCCATCTGCTACGAGGTGGCCGACGCCGTGGAAAAAGACCTGGGCAAGTGCGACATCCTCGTGAACGGCGCGGGCGGCAACAATCCGCGCGCCACTACCGACAAGGAGTATTTTGAGAACGGCGACATCGACGCCGACACCAAGAGCTTCTTCGATCTGGACGCCTCCGGCGTGGAATTTGTGTTCAACCTGAACTTTTTGGGCACGCTGATCCCGACGCAGGCATTTGCGCGCCAGATGGTGGGCCGCGAGGGCTGCAACATCATCAACATCAGCAGCATGAACGCCTATACCCCGCTCACCAAGATTCCGGCATATTCCGGCGCGAAGGCCGCCATCTCGAACTTCACGCAGTGGCTGGCCGTGCACTTCTCAAAGGTGGGCATCCGCTGCAACGCCATCGCCCCGGGCTTCTTCTCCACCAAGCAGAACGCGAAGCTGCTTTGGAACGACGACGGCACCCCCACCGCGCGCACGGGCAAGATCCTTGCCGCCACGCCGATGGGCCGCTTTGGCGAGAGCGAAGAGCTGGACGGCGCGCTGCTGTTCCTTGTGAACAACAAAGCCGCTTCCTTCATCACGGGCGTCGTCATTCCCATCGACGGCGGCTTCTCGGCCTATTCGGGCGTCTGAGGATTTCCCGGCTTTCCGCTGCCCGGCAAGCTGCACGCGGGGCGCAAAATACGCCTGCCGGAGGGCGCGCAAAACTGAAAAAAATCGGGCGCGTGTACCGCAATTACGGTGCGCGCGCCCCTCTTTTCTATGAGGCAATGGCCGATTTTCTCCCTGCGTATTTGCCCGGAGCCGCGGGGCAGCAGGGCGGCATTCCACCCCCATTCTGCCGGCCCTCTTTGCCGGCCCTTTTTGCCAAAGTGAATAATCCCGGCGCGAAATAGGCGGCTTTTTGCACAAAAAAATAATTTTATATTGACTTTTATAGGAAAAAGTGCTATGCTTTGAGTAGACAAAAGCACGTTGAGTATGAGTGTGCGTAAAATACGACCCTTTTCAAAGGGGAGTATTTTGCGCATTTTTTATGCCCAAATGCGCTTTTCCGGCAATCATATCCTTTGCTTTTTGCAGCAGGATAAAAAAGCACAGCGAAAACGGGGGAGCGCGCCCGCCGGGTTTTGGGGTGCCGCCGGTCGGTCGTTTCTCGGAGGAAGTGCACTAAGCAGACCCACTCTAAATCGTCTGCAAATCTTATGATATGAGGAAAAACAGGATGGACAGCTATACAATTACACTCGGTTATGTTCCCACACGGAGAGATATGTTCCCCGGCCAGCCCGCGGCTGCCATGAACGGGAAGATCCGGGAACGCATTAACGCGCTTTGCAAAAGGCTGGGCGATATCGAACTCGTCGATATTGCCGACGTCGTGGAGGGCGGCCTGCTCTGGAGCCTGAACGACGTTGCGCCCGTTGTCGATTATCTGCGCAGCAAAAAGGTGGACGCCGTATTCTTCCCGCACTGCAACTTTGGGCAGGAAGAGGCTGTGTCCAAGGTGGCAAAGGCCCTTGGCAAGCCGGTTTTGCTCTGGGGCCCCCGGGATCCCGCGCCGCAGGGCGAGGATGAATTCCGCGTATTCGATACCCAGTGCGGCCTGTTCGCCACCTCCAAGATCCTCTCCCGCTACAGCGTGCCCTTCACGTATCTTGAAAACTGCTGGCTGGAGGACGCAGTTCTGGATAAGGGGTTTGATCAGTTTATCCGCGTGGCCAGTGTTGTAAAATCCGTGCGGGGCATGCGCGTTGGCGTAGTGGGCCCGCGCCCGCGGCAGTTCCTTTCGGTTCAGGTGAACGAAAGCGAGCTTTTGGAAAAATTCGGCATCGAGCTGCCCACCATCTGGACAGAGGAAGTAAGCACGGTGGTGAAAAAGCTGCAAAAGGGCATGCAAAGCACCATCGGCGCCTATCTGGGCGTCGAGCTGCCCATTACAGTGCACGATTGGAAAGAGGGCGGCGAGCCGGATCCCCGCATTGCGCAGCGCGTGCAGGAATTTAAAGATACGCTGGATTGCAGCCGGATGCCGGACGATAAGCTCGCGATTATGGCCACTGTGGAGATCGCCATCGAGGAGCTTGCCCGAGTCAACCGTCTGGACGCCGTCGCCGTAGATTGCTGGGCATATCTGGCGTGCAAATACGGCATTCAGGCCTGCTTTATCCTGGGCGATCTAATCGACCGCGGCCTTGTGGCCGCCTGCGAGACCGATATCCATGCCGCCATCACCGCGCGGATGCTGCAGGCCGCGGCGCGCGGAAAATCGGCGCCGTTCATCGCCGATTTGACATGCCGTCATCCCACCAACGACAACGCCGAACTGCTTTGGCACTGCGGCCCCTTTGCCAAATCGCTGCGCAAGGAGGGCGTGAAGGGCTCGATCCGCGCGGGAAAGGGCTACTACGAGATCAAGGGCGGCGATCTCACTGTCGCGCGGTTCGATCAGATCTCGGGCGATTACCTGCTGTTTGCCGATCAGGTAGCGGGCTGCGAAGGCCCCGTTACGAACGGCAACTATATCTGGGTGGAAACCGGCAACTGGCCTGCCTGGGAAAAGAAGCTGATGTACGGGCCGTATATCCACCACCTTGTGGGCATCCATGGAAGCTATGCCGCCGTACTGAAGGAGAGCTGCAAATATCTCAAGGCCGTGCGGCACGACAGCGTCAGCACGGTCGAGAGCCTGTAACACAGCCGGCTGTCTGAAAGCAAAGCGTCCGCCGGGAATTTCGGCAGTTTGAGCAGTTTGACAAAAAGGAGGGATCCGGCTTGTTCCATTGGGAAAAACGCCGCGCCGCGCAGAGCCCCGCACCGTGCCATTACAGCCTCTGGGCAGAGGTGGACGGGCAACGGCGCATTCAGGCAGATCTGTATCCGGACGCCGGCTTTAAATCCACCGGCCTTTTCTGGAACGGCGAATGGTACGGCCCTGCGGAACCGGATTGGGCAGACGCCCTGCAGGCCAACCCGTTTTTGGGCGCGCCGATCCTGTTCCCCACACCGAACCGCGTGCGGCAGCACGCCTTCACCTTTGCGGACAGACGGTACGAGATGATTAAAAACGGCAGCCCGCGCGCGCAGCACGGCATCGCCTTTGATTCGGCATGGGCGCATGGGGATCCGGTCGTGGAGCCGGACGCTGTCTCGCTGACAGCCACGCTGGAGATCCGGCCCGGCGATGCCAACTATGCCGCGTTCCCCTTTCCCTGCCGCCTGACGGTGTGCTACCGCCTGACGGCACACGCGCTGCAGTTCGGCTACCGGGCAGAAAATCTTGGCGGGACCGATCTTCCCTACGGCATCGGCCTGCATCCGTGCTTTTCTCTGCGCGACGCGCAGGAGCCGGTGCACGTTATGATCCCGGCCCGGGCCGTCTATGAGGTAACACCGGATCTGCTGCCCACCGGCGCGCTGCTGACGCTGGAAAAAGACAAAAACTGGCAGGTAGACCGCGGCCGGGATCTGAGGGAATTTTGCCTGGACAACGGATTTTTGCTACAAAGCGGCGAGGATACGCTGCTGCGCTATCCCGCGCGCAGCACGCAGCTGCGCATTTGCACAACGCCGGAATTTACCGTCTCGGTGCTGTATACGCCCGTTGCGCTGGGGCACCTGCCCGCCGCGCCGCATCCGCTGTTTTTTCTGGAACACCAAACCTGCTGTACAGACGCGATCAATCTGCATGAGGCGGGCGTTCCGGATACCGGCCTGCTGATCCTCCCGCCGGGCGCGGCGCACGAGGGCGGCATCGACTATATTTTTGAGGAGTTAAAACAATGAGATACAAATCTTTCGGCAACACAGATATGAAGGTCTCCGCCTTTTCGGTGGGCACCTGGGAGCTGGGGGGCGCCTTCTGGGCAAAAACCGAGCGCAACGAATCCATCGAGGCCGTGCGCGCCATGGTGGAGCAGGGCGCCGTTACCATCGATACGGCGCCTGTCTACGGGTTCGGCGTTCCCACGCTGCCGGATCTGGGCTACGGGAACGCAGAGGTGCTTGTGGGCGAAGCCGTAAAGGGCATGCGCGACAAGGTGCAGATCATTACAAAATGCGGCCTCAACTACGACCGCGCGATCGGCCCCAAAAGCCTGTACAAAAGCATGACGCGCAAAGAGATCCTCGAGGGGTGCGAGGGCTCGCTCAAGCGCCTGCAAACCGATTATATCGATCTGCTGTTTGTCCACTGGCCGGACGCAAAAACCCCGCTGGAGGAAATGACAGACGCGCTGCGCGATCTGCAGAGAGCGGGCAAGATCCGGTATTACGGTCTTTCAAACTTTACGCCCGAGGATACCCTTGCCGCGCACAAGCTGCTGCCGGTAAGCGCCGTGCAGCTGCAGTATTCGATGGTGAACCGCAGCAACGAGGCCGTGCTGCGCCAAATGCACGAAAACGGCATCGGCACCATGACCTACGGCTCGCTCGGTTCCGGCATCCTGACGGGAACCATCCGAGAGCTGCCCAGCTTCGCGCCCAACGATACCCGCGTTTCGTTCTACGATTATTTTAAAGAGCCGAAGTTCGGCCGCATCATGCAGCTGCTGCAGCAGATGGACAAAATTGCCGAAAAGCGCCGTGTGCCGCTGGCGCAGATCGCGCTGAACTGGAGCACACAGCGGGATTTTGTGGATACCGCGATCTGCGGCGTAAGCAAGCCGGCGCAGGCCGCCGAAAACTGCGCCGCCGCCAACTGGCAGCTGACGGACGAGGAGATGGCATTTTTGAACGACGCGGTAAACACATACGCCTGAAAAACCCCCGAATGCATCGCCGGGCTCATTCTCCGGCAGAAGGGCGGCGGCGCGCTTTTGATGCGGCCGCTCCCCGCCCGCTGCATCAAAACGCACAAACACAAGAAAGGAAATTCAGATGAAACAAATCGAGACAAAACCCCTTACCCTGGAAAACTTTAAAAAGTACGGAAGCTTTTCCGATATGATCCACCCCGCCGGCGCCGGCGGCGGTATCCCGGGCATGACGTTCTATCCCGATCTGGAGGTGCTGGAGCTGGGCCAGACGCATATGGCCGCCTTCTCGGTCACAAGCGTGAAAAAGGCCCTGGGCACCACCATCCTTGCGCTGGAGCAGCACGCGCGCTGCGGAGAGGGCATTCTGTCGCTCGACGGCGATATGCTCGTCTATTTTGCGCCTGCGGGCCTGAGCTATCCGGCGGTGGCGGACAACGTGGAGGCGTTTTTGGTGCCCCAAAACGTGATGCTCACCATCCGGCCGGGCGTATGGCACTGCATGCCGTTCGCCGTGCACAGCGAGGAGATCCATGTGCTGAACGTGCTGCCCGAGCGCACCTATGCCAACGACTGCACCATGCACGTTCTGAAGGAAGAAGAACGCATCGAGATCAAACTGTAACCGGGAGGGAAAACAAATGGGAATCGAAAGCGTCAAAAATCTGCTGGATGCGGCGCAAAAGGCCAGCACCTCTGTCATCGCGTTTGATGCATTGGATTACGATACGGTTTACGCCTGCGTCAAGGGGGCCGAGGCGGCGCGCAGGCCGGTGATCCTGATGCTGTATCCGGCCATGAATAAAATCATCTCGTTTCGGGCGTATGCCGAACTTGTCAAAACGCTGGCGCGGGACGCAAGCGTGCCTGTGGCGCTGCATCTGGATCACTGCAGCGATTATGATACGATCCTTGCCGCCATCCACGCAGGCTTTACCTCTGTGATGGCCGACGGCTCCGCCCTTCCGTTTGACGAAAACGTCGCGTTTACCAAATCGGTGGTGGATGTGGCAAGGGCGTTTGAGGTGGATGTTGAGGGCGAGCTGGGGCATGTGGGACAGGTTGCCGCAGGCTTTGCCTACAACGACAAAGGCACCTTTACCGTGCCCGAGGAAGCGGCACTGTTTGCGGAAAAAACCGGCGTCACCTCGCTGGCGGTGGCCTTTGGCAGCTGCCACGGGGCTTATCAAGAGCCGCCCGATCTGGATCTGGAGCGGCTGCAAAAAATCGACGCAGCAACCCCGGTGCCGCTTGTGCTGCACGGCGGATCGGGCATTCCGGCGGATCAGCTGAAAAAGGCGTTCCGGATGGGCATCAACAAGTTCAACGTTGCCACCGAGTACATCACGCTGTATGAAGGGCTTTTGCACCGGTTCTATACCGAAAAATTCGGAACCTGCAGCCCCTTTGAAAAATTCCCCTTTGTGCGCGAGCCGCTGGTGGCGTACATTGCCGACAAGCTGCAGCTGTGCGCCCTGACGGTGTAAAGAAGGAGGTGAATGCATGGAAAAGCGATACGATGTGATTGGCATCGAAAATCTGATCATGGATTTTGCCGTCCGCATCAACAGGCTGCCCAAAACCGACGGCTTTGCCTACATCCGCGATTACTGCTGGCAGAGCGGCGGAAACGCCTCCTCGGCCATCGTGGCGCTGGCCCGGCTGGGGGCGCGGTGCGGTATGGTGGGCACCACGGGCTCGGATGCGTTCGGCAGCTTCTGCAGGGAGGATATGCAGCGGCACGGTGTGGATACTTCCCACATCCGGCAGGTGCCCGGCTCCACCACCTTCTGCATCTGTCTTGCAGAGGAAGAAACGCAGGGCCGCAGCATTCTGGGCAAGCCGGGCGACGTGGGCAGGCTGTCCGACGAGGAGATCGACGAGGGCTATATCGCCAAGGCAAGGGCCATTCATTTTGGCCTGCCCTATACGCCCGCCAGCGATGCCGCCATCCGCTTTGCGCGCAAGCACAATATTCTCGTCTCGCTGGACGCAGGCGGCCCCGTACCGAACGCCGAGGATCTGGCGGCAAAGGCGGATATCCTCATTATGTCGGAATCATTCTACGGCGCGCTGTTCCAGAATGCGAGCTACGAAGAAAACTGCGCTTCGCTGCTGGCCAAAGGCCCGCAGGTGGTGATCGTCACCTTGGGCAAAAACGGCTGCGCCGGCGCCGACGCAAACGGCACGTTCCGGCTGGAATCGTTTGCCGGCTGCGGCTTTGAGATCGTGGATTCCACGGGCGCGGGCGACGTTTTTCACGGAGGCTTTTTGTACGCCTGGCTCCACCGCTGCGGCAGGGCGCCTTACCACTATACCATTAAGGACTGCGCGCGGTTTGCCAGTGCGGTATCCTATATCAACTGCATGAGCCTCGGCGGGCGCACGGGCATCCCCGATCTTGCGATGGTGGATACCTTTTTGCAGAAAAAAACCGTGGATTTCAATCTGCTTGCAGAGCGTCGGGAATTCTATAAAAACGCCATGTTTCGGCAAGGGGCCCCGGCGGGCCCGCGCACACCGGATCAAGCGTCAAAAACATTATAAGGAGGGTTCTCTCGTAATGAAAAAAGAAAATGCGCAAGCCGACTCCCGCCTAACCGGTAAGCTGGAACGTTTCAACTACAGCTTTTACTTTCTGGGACAGGGCATGACGTATGTTCTGTGCTATTCGTTCCTGCAGCAGTACGCGCTGGACGCCGGCATTTCCGCGCTGCTGTTCGCAGGCATCGCATTCGCCATCAAGGCATGGGACGCCATCAACGATCCGATCTTCGGCGTTCTGCTGGAGAAGATCCACTTCAAGGGCGGCAAGTATCTGCCGTGGATCCGTATTTCGATCCTGGCGATCCCGCTTTCCACGATTGTTGTCTTTGCAATCCCGCAGGGCCTGCCCACCGGCCTGAAGGTGGCGTGGCTGGTTGTCGGCTATATGCTTTGGGATACCGCCTACACCATCGGCGACGTTCCCATCTACGCGCTGAGCACCGCCATGACAAACGACCCCAACGAGCGCACGCTGCTCATCTCGCGCGGGCGTTTCTTCGGCTCCGTGGCCATTTTCCTGCCGATGTTCCTGCTGCCGCTGGTGCGTACCTCGCTGGGCGGCTGGACCAACACCATCATCGTGTTCTGCATCTTCTGCATGATCACAATGATCCCGGTAAACTTCAAGGTAAAAGAGCGCTTCAACGGACGCGGCGAGGATTCCAAGGATCCCACCCTGAAGGAAATGGTGCGGTACATCGTCAGCAACAAATACCTGCTCATCTTCTACATCGCGTTTCTCGTATACTATTCCTTCAACATTTCCTCCACAATGTCCATCATCGTAGCGCGCCACTGCTTCGGCAGCGAGGGCTACGCCTCACTGATGAGCCTTGCGCTGCTTGCGCCGCCGATGCTGTCGGCACTGCTGGTTCCTCCGCTGCTGAAAAGGATGGAAAAGTTCCGCCTGTTTATGCTCTCGCTCATTATCATGAACGTGCTGTGCGTTGTAATCTACTTTATCGGTTATCAGAGCTTTACCGTTTTTCTGGCGCTCACGATCGTCCGCGGCGTTTGCTACGGTTTTGTCTCCACACTGCTCTATACGTTCATCGGCGATTGCTGCGAATACGGCACGTACAAAACCGGTGTGGATGCGAAGGGCATCGCATTTGCCGCGCATACCTTCTTTACCAAGTTCATGGGCGCAGGCGCAACGGCGCTCTCCTCCGTCTGCCTTGCAATGGTCGGCTATGTCGAGGGCGAGGGTGCCATCCAGCCCGCAACGCTGCCGGGCCATGTTTGGGCGCTGTACTGTCTGGTGCCGGTTCTGGGCCTGATCATTGCCCTGCCGATCTTCCGGATGTACAGGCTGCGCGATAAGGATATCTTTGCAATGACCAAGTGCAACGAAGGCCTGATCACCCGCGAGGAAGCAGAGGCACAGATGTCCCAAAAGTATTGATATCTTTTCTGCCATCGCGCCATCCAATGTGAAAGGAGGCAGCGGGAGGCGCGCGCTGTTCTGCGCGCCTCCCGTTTTACCCGATATGAATTCTCTTTTTAAATGCAACGGAAAACCGTTTTTCTCCATTGGAGGACAAACGAACAATTCCAGTTCTGCCTGCGCCGAGCGCATGGCACGGGATTGCCGTGCCGCGCAGAAAATGGGCATGAATACCATTGCAGCCGCCGTCACCTGGGAACTGCTGGAGCCGAGCGAGGGCAGCTATTCGTTCGAGCAGACCGATATGCTGATCCGCACGGCGCGCCAGCATGGCCTGCATCTTGTGGTGCTGTGGTTCGGCACCTGGAAGAACGGCAATTCTCACTATGTGCCGGGCTGGGTGAAACGGGACCACCGGCGCTTTTGGTGGGCCGCCGCGGCGGACGGCACACCTGTGCGTTCGCTCTCGCCGCACTGCAAAGCCACCTGGGAAGCCGACTGCGCGGCATTTGTGGCGCTTTGCCGCCATATTACCGAAACCGACCGCGACAATACGGTGATTGCAATCCAGATCGAAAACGAGCCCGGCCTGATCGGCACCATGCGCGACTACAGCGAGGCGGCAACAGCCCTGTATCAGGCGCCGGTACCAAACGAGGTGGCCGCGCTTGCCGAAGGCTCCGGCAGTTGGGAGGACGTATATGGCTTTTACGCGCCGGAATTCTTCACCGCGTATGCGGTCGCGCGCTACATCGACGCGCTTGCAGAGGCGGCCCGCGCGGTTACGGCGCTGCCGTTTTACGTAAACGCCTGGCTGCAGGAGATGCACAATCAGGTGCCCGGCGTCGATTATCCCTCGGGCGGCGCGGTAACGCGCACGTTTGCGCTCTTCAAAAAGGCCACGCCGCACGTTGAGGCGCTGGCCCCGGATATCTACCTGCAGGAGTATCGGACGGTGGAAGCGCTGCACCAGACCTACAGCAGCATGGAAAACCCCTATTATCTGCCGGAGACCCTTTATTCGGAGCTTGCGATGGTAAACGCCATTCGCGGCGTTGTGGAATACGGGCTGTGCGGCGTGCATGTATTTGGCCTTGATATGATGCTGGATGAGCAGGAAAACCTCCGGCCCATCGCGCGGGGCGCCGCTGCGGCGATGCAGATCCTGCGCAGCATGCAGCCGCTGATCGAAAAAGACCAGGGCACGCCGCGCCTGATCGCCGTGGGGCAGTACGACGGCGCTTCCGAGCAGTATATCGATTTTGGGGATCGCATTGGCAGCGTCCGCTTCAAGAAGGATCTGGGCGACTGGATGAAAAAGAGCGCAAGCGGGCTGGATGCCCTGCTGGGCAAACCGGCCCCCATCCGCGGCATGGGGCTGATCTGGTACAACGGGACGGATGAATTTTATCTGGCCGGCACCGGCTGGCGGCTGATGCTGTTCCCCAAGGCAGACAGCGTCGCGGCCACCAGCGCCGCACACTCGGACGACTTCCTCAACCAGCGCAGTCAGGCGTTTTTGACCGTTGAGGAAGGGCAGTTTGATGAAAACGGTGTTTTCTGCCCGCGGTTCCGCCGCAACGGCGACGAGGCGGACTACGGCTTCGGCGTAGAACCGGAAAACGGCGTGCTGCATGTGGTGATGGACACCGCTTTTTAACAGCGCAAAAGCGAAACGGCCGTCCTGCCGCACAGGCGGCGGGACGGCCTGGGTTCAGCCTTTTTCTCCGGCGTGTTCGGGGCGCTCCTCCTGCCCGGCCTGTGCGTCGGGCGCCTGCAGTGAAAAGCACCGTCCCCACAGATCGGGATTCGTAGAGGAAACACCCACAGCGCCGGCGCGCAGCGCGTTTCGGATATCGACATCCTGCGTGAGCAATCCGCCTGCGATAACGGGAATGCGCGTATAATCGGTAAGACGCTCTATGATCGTGGGCATCATCCCGGGCATGATCTCGAGAAAATTGGGCCGGGTCTTGTCGATGTTGCGTTTCGCGCGCTGCAGCGCGACCCCGTCCAGCATAAAAATACGGTAGATGCTGAGCAGGTTCAGCTCCGCGGCCCGCTTGATAATGCTGCCGTGCGTCGTGAGAATGCCGGCGGCAGGCGTCATTTGGGAAATAAAATCGACGGCAACCGGAACAGAGGATAAGCCATCCACCAGATCGATATGCACAAATACCTTCTTGTTTTGCGCCGCAAGCTGTTCGCACTGCTGCGCAAGGCTGAGAATGTTGCTGTTCAGCAGGAAGATCACCGGAATGTTGCTTTCCAGCGCGGCACGAAACCCGTTTTCGTCTCGGATGGCAGCAATGAGCGGGTCGCAGTGGAGAAGCTCAAGGATCTCTTTCTTCGCATTGTTCATGATCATTTCCCATCCTCCCATCAAAAATGTTTGCGCATTATGTCCTTTGTCAGGCAGTGTGATATAAATGCTTAAAATTTTATTATATCACATTTTATCGTATTATACCACAATTTTTTTCGCTTGTCTATTGTGCAGGCCCAAGCAGACGCAGATTTCTGCGGCGGCTTTTCATTTTCGGAGGCGGCTGCCGGCCGCCTGTATCCACAACTTTTCAGAAGAAAGGAAGGACCCCGTATGACATTGGAAGAACAAAGAGCAAAAGTGGAAGAGATCCTCGGCAGCCCGCTGCCGGAGCTGGATCCCGTTTACATCGAGGGCGCCAAGGTTTATGAAAGACTCTCTCCCAACACCTTTATCACACCGTATCTGATGAGCGAGGTGTATACAAAAGAAGAAATGCAGTTTGTCTCGCTGCTGCCCGCCACGGCGCCGGAAGTTGCGGAAAAGCTGGGCCTTGACGCAGACCATGTAGACGCGGTGCTCACCGAGATGGAACTGCTGGGCAAGATCATCGCATCCAATGTGGCCAATCCCCGTATCTTCAGCCCGCATCTGAACATGGTGGCCTTCCGCGACAGCATCGGCACTGGCCGTATCGCGCAGGGGCTGGATTGGATGCCCTACATCAAGGCGTATAAGCTGATGGATCAGTGGATCCGCGTCTCCTATTCGCCGCAGGCGGCCGCCGCCACAGCCGGAGAGATGCGCGTCATTCCAAAGTGGAATTCGATCAAGGATCTTCCGGGTGTGATGTACTGCGAAAACATGAAGGAGATCATGGAGCGAAATGTGCGCAACGGCACGATCTTCACCGCGCAGTGCGTTTGCCGCACCTACCGCAGCTATATCGATCTGGGAAGGTACGATCCGGATTACTGCAAAGACGGCATGTGCGAGCACGGCGGAGAGGACGGACACTGCTTCTCGTTCAACCGGCAGGCAGAATTTTTTGCCAAAAAGATAAACGTGTATGTGCCCACAATGGAAGAGGCGATGAAACGGCTGGATGAGGCCGAGCGCTCAAGGGCGATCTACACAACGCCCAACACCCGTGACACCACCTATGTGTGCAGCTGCTGCACCGATTGCTGCGCCATCCAGTTCTACGAGGATGCCGGGCTGAAGGATGTCCGCAAGCCCAGCCGCTTTCGCCCGGTATGGCGGGAGGATCCCTGTGTCGGCTGCGGCATCTGCGTCACCCGCTGCAACTATGACGCCATCCATCTGGAAAACGGCGCCGTCACCATCGAAGAGGAAAAATGCAAGGGCTGCGGCAACTGCGTTGTCACCTGCCCCACAAAGGCACTGAAGATGAAGATCGTTCACCAGCCGGATTGGGTGCCCGAGGTTCCCTATGTGGACGGATGGTCGCTGCATGATGAGTTGAGCAACGACGACGCGGAAAACATGGAGCGCTGGGGCGCTTCGGGCAAAAAGGAGTGAGTGCTGTCTATGGGTTTGTTCCACTGCCCGCTGGGCGCCGTAAGCTGCGGTGACGAGGGCTGTATTCAGTGCGGCCTGTGCAGCGCGGCAACAGCGCAGGAAAAAAAGGCCGCTGCCGAAAAGATGCGCTCGTGGATCCGCGAGCACGGCAGCACCCGAAGCGATATCAAGATCCGGAAGATCGCGGTTTGCGGCAAGGGCGGCGCGGGCAAAAGCACGACCACGGCGCTGCTTTCCGGCGCACTGGAGATGCTGGGCTACCGCTCTCTGATCCTTGACACCGACAGCTCCAATGGCGGCCTGTGGCGCAAACTGGGCCTCTCCGGCCCGCCGCAGCCGCTTTGCGCCGAAGACGGGCCGCCTCAGTTTTTGGCCAAAGACCCCCTGTATCTGGACGATATCGCGCCCCCATACATCGCCCAAAACGGGCGGCGCTCAATGGTGCTGGCCGGCAAGCTCGAAGACCCTTTGCTTGGCTGCGCGTGTTCCATTGGGGCGTTTGCGAAAACATTGATCGACAACATCACCCTGAACCCGAACGAGCTTGTGATCGCAGACCAGGAGGCAGGTGTTGAAAGCTTCGGCCGCGGGGTGGAGCAGGGCTGCGATACTGTGCTGATCCTGGTGGAACCCTCAAGCGAATCGATCGAGCTGGCCGAAAAGATCCAATATATGGCGCAGGGCCTTGGCATTCATCGGATCCGCGCGATCATGAACAAGGTAGAGGACGAGGCACAGGAGGAATTTTTGCAGGAAGCGCTTTCTGCCCGATCGATCCGCTATCTGGGCGCCCTTGCGCTGCGCAGGGATATCCGCAGCTGCAATTTGTACGGCACCGGGCTCACACAGGAATTCTGCTATCTCGTTGCAGGGCAGCTTGCGCGTTTTTTGCTGGATGAAGCGGAAATGAGCTATACAAAACCAAAGGAGGCAGACTTCAATGTCAATGCATGACGACGCACACGAACACGAACACCTTCACGGACATCCCCATACGCATTCCCACGAACACGCCCATGCGCATGGGGCAGCGCAGGCCGCCTCGCCCGAAGAGACACTGGCGCTGCTCGATTACATGCTTTCCCACAACAAACACCACACCGAAGAGCTGCATGGGCTTGCTCATCAGGTTTCGGCAAATGCGGCGCAGCTGCTGCAGGAAGCCGTTTCGGAGTACGAGCAGGGCAACGCAAAGCTTGCCGAAGCCGTAAGGCTGCTGAAGGAGGGGTGAGCCATGTGTCTTTCCACGGTGTATGAGCGCCGCAAGGACGAAAAGGACGCTTGTCTGCTGCGCAATGTAGCCAAAGTGCAGATCGATCCGGAACAGATCGTTTTTACCGATCTGATGGGCGCACGAACGGTTTACACCGGCAGGCTGTACAAAATGGATCTGCTGGAAAACATCATCACGGTCGGCCGGGAATAGGCTGCCATGAAAAATCCGCTCTTGACAAACCCCGCCCGTTTCGGGTATAGTAATAAAAAGCCCCGGGGCGCCCAAGGCGCGCCCGCCGGCCTGCCCCTTCGGGGCATGGCAGTTTTTATGGAAAGATTCAAATGCGAGGAAAAGGAACGCGCATCCCGCGCCCGCGCCGCAGAGAGCTGTTGTACGGTGGAAAACAGCGCCGGGTGGAATGCGCACTGGCCTTGGAGCAGCAGGCTGAACCGCCCGAAGATCGGTTTTTCTTCCCTTTTTGGGCAAAGTAGGCTGTGCCGGAATTGACGCCGTTATCCTGTCAGGCTGTTCGCCATCTTTCGGCAGGTGTTGGCCGCTTCGCCCATGCGGGGCAGGCCGCGCCCGCAGTTTGGCCGACAGCGCAAAGCGGCCGGGCCCTGTGCCCGGCAACAAGAGTGGTACCGCGAAGCATTTCTGCTCCGTCTCTTGGCCAAACGGCCGGGAGACGGAGCTTTTTTACTGCATCCTCCGGCAGGCGGCGCCGCAGAGCATGCCGCAGAGAGGTGCGGAAAGATCCCGATCGGTGATCTGATCGATAATCTGAAAAAGGAGTTTGATTTTTATGATGCAGCCCGACAAGTACAGGCCCGGATACTTTCCCCCGCCCACGTGTGAAATGCGGTGGGCGAAAAAAGATCACATCGAGGCGCCGCCCATCTGGTGCAGCGTCGATCTGCGCGACGGCAACCAAAGCCTCATCGTGCCGATGAGCCTGGAGGAAAAGCTCGATTTCTTCGGCTTCCTCGTAAAATTGGGCTTCAAGGAGATCGAGGTGGGCTTTCCTGCCGCGAGCGAAACGGAATATGAGTTTCTGCGCGCGCTGATCGAAAGGGATCTGATCCCGGAGGACGTAACGGTGCAGGTGCTCACGCAGTGCCGCGACCACATCATCCGCAAAACGTTTGAAGCGCTGAAGGGCGCGCCCAGCGCGGTGGTGCATTTTTACAATTCCGTCAGCGTGGCCCAGCGCGAGCAGGTATTCAAAAAATCGAAGGGCGAGATCAAAAAAATCGCCACCGACGGCGCACGGCTGGTAAAGCAGCTTGCAGGCGAATACGAGGGCAATTTCCGCTTTGAATACAGCCCCGAAAGCTTTACGGGCGCCGAGCCGGAATATTCGCTCGAGGTGTGCAACGCCGTGCTGGATATTCTGCAGCCGACGGCCGAAAAGCCCGTGATCATCAATCTGCCCGTCACCGTCGCCATGAGCATGAGCCACATCTACGCGAACCAGATCGAATACATGAGCGATCATCTGAAATACCGCGAGCACGTGGTGCTCAGCCTGCACCCGCACAACGACCGCGGCTGCGGCGTGGCCGACACCGAGCTGGGCCTGCTGGCCGGGGCCGACCGCGTGGAGGGCACGCTGTTCGGCAACGGCGAGCGCACGGGCAATGTGGATATTGTAACGCTGGCGATGAACCTGTACAGCCACGGCGTCGATCCGAAGCTGGATTTCTCCGATATGCCGTCCGTTGTGGCCGAATACGAAAGGGTCACGCGCATGCATGTTTACGAGCGCGCGCCGTATGCGGGCGCGCTGGTGTTCGCGGCGTTCAGCGGCAGCCATCAGGACGCCATCGCCAAGGGCATGAAGTGGCGCGAGGAAAAACAGCTCTACGAGTGGACGGTGCCCTATCTGCCCATCGACCCGCACGACGTCGGCCGCGAATACGAAACGGATGTCATCCGCATCAACAGCCAGTCCGGCAAGGGCGGCATCGGCTATATTTTAGAGCAGAACTACGGCTACGATCTGCCGCCCAAAATGCGCGAGGCGCTGGGCTACGCCGTCAAGAGCGTCAGCGACCGTCTGCACAAGGAGCTCGCGCCCAAGGACGTATTCGGCATTTTTGAAGCCGAATATCTCAACAAGGAAGCGCCGTTCGCCATTCCCGAAGCGCACTACATCCAGAAGGACGGCATCTACGCGATGGTGACCGCCGCCGAAAACGACATCTCGCTGGAATATACCGGCAAGGGCAACGGCCGTCTGGACGCCGTGGCGAACGCCATCCGCAAGGGGAGCGGGCGTGATTTTACGGTTTTAACATACAAGGAGCACGCGCTGGAGGCCGGCTCCACCAGCCACGCCGTGGCGTATGTGGGGCTGGAATGGGCCGACGGCGCCGTCAGCTGGGGCGCGGGCCAGCACCCCGATATTATGATGGCCAGCGTGAGGGCGCTTGCCAGCGCCATCAACAACCATCCGGACAGCCGCAAACAATAGCGCGGGCGGGCATGCGGACGATGCGGTGAGGCAAGCTTGCCTTTTGCCCGGACGGCGTGACGGTGAGCATTACGGCTCCGTAACAAAAACACCTGCAGAAAGGAACAAACAACCATGGGCATGACAATGACGCAAAAAATACTGGCGGCGCACGCGGGGCTGGACTTTGTGGCGCCGGGCCAGCTGATTATGGCGAAGCTGGATATGGTGCTGGGCAACGACATTACCAGCCCTGTCGCCATCAACGAATTTGAAAAGGCGGGCTTTGATTCGGTTTTCGACAAAACCAAAATCAGCCTCGTAATGGATCACTTTGTGCCGAACAAGGATATCAAGGCCGCGCAGCAGGCCAAACAGAGCCGCCTGTTTGCGGATAAATACGATATCCTGAACTTTTTCGACGTGGGCGAAATGGGCGTGGAGCACGCGCTGCTGCCCGAAAAAGGCCTTGTGGCCGCGGGCGACTGCGTGATCGGCGCGGACAGCCACACCTGCACCTACGGTGCGCTGGGCGCGTTTTCCACGGGCGTGGGCAGCACCGATATGGCCGCCGGCATGGCGACGGGGCAGTGCTGGTTCAAAGTGCCCGCCGCCATCCGCTTCCAGCTTACGGGCGCGCTCTCCGGCTATGCCTCGGGCAAGGACGTCATCCTGCACATCATCGGCAAAATCGGCGTGGACGGCGCGCTTTACAAAAGCATGGAATTCGGCGGGCCGGGCCTTGCGAGCCTTTCGATGGACGACCGTTTGTGTATGGCGAACATGGCCATCGAGGCCGGCGCGAAAAACGGCATTTTCGAGGTGGATGGCGTTACACGCGCCTATCTGGACAGCCGCGCGCAGCACGCCTGCACCGTATACGCGCCCGATGCTGACGCGGACTATGAGCAGGTAATTGAGATCGATCTCTCCGCCATCCGCCCCACCGTTGCCTTCCCGCATCTGCCCGAAAACGCCAGGACCATCGACGAGGCCGCCGCGGCGGATATCGCCATCCATCAGGTGGTGATCGGCAGCTGCACCAACGGCCGCCTTTCGGATATGGCCGCCGCCGCCGAGGTGCTGCGGGGCAAAAGGGTGGCAAAGCGCGTGCGCGCCATCGTCATTCCCGCCACGCAGCAGGTGTACCGCGACTGCATCCGCCTGGGCTATACCGAGGTTTTTCTCGACGCGGGCTGCGTGGTGAGCACGCCCACCTGCGGGCCGTGCCTCGGCGGATACATGGGCGTTCTGGCCGAGGGTGAGCGCTGCGTTTCCACCACGAACCGCAACTTTGTGGGCCGCATGGGGCACACCTCCAGCGAGGTGTATCTGGCCAGCCCCGCCGTGGCGGCGGCCAGCGCCGTGGCGGGCAAGATCGCCGACCCCGAAAAAATCGCTAAGTAACGTAAGAGAGCAGGCATCAGGCAGAGGGGCTGCCGGAACGCAGCGCCCCGCAGAAAGGAAAATATTATGGTACAGGGTAAAGTACACAAATACGCCGATAACGTCGATACCGACGTCATCATCCCCGCGCGCTATCTGAACACGGCCAGCCACAAAGAGCTGGCGGCGCACTGCATGGAAGATCTTGACAAGGATTTTGTCAAAAATGTGCGGCCCGGCGATATTATCGCCGCGGGCTGGAATTTCGGCTGCGGCTCCTCGCGCGAGCACGCGCCCATCGCCATTAAGGAGAGCGGCGTGGCCTGCGTAATCGCCAAATCGTTCGCGCGCATTTTTTACCGCAACGCCATCAACATCGGCCTGCCCATCTTTGAGTGCGGGGCTGCGGGCGACGCGATTGAAAACGGCGACGAAGTGCGCGTGGATTACGATACCGGCGTTATCACGAACCTCACAAAAAACGAGACGTATCAGGCGCAGCCGCTGCCGGAATTCATCCAGAACATCGTGGATCGGGGCGGGCTTTTGCAATCGATCCGCAGCGTATAAGCGCGCGGCGAAAAAAAGCGTTCGCCGCGGCAAAAGCGAGCAGGCAGGCGGCGCCGCGCCGGGTGCGGCGTTTTTCGCTGAAATTTACAAAAAAACGGAGGGATACGCATGCGCAAACGCATTGCAGTTTTGAAGGGCGACGGCATCGGGCCGGAGATCGTCGGCGAAGCGCTGAAGGTTCTGGAGGCGGTGGCCGTGGCCTATGGCCATCATTTTGCCTATCAGGATCTGGATATCGGCGGCTGTGCCATCGATAAAACGGGCGTGCCTCTGCCGCGGGAGACGATCGACGGCTGCCTTGCCGCCGACAGCACGCTGCTGGGCGCCGTCGGCGGCCCCAAGTGGGACAGCGTGCCCGGCGACCGCCGCCCCGAAAAGGGCCTGCTCGGCATTCGCAGCGCGATGGGCCTTTTTGCCAACCTGCGCCCGGCAAAGCTATTCCCGCAGCTGGCGGCCGCCAGCCCCCTGCGCGCGGATATTGTGGCGCGCGGCATTGATTTTCTTGTGGTGCGCGAGCTGATTGGCGGCGTGTACTTCGGCGAGCACAAAACCGAGACGATAAACAGCGAGCGCGTGGCAACGGACGTGATGCCCTATGCCGAGCACGAGATCGAGCGCATTCTGCGCGTCGGCTTTGAGACGGCCAAAAAGCGCCGCAGCCGCATGACCGTCGTGGACAAGGCCAACGTGCTGGACACCAGCCGCCTGTGGCGCGCCGTGGCCGCGCGCATGGCGGCGGAATATCCGGACGTGGCGCTGAACTATCTGTATGTAGACAACGCCTCAATGCAGCTTGTGAGGGATCCCGCGCAGTTTGACGTGATCGTGACGGAAAATATGTTCGGCGATATCCTCTCGGACGAGGCCAGCATGATCACAGGCAGCATCGGTATGATCCCCTCGGCCAGCCTCGGCGCGGGCACGCGCGGCCTGTACGAGCCCATCCACGGCAGCGCGCCGGACATTGCCGGGAAGGATCTGGCAAACCCCGTCGGCACGATCCTCTCGGCCGCAATGATGCTGAAATATTCGTTCGGCCTTACCAAAGAGAGCGAGGCGATCGAGGCCGCTGTAAACAGCGTACTGGAGCAGGGGCTGCGCACCGGCGATATGATGAGCGAGGGCTGCACGCTTGTGGGCTGCCGCGCCATGGGCGATGCCATCTGCGCCGCCATCGGCTGAAGGCAGCGCAAAAAACAAAAGGGCCGCATTTTGTCGGAAAGTGCGGCTCCTTTTTCTGTGTTTTCCGAACAAAATGTCGAAAATGCCCGCCCTGCGAAAATTTATTCCCCATTTTTCGGATTCTATGGTATACTGAGAGAGGAAGGCAGCACCATACAAAACCGTCTGAGGGCCCTGCTCCCCTCCCGCCTGCCGAGTTTCTGCCCCGCGGTACAAGGAACCCCGGCAAACCGCAGGGGGTGCCCGCGGTTTTTGTTTTTTCGGCACCGTCATTCGGCAAAACGTTCGGCGCAGCTACGGGCGGTTTGGGCACGGTTCGTATGCGGTACTGCCCCAATATTATCAGGCTGTTCACCCTTGCCCTGCGGCATGCCGTTTTCGGCAGCGCCCGCCCGGCAGCAAACAAAAAAGGAGTGTATGTTCGCCTATGGTGCGCACAAAAACCACCGCGAAGGAATTTTTCAATTTCAGCGAACGCCTTGCCGATCTCGCCCTTATCGCTGTACCCGGCGCCGAGGAGCTCACCGTAAAGATCGACCGTCACCTGCTGCGCTGGGCAAAAGAGGCCGGCACGGAGGCGGATACGTTCATCATCGACAGCGAATGCCCGCGCTTTTCCTCCGGCGACGGCAAGGGCCTCATTCGCTCCACTGTGCGCGGCGACGATCTTTACTTTGTGGTGGATGTGGGCAATTACAGCGAGACCTATTCCATTTTCGGCCATCAGAATTACATGTCGCCGGACGATCATTTCCAGAATCTCAAGCGCCTCATTCAGGCGGCCAGCGGCAAGGCTACGCGCATGAGCGTGATCATGCCGCTGCTTTACGGAAGCCGCCAGCATCGCCGCGCCTACCGGGAAAGCCTCGACTGCGCCGTGGCGCTGCAGGAGCTGCACGCAATGGGCATTACCAACATCGTCACCTTCGATGCGCACGACCCGCGTATGCAGAACGCCGTGCCGATGATGAGTCTTGACAACGTGATGCCCACCTATCAGGTGCTGAAGGCGCTGCTGCGCAGCGTGCCGGATATCTGCATGGATCCCGCGCACTTTATGGTCGTGAGCCCGGACGAGGGCGCAATGAACCGCAATATGTACTATTCCTCGGCGCTGGGCGTTAATCTGGGCATGTTTTACAAGCGCCGCGATTATTCGCGTGTTGTCAACGGCCGCAACCCCATCGTTGCGCACGAATATCTGGGCGAGAGCGTATCGGGCAAGGATATTTTTGTGGTGGATGATATTATCTCCTCGGGCGAGAGCATGCTGGACATTGCCTACTCGCTGAAAAAGCGCGGCGCAAAGCGTATTTTTGCCAACGCCACCTACGCCATCTTCACCAACGGGCTGGACGCGTTCGACAAGGCCTTCGCAGAGGGCGTGATCGCGGGCGTATTCGGCACAAACCTCACCTACCGCACGCCGGAGCTGCTCGCCCGCCCGTGGTTCCATGAGGTGGACGTTTCCAAATACATCGCCTATTTTATTGCTGCATTGAACCACGATCTCTCCGTGGGCGATATCATCGACCCGCACCAGAAGATCCAGGCGCTGCTGGAGGCAACCGGACAAGCCCGGTAACCCTGCGCTCGGCCGGGCGCAGAGCATTTTCGCCATCAGGTGGGTTGGGCGGCTCCCCTGCCGGGCACGCGGCGGTCTTTCCCCTCCCGGCATTGCCCCCCGCCGGGCGTACCGTTAAAAAAATACCGGCATCCGGTGCTGCTGCATCGGATGCCGGTATTTTTTACAGATCGTCCCCGTTAAAAGCCCGCGCCCGGCAAAGCCGAAAACGCAGCTTCTGCGGTTTCTCTTCCTTCCGGGGTTACTCCAGTGTAAAATTGGCGCTGAAGAAATCGCCTTTTTTCTCGTTGCCCTCGCTGTCAGTGTACTCCTCCAGATAGCACAGCGAGAACTCGGTCACATCGGCCGGCGCCTCAAACAGCATATCGTAAGTAACCGTCTTCTCATCCTCCAGCTCCCATTCCAGCGGCATCATTTTGTCGTTGAAGGCGTCCACAGCCCAGGCGAAGTCGTCATCGGCGTCGCCCCACTGAAGCTGAAAGTCGGTGTCATACATTGGCAGTGTGCTGCCAAAATCGTTCTTCACCGTTACGCTCAGGACTACCAGCTTATTGCCGTCCGCCGGCGTGTAGCCGTCGTATTCCGCGGGGCTCTCCGCCGAGACCACGGTGTAATCAAAAAACATCGTAGAGAACGTGCGGCCGATATCGCCATCGGTTCCTCCGCCCTGCGTGCTGTTGTTCGAGCAGGCAGCAAACGCCAGCGCCAGCATCAGAGCCGCCAAAACGACGGAGCTTTTTTTCAGAAACGTTTTCAAAAAAATCTTCCTCTCTTCTAAAATCAGCACAGGGCTTCCCTTGCTGTAGATATATTGTCATTATACAAAATCCAAACAGAAAAATCAAGAGTATGTATTGTTCGCGTTCGCACAAATTTTCACATTTATGCCGTTTTTCAGGAGAATGTTTTTAAAACGCTTGACTTTCCCCTTGCTGGAAGGTGTATGATCGGCACAGCGGTTCGGTTTTGTCAAAAACGACGGCGCAAAACAACGCAGCCAGAAAGCCGAACGAGCGGCGTCGTTCGGTTCCAAGCGGGCCGCAGAGAAGGGGGCACACAAAATGCTGCAGATCGATCATTTTTCCAAAACATACCCGGGCGGCAAAAAAGCTGTAGACGATCTTTCGCTGACGGTAAACGCGGGCGAGATCATGGGCTTTATCGGCCACAACGGCGCAGGCAAAACAACCACACTGCGCTGTGTGGCGGGCATTCTGAATTTTACCGAAGGCGAAATTTCCGTGGACGGCCACTCGGTGAAGACGCAGCCGATCGCCGCCAAACAAATCACAGCCTTTTTGCCGGACAATCCCGATCTTTACGAATTTTTAACGGGCATCCAATATCTTGCGCTGATCGCCGATCTATACAATATTCCCAAAGAGGCGCGCGCGCAACGCATCCAAAAATATGCCGATGCCTTCGAGCTGACGGGCGCGCTGGGCAGCGCCATCGGCAGCTACAGCCACGGCATGAAGCAGAAGCTGGCCGTGATCTCGGCGCTCATGCGCACGCCGAAGCTGCTGATTTTGGACGAGCCGTTTGTGGGGCTGGATCCGCAGGCCGCGTTTGTGCTGAAGGGCTTTCTGCACGAGCTGTGCGGGGCGGGCGGCGCGGTGATCTTTTCCACCCACGTACTGGAGGTAGCCGAAAAGCTGTGCAGCCGCATTGCGATCATCCAGAGGGGAAAGCTTGTAAAAATAGGCGAGACGGCCGCCGTGGTGGGCGACGAAAGTTTGGAGCAGGTGTTTCTGGAGCTGGCACGGGAGGGCGGTACGCATGCGTAAGCTGTGGGTTTTGCTGAAGCTGAATTTTCGTGTAATGATGCAGGCGTTTTCGCTGCGGGGCGGCGCGGGCAAAAGCAGGCGCAAGGCCGCGAGCGGCTTTGGCGCGCTGGCAGTGATGACGCTTTTCCCGCTGTATCTCTCCGGCGTGTGCAGCTTCTCTTTCACGGAGATGTTCGCAGAGCACGGCGCGGCGGAACTGACGCTTCCGATCATGGCCGTGCTGGCGTGCGTCGTCTCGCTGATGTTCACCCTTATGGCAGCCAGCGGGCTCGTCTTTGGCGGCCGTGACAGCGACCTGATGCTGACGCTGCCCGTTCCGGCGTTCACGGTGGTGCTGGGCAAAGTGCTGGCGCTGTATTTGGAGAATCTGATTTTTTGCGGGCTGTGGATGCTCCCGGCAAGCGCGGCCTATCTTGTTTACGCGGGGCTCTCGGCCGGGCAGGGCGCGCTGTTCTGCGCGCGGCTGGCGGCCGCGCTCCCGTTTTTGCCGCTGCTGCCCTCCACGCTGGCGCTGCTGGGCGGCTGGGGCATCGCCTATGCCTCGGGCCGTATGCGCCACAAGGCGGCGGTGGGCGCGATCGTGGGTGTGATTGCCGGTATGGCGCTGCTGGCGGGCAGCATGCAGATCAACCGCACGCTGGAAATGCTGCTGCGCAACGTGGACAGCGTGCGGCAAAACCTGTATACGGCGCTGCTGCCGTTCGGCCTGCTGCTGGATGCCCTGACGGGCACAGGCCCCGGGTTTGGCCTGCCCGCGCTGGGCGGATACATCCTGATCGGGCTTGTGCCGTTCTTCGCGCTGGTGTGGGGGATCGGCACGCAGTATCAGCGTATCCTCTCCCGCCTTGCCGGTCACACGCTGCGCGGCGACTACAAGCTGCACGGCGTAAAGGCAAGCGGCGCGTTTGCCGCTTTGCTGCGCAAGGAAAGCCGCCGGTATTTCGGCACGACATCCTATGTGCTGAACACGGGCTTTGGCGCGGTGATGCTGCTGGGGGCAGCCGTTTACGCGCTGGCAATGCGCGGGCAGGCACTGCCGATGATCGCGGCGCTGGGCGGCGTGCGCGCGGTGATGCCGTTGACGCTGCTCGCGGTATGCGCCACGCAGTCCACCATCAATCCCGCATGTGTTTCGCTCAGCATGGAGGGAAAAACGCTCTGGCTGCTAAAGGAGGCGCCCGTTTTGCCCCGCACGCTGTTCAGTGCCAAGGCGCTGCTGAGCGCACTGGTATCCGCCGTACCGGCCGCGGGCAGCGTTGCGCTGCTGTGGGCCGGCTACGCGCCCGCGCCGTGGGACGCGCTCGGAATGCTGGCGCTGTGCGTCTGCTTTGCCGGATTCTCCGCGGTATTCGGACTGACAGTCAACCTTTTGCTGCCCCGCATGGACTGCGACAATGATACGATCATTGTGAAGCAATCGGCTTCGAGCCTCATCGGCGTGTTTGGCAGCATGCTCACGGTGGGGCTGGGCGCGCTGCTGTGGGCAGCAGGCGGCCGCGCGCTCGGGTTCGCGGGCTTTTGCGCGCTGGCGGCGGCGCTGCTGCTGCTGGCCGCCGCCGCTTTGTGGCGCTGGATCTGCGGCCGCGGCGCGCAGATCTTACAGGCGTTGTAATCTTACAGGCACCCAGACGCTGTCGGAAACCGGAGCCGGCAGAAAGTACCCCACGGGCGGAGGGCGGAGGCCGGCCAAATTTCCGGCGGCGGGCCGACTTGACTTCCGGCGTGGGGTATTCTATAATAAAGGAAAGGTTTACAGGCCTCCGTCCGAGGGGGAGCCTCTTTGACGGCGGAGCCGGACAAAGAAAGATTGATTTGTGTTTCTCTTCACCTCTGTCATCACGGCAGAAAACTGAATATCCGGGTGTAGTGCAGTTGGTAGCACGCGACATTTGGGATGTCGAAGCCGCGCGTTCGAGTCGCGCCACTCGGACCACGTCGGAGCAAGCTGCATATCGCTTGCTCCGACTTTTTCCAAAGTCAGAGCGCGCTCATTGCGCTGCTCCTCCTTTCCAAATCGAACCCGCTTCGCTGGGCTTCGATTTGGTTTTGGACGCAATCTCGAAAGAAAATCGATTTTAACCACTTACTCCAATTTAGACAAAACCTGTGCACAGGGTTACTATGCACAGGTTTTGTCGTTTTTGCCGGAAAATCAAAATTACAACCCTTAAATATTATGCAGAAATCAGAGAAAACGAAGCGGAAGTTGTACAGAGGAAGGTTACAAAAAACCACTTGATAAGAAGAGAGCAGCATCCTTTACGCTGATCCCTAAATTGTGGATTGATCAAACGAAAGCAATGGGAATCATTCCAAAGCGGGAAAATCCGGCAAGACTTCTGCCCATCCAATGATTGCCTGTGAATTTGCTTCACGGCCTGTACCGGAGTTTAAAATGCAGCTGCTAAAATTGTCCTTAATTAGAGGACAAATAGAATAGTAGTATGGCTTAGCGAGTTGTTTGAATAGACGTGGGGCCTTTAGTGTGGTATAATAACCTCAAAGCTTATCGCCAAAGCCGTTCACCTTTGGCGATAGCGCGGGGCTTTGCCGCCCCGCTCAAGGCTGACGCCTTTGCTTTGAGAACATTGAACCATGCAAAACTGTCACCGCTTGCGCGGCGAAGTTTTGTCGGGGCCGCTGCGCGGCGTCATGGTATAATGTGAAAACAGTAAAACCCCTGATACAGTGCGATATAGGGGGGCTGGAACCGATGGGGCAGGATAATAAGATCCAGCTTTTCGAAGATAAACGTATCCGTACCGTATGGGATGAGGAGAAGGAAGAATGGTTCTTCTCAATGGTACAGAGCAATGAACGCCAAATATGTCAATGCCGTCCCGCTTTACCGGCAGGAGCAGGAATTTGAGCGCTGTGGACTGCACATATCCAGACAGAACATGGCGAACTGGACGATCCAGTGCGCAGACCGCTACCTTGCGGTCCTTTATGATTACCTCCACGCAAAGCTGTATGGCTACCACGTCCTGCAGGCAGACGAGACACCCGTGCTGGTGAATAAGGACGGCCGCCCCGCCGGAAGCAAAAGTTACATGTGGGTGTACCGCACCGGACGGATGTATACGGAATGCCAGATCGTCCTGTATGAATACCAGAGGACGCGCAACGCCAGCCACCCCAGGGAATTTCTGAAGGATTTCAGCGGGGTATGCGTCACGGACGGCTATCAGGTTTATCATACGCTCGAGGAGGAACGGGAAGATCTGAAGATTGCCGGATGCTGGTCCCATGCGAGGCGCAGGTTCGATGAAGCAGTAAAAGCGCTGCCTAAGCAGAAGCAGAAGGACAGCCGCGCATATCTTGCGCTGACCATGATACAGGCCATTTACCGGGAGGAAAAACTGCTTAAGGATCTTCCGGCAGAAGAACGTATGATCCGCCGCCAGCTGAGCGTAAGGCCCCTGGTGGAGGCTTATTTCGTATGGGTGCGTGAAACCCTCCCGAAAGTGCCGCAGAAAAGCAAGACGTGGGAAGGTTTCAATTATTCCCTGAACCAGGAAAAATACCTGAAAGTGTTCCTGGACGATGGCGAAGTGCCGATGGACAATAACGCTGCGGAACAGTCCATCCGCGGATTCTGCATCGGCAAGAAAAACTGGGTGATGATCGATACCATTGCCGGTGCAAAGTCCAGTGCCATCATTTACAGCATTGCGGAAACCGCAAAAGCAAACAACCTGAAACCGTATGATTACTTTGAGTATCTGCTTACCGAGATCCCGAAACATCTGGATGATACAGACCGCAGTTTTCTGGATAATCTGCTCCCCTGGTCACCAGGCCTGCCTGTGAATTGCCGTAAGCCCGGTAAAGATGAAGTGAAATAATAAGACTGGAGCAAATCTGTTTCTATCATAACAGTAAATTTTTATTCCGCCAGCAGCATACGGTCGTTATCCAGCGTTCGGCCCACGCGTTCGCGAAACGCTTTTAGAAGATCTTCCACCGACATGCCGGCGCGCCGCGTGCCCGCAAGCTCCAGCACAATGCGGCCCGCGTCCATCATCACGGTGCGGTTGCCCAGCGAAAGAGCCGATTGAATGTTGTGCGTGATCATCATGCACGTAATGTGGCGCTCGGTTACCATGCGCTTTGTCAGCGCCAGCACCTTTTCGGCGGTGGCCGGGTCGAGCGCGGCAGTGTGCTCGTCCAAGAGCAGCAGCTTTGGCGTTACCAGCGTTGCCATCAGCAGCGTCAGTGCCTGGCGCTGCCCGCCCGAGAGCAGGCCCACCGGGCTTTTCAGCCGGTCTTCCAGGCCGAGGCCCAGCTCTGCCAGCTGCGCGCGGAAAAACTCCCGGTCGCTTTTGCGCACCGTGCCAAACGGCGCGCGCGTTTTCGCCGAGCGCAGATACGCAAGCGCCAGATTTTCCTCGATCGTCATATGCGGCGCGGTACCGCGCAGCGGATCCTGAAACAGACGGCCGATCACGGCGGCGCGCCGATGCTCCGGCTGGAACGTCACGTCTCTGCCGTCCAGTAGGATCTGCCCCGCGTCCACAAAAAACGTGCCCGCAACGGCGTTGAACAGCGTGCTTTTGCCCGCGCCGTTGCCGCCGATGATCGTGACAAAATCGCCGGGCGCCAGTGCGAGCGAAAGATCCTCCACGGCCTTTTTTTCGTCCACCGTGCCCGCGCCGAAGGTTTTGGAAATACGGCGCAGCTCCAACAGATTATCCGGCATTGCGTTTCGCCTCCCTGCGCTTTTGACAGAACAGCAGCCGGTCGCGCAGCGCGGGCGCGGCAATGGCCGCCGCCACGATCACGGCCGAAACCAGCTTCATGCTTTTTGCGTCCACATGCAGCGCAATTGCCGCCGCCACGATCATGCGGTACACCACGGCGCCCACGGCTGCCGCCGCCACACCGCGCACCAGCGTGCGCCGCGCGCGGCGGCCAAACAGCACCTCGCCGATGATCAGGCTGGCAAGCCCGATCACCACCATGCCGTTGCCCATGGTGTGATCGGCAAATTTCTGGTACTGCGCCAGCAGCCCGCCCGAAAGCGCGATAACGGCGTTTGCAAGGCAAAGCCCCACCGTTGTGGTAAACGCGGGATTGATGGAAGACGCGGCCACCATGGCGCGGTTATCGCCCGTGGCGCGCAGCGAAAGGCCCAGCTGCGTGCGCAGAAACAGCACCAGCAGCGCGCACAGTACACCCGTAACGAGCGCCGAGGCCGCCAGCGCGCCCAGCGCGTCGCCCAGCAGCTGTTCTGCAAAGGTATACACCGTATTTTCCCGCAGAAAATTGACGTTCGGTTTTCCCATTACGGCAAGGTTGACGGAATACAGCGCCGTCATGGTGATGATGCCCGCCAGAATGGGCTGGATGCCCAGCTTTGTCTGCAGCAGCGCCGTGACAAAGCCCGCCAGCGCGCCGCTGCAAAAGGCCAGCACCACGCCGAGCAGCGGATGCCCCTGCACCACGAACACCGCCGACACCGCCGCGCCCAGCGTGAACGTGCCGTCCGTCGTCAGATCGGCAATATCCAGTGTCCGGTATGAAAGATACAATCCCAGCGCGACAAGGGCGTAGATCAGCCCCTGCTCTACCGCGCCGCGCACAACAAGCAGGCTCATGAAAGCGCCTTCCTCTCTTTGATCCCGCGCCGCCGGGGCGCCCCGGCGGTTTTTGGTTCTCACTTCTTTTCGGATCCCGGGCAGGGCGGCGCGGGGCGGATCCGATCCCTCTGCCGCAAAGCCGGCTTATTCGGCGTATTTGCTCACATCCACACCGATGGCGTCGGCCGTCTCGGGGTTTACCACAACGGCGTTGTCACGCAGCACCTCGACGGGCACCTCGGAAACGGGCGTGCCGGTAAGCACCCGCAGCAGCATATCGGCCGTCTGCGTGCCGAGGTTTGTGTAGTTTACGCCCACGGTGGCAAGGCCGCCGTCGTGCACCATGCTGTCCGCCGCCACATACACCGGCTTTTTCGCCTTGATGGCCTCGTCGGCCAGCACGCTCATAGCGGAGGCCACCGTGTTGTCGATGGGCGAAAAAACGGCGTCGCACTGCGAAAGCAGCGACTGCGCGGCCGCCTGTACATCGCCCGTGCCGGAGACGCCGGCCTCGGTGTACGGGATATCCTTGCCGTCCAGATACGCCTTTGCCTCGGCGATGACGGAAACGCTGTTGTCCTCGCCGGGGTTATACAGCAAACCAACGCTCTGCACATCCGGCGTCAGCTCCTCGGCCAGCGCAAAGATCTTATCCACGGAGATGGCGTCCGACGTGCCCGTAATATTGCCTTCGGGCGCGTCCAGATTTTCCACAAGGCCGGCAGCGACCGGGTCGGTTACGGCGCTGAAGATAATGGGGATGTCCGTTCCGTCGGCCGCGGTGGCGGCGCCCTGCGCCGCGGGCGTGGCAATGGCCACAATGGCGTCTACCCGATCGCCCACGAACTGCTGGCAGATGGTGTTGATGGTGCTGGCGTCTCCCTGGCCGTTCTGGTAATGGATGTGAACGGAAAGGCCGTTCTCGGCGGCCTTCTCCTGCAGCCGGGCCTCGATGGCGGTGCGGATCTCGTCCAGAGAAGGATGCTCCATCAGCTGGATGAGCCCGATGTTCACTTCTTTCAGCTCCTCCTGCCCGGCGGCCGGGCCGGACGCGACGGAGGCGGCCGGCACCGGAGCCGGCGCCGAGGACGAGCCGCCCGCGCAGGCGGTAAACGCGCAAAGTACAAGCACGGCGGACAGTACAAACGCGATCTGCTTTTTCAGTTTCATATTCCAAATCCCTCTTTCATCGATTGTTCGGCGTGTGTATGGCGGACCGCTGCCGGCGTCGCCATCGCCGCGTGTTTTCCGCATGAAAAAGGCGTGTGCGTGATGCCATTCCCGATCCCCTCCCTTTACAATCAGGCTGCCCGAAAAGCAAACGAAACCCGCGCCCGGCGCGTCCCGCAAAATGCTGCGGGGCGCATTGGCCGGAGCCCTTGCGGGCGCTGCCTTTGGGACGGTTTAAAATGATTTTCAAGGCTGCCGCAAAATAAAAACGCCTGCCCTTGCCGTTCACAAGGACAGGCGTATGAAACACAAAGCCTGCGGTACCACCTTGATTGCCGCCCCAAGGGCGGCCCCCTCCGCGAGGATGCCGACACATCCCCTGCCCTGTAACGCGGGCACGCGTCGGAAGCTACTGGCGCGCGGCTTTGCGCCGCGCCGTTCACCCCGCCCTCGGCGGTCCATTTGCCGTTCCGCTTTCGGCCCCACTCCCAGCAACGGGGGCTCTCTTTGCGCGCGCGAACGGTGTGATCTCCGCTTCATCGGTTTCATTTATTAAACACGATTGCGGCGAATTTGTCAAGTGCTTTTTGAAAAATTTTTGCAGGCGCATCGGTGCTGCAAAAATGAAGATGGGCGAGTGCATGACGCAGATGGTGGCGGCCCATGAGATCGGGCATGAGGTCTGCCGCCGGGCATTGGCTAAAGCCAACGGCATGAGAGAGTTTACCTTGTTCAGCATGAAGGACAATACCAAATATGAGGCCAATGTGTTTGCGGCACATATTTTACTTGATAACGATGATGTCTGTTCGCCGGCCCGGCAGAGCTATGATGTGGCGGATATCGCATAATCGAATATTGTATATCCTTACAGTAAATACACAATAGGAGCATTTCCGATTTTCTTGCACACATATCTGATGTCAATTACCTTGAGGATCGTGCTGACAAGAAAAGGCCTTGTTAAATGCTCCTATGCTTTGGTGGGGGAGACCATTTATACCAACTGTTCACTATTTGGTTTTTCATCTAAATCCCGTATGACCCGGGCGGGATTCCCTGCTATTATCACATTCCCCATCGGAAAGCTTTTGGTCACAACTGAGCCTGCACCTACCACGGTATGTGGCCCTAATATTACTCCCGGCAGTATCATACTGTTCATTCCTACCCAGCATCTTTCACCAAGAATCACATCTCGCCCTCTGCAATGCATTTCCAGATTATCAAAATCATGATTGGAAGTGATAATCCCAACATTTTTAGCGATCCAACAGCCCTTTCCAATTATGATCTTAGCGTCAAACGCTTGATAATAATTTCCACTCCCCCAAAAATTGTTCATATCATCCACATCGAATTCAATGTTTTTGCAGCAGTCTATGTATGGAGATACTGGCCATGGAACATTTGCGTTTTTTAAGAAAAAAATGCGGTGAATGATATCATTTGCCGCCTGCTGCCAACCAAGAGAGTACGGACGATAAAACCATTTCCCTTTTAAGTATTTTGATTGATAAAACGGCCAGCGAAAAACCTGAACAAATAGGAAGGCAAGGATGCAATAAGTATTTCTGATTGTTTTTTTTGCTCCTGTTAGCATTCTTTCTTCCGTTCCTTCCCGTAAATCATCCAAATCAAATACCCAAACGCAAGCAATGCTGAAACGACCATAGCTCCTAAGCTTGCATAAGCAGCGCCAGCCATTTCATAATTTGGAATAAGCATTAAATTAAATACAATATCAATCACCGCAGAAGTTATGCTCACAAATAAACCGTAATTCACACAGCGGAGTCCCGCAAGAATATTAGTGCTGAGCAATCGGAATGTCCCTTCAAAGAAATATCCTGCCATGAGGATCCGAAAAATCGGTACGGCAGACAAATACTGTTTTCCCGACATTACAGCAATCACGATCGGGGCAAAAAGGTACAATCCACAGCAAAGCACCAGATTAAAGAGGCCCATACCCAAAAACATTTTTTTTATATTTTTTTTAAGCCATGGAATATTATTTCGATTCTGCACAATATTGGGAAGCAGTGCAACGACTATACTATTTGGAATAAAGCTAAGCGCCACAGGAATGATTGTTGCGACCTTATATACTGCAACTAAAATTGGATCTTTAATCAAATTTGCAATCATGGAAATATCCATCAAATGGATTAAACAGTTCATTGCGGAACTTGCGCCAACGAATAGAGAATAATGCCAAAGGGATCTTGTCTGGGGCCAGCGGATTCTCTGTGCGGCTTTTATTTTCTTCGATTCTGTTCTTGTTTTTTTAACCACCTGTGCGATGGAAAAAAGATACGACAAATATTTTCCAACAATGATCCCGGTTATTCCCCACAATGCTCCCACACAGGTGCCCAGCGCAATCAAAACTGTATTGAGATTTAGGATTCTTGCATATTCGGAGATACGGTTTTCACACCGCAAAACGGTCAGCAAAAGATTCAGGATATACTCCAGCAGGAGAATCGGCAGATACACCCGTAAATAGCCCTGCACACCCTCCAAAGAAAAGTCCATCCAAAATGATAGAATGAAACAAATCAGCAGCAAAACAGAATTAATCAACAAACCGTTTTTCAGGCAGTAACTATAATATTCAAATTCTTCTTTTTGATTTCTATTTTCTGTTCCGAATTGAAAAGCGCCGGACAACAGCCCAAACCCGGATATAAGCACTAAGTAGGAGTACTGGTTTTGGACAAAGCTCCACAGACCATACTCCTGCACTGACAGTAAGCGAGTAACCAGTACATTGCTGATCAACGAAACAACTTTATTCAGCACACTTGCGCTCATCATTTGCAGAATGCCTTTGCGTAACTGCATCCACAAAGAGCATATACGATTTACTGCCTGTTTCGTTTTTTATCGCCTCCGTTTCCATACTGCGCAATCCGGTAATGTGGATCTTTGAACAAGTCAAAAGTATCGTTTGAAAACGCCTAACAGATTTATTGCACAGATTTTATCGTATCCATATCCTTTTTCAAATGTTTTCCTCACATCTTCCCGAAGGCCTGGGTCTTCAATTCGATCAATATTTTTACGATAGTACTGCTCAAGGAACTCTTTTAATTTCTTATTTGACAAAAGCCATAAATTTAGTGGATTCATATCAGAGGACAACAAGAATTGAATCGGAAGCCGTAACTTCCATGCAACGCGGTTAATGATCCGCTTTGGTATATACAATATCATTCAAAACTTTCCTTTATTGGTTTTCTTAGCTATCACCTAATCACACTCCTTTCCATTATCCATTTATCGTATTTGTAATATTTTTACGCCAATATTTTGTACCAGTTTTTCAGAAAAATACGGCCCCATCGGCAGGCTCAGCACCGTTTTGCAGAGCTTCTCCGTTATGGGACAATCAGCGCTTGCACTGTCCGTCCCAGCAAATGCCCCTTGTTGAGACATCGGCTTGGGATAGTAAATCATTGTCGGAATGCCGCGCTCTTTTAATTTTGCCTGCAGGATTGCGCGGTCAGCATTATCAGGTAAACGCACTGTGTACTGCGCCCAGCTGCTGATAATACCTTCTTTCACTTTCGGCAAAATCAGTCCGCTGTCCCGCAACGTTTCATCATACCATTTCGCAACTTGATCCACCGCATCCAACTCATACTCTTTGAAAGCTTTTAATTTCACTTCAAGGATTGCCGCCTGCAGCGTATCCAATCGGCTGTTCATCCCGATACGAACGTTGTTGTACTTATCCCCGCCGTCCTTTCCATGCACCGCAAGGCTGCGGATCAGGGCTGCCCAGCCGTCATTGTCGGTGAAAACCGCTCCGCCGTCCCCATAGCAGCCAAGCGGCTTTGCCGGGAAGAAACTGGTGGTGGAAATATCCCCAAAACTACACGCCATTTTTCCGCGGATCGAGCCACCGAAACCCTGCGCACCATCTTCTAAAAGCAGCAGATCATACTTTTTACAAACAGAACAAATACGGTCGTAATCAGCCGGCTGGCCAAACAGATCAACCGCTACTGCTGCACGAGGGATATATTTTCCTTCTTTTTTTACCGCAATAATCGCCTGCTCCAGCTTGTCTGGGTCGAGATTAAACGTATCTGTCTGTACATCAACAAATACACAGGCTGCTCCCTCTGCCGCCGGGCATTCACCGCTGGCAAAAAAGGTGAAATCCGGCACAAATACCGCGTCGCCCGGGCCAATGCCCCACGCCTTGAGTGCAAGCGTCAGCGCATCGGTGCCGTTGGCACAGGTGATGCAATGCTTAACACCCACATACTCAGCTAACTGCTCTTCCAATCGCTGCACCTGCGGGCCGGATATAAAATGCGAGCCTGCCAGCGCCTCGGCAATGGCGGTGTCCATTTGGGGCTTGAGGGCTTCGTATTGCTTTTTTAGGTCTCGAAATTCCATATACAAAGTTCCTTTGGATGAGTTATTTCCCTTGGAGATTGGCTATTCTCTGCTCTGTTTCTGCGCGAATGATCTCTGGATTAAACACTTTACGAATGCGAAAATACTGTTTTGGAATGCCGCCATATTCCCGGAAAGCATGGTTAATCCGCTTAATGACACTGCCCTCAAAATCAAAGTTTAGGCTCTGTGCGGATGCCATCCGAATTCCCTCCATCACAAGCGCCGCGTAAGTCTGTTTCGATGAATGCTCTGGCATTGAACCACCCAAAAGCAGATACATGGTTTTTTCATCCCATACAAAGAACGCTAAGCTCAATATAGTATTGGTTTCATCTCGGGCAGTTACAATTTTTCCAGACTGATGTGTGTGGCAGGCATTGTAAAGCCGCATCCACAACTCATAAGAAAATGGGCAAGGAAGGTTTTGGCGTAAGAATATTTTTTCATGTTGATGGTAAAAGTTTTCAGGGGCCTCATCAGAAAATGAAGTTATATACTTTTTTCCCTTTCGGATTGTATTTCTGTAATTTGAGGTGAAATTTCCAAATATGGTATCCAAATCATCTGTGTTTTCGATTACATAAGTTACGCGTGGAATAATTTCGTATTGATGCCAAAAAAAGGGGAGAAAATTTTGAAAATCGGTTGTAAACTGCTGCTCGTAGATATCAAGCCCCATTTTTTCAATAAATGCAACAGCTGCATTTATAATTTCTTCTTCGTATGACTGCCTTGACACGTTTTTCTGGCCTTCTGGATACGATATAATCAACCCGTTATTTTGTGTCAATGGAGCTTTTGTGATGTAGTTGTAATCCCCGCGTTTCTGCATATAGTAAGGCATTGCCGCCTGTATTGTACCGCTTTTTTCATAGATCCAGACGTTCCAGTTTTCTTCTCCGCATATAGCATCCATCCACCATGGCTTTGAGAAAATAGGTATATAATTTTTTTTACAAAAAAGATCATATCTGTTTTTTTCATTTTCCATGCTTACCGCCACTCTCTACTTGTATTGCAGTGGGAATCTTGCTCCATCGCATTCGTAGTAAGCGCCCTCATATGGGGGACACCAGCACGCCCTAATTTTTCTATGGATAACTGAAGCACTATCCCGGCTTGTAACTCTTTTTAGCCACTCAAAGTCCTCTCGGCTATAGTAACGTGCTGCTCCTTCCTGCTTTTTTCCGGCAGGCTTTTTTTCTTTTTCAAACAGGCTGACAACTTCAAGCGTCAATTCAAGGCCAACTTTCTGGCTCTCTCGTTCAAGTTCTGTTACCGTTATCATTTGCGGGTCAATGGCAAAATTTGTGGCCTTAATAATTTCTCCCTCGTCAAACTGTTCATTTACATAATGTGCTGTTACAGCCCAGCTCTTTTCCTCGTTAAAAATTGCCCAATTATATGCAAACATACCTCTATAAGCCGGCAAAGGGGCACAGTGTACATTAAATATTCTTCCGTCAACAAAATCAATAATCGGCTTTTTTATCAATCTTCCGTATGTATTGGATATCGCCAAATCACATTGTGGCAATGTTTTCTTGTCTATCGCTCTATATATGCTCTGATTATCATACACATGGATTCCCATTTCCCCACACATAGCTTGCATCGTAGTCTCTCTAAAGCTTTCCATGTCTTTACAGACAACTATTACTGTATGTCCCTGTTCATAAAACCTATTTAGAATTTCACAAGTATATGGTTTGCTTTTTGTAAAAAAAAGGATGTTCATTATTTAATTACACTCCTCTCAGTATGACCCCCAAACAATCATTATTCTCGCATATCCACGCTTGCAAATTCTTTCAGCGGCAATTTCACAGGCTGGCCGGTTTTTGTGCTTTTGTAAATTGCAAGCACAATTTCCAATGCGTTGCGGCCAGCCACGGCATCCACGTATGGCTTGCGGTGCTTTTCGATTGCCTCGATCACATCCGCATACAGGCTGGTATGGCCGTTTCCGTAAACATTGCTGGCAGGTTCCTCAAGGCCTCTGTTTGCGGCATCTGCTTCCGTTTCGTCTGCAAAATTCCAAACGTCAAGGTTGTTGGCAGATTTACCGCCGATCTTTACCGTGCCGGTTTCTCCAAACAAATACAACGTTTCTTCTAAATTCTGCGGATACGCATTCGTTGTACCCTCAATAGTGGCTACCGTGCCGTTCTTGAAGGTGACTACCGCCATGCCAATGTCCTCGGCTTCGAGATAGGGGTGCTGCTGTTGGCGGATAACACCGTACACCGTGTCCACCTCATCCCCCATCATCCAGCGCAGCAGATCGATGCCGTGGATGCACTGATTCATCAGGCAGCCGCCGTCCTGCGCCCAGGTGCCGCGCCAAGGTGCCTGCTCGTAATACTCACGGCTGCGGTTCCAACGCACATGGATGCTGCCATGGCTGAGCTTTCCAAAGCGCCCCGCCTCCAGAGCCTGCCGCGTTTTTTTTACCGCAACATTGAATCGGTTTTGATGGCAAGCGCATACAACAACGCCCTTTTGCTCGCTGCGGCGGATGATCTCGTCTGCGTCTCCCATGCTCATGGCAATCGGCTTTTCGATAATGACATTGACGCCGGCGTCGATGCAGTCCAGCGCGATCCGCGCGTGCAGGCCGCTCTCGGTAGCGATGGCGATCAATTCCAGCTCGGGATGTTCCGTCAGCATTTTTTGATAATCTGTGTAACGCTGAATTGAAGTGCTGTTTTGCAGGCCATGCTTTGCAAGAAGCGTTTCCATATGTTCCGGAATGATATCGCAGACCGCCACCAGATTCAGCTGGTTATTCAGTACTGCTTTTATATGATTGGCAGCGATCCTGCCGCAGCCGATCAGAGCGTAATTCATTCGGCAAAACTCCTCAAGAATATTCTTCCAGTGCTTTTACGATATGCACCGCCGCATGGCCATTGCCGAAGGGCTGGCAATCCGAATCGACCTTCTGCGGCTTTTTCAATTCAGAAATAATTTGTTCTGCTTTTGGGGCACAAAGTACATTTCGGTTTCCTACCATCGTTTCGGGACAGCAAACAAAATTCAGAATTGTCACACATTTCTTCCCCGCGAAAAAAGCTTCCTTTTGTAAACCGCCGGAATCCGTCACGACCTTATTTGCATGTTTCACCATACACGTACTTTCCAAATAGCCAACCGGCTGGGTAAGGATCAGATTATGAAAGTGGAACTGTTCCTGCAAACGCACAGCACGCTGCCGGTTGCGCGGATGCACAGGATATACTGTGGGCAAATCCAATGCATTCATTGCTTTGAAGATCTGCAGCAGAGGCTCATCATTTCCGGTGTTTTCTTCACGGTGGCAGGTTAGATAAAAATACTCTTTGGGAAGATTTTCTATCTGTCCGTTCAAAAGCTCCAGCCGAATCTGATCAGCAAGGAGCTGCCCGCTGTATTGAATGAATGCATCGTACATCGTATCTCCAACAAGAAAACCGATTTCTCCAAGTCCCTCTTGATTCAATTCTTCTATGCTGCTTTGTGTGCTTGCCAAAAGCAGCGACGATACATGGTCTGTACAAACACGATTGATTTCTTCCGGGTTTGTTTTGCAGTGCGTGCGGCATCCAGCCTCCACATGGCAGATTTTAATGTGCAGTTTTGCTGCCGCCAATGCTGCGGCTAAAGTAGAGTTTGTATCCCCATATACTAAAAGCCAATCCGGATTTTCTTTTTGCAAAACATCTTCCAGAGCAATCATCATCTGTCCGGTCATCTGTGCGTGAGTACCACCGGAGATTCCCAAGTTATAGTCTGGTCTTGGGATGTTCAACTGTTCGAAAAATCGATCGGACATATTGTAGTCATGGTGCTGACCGGTATGGATGAGGATCTCTTGATGTTTTTGGCGCAAAACATGGGATACTACCGCGGCTTTGATAAATTGCGGGCGTGCGCCGACGACTGTTGCAACCTTCATTAAAGCACCTCGATATTTTCTCTTCGCAGGATATCTTTCATCGCGTTTTTGGTATCAAAAATCGCTTTGGCATTCGCCTGCACCATAGCATAATCTACATTAGTATGCGCACAGGTAACCATCACGAGATCATATTCGGCAACCACCTCCGGCGTCAACTGCGGAATGCTTGTCCCACTTTCGCCGTACATATTTTTAAAAGATGTCACCCACGGATCGTAGTACTCAACTTGAGCACCAACTCTTTTTATTTCTTTGTATACGCGGATGGCCGGGCTTTCGCGGTAATCGTCGATATCCTGTTTGTAAGCCACGCCCAGCATCAAAATCTTTGCACCGTTGATAGCCTTCTTCTCACGGTTCAGAATGTGCATCGCTCGTTCCACGCAATACTCCGGCTGGCTGTCATTGATCACCATGCTGTTTTCGATCAGTGTCGTGTGGAAGCCATACTCCCGCGCTTTCCATGTTAAGTAATAAGGATCCAGCGGGATGCAGTGCCCGCCCAGCCCGGGGCCGGGATAAAATGCCTGAAAACCGTAAGGCTTTGTTTTGGCAGCATCGATCACTTCCCAGATGGAAATATCCATCTCGTTGCAAAGGCGAGCCAATTCGTTCACAAGGCCGATGTTGATATTGCGGTAAGTATTTTCGAGAATCTTCTCCATCTCGGCCACGGCCGGGCTGGATACGGTATAGACTTCTCCGTCCAACACTGCGCGGTACATAGCGGAGATCACCTCGGCAGCGTCCTCGCCGATAGCGCCAACCACCTTAGGGGTGTTCTTTGTCTTGTAGATCCGGTTGCCGGGATCGACGCGCTCGGGACTGAACCCGAGATAAAAATCCTTGCCGCAAACAAGGCCGCTGCCTTTTTCCAGAATCGGTTTGATCAGTTCCTCTGTAGTGCCGGGATAGGTAGTTGATTCCAGCACTACCATGGTGCCGGGCTTTAAGTATTTGGCAACCTCCGTGGCAGAATCGCGTACATAGCTGATATCCGGCTCCTGATGCTTGTCCAATGGGGTGGGGACGCAAATTGCGATGAAGTCCAGCTCACGAATATGGCTGAAATCAGTAGTGGCTGAAAGAGTTCCTGCCTGCACCAATGCTGCCAAATCAGCATCCACAACATCACCGATGTAATTGTGGCCGGCATTGACGAGATTGACCTTTTCTGCCTGCACGTCAAAGCCGACCGTTTTAAAGCCGGCCTTGGCTTTTTCCACCGCCAAAGGTAAACCAACATAGCCAAGGCCGACTACGCCGGCTTTCAATTTCCTGCTTTCGATCTTTTCAAGCAGTTGTGCTTTCATCCGACTTCCTTCTTTCCACTTGGCTCTGAATTAATTGCCACACCTGTTCAGCAATATGAGAATAAGAATATTGCTCGATATATTCTTTATCCTGCTGAACACTGACATTCCCAGTTTCTTTCCATTCCTGATACTTTTCCAAAATATAAGCTTTCATCTGCGGGTAAGTTTCTTCATGGCGGCATTGCTCATAGCAACAGCCCCCCAAGTGATGGATCTTCCGACTGGGCTCGCTGTAAGGGACATCTCCAGTAACGATGTAAATAATCGGCTTTTCTGCCATCATGTATTCATACATTTTACCAGACCATCCGCACTTTTCGTGCTCCGTATTCCAATTCAATTGCAGTAATATTGCCGCTCTCCTCTGCATCGCAAGCGCTTCCTGTCTTGGACATATTCCATGATCACGCAAATAATCCTCAGCAGCATACCGTCCAGCCAACTCTGCGGCTAACATTCCATCCGGGCCGGCATAAGAAACCTCCACGTCTTCCCGGTTCATCTTTTTTTCTTCACACAATTCCCGGAGCACTTTGCAGACAATGCCTATATCACGCATCTCACCATACAAAAGCCCGGTAAACACAATAGAAAATTTCTCAAACGCTTTCGGGCAAAGGCGTTCATCGGGATCAAAGCCATTTGGTAATACGATTGTTGGAATATATGTAGGTGTATATGTTTCAAGTCCTTTTACAACCTGAAGAATTTGATCTGCTGAAGCACAATATTTCATTGTAAAACGCTTATGCATCCAAAAGCTGACAGGGTCATCCTTAATTCCGGCATAGCAATCTCTAAAGTCCGCAATCCATCGCAGATGTTTATGCTTTTTTTTGAGATATGCCGCTAAACGATGTGGCCATGCCGGACCAAAACTCGAGATAATTACATCGTAATCGCAGGGCAGAGCTTTTATTTTCTTTTTTGCATTTTGGTATAGTCCATAATCTTTTAAATCGTGTACCGCTGAAAATAATGCTTTTTTGATATTCGTCGAAAAACTTTTACTCTGATTATATTTATTGCTAATAACATAGTGACGAATCTTTTTCCCTCCTGCCTGTTTCATGTGTTCGTAGATCCCTGCCAAAAGACCATTTGGGAACTCTATATAGTATTCGAAGTACATCATATCCTTTTCAAGCAATGTGTCTTTTTTCGATATTCCCTGAAACAACTTTTGATTGGTCAAAATCGTAATATCACATTCAGGATGATGTTTTTTTATATATTTTGCGATTTTCGTCCATCGAATAGACGCAACTGCATGCAGTGGCGCGATATATTCACAGATAATCAAAATCCGCATCGTGTCAGTTTCCTTTCAAAATAGTTTCTCACAAAAAACTTTTATAAAAGCTATAGCGGTCTTTTCCTATTGAAAGCAAAAAGCCAAGGTATAGTACTGATAAACGTCGCCTTCCATCGCATCAAAGCAATCCCAAGTACAAATATCATCAGCGCTTCTCCGCCATGAAATTGCACCATACTCAACACAAAATATGTCAGGAAATACCCATCAAATGCTGATTGAAAAAAGTGCGGACGCTTTTTCCATTGCCGATGCAAGAATGCTGCCAGCAGGCTCAAATAGGCTATTCCTCCCAATATACCCTCATCTACCAGCCATTGAAAAAACACATTGTGAACAATATCCTCGTAGCTGGAAAAACCATATTGTGTTTTCATCACCCGCATGGCATTTCCAACGCCATAACCGAACGGGTTGTCTTTTATCATCTTGGGAACATTCATCCATATCGCCGCACGGCCGCTTAATATAACGGTCGGATCGTTCAAAGCGATAGATGGCTCCTGTGTACCGACTGATGGCTCCTGTATATCGATAGGTAATTCCTGTATGTCCGCTGCAGAACTAACAGAACTATTAGAGGTGAAAATATTATTAATTTCCTGAGATTGCAGCCATTGCCCAGGCGACTCGATTCCGGAAAACATCCGCAATAAAAATGCTTGCGCCATTCCACTGCAAAAAAGTATAAGCAACAGAATAGTCGCGTATAGCGCGTACCATTTTATTTTCTTTACTGTCAATTTATAGATGGGGTCATATATCAGAGACCATAGCACCGCCATCCCGATTGCGATTACGCCAACTCTGCTGCCTCCCAAAAACGAAAACAATATAGCGTAAGTAACATATATTAGCTTTTTCTTTCCCCGTACAAAAAACGCACCCAAACCCAGCCAAGTGCAATCCAGATTCCTTCCGCCCCGAGTCAATGAAGGCAAATACATTCCACCTCCACCGTTAATTTCTCCCCAAAAATATCCTTTCAGCAAAAAGCATACGATCTCCCAGTGAAACAAAATAAAGATAAAGTGGACCACAGCAAAAATACAGGCTCCTGTTTCCAGCATGCGCAGCCATTCTTCCTTTTGGTACTCCGCACCAACATTCAGGATAACGATCAACAAATAAAAGCCGAATGTCCAATGCAAAACCGATTTAGATAATCCATATTGCGAAATACGCATTGCTGCCAGCAGCATAACGTAAAAATATAATGCTGTAAGATACCACGGCGGCAGGCGCAAAGTTTTTATATTTCTAATCAGATACGGCACAAATACCAGCGAAAAAAAGTAGCATGCGCTGGCAGGAATTATTCCGTTATCTGTTCGTATACTGAAAAATTGAATCAATGGCACATATAACAACAGAAGCTGTGCTAACAACAACTTCCATCGATTATCTTTTGTGTAAAATCGTTCTACCATCTTGTGCATCAGAAGATACTCCGTTTCAAATAAAATAACTCCATTTTTTTTGCCGCCATCTGAATATTCATCACAGAGCATTGAGTGCGTCCATTCATAGTTATGATCTTATCCACCCAATTCTGCACAGATGAAAACAAACTTACAAATATGGTTTTTTCTGATTGCATCGTCTCTTTTGTCACCGTATCCGAAAACACGCACGCCAACCCATTTGCCTGCGCCTCCCAAGCAACTACCGGCATTCCCTCGTACCGACTGGGCAAGCAAAAGACATCCATCACCGAATAGAGTTTGTTTACATCTCGTCTGGTTCCGGTAAAAATCACTTTATCCTGTATATCCAACTCCTGCGCCTGTTGGCACGTCCGTTGCTCCAATTCACCCTCGCCCACCAGCAGCAAGCGAGCGTTTGCTTCTGTTTTAAGTAATTCCTTAAAGATTTTCAGCAAAAAAACGTGATTCTTTGCATAAGTAAATCGCCCCACATGCCCCACCACAAAGGTGTCCGACGGAATAGCAAGCTCCTCGCGTAGAAATTCGCGCGCTTCGGCGTCATAGGCAAATTCAGCCGTATCGATCGCGTTGGGCATCACAGTTACCTTGCCGGCATCAAAAGCTTTATCGCCATACATCCAGCACCCTGCCGTTTCGCCGCAGGCAAACCATTCGGTGGCGAAGATTTTGTTAAAAGGCCGCAGAATATATTTCAGCAGCGTTTTTGCCCCTTCGCCCCAATGAGCTGTGGAATGGTTGTGGCAGATGCGTACCGGCACACCCGCCCGCCAAGCAGCAAAGAGCGGAAAAATCGACATCGTACTGAGATGTGCGTGGACAATTTTGTAGCCCCGCTGCTTAAAAGCGGTATATAAAGCCTTGTGGTAGGCGACGGGGTGAGAATAGGGCGGGATGGGATACAGCCCCGCGCCAAGCTGCTCCAGCTCCTGCTGCTGGGGCAGGGTGCTGCCCTCGGCAAAGTAAAAGTCAAACTGCACCTTGCTGCGGTCGATATGGCGGTAGTAATTCAGTACCACCGCCTCGATCCCGCCGCTGTCCATGCGGTTCAGGATTTGGGCAACTCGAATCGGTTCATTCATGCGCAGTATCCTTTGGAATTGAGCCCTTTTCGCGAAAAACATCCCGATGGCACCAAATTGCATCGAGAACAATCCACACCTGTATTTGCACCGCGCCCAAAAACCAAAGCACAAAGTTTAAATGCAGATGAATATACGAATGCTGCTTTGCCAAAACAAACCATGAAAGCGTACCAAGCAGTGATAAGAAATAAAGTGCCCATTGCCGAACATCCCGCTCCCCATATCGATACCGCCGGAAGAAAAGTGTCCCCCCCCCCACAGACAGTTGTGAGTAACATTGCTTTCCCAGACAGATTTTCCCAAAAATACAGCACCACAACTTTTAAAGGCGAAACAATGGTCGCAATTTCGTCAGGGTCTGTCCCTTGCAATCGCCTCGCAGCGTTGGTGTTCCAAAAATTCAACAACCTTTCCCAAAACGGAAGATCCGGATTATACATACTTGCCGTGATCACGTAAACAATCAAAAATGCCAAAACGGAAAGTGTTCCCAATATTCCTATTTGAGCAGACCATTCCTTTCGATTGGACGGTTCTGCGATCCACTCTGCTGCTAAGAACAATACGCCACCTATCAAAATTGTACTTAAGTACTCAAATCCGCACAGACATTTTATAAAAACCGATAGAAAAAACAGCAGATACCAAACTCCCCTTTTTTGTGGTTTGGTAATACACAAACTTCCAAATAACATGGGTAGAAACCAGGTAAATTCTACCCAATACAAATTGGGTGCGAAATTGCGCACCCATGGAGATAAAGCGCTCACGCCTAAAAAGGCAATTCCCAACAAAATCCCATACTGTCTGGCAAGCTGCTTGGAAATCAGCATGACAACTAAAATCAAAGCAGAGATATTTGCGATTCGAAAAACAAGCCATATTTTGGGATGATGAATCAATCTTGCAGCAAGGCCAAAAATATGGCCTTGCAGGCCTATTTGAGACCTATAGGGAGCAAATTCTTTTGCTCCCTGCTGTAGTTGATTTAAGTCAGTCATCTGATACATATCCGGATACTGATAATATGCCGAATAATCATTATTACACGGAGAATCCGCCACCGTAAGATGTCCTAATCCATATCTTTCATTGATTGGAACTCCATTAACTTCCGCGTAAATTCTTCCCGAAACCAGATTTTCTGAATAATTTTCAAAATTATGCCACCGATAGGTGCTATCAAAAAAAACTGCAACCAATAAGACAAATACAATCAAAAACAATCCGCGGCCGAACCATTTTCTCTGCATTATACTGGCTCCCTTTTCTCAAGCTTGTTTGAAATAAAACAGATTGTCCGATGATTTCAATAAATCATACTTTCGCTGTTGATCATCCCGCCAAAGGCTGTTTTGAAGAGGATACGGATGTCCAGCCACAAACTCCAGTTCTCGATGTACCAGATGTCATACTTGATCCGCTCCTCGATGCTGGTATCTCCCCGCAGGCCGTGCACCTGCGCCCAGCCGGTCATGCCCGGCCGCACCTGCTGGCGTACTAAATAGAGCGGGATCTCTTCCTTAAAGTGCCGCACATGGTACGGCACCTCCGGCCGGGGGCCGACAAGGCTCATTGATCCCGCCAAGACGCAAAAAAGCTGGGGCAGCTCGTCGATGCTGAACTTGCGGATAAAGCTGCCGAAGCGGGTCTTGCGCGGGTCGGCGTCGGTACTCCAGCCGGTCTGCTCGGTGCCGGTGATGCGCATGCTGCGGAATTTCAGCATCCGAAAAGGCTTCCGGTCCTTACCGATGCGCTCCTGCTTGAAGAGGACAGGGCCGGGGCTGGATAACTTGACGCCGATGGC
>Ga0137306_100588_pt1 | contig 47652 bp, 46 predicted proteins | sample Inofroosms_March_FD_97187 | JGI IMG/M metagenome (GOLD analysis project Ga0137306, IMG submission 97187) | Mouse cecal microbial communities from Vienna, Austria - N-Acetylneuraminic and N-Acetylglucosamine D2O microcosms_March | ecosystem: Host-associated > Mammals > Digestive system > Large...
CCGTGAGGTCTATGTGGCATACCGCAAGGCAGGATATTCTAAGAAATTCAGGGAGGAACATGAGGAAGAAATTCTGCTCCACCAGGCGGCAAAGAATGCCTTTGATGAGATGGGCGTCAAGAAGCTGCCAAAGGTCAAAGAGTTGCAGACGGAGTACGCGAAATTGCTGGAAGAAAAGAAAAAGACCTATGCCGAGTACCGGCGTTCCCGTGAGGAAATGCGGGAGCTTTTAACGGCAAAGGCAAATGTAGATCGAGTGCTGAAAATGGAGGTAGAACAGGATGTTGAAAAAGAAAAAGACCACGGCCAGCGGTAAGCTGGTCCTGGTCAAAAGCGTTCGCAGAACGCGTAGCCACAGAATGAAATTCTGTGTTCAAAGGGGCTTGGGGGCACTGCCCTCAACAAGCAAGCAGAGAGGAAAATCACAAAGGGATTTTCTTCTCTGCGGGCCTGTGTGTATTAACACAGGCATTGCTTGCCTCTTTTCTCCGAAAATGAAAAGAACCAGTGAGAGAATCGTTAAATTTCACTCACTGGCTCAATTCGTTTCAAATTTTTCGGACAACTCTGTCAGTTCTTTCACCGTTTCTTGGGTGTGATGCAACAGGGTGTCACGCATTTCTGGCGGACAGCTGGAATAAAGCATTTTCATCTGATTGACACCCTCATCCTCCAGAGAAATATCTGGATTTATAAGCGTATCTAAAGAGATGTGCAGGACCTTTGCCAATGCTCTTAAAATCAAATAAGAAGGATTCATTTTCCCCTTTTCGATATTGGCGATTTGCTTTACAGAAACATGGCTCAGATCCGCAAGCTCCTGCTGTGTCAGGTCTTTTTTCTTTCGGGCTTCCCGCATTTTTTGCCCCAAAGCAGTCAAATCATCAATCGGCATAATCGTTCACCTCAAGAATATTGTATCGTTCCGGTTTATGCAAAGAAATAACCTTATTGTACCTGATGAACGGTATGATTATGCTGATTTTTGTGGAGCAATAGATAGGGATAAACTTGTATTCTTCGAGCAAACGAAATATAATTAGGGTTGAGCAAAACTCCGATTTGCTCATAAGACTATACAATAAATAGTGCTATCCGGCTCGCTTGAGCCCTATATATTGTGACTCAACTTTGCAAAACTCGCGTTTTGCTCAACCCTAAAATATAATATTTTAGGAGGTGCAAAATGGACTACATAACATTAAAAGAGGCAAGCCAAAAATGGGGAGTTTCAGTTCGACAGATAAACTATTATTGCGCCGATAGCCGTATCCTCGGGGCTGTGAAGATGGCGACAATCTGGCTGATACCGAAAGACGCAGAGAAGCCTGCTGACAGGCGTAGGAAGAAGGGAAAAAACAACCAATGAGATTAACGAAAAAGTGAATTTGACTGATTATAGACTTTTTCCTATTATGATACCAGCGAGCGAGGTGAAACCATGAGTTATACGATTATGATCATAGATGATGAACAGATGATTTTAGATATGCTTCGGGATCAGTTTGAAATGGAGCAATATCAGGTCATTACCGCAAAAAGTGGTGAAGAGGCCCTGCAAAAACTGACCCAGCAGCCAGATATTATTTTGCTGGATATCAATATGCCAGGGATGGATGGCCTTGCGTTGTGCCGGGCAATCCGCGATCATGTAACCTGCCCCATCCTATTCTTAACCGCCCGGATTGAGGAAGCGGATCGTGTAGCAGGCTTGCGGGCCGGTGGGGATGATTATATTTTGAAACCGTTCAGCCTGGCTGAGCTGACTGCTCGTGTAGAGGCCCACCTGCGCAGAGAGAGCCGTATCCAGCAAAAAATCAGTGTCCGGGGCTTTGGAGACATTGTGGTGGACTACGCCGCAAGGACTGTCTCGCGAAATGGCCAGCCCATAGAACTTTCCAAGGTGGAATTTGATATAGTGGAACTGCTTTCCCTCCACCCTGGACAGGTATTCAGCCGGGAGACCATTTATGAACAGGTGCGGGGTTTTGACGGCACCGCTGACAATGCTGTGGTGAAGGAACACATCCGCCGCATCCGAAACAAGCTGGGGGCGCAGTATATTGAAACAGTCTGGGGGTGCGGCTATAAATGGGCAAAATAAAACACTGGCTTCACTCCATGCCTCTCCGCCGGGCTTTTGTATCACTTGTCCTTGTTATGGCGGTGCTTGTAGCTGGTATTTCAGCAGTAACCATTTTTACCTGTGTCAACGTGCAAAATCAAATCTTGGAAAGTGTGACTGACTACCAGGTGTTACCGCCCCAAGAGACTGAGGATGAATATAACCTGGTGATTGCAGATAATAAACAGATCGTCCCAGGGGAAAATGGACAGCTTGTGATTTTATCCACCGAGTACCAAATCGCCAACCTGAGCGATACACAACGGGTCGCCTACTATGCGGCAAAAGCAGCCGTAGTCCTGGTGCCGACCTTGCTTTTCGTGCTTGGTACGATTTTCTGCGCCTGGATGTTCTATTCCATCAAACTGAAACAGCCGCTATCGTTACTCTTACAGAGCACCGACCACATATCACAGAGTGACCTGGATTTTTGTTTGGATTATCCCGCTTCGGACGAAATGGGTGAACTCTGTCGGGCGATGGACACCATGCGGGCCGCCCTCCTAAAAAATAATCAAGAGACTTGGGCTATGATAGAGGAGCGGCGCAAGCTCAGCGCCTCCATCGCCCATGACCTCCGTACCCCCATCACCGTGATGAAAGGCTACACAGAATATCTCTCGCATAATGTTCCGCTTGGACGCATCAGCGAGGACAAACTGATGGGCACGATCCGCAATCTTTCTTTGGCAACAGACCGACTGGAACAGTATGCAAACCAGGTGCGCGAGATACAGGCGATGGACGCCATCCCAGTGAAGCCAACATCCTGCTCTTTGCGGAAATTTTTTGAGGAACAGGAGGACGAATACGCCGTTTTAGCGCAGCAGCACCAGCTTCAATTCTCTATGGATATTAGTGGGGTTCCGGATATTCAGGTCATGCTGGATGGGATCTTGGTACATCGTATGATCGACAATGTGATTTCTAATGCCCTGCGCTTCGCCCGCCGTGAGATCACATTAAAGGCCGGGTGGCAAGAAGGTCTGCTTACAATTCAAGTACATGATGATGGGAAGGGCTTTTCAGAAGAATCCCTCCGCTCCGCCACAAGGCCGTTTTACAAGGAAAATACGGAAAATGACCACTTCGGGCTTGGCCTCTCGATCTGCAACACCCTTTGTCAGAAACAGGGTGGAACGCTCTCTCTGAGCAATAACAACGGAGCTTGCGTAGAAATGCAGATACAAGCGGAAAAAATTGATGCCGATTGACCAATCGTAGACCTTTTCCAATTATACTCTCCTTATCCTAACGATAAGGAGAGTATTTTTATGCACAGATTTCTTTTTATTTCATTGGCACTTGTATGTTTGCTGGCTGGGTGCAGCGCGCCGCAGACCAGCGACCCAGCCACGGATGAATCGGACAACCTGGACGCCTATTTTGAGGAAGAACCAGCGGACAATGAGGTGGGCTCTGCGGAATTTGGTCTGCAAGACCCGATGGACATGGTTTATACCTACGATGGTGAGCCCTTGGAAATTCCGTTCTCCATAACTGGCGCTTCTTCTGGAAAAACCACAGAGATTGGCGTCCTCCTATTTGTGGATGGGATGGCCCAGCCCTATTCCGCAGTCTATGAGGATGGTACAGAGCTTGAGGAAAGCTATATGCAGGTCTTTAACCTGGATTATGGACAGCAAGAGAATTTCAACATGGTATTCCAGCCAGTGACCGGCAAAGCGGGGGAAACCGTCCCTGTTATGGCTGTCACAATTCTGGAGCCCAGTTTTGTAGCAGAAGGGCCCGATAATCCGCGTTATGGCTTCCACCACCAGGAATCTGCAACCATATCCCGCCAGATTTCTTTTGCAGCAGACGCCCCCGTACAGACATTGGCCGCAGCCGGTACGGACTACAATGTGGTGGATTTGCCGCAGGACGTATTAGATACCCTGGCTGCGTGGGGTGCGACCGATATCCTGGACACGACGGCAACCTTGTCCCTAGGTGTTGAAGATGGAAATTACATCCAGGCAGATGGGAAAACAGCGACAATCACTGTGCAGCTCTACGGCGGGCCGGAGGCGGAGTTCAATATCACTCTGTTCATCAACCACCAGCCTGTCCAACTCAATGGAGCGGACTATCTCTCTGTTCGGACTGTAAAAAACCAGATGGTAGAAGCCACATTCCAGATTGATACCTCTGCACTTGGTACGCTGAACACGGTCTATGCCATTGCCGTTACCCCGGAGGATGGGGAGCTTGAGATCAACAATCCAGTTAAGACAGCATCTGTACTTTTGGTCAACGGGGAGGTTTGACGAACATGAAAAGAATCAGTATTTTGCTTGCACTTGTACTCAGTCTTTCTCTGCTTTCCGCCTGCGGAGGCAACGAACCGGCGGCTAACACCGGAAATTCGTCCAGCAATCCCTCAGCGGACTCCCAGCAGGCTCCTGACGAATCGGCGGAACAGACAGCCGGCAGCGGAGCCAATTTTCTCTCGCCGGAGTACGATTATACCACCAATGAGCTGAAACTGACCGATTTATCTACCGGCGAAGTAACAGCCACCTATGCTTTTGACACCGCCCAAACACCCCTGCTGACAGACAAGACCAGCCAGGGAGTCATCGTCATGCTGTCCAGTCAGGCAGCGGCGGATGTGCAGGACACCGGCGGGGTCACGGTGATCTCCGGCGACAGTTCTGTGGAGACGCTGTATTACTGGCTATTCGATCAGAGCCTTAATCTGGTGGGCACCTACGAATTGACAGACGAAGCATTGGTAAATGGTCTTTGGGGCTCTGTCTTTGCTGCTGCGCCGGATGGGAAAACCCTTGTATATGCGGAAGGGCCCAGCCTCTATCAATATACCTTTGATACACAGGAACTGACGGAAATCACTCCGGCCATGAGCGAAACCGTTTATTTTGAGGCGGTCGGGTACAGCGGCAGCGGAGACTATTTGGCCTTTTTCGGAAGCCTGGACGGGCAGGAAAATACCACGGCCTATGGCTCGATTGATCTGAGCAGCAACACCGCCGCTATTTTTTCTGCTGAGGGCTTTTCCGGTTCCATGCTCTCTGTAAACGGAGAATATGCTGCTGTTTCCGATACGATTCTGCCCGCCAGCATGGGAGGCGCAAAGCAGACCGGCTCCGTCCTCTTTTTGGATTTGACCCAGCAGCAGGGGAAGGTAATCAACGTGGAGAGCGGAGATGAAAGCGGGATTGCCGCCGTATCCGCAGACGGCCAGTACATTGTGACCTGTGCGGGTGGAGACAGCCCAAGCGGTACTCTGCGGGCCTATCAGGTCAGCGATGGCACAAAAGTTGCGGATGAAACCTATACGATGGATACAAACTGCAAACCCTATGAGATTTGGGTCATCGGCCATTCCGCCTATGCAGCCCTGGGCACGGATGACGGCTATGCCCTCTCACAAGCGGTTGACCTTCTGTGAGGAATACATGATGAAACTGGAACTTGAAAGCATCACAAAATTTTATGGAAAATATCCCGCGCTCCAAAATGTATCCGCTACTCTGACAGAAGGGGTTTATGGATTGTTGGGGCCAAATGGGGCCGGTAAGACGACACTGATCAACATTTTGATTGGAATACTGCCTGCCAGCGGCGGCGTGATCCATCTGGACGGTGAAAACACCGTCCAGATGGGCGGGCGCTACTTTGACCAGATTGGCTATATGCCCCAGTACCCTCAGTTCTATGCAAATTTTACCGTACAGGAATTTTTGGACTATATGTGCCAAGTAAAAGGGGTAGCGAACGCAAAAGAGAGCATCGACGCGGCGCTGGTTTTCGTCAATTTGGAGGAAAACCGCAGCAAGCGGATCGGGGCGCTGTCCGGTGGGATGAGACAGCGGCTGGGGATCGCCCAAGCTATTCTGAACGACCCTAAACTGCTGGTGCTGGACGAGCCGACGGCGGGCCTTGACCCTGGTGAGCGAATCCGTTTCCGCAATCTCATTTCCCGTCTGGCCAAGGGGCGCATCATCCTTTTAGCTACCCATATTGTTTCCGATGTGGAATATATCGCCAAAGAGATCCTCCTGTTGCGGAAGGGTACACTGGTCATGCAGGGCACGCCCAGGGAACTGGAGCAGAGCATCCAGGGAAAGGTGTGGGAGGTATCAGCCAACGAGGCGGATATGGCTCTGATGGTGGACACCTACTGCGTGAGCAATATCAAGCAGCAGGATGGCTCCTATCTGCTGCGCATTGTGGATGATGGGAAACCGCTCCGAGGCGCAAAGCCGGTATCCCCAAATCTGGACGAAGTGTTCCTGCACACCTTTTTCCAGCCAAGTGAGGGACAGATATGAGTTTTCTCTATTTGGAGGCCAGAAAAGGCATCCTGCGGCGCTATACACTGATTGCGCTGGCGCTGTTCCTATGTCTGAATACGGTCAAAATCATCGCGGACTATCACGCCGGAGAGATACGGCCCGTTGCGGCCAATACAAGCGGAATGCAGGCAGGCTACGACACCATCTATGAGCGGATCAAAGGCCCCATTACAGAGGAAACCGTACGCTTCCTCACGTCAGAGTACCAGCGGTTGGACGCTTTGACGGCAGATGGAACATATAGCCGGGAGCCGCAGGAGGAGACTTACAGCGGCTATATCTTTGGCGACTACTATCTGCTCCACAGTTACTTCTATCCCCACATGGAGTACAGTGTCAAGTATTCCTCTGATATGGAGGAGATTCTGGCCCAGGCGAAAGAAAATATGACTTTCTATCAAGAGAGCGGTAACACAGCGGGAGCGGCAGAAAATGCCTACATTCTCCATCACTATGCAGGCCGAACGATTCCTGCGTTTTATCTGTATGATGGCTGGGAAGCTTTACTGTCCTATGACTTTTCCGATCTACTGATCCTGCTTTTACTCATTTTGGCGGTAGCGCCCGCATTCACGCGGGAGAAGGAAAACGGGATGACCCTGATTCTGTCCTCCTGCAAACGAGGCAGATGGCCTCTGCTTATTTCCAAATGCGGCGCTGGAGTGATATTTGCATGGATACCGACAATCCTGTTCGCCCTGTTAAACCTCCTGGTATTTGGGCTTTTGTGCGGTTTTGATGGCTGGGGCAGCCCGCTCTATGCCATCGAAAGCTATCAATATACTCCATTCTCCGGCTCGATTTTGCTGTTCTATGGATTGATTTGCGGGTTAAAGGCCATCGGTTTCAGCGTGACAGCACTCTTGCTGATTCTCCTGTCCGCCTGTTTCCAAAAATCACTCTATCCATGTCTGATGGGATTGGGGCTTGGCGTGGCATTAAACTACTGCACTGGTTGGGCGCTCTCCCCCGTGTGGTGGAAACAGGCCCTCTCCTGCATCAGCCCATTCACCTTGACCAGCGGCAGTAAACTGCTGGAAAGCCTGTCTGGGGTGAGCATCGGCGGGGTATATCTGCTCCGACTTTTCGTGGTTCTGATCGTTCAAGCTGTAATCGCGTGTCTGCTGGTCATAGCAATCAGGAGGAAATCATGCTGCAAGTAGAATTAAAGAAGATATTATTTCATCATAAAGGGCTTTTACTTCTTCTGATTGCTCTGGCGGCTTATGCAGTCTTTTGCGTCGGCAGCGGCTACGACAGCAGTTATATGATTGACCGGAATGAAGATACTTATCTGGCCTACATGGATCGCTGGCAAGGCGAGGTGACAGAGGAAAAAGCGCAGGAGATGGAGACGGAATACGCAGAAGCCACCCGCTCCGATGACGGCAGAAAAGCCGCCTTCTTGACCATCTATAACCAGTATTACTACGCAAAAGAGGACCCCGCCCATCGCTTCCTGATGGATGAGCGGGGATGGGACACACTCCTGACCCACGATGGAGTGAATGTAATCCTGCTGTTGTTCCTGCTGGCGCTTTGTGTTCCAGTATTTTGTGGGGAATACCAGTGTGGGATGGCGCAGATCCTCCGTTCTTGCAGAAATGGCCGAGGGCGGTTGGCTGGAATCAAATTAGGCGTAATGGCGGCCCTGGCGGTTCTGGCGACGGCTCTGTTTCAGTTGGTGCAGTTTGTTGTTGTCTCCTTGTTGGTCGGCCTGGATGGAGCATCCTATCCGCTGCAAAGCCTGTCCTTTTTTGAACATTCGCCCTATCTCATTTCCGTTGGACAGGCGTATGGGATCGTAGTCCTGTCCAGGTGCTTGGGCGCTGCTTGGTTTGCAATCCTGATTGCCCTGCTCTCCATCCTGTTCCGGCAGACGGTACTGACTACATTTTCCGGCATCGCGGTTTCTATCCTGCCACATTTGATCGGCGGCAGCTTTCTCAAATATGTCCTTCCGCTTCCTGCGGGGTTGCTGGCAGGAACCGGCTATGTGTGGGGAACACTGACAGAGGTTGGATATGACGAGGACTGGAACCTGATTGATATAGTGACCTTTCCGGGTATCACGCCGGAGCAGTTTGGACTTTTGGTGATTCTGTTCTTGGCTATTGTCTGTCTGCTGGTTTGGCTCTGTCTCAGGTTTTATGTTGGCAGGCGGAAGGTCATTTCTACTCGCCCTCTCCTGACAGCGGCATTGATACTCTGTATGACCGTTTCATTGACTGGCTGCGGGTACAGCAATTCCCGTGAGATTACGCATGATTTTCTGGCCGATGCGTCCAAGGGAGAAAACAGCGCCTATACAGTGGAGCTTGATATGGTGGAGAACACCATCACTGCGACCAGCAAGGCCACAGGTGAGGCCATCCTGCTGACCCGTGATCCCTTTGGACAATCCGGGGCGATCTCCAGCATCTACGTTGACGAGGACGCCTGTTACTACGCTTCCAGCGGCGAGGTGGGCGATGGTTTTCAGATTTACCGAATCGACTTGAAGGATTTTTCCACACGGCTTTACTTCAGCACCGGCTCTGATAACACGGCGACTTTTTGGGGCTTGTTTGACCATGAACCGACAGTAGACGAACTGCTGGCAGATGTGGGCTCCACATCCTTTGTCATAGATGGGAATTACATCTACTATCTGCAAGGCGGACGGCTCTATAAGGTGTTCCGCTGGACGGGATGGGAGACAGTGGTTGTCCCAAACGTAGAAGGAATGCACAGCTTGGAGTATATGAGTGTTATCTGATACTAATTAACTTATGTTCATCAAAAAAAGCCTTGCTCACGCCTCGGCTCACTATACTCCACCATCGGCATTATCCTGCCGACTAACCAGCAATTATAAAAGAAATGCGCTTGACGCCAGTTTCCCACTTTGGGAAACTGGCGTTTTTGCTTGTTATTTCTTGTGGAATAGCCACGAATTGTGCCGGTGCCGTTCTCCACCTCATTTCAGTTCACCCGTCAACTGGACCCGCGAATCGAAATGGAGGTACATAATGCAGAAAATCAATCTTCGGGAGCTGTATCCCGACATTTATAAAACGGATACTTATCTGGAAATATCCGATGAAGTACAGGCAGTGTTCCTGGCCGACAAACGAGCTGAAGCACGTTACCTGCGACAGGTGTATAACTATAAAGCGCACTATTCCCTGGACTGCGACAACGGCATTGAGAAAGCCGTGGTACAGCATCCGCTGACCCCGGAAGAAATACTGGAGGACAAGCAACTCCGCGATCAGCTTTATGCCGCGGTGATGGAGTTGCCAGACAAGCAGGCCAAGTGGATTTATGCCCGGTTCTACCTGGGCATGACCATTAAGGAAATTGCCAAGGTGGAAGGTGTTGATCTCAGCTGGGTATATAAGAGCATAAAGCGCGGGTTGAAGCGCCTGAGAAAAAAGGTGCAAAAAGTTTAATTAACATGGCCAAAATGTCGCTGTTTTCTTCACTACCATTAGAAGGATAGCTTTTCACCTTCATTGGTACATTGACAACTGAATACACGGCAGAACAGGTACATAACCCGCGTATGAGCGAGTGCAGGACGCCGCGAAGATGGAGCAGCCAGGAGGTGATGGACAAGCTGTTTCGGAGCGATCAACGTCCCTGTGACCCGGATGGTGGCACATCCGGCGCGATGACTGCGCGGGGGCTTAAAGATACTTCCTCACGGCCCGCCAAAGACTTGGGGGGAACCCTGCGGCGCACGCTATGAACGACGCTGCGGAGTTATGACAGCCGCGCCAGCGGAGACCTGTTCTGTCCCCAGCGTCAGGGATGCGTGGCAAATGTGGCGTAACACAAAAAAAGTTTCAAAATTAGATACCATGCGCTGGCAGGCAAAACTGCCAGCGCATTCATGTGATTTTGGAAGCCACAACCATATCCTTGACAAAGAAGGGAGAGATTATATGGAAAAGTTATTTACAAGGAAAGAAGCGGCCAAAATCCTGGGAATCAGTATTGCAACACTGGACACGGCCCGCAACAATGGCCTGATTTCCTATGTTCAGTATGTGCAGAACGGTTGTGTCTATTTCACAGACGCGAGCCTTCAGGAGTACATCGCAAAATTCACGCATCGGGCGAAGCCGGTGGAAAAGTGCGCCACATACCGCAAAGTGCGAAGTGCCGAGGCGTGAGCTGATCCGTATCCTTGCTGAAATAAGTGGTGTCTGGTAAAACAAAGATACAGCGCTGAATATGATTCTTGAGAGGTAACGGTATTGGCAAAAAGAAAACGACTAATTCCAGATTATAGTACGGTCACACTGAATGGCGTAGAGTATTACAGAACCCGAATCGAGGATGCCGATGGCAAGCGGGTCGCCCTTTATGCGAGAACTCCCGAAGAACTGTATGACAAAGAAACGGAGGCGTTGGAGCAGATCGGTCATGCCCGGTTTCATCGGAAATCGCCAACGGTAGCAGAATACTGTGAGAAATGGCTGCTGATGCAGTCGGTCCATGTGCGGCAGACCACCTTGACAGATTACACCTCCAAGGTGAGGCGGCATATCATTAAAGAATTGGGAGAGATGCGGATGGCAGATGTAACTCTGGATGACATCCAGCTCGCTCTTGTCCCGGTTTCCAAAAAATCGGCATCGGTTTACAAGGCCGTTGTGATTCTTTATAAATCCATCTTTCGGGCGGCGAAGGAAAGCCATGTGATCGAGGTGAATCCAACGCTCCATCTAAACGCAAAAGGCGGCGGTGTCCCACAGGAGGACCGCCAGGCGTTGACGGATGAACAGGTCGAGCAACTTTTAGACGCGATCCGGGACTTGCCGCCCTATGTGTCTGTGATGATCGGCTTATATGCCGGTCTGCGGAGAGAAGAAATCCTTGCGCTCCAATGGGATTCGGTGTATCTGGACACAGATGCCCCTTATCTGACAGTCCGGCGGGCATGGCACACGGAGCATAATCGGCCAGTCATTCTCACCGAACTAAAGACCAAGGCGGCAGAGCGGAATATCCCGCTCCCGACCTGCCTGGCAGAGTGCTTGAGGGAGGCGAAGAAAACATCTACATCTGATTATGTGGTGGCGAATCGGGATGGCGGCCCGCTGTCCTACACACAATTTAAGCGGCTGTGGCAGTATATTGTGACGCGGACTGCCAAACCGAGAGTGGCCCGGAAGCTGGTAGACGGGAAATATGTGAAGTATATCCTCTACCCGCAGCTGGGAGAGAAAGCCCGGAACAATGGTCACTGTGTTTACAGCTTGGATTTCGAGGTCACACCCCACCAGCTCCGGCACACCTACATAACCAACCTGATTCATTCTTCGGTGGACCCCAAAACGGTGCAGTACCTGGCAGGGCACGAAAGCAGCAAAATCACGATGGATATTTACGCCAAAGTCAAATACAACCAACCGGATCAGGTTGTCAAAGCGATGGGCGGCGCATTTTCCCAATGGGATGCCATGTGGGCATAGAACGGAGAATACAGCAAGAGCGAGGCAAAGACGCCTCGCTCTTTGTTTTTCTCAATCCGCATCTTTGATTTAATCAGGTCTTTCTGATAAAAAGGGAGTGAAGGAACCAATTTGCGCATAAGAAAGGAAATTATCTATGGCTAAGAAAAAACAATTCCCCAGTATACAAGTGTGGAGCGAAAAGGAATCCAGTATTATAGGACAAGGATTCTGGACGCCGATGGCAAGCAGGTCAGCCTGTACGCAACGACTTGTGAGGAACTTTATGAGAAGCAATTAGCGGCGAGACGCCAAGTACAGGAGATTCTCTTTCACCGGCAGCATCCGACCGTCGCAGAGTATTGCGAGAAATGGCTGATGATGCAATCTGCAAAGGTTTCGGCGGCCACACTGAAAGGATATACTTCCAACATGAGGAACTACGTCATCAAGCCAATGGGCGATATGTATATGGAGGAAGTAACGGCTGATGACATCCGGCTGGCGTTGGTGCCACTGTCCAAGAAGTCCGAGGGCCTGTATAACAAAGTGAATATGCTCATCAAGTGTGTTTTCTATTCTGCCGAGCGCAGCCAGCTTCTTGCAGATAACCCCTGTGTGGGAATATCGGGAAAAGGCGGGAGACCGGCACAGAAAAAGGAGGCGCTGAGCGATCAACAGGTTGCGGTGCTTCTGGAGGCCATCAAAGGACTGCCGCCATATCTCTTTGTGATGATCGGTCTATACGCTGGCTTGCGTCGGGAAGAAGCCCTTGCCCTCCAATGGGACTGTGTGTTCCTGGATGTTCCCACCCCATACATTTCGGTACGGCGGGCATGGCGGGCGGAACACAACCGGCCGGTGATCTCTACGGTTCTAAAAACCAAAGCGGCCCGGAGAGACATTCCCATCCCCAAGTGTCTGGCTGACTGCCTGCGAGAAGCGAAAGTGACCTCTACGTCTGACTATGTGATTGCCGACAGCGAGGGCCAGCCCCTGTCTTACTCACAGTTCAAGCGAGTGTGGCAGTACATTGTTGTCCGTTCCACCAAGGAGCGCACCTATTATAAATATGTGAACGGACAGAGCATTAAGTACACGGTAAAGCCGACGCTGGGAACCAGCCAGAAAAACAATCCCAGGATTGTCTATACCCTGGATTTTGAAGTGACGCCCCATCAGCTCCGGCACACCTATATTACAAATTTGCTTTATGCGGGTGTTGATCCCAAGACGGTTCAGTATCTTGCCGGACATGAAAATAGCAAAACAACTATGGACATTTATGCAAAGGTCAAGTATAATAAGCCCGAAGAACTTTTCGATGTGGTGAACCAGGCACTTCGCCCATCTGACCTTGCGGAGAACGTTTGTGATTGATTGGGTTAAGGGGTAGGACAACCGAGGCCCGCTACCTCAAAAAAGCCCGTAAAATCAAGGAAAAACGGCGCTAAAACGATAGCAATACGGCTTGAAGGCAGCAAGACGTGCGCCGCAGTTTAGTAAGAGATAGGCAAACGGAATATCAAATATGGATTTCAATCCCCGGAACTTATGTGTTTCGGGGATTTGTCTGCTTTTTGTATAAAATGCCAGTAGATATTTAACAGAAAATGAGTATAATATAAGTAGGAAGTTCAGTTGAACCTCTTATTATTCTGCCGGAACTGCATATCGGCATTTATAGAAAAGGTGCAGATACAAATATTTTTCGCTACCCAGCGGGCGACTAATAAATGGCTGGGATACAAATATTTATGCTCCGCTGTTTAGCGGAGCATTTTTGTACATAGGGGATATTTTGAATACGGGTAATTTTTATTTTATCAAAGATGAGTATTATAAGAGGTTTCCCAAATGTGGATTAATGGGAAATAAGGATAGTGATGAGGCAGGAGTGCATGGGAGACCTTGTTTCTATTGTTTTGAGATGGATGGATATTACTGGATGGTGCCTATATCATCTAAAACGGAAAAATATAAGGTATTATATGAGGAGAAGAAAAAGAGATATAAGGAATATGATGGTTTACGATTGGGATATGTAAATGGAAAATACAGAGCTTTTTTAATTCAGAATGTTTGTCCAGTGAGTGAAGAATATATTGACTGTCAGTATATGATTGAAAACAATACTGTGCCGGTAAAGATAAATGATAAACTGTCGGCAGAAATAAATGGTATTGTGAGAAAGGTGATCAGATTAAATAAAAGAGGAATCCGGATTGTTTTGACAGACATAAATCGTATTTTGAATGAGTTGAATAATACAATTACAGGCAGAATATGAAAAACATAAAAGGCAGCCGGAAGACACTTTACAGCTTGTACTGGAGGCCGAAACAGAAGATCAAAGAAATTTTTATGAAATGGTTGGAAATTTTCTCCTGCAAAAGAAGCAGAGGCAGGTAATCGAAAGGAATCTCTTTTAGTGAAAAAATATATTTTAGTAGCAGGAGTCAATGGGGCAGGTAAATCAACTTTGTATCAGTCATTGCCTTCAAACAAATCACCGCAAAAAAGTGGCGTTTCACACCGATTTCCCAGGTGCTGCGCCACTTTTAAATTTGCTGTTTCGATAAAGCTGTTTGATTTTCCGTTATCAATATCCGCCGACTTCGCGCTCCTTTTTCACCAGTTTGACGATCCGGCTTGTGCCCAGGCGGTCTGCGCCCAGGGAGAGGAATGTTTCCGCGTCCTGCATAGAGGAGATGCCGCCGGCGGCTTTCATCTTCACGTTTTTGCCGATATGCTCTGAGAACAGTCTGATATCCTCGAAGGTGGCGCCTGCCGTGGAGAAGCCGGTGGAGGTTTTGATATAGTCTGCGCCTGCGCCGGTGACTGCATGGCACAGCCTGACTTTTTCCTCGTCCGTCAGCAGACAGGTTTCGATGATTACTTTCAGGATGTGATTTCCGCAGGCGGCTTTCAGTGTGCGGATTTCTTCTTCAACCAGGTCGAACTTTCCGTCCTTCACCCATCCGATATTAATCACCATATCGATCTCGTCCGCACCGTTTGCCAGCGCGTCCTTTGTCTCAAATTCCTTTGCGGCCGTTGTCATATAGCCGTTGGGGAATCCGATCACCGTGCAGACTGCTACATTGTCTCTCACATATTCCTTTGCCTGCTTTACATAGCTGGGCGGAATGCAGACAGATGCCGTTTTGAAGCGGATTCCGTCATCACAGATCTGGCGGATTTCTTCCCAGGTGGCGGTCTGTGTCAGTAAAGTGTGGTCCACGTGACTTAAAATTTCTTCTTGATTCATATTCTGTTAATCTCCCATTATAAACGGTCTATACGTATTTAAAAATCTGTTTTTGAGCATTTCATGCCTTTTCGCAGGGTGTTTCGCAGGGAACTGCGTTTATTTCACGATCAGATCTCTGCCCCTGGTATCTGTGTTCAGGCAAACGGCGATAATCAGAATGACGCCGATCACAATATCCTTCCACAGCGGGTCTACGCCCATCATATTCAGTCCCGACGTCACGCCGGTGATAGTGACAACGCCCAGAGCCGTCCTTAAAACGCTTCCCCGGCCGCCGGCCATGGAAGTTCCGCCCAGAGCTACCGACGCAATGGCGGTCAGCGTCAGCGCGTCGCCTACGGTGGGAACGGCGGATTTCAGCTTGTAGGCGTAGAGAGCGCCGGCCAGAGCGCTGCAGGCGCCGCTGATTACGAATGCGGAAATCTGGGCCATGTCCGTGTTTACGCCGGCCAGTCTGGTGGCACTTACGTTAGCGCCCACGCCATAGATGGCTTTGCCGTATACGGTATACTGCTGGAAAATATACAGCACCGCAACGCCGGCCAGAGCAATAAAGAACATAATCGGGATGCCGAATACCTTCTGAGTGGCCCACTGAACCATGAACCGTTTGTCCATCGGTATGATTTCCGAGCCGTTGGGGCAGAGGTTCAGGGCGATGTAGGACCAGAAATTCATGGTACACAGCGTTACGATAAAGGACGGAAGTTTCAGCTTTGTGACCAGAAGTCCGTTGGTCAGTCCCATCAGAATGCCTGCCGCCAGCATAATCGGAATAATGGCATTGCCGAACTGAGCCACATAGACGCCGCTGAGTACGCAGGTACAGGATACCATCGCTCCGGCGCCCAGGTCGATGCCGCCCGTGTAAATAATAAAGGACATGCCGCCTGCCATCAGCAGAAGGGGAGCCGCCTCGGTCATCATGTTCTGGAGACTGTAAGGAGTCATGAAATTCGGTATGATTACGCTGAATACGCCAAATACCAGTACGATGCTTACGAGGCACATGTATTTTGAGAAATCAGATATATGAAAGCTTTTCTTACTATTAGCCATGATATGTTTCCTCCTACATCATTTTCTGAACAATGTCCAGTTGGAGCGGTTTTTCTCCCACCGGGCAGTCGAACATGCCTGTGACGAGGCCATCCCGCAGAACGATGATTCTGCTGGAAAGTCCGATGCATTCATCCAGCGTGTCGCCCAGCAAAATAATGGAATTGCCTGCGGCGGTCATATCCCTGACAAGATCATAGATTTCTTCCTTGGAGCCTACGTCAACCCCGCGGGTGGGGTGGTTCAGAATCAGCACTTCACAGCCGCTTTCAAGGGCTCTGGCAAAAATCACCTTCTGCGCGTTTCCGCCGGATAACTGGTTGATTCTGTCATTGATGGAGACGCATTTGACGCCGGCTTTCTCTACCCATTCCTGTGCGATCCGGCGTGTTTTTTTGGCTGACAGAAAGCTGTGATTGGAAAGCGTATCCATGTGAGAGACGATAATGTTATCCTCAATGGAGAGAATGCCGATCATGCCTTCGTCGCGCCGTTCCTTGGGAACCGAGAGAATGCCTTTCTTTCTGGCCTGATAGGGATTGGCAAAGGTACATTCCTTCCCCTTGATCTTGATGGTTCCCGCCGTGGGAGCCGCATCGCCCACCAGCACGGCGCAGACGTCCTCTTTTCCGGAACCCTCCACGCCGCACAGTCCCAGAACTTCTCCCCGTTTCAGCTCAAAGCTTACATGGTTAAATGCGCCGAACAGGCTTAAATCATTGACTTCCAGGATCACCTCATCAGAAGGAACGGTCTGCTTGTGTTCCACGTAAAATTCGCCGGTGGTGCTTCTGCCGATCATTTTTTCATACAGCAGGTTTACGTCGGCGCCCTCGGTCTGCATAACGGCCGTTTCTTCGCCGTCTTTGAATACGTAGATCCGGTCCGTGATGTCCAGCACCTCGTCCAGACGGTGGGAGATAAAGATTACGGCATTGCCCTGTTCTTTCATGTTTCTGACCTGTACGAACAGCTTTTTGATTTCCTCGTCGGACAGAACCGTGGTAGGCTCATCCAGCAGGATAATGGCATGACCGTTTGCCGCCTCCGTAACCACGTCCAGAACCTTGGCGATTTCCACCATCTGACGGGCGGCGAAATCAATGTCCCGCACCTTTTTGGAGGGGTCAATATCCATATCAATCCGTTCCAGTGCTTTTTTTGCGTCCTGGTTCATTTTGTTCCAGTTTACAAAGCCGCAGGTAGAGTATTTTTTTTCGCGTCCCAGATAAATATTCTGGGCGATGGTCAGGCTTCCTACCAGGGACTGCTCCTGGAACACCATGCCGATTCCCTGGTGGTTGGCATCCAGGATCGAGCTGGCGGAATAGGGTTTTCCCATGAAAAACATTTCACCCATGGAGCTTTTTTCCACGCCGCTGATCAGCTTCATCAGAGTGGATTTGCCGGCGCCGTTTTCTCCGATCAGTCCGATCACCTCGCCGCTGTAAATCTGCATGTCAATATCGTGGAGGACCGTATTGGATCCGTATGTTTTGCCGACACCTTTTGCCTCAAATAATAATTCACCCATAAGTCCACCCCCTATTTTGATATGGTCTTGCGGCTGCGGCTGATTGTCAGAGTCACTGCGATAATGATGATAACGCCCTGGATCACCTTTCTCACGTAAGGGTCCACGCCCATCAGTGTCAGCCAGTTTACCAGCTCCGTATAGATCAGAACGCCCACGAATGCCGACAGAGCGCCGCCTTTGCCGCCGGACAGAGAACCGCCGCCGATTACGATAGCGGTTACCACCGGGAACATCTGATTGGTGCCGAGGCTGGCCTGGCCTAATTTCAGACGGATACACTGCAGGATGCCTGCCAGGCCTGCCGTACATCCGCACAGGGCGAAGACCTTGATCTTTGTCAGGCCGATATTGATGCCCGTGGAAGCCGCTGCCGTCTCATTGTCTCCGATTGCGTAGACGGCCCTTCCGAATGCGGTGTAATTCAGAATCAGGGCGCCTATAATGAAAATGGCAAAGGCGATCAGCGTAAGATAGGGAATCCCCAGAAGCATTCCCTGGGACAGTACGTTAAACAGTTCATCCTTTACCTGAATCGGCGTTCCCCGGTATACCAGCACCGCGGCGCCGGTCATAATACATCCCATGGCATAGCTGACGATAAAAGTGGCAATTCTGGCCCGTACATGGAGGAAGCCTGTCAGAGCGCCGACAGCCGTGCTGATCAGAACCACCAGGAGAATGCCCAGTAAGCCGAAATCATTGTCGTTTGAATTGTTGATTACCAGAAATGCCACGAATGATCCGGCAAATCCCATAACGCCCTCAATGGAAAGGTCAATGCTTCCTAAAAGAAGGACATACATCAAACCGGTGGAAATGACAAGCGGGATGGACATCTGGTACATAATGTTGACGATATTTCCCCACGAAAAAAAGTTTTTCTGGGAAATTGCCCCTATGATTGTCATGACAATCAGCAGGATCAGCGGCGCATATCTTCTTATCTTATCTTTTCTTGCGTCATCTTTGACCTTCTGCGCAAACTGCTGACCCACTGATAATGCAGACAAAGAATCTTCCCATTTATTTTTCATGATACTTTCCCCTTATATCAAAAAGTCATTGCGTACATATTTTGTCGAATTTGAAGAAAGTGGGTCTGCGCAGGGCAAACCCACTCTCTTGGTAAACCTTTTTGTCATGCGGTGACTGAAAGGTTATACTTAGTTCTCCTGATACTTGTCAACACAGAATGACAGATCATTGTAGTCATAACCGGGATTCTTCGTGGTTATGAACTTGTTGATGATATCATCTGCGTTTTCTTCCGTAACCAGAGTGGTCTTACAGAAAATCAGACGCTCGCCGTCAGGAAGGGCAGTCGGATCCAGCTTGCCCATGGCTGCCTGGATCGCATAGGATGCGCCGTAACCTGCGATCATGTAACCGTCGTTGGCATTGGTAATTACCATATCGCCGTCTTTTACTGCGTTCAGAGCCGCTTCGATACCGTCACAGCCGCTTACTTTGATCTGGCCGTTCAGATTTTTGTTTTTCAGAGCTTCCACGGCACCCAGAGCCATTGTGTCGTTTGCGGAATAGATACCCTTTAAGTCAGGGTATTTTACCAGCCATCCCTCGGTCAGCGTCATGGCGTCAGCCTGGCTCCAGCTTGCGGTCTGGCTGTCAACAACCTCGATGTTCGGATAATCTTTCAGCGCTTCTTCAAACGCTTTGTGTCTGTTGCTGGCGGAGTCGTCGCCTAACAGGCCCTGTAATTCCACAACCTGTCCTTCGCCGCCGATAGAATCGAACAGCGCTTTTGCGGTTGCCTTGCCGATGGCGATGTCATCCAGCATCAGGCTTGCCACGAAATGAGGGAAATCCTTGGGATACAGGCCGTCTGCTCTGTGGGCCAGGATTGCCACATAGTTGCCGGACTCTTCGCATACGTCTGCGATGTTTGCGGTGTTAGCCGTGGAAGATGGGTCAACAACGAAGATTGCCTTGTCACCGTACTGTGCGATATAATCCTTGATTCCCTGAAGCTGCTTGTTGTCGTCGCTGTCGCAGGTCAGGACATCTGCGGATACGCCGTAAGCTGCGGCTGCCAGCTTGGCACCTTCTGCTTCCTGTGCCCAGTACTCGTTGTCCAGGGAATGGATGCAGATAGCCAGGTGATACTCAGAGCCTGCGCCCGTGTTGTCTGCGGCTGCTGCGGTGGTTCCGTCGGGAGCCTGGGTTTCGTCCCCTGCCGCCGCGGTGGTTCCGTCAGGAGCCTGGGTCTCATCTCCTGCGGGAGCAGCAGTGGTTTCCTTGGGAGCGTCGCCCTTGTTTGAGCAGCCGGCCAGCATGGATACGGCCAGAGTGGCTGCCATCAGTGTTGCAATGATTCTCTTTTTCATGTTTCTTCCTCCTACTTTGATTTTATACATAAATGCCGTTATGGCATTCTGTACGCAATTGGGATTTGCCCGTTATATTTCATTGCGCATCCGGGCGGAAGCGTTGATCGCCGCGCCGACGATGCCTGCTTCGGGGGCATTTTCTGCCCTGTAAAATACGACGGATTCTCTGGGGTTCGGTATCCGCAGGTTTTCTCGTACGGTCTGCTCAAAGTATTCCATGGGAAATCCTTTCATCTCCACGACCCCGCCGCCCAGAATGACACATTTGGGGTCCAGGATGGTGATCTCCGTTGCGGCGGCGGCCGCACAGGCACGCACCACTTCCAGCACTTCTTCCCTGTCCCCGTATTGTTCGAAAATCTCCGATACCGGACAGTGGAACAGATTCTCTGCCAGACGGTGAAGCGCTTTGCCGCTGGCTTTCAGCTCGATACACCCCTTTTTGCCGCAGCCGCAGTCCCGGGTAAATCCCGGAACCGGGATATGGCCCAGCTCACAGGCGGAACCGGAATGTCCGATATAGATTTTACCGTCAATGCACATGGCGTTTCCCAGACCGGTTCCGATAAAAATGCCGATGATAATTCCGCTGCTGTCCATGTGTCTGTGCCAGATCTCATAGAGAAGGGCTGTGTTTACGTCCCGTTCCATAAAGGCGGGCAGCCCGATTTGTTTTGAGAGAATCTCTGTCAGGGAGATATGGTCCAGTCCCCTGATATGGGGCGAATTATAGTTGATGGTCCGCTCCCGGTTCATCAGAGAGGCAAGGGACAGGGTAATGCATTGAAACTGTTCCCGGCCGTACCGTTCCAGGTAAGGGCTGACCAGATGTTCTATGTATGCGCCTTTGTCCTCTGCGTCGGAGAGAAGGCTGCTGGGCTCTTTTTGAAACTCCAGCACCTGAAAAGCTTCGTCCACCACGCCGTATCGGAGATTGGTGCCGCCGATTTCTATCGCCAAATAGTAGTTTGTCACTGTTGTTATTCCTGCCTTATGATGTCGTTGTCTGTCTGGTTCCGCGTCGTAATCAGTTGCCGGTTGTTTTTGTTGAACTGGGGTCTGCCGCTTTTTGCCGTTATGCTTTTTCAGCGCTGCCCAGCACGTCGATTTTATGAAGATAAATCTCTTTCAGCAGTTCTCTGTTTTTCAATGTGAAGATCCGGCTGTCGATAGCCTGCGGATTTTCCGCGAGAATCTTTCGGGTGTTTGCCAGCGCACTGATCCATCCGTCCGTGGCGATATTTACTTTGCACACACCCATCCGGGCTGCTTTTGTAATCTGGTCCTCAGGAATGCCGGCTACGGATTCGATCTGTCCGCCGTAGGCGTTAATCATGTCCACGAATCTGGGATCAATGGCGGAGGCTCCGTGGAGGACGATCGGGAATCCGGGTACCCGTCTCATCACATCCTCCAGAATATCATACCGCAGCTTTGGAAGATTTCCGTCAGGGTCCGGCTTGATCTTTACCAGGCCGTGGCAGGTTCCGATGGAGATAGCCAGGCTGTCGCAGCCGGTTTTTTTTACGAAGTCCTCCACCTGCTGCGGGTCCGTATACAGGCTTTCTCCGTTCCCTTCCCCGTCTCCGCTTTCCTCTGCCCCGGACAGAACGCCCAGTTCCGCTTCCACGGTGACCTGGTGCCGGTGGGCATATTCCACGGTTTGTTTCGTAAGTGCGACGTTTTCCTCGAAGGGAAGTGCGCTGCCGTCAATCATGACGGAAGAAAATCCAAATTCTACGGCATCCACGCAATGCTGAAAGGTCATGCCGTGATCCAGGTGCAGAGATACCGGAATATCGAGTCCGCAGCCATGAATCCGGTCGATTCCGGACTGAACGATTCTTGCCAGAATCTCATATCCAAGCTGCCTGTGCAGGTTGGGTGATGCCAGAAGAATGACCGGTGAACGTTTTTCTATCACGGCGTCGATGATGGCGTTGAACTGTTCGATGGAGATAAAGTTGAGGGCCGGCACCGCATAGCCTTCTTCATAGGCTTTCCGGAACATGTCCTTTGTGTTTACTTCTCCGAGTTCTGTGTAATGATACATGTTTTGTCTCCTCCTGAGGAATCTTTTTTATAATTCCTTTGCTGTAGCTGTGTTTAATGTATCCTGTGTCCGCGGCTGCCTGCCATAGGGTTTTCTGATCCGGCCTGTGTGACCCGGAGGGTTCCCATTATACATAAGGTCTGTTCAGCACCGTATATTTTGGAAGTTCTCCGATCAGCGGAAGTATGTAATCCAGAAATTCTTCTTTAATATAGTTGCCGGTTTCAGTGATATAAGACAGGGGAAGGCAGTTATCTTCTTTTGCCACGTCGTCGAGTTCGGCAAGCCCGTATACGGCCTGATAATCCCGGTCCGGCGTTCTGTTCAGCGTCATCATCTGAAAAGATGCGCCGTGGACGGCTGCCTGAACGGCCAGCATACCTAATTGTTCGGCTTCCTGTCTGTCGATTTCCGATACGCTGTGGACGCCGCACCGCTGCATGAGGCCCAGGTCGATTCCCCGGATCTTGCAGGTAAAATGCTCTCTTAAAAGCTGGCTGATATAGGGGGTGATGCCGCCCATGTTTTTCTGCATGTCCATGCCTTTATTAACGGAAACATCTTCAAACAGGAATTTTCCGTCCGCCGTCCGTACGCCCTCGGCGGCCACTGCGAAGCATTTTCCCTTTTTCTTTAACACCTGTCTGACATCCTCCACGAATTTCTCTTTGGAAAATGTAATCTCCGGTACGTAGATCAGGTCCGGCCTCATATCAGTCTGGCCTGCTGCCATGGAAGCCGCCGCCAGAAAACCGGTGTTGCGTCCCATTACCTCGGTGAACAGAATCAGCTCCGTGTCATAAGTCATCATATCTCTGGCCAGTTCGGACACGGTGATAGCCACATGCCTGGCGGCGGAAGGATATCCCGGCGCATGGTCGATGCAGGAAATGTCATTGTCCACAGTCTTGGGGATAACAATCAGCCTGAAATCATAATGCTGTGATTTCAGAAACTGTCCCAGCCGAAGCCCGGCCCGCACCGAGCCATTACCGCCGTTGATAAAAATATAACGGATATTCAGCGCGTGCAGCGTTTCCAGAGCCTTTCGATAATCCGTCTGTGCGGGGTCTTCCTCGTCGATCTCATACCGGCAGGAGCCGAAGATCATAGAGGGTGTGCTCCGAAGAAACGTTTCGCCCGGCAGTTCCTCCGTAATGTCAAAAATCCTGCGGGTAATCACGCCGACAATTCCGTGTTCCGATGCGTAGATTCTGTCAATTTCCGGCTGCTTTCTGCACTGAGTCATCACGCCGTAAGCGGAAGCGTTGATCACTGCGGTGGGGCCGCCTGACTGGATGTAAATCGCATTTGCCCGGTTGTTCATAGGTTCCTCTTTCTAGTGCGTTTATTTTTGTCCTGTTCATGAATCCGGAAGTTTGCTTTCACTTTACAGTGAAAGCCGTGGATATAAATCCTTTACTTTCAGATAAAGCTCTCTGAACAACTGCTGCTGCCGTCTGTAGACTGCCACGTTCGTCTGAATCGGTTCCGCAGGGGTTGTGTTTATCTTCACGATCGCATCACAGGCTTCTTTGATATCCTTATAGATGCCGCATCCCACCGATGCCAGAATGGCAGCGCCCTGACAGGCTTCTTCCTCCGTCTTCGTGGTATATACGGGCATTTCCAGTATATCGGCCTGTATCTGCTTCCAGGTGTCGCCTTTTGCGGCGCCTCCCGATGCGATCATCCGTGTACGTCTGATGCCCATCTCATCCAGAATACCGACGCATTCTTTCAGATTATACATCACGCCTTCCATGGTGGCCCGGATGATATGGCTCTGTTCATGCTTTATCCCCATCCCGAAATAGACGCCCCGTGCGTAGGGGTCCATAAAGGGGGTTCGTTCTCCGGCCAGGAAAGGAATAAACAGAAGTCCTTCTGAGCCGGCCGGCGCCAGTGCGGCTTCCCGGTCCAGGTCAGAATAGGGTCTGGAATCTTTTAAAATTTTCTTTTTCAGCCATCCGAGGGTGCTTCCGCCGTTTAAGGTACCGCCCTGGATATACCATTTATCTCCTGCCGTGTGGCACCAGGTCTGCAGCCGCATCTGACGGTCGTACAGAGGGCTGTCCACCACTGTTGCAATTTGGGAAGCGGTGCCGATGTTGCAGGCTGTGACGCCCGGTTCGATAACACCGTTGCCGGTTAGCTGTGCGGCGGAGTCTCCTGCGCCGAAGATGACTCTGGTTTTCCGGCTTAAACCGGTTTCTCTGGCAGCGGATTCCTGAACGGAGCCGGCTACCTGCCAGCTTTCCGAAAGGGCCGGCCAGATGTCCTCTTTCAGCCCCGCACGGCGGATCAGCTCCATGCACCAGTATCTGTTCCGCACGGAGAGGGCCAGGGTACTGCTGGCATCGGAATACTCCGAACCGATGGTTCCGGTCAGTCTGTATCGGATGTAATCTTTCGGAAGCATAACACAGCGGATTTTGTCATATGTCTGTCTCTGATATTTTTTCAGCCAGAGCAGGGAACAGATCATCATTCCGGCTCCGGGCTGGTTTAGAAGTTCTGTCTCAAGAAGGTCTTCTGCCAGTTCCTTGATTTCTCTGGTTTCTTTGGCGGATCTCTGGTCCATCCAGATGATAGAGGGCATAATGGGCTGCCAGTTCTCATCCAGCGCCACCAGGCCATGCATCTGTCCGGAAAGGCCGATGCCGGTCAGATCCTCCGGCCGGATGCCTGCGTTTTCCAGTGCTTCCCCGATGGTTCTGACCGTATGGTTCCACCAAATCTGCGGGTCCTGCTCGGCATATCCGATTTTAGAGGTGGTCACATCGTAGTCCGCATGACTTACCGCAAGGGTTTTGCCCTCCGGGTCCATAATCAGTGTTTTGACACTTGAAGTTCCTAAATCAATTCCAGCCAGATATCCCATCATTTATCCCCTTTGAATGATCTCGATCTCCACACCGTTCGGATCTGTGATCAGCATGGTGCGGGCCTGTAATTTCTCCACATAGGAAGGAGATTTTCTTACGAAGATTCCCTGTTTCACGCAAAGTTTATGCAGCTCTGCCAACTGGTCCGTTACCAGACAGAAATGCCGGTAAATGCCGGTATCTGTCTCTTTTATGTCTCCGGCCGCAGCTTTGTCAGCATAGTCGATCAGTTCCAGCCGTACTTCCCGGGGAAGCCGGAAATAGGTGAGGGTATGATCCCCCATATCAATAAAGCCTGTTTTCTCAAGACCTAATAGATCTCCGTAAAATTTTTCGGATTGCTCCAAATCCTTTACGTTCACCGTAATATGATCTAAACCTGAAAATTTCATCGCTTAATCTCTCTGTTCTTTATGTATGGTTTTGCAGTGTTCCTTTCGGGACGCTGCTATAAACACACTATTCCGCAAGTATCACGTCCGTCACCGCCGCCAGGGCGCTGTAATCTTCTTTTTCTATGTCTGAGTCCACGATCAGTCCGGTCACATATCTCAGTTCTGCGATCTGTGCAAACGTTACGGTTCCCAGCTTGCTGCTGTCACTCATCAAATAGGAAACGAAACAGGCATCAAGGATTTCGCGGACGCTTTTGGCCGTTTCGAAATCAGGAGCCGTGATGCCCCGTTCCACACTGAAACCGTTGCAGGAAAAGAATCCCTTGTCAATATTGACCAAACTTAAAAATTCATTCCTCATCGGAAGGGTGGTGTAGTGGTATCCTTTTCTGACCAGGCCGCCCAGCATATAGACATGGAAATCGGTGCAGTCTTCCAGCCATACGGCGCTGCGGATGTCGTTGACAATCACCGTCAGATTCTTTTTCTGGGGCAGCAGTTTCAGAAGCTCTGCCGTAGTGGTTCCGGTAGTTACTGCTATGATATCTCCGTTATCAATCAGATCCAGCGCAGCGGCAGCGATCGCTTTTTTCTGGGGCATCATCTGGCTTTCCTTAAATGTGGGGGAAAGCTCTCTGCCTGCCTTTGACTTTCTGATGGCGCCGCCATGCGTCCGGGTAATCAGGTTTTTGTGTTCTAACTGCTTTAAGTCATTCCTGATGGTGGAAGCCGATACGCCGAACATCTCGCACAGCACGGGGACTACCGCTTTTCCGTTGGCATTAATCGTTTCCATTATTTTTCGCTGTCGTTCTTCGGCGAATAGATTTTTTCCTGAAACTTCGATTGAAATTTCCACTGGCGTTTTATCCATGATCTGTACCTCTTATGAGAATGATTATAGCAAAAATCGCTAAAAATTACAATAGATATTCTTATTTTCTTTTACGGTTTTTTGATTTTTTTTATTTTTTGTTTCTGAATACTGTTGTTTGGCTGTTGTTTTTTGTTGTTTTGCTTGAATAAAGCGTTGTTTTCTGTTATTATATGGTTAATGGCTTGTTATGACATCAGGCGATTTACAAAAAACAGCAGCGTGCCGTACAGGCTCCGGGGGGTTTGGAAGGGGCGCTGCGGGAACGATTCTATAAGGAGGTTTTACGAATGGGTGTAAAGTATCAGAATTCCGATGAGCTGCAAAAGTTTGCCGACCGTATCCGGCTCCATGCGATCCGATCCATGCATGCCAGCAAAGGCGGCCATGTGGGAGGCGTTCTGTCTCTGTGCGAGCTGATGGCGGTATTATATGGAAAGGTAATGGAGTATGATCCGGAGAATCCCCGTATGGAAGAACGGGACAAGGTGGTGCTTTCCAAAGGGCATTGCGGTCCGGTTCTCTACTCGGCGCTGGCGTTGTCGGGATTTTTTCCGGAAGAGGAGCTTTTGACGCTGAATCAGGACGGCGGACATCTGCCCAGCCACTGTGATATGAATAAAACGACGGGAATTGATATGACCACCGGCTCTCTCGGTCAGGGCGCTTCCACGGCGGCCGGCATGGCGCTTGGAAAAAAGATGCTGGGCCGGAAGGGGATGGTTTACCTGATTCTGGGAGACGGAGAACTGAACGAAGGCCAGGTGTGGGAAGCAGCCATGTTTGCAAAACAGCACAGGCTGGACAATCTGCTGGTTCTGGTGGACTGGAATCACCAGCAGCTCGACGGCTATACGGAAGGAATCTGTGATATGGGGAATATCGAGAATCTGTTCCGGGCTTTCGGGTTCGGGGCCGTTACCGTGGACGGACATTCCGTGGAGGCGGTGGAAAAGGCAATTGTGCAGGCTGCTGCTGAAAAAGACGGCATTCCCAAATGCATTGTACTGGACACGATAAAGGGAAAAGGCTGGAGCGTTACGGAAGGAAAGACCGGCATCCATCATATCGGAATTACGGATGAGATGATGGCGGAGGCCGAGAAAGAATTTGCAGGAAAGGAGCTGTAAACCGATGAAACAATATGCTACCGATATGAGAACTGCCCTGGCAGACACTTTGATTCAGTTGGAACGGGACAATGACAGGATTCTCTGGCTGGATTCCGATCTGATGGCTTCATCAGGCATGAACAAGTTCAGAGAAGCGTACCCGGATAAAGTAATCAACTGCGGAATTCAGGAGGCCAATATGTTCGGTGTGGCGGCGGGTCTTTCCGAGGAAGGCTTTGTTCCTTTCGTGCATTCTTTTTCCGCATTTGCCAGCCGCCGTATCACGGACCAGATTTTTATGTCCGGCATCTACGCCCGTCAGAATGTGCGTATCGTGGGAAGCGATCCCGGCCTGTCGGCAGGTCCTAACGGGGGCACCCATATCAGCCTGGAGGATATGGGGATTTTAAGGACGCTGCCGGGGACTATGATTCTGGACCCCTGCGATCCGGTGCAGTTAAAGGCAGTGACGGCTCAGAGTGTTGACCGGAAGGGGATTTACTACATCCGTTTGATGAGAAAGTCAAAAGATCAGTTTTATGAGGAGGGAACCTCTTTTGAGATCGGACGTGCTTCCATATTAAAAGAGGGCGGCGATCTGTCGGTAATTACCTGCGGGACCGTCTGTGTCAGAGAGGCGCTGAAAGCGGCGGAAATACTGGAAAAAGAACATATTCACGTAAGGATCATCGACATGTTTACGGTTAAGCCTCTTGACAGAGAAGCGGTGCTGAAAGCGGCCGCCGAGACGGGCGCCATTATCACGCTGGAAAATCATAATATTTATAACGGCTTGGGATCGGCCGTTGCGGAGGTGATCGCAGAGGAGGGAATCCGGATTCCTTTTAAGCGGATGGGTGTGCCGGACAGTGTGGGAGAAGTGGGAACGCTGGATTATCTGCTTTGCAAGTTTGGTATGGATGGAGTTTCCGTGGCGAAAACGGCGAAAGAACTGATCGAAAAGAAATAATGAACAGGCGTCTTCCTGTGTAAAACGGGAATATACCGGAAAATCATCCGTTTTGTGGAAAAAATGGGAAAATCAATGTCTATTGCGCCCCAAAGCTTCATATATATACTACTGATAATCTATTGCAGATTTACAGGAGGTTGGCATGGAGCTGATTAAGAAGACCATATATATGAACCGGCTCAAGGGGAAAACGGTCACGCAGATTACGCTGGATGACGACAGAAATGTGCCGGATACCAAGGCGGATATCGACTATATTATTCAGGAGCAGGGAGACGTGAAGCTGGATGACTGCCGGGTGATGGGAGACCGGGCAGGGCTTCGGGGGAAGCTGGCATTCCATATCCTGTACCAGACACCGGTGCAGGGGGCCGTGGACAGTCTGAACGGGGAAATTATTTTTGATGAGCTGGTGAACATTAATGGGCTGGAGGAACTGGATCAGGTTCAGGTACAGTGGGATATTGAGGATTTAAGCGCCGATATGGTGAATTCCCGGAAGGTGAGCATTAAGGCGGTGGTGACCTTTACGATTTTCGTACAGCAGATTTACGATGAACAGACTGCGGTGGACGCAGAGGGCGAGCTGAATCTGGACTGTATGAAAAAAAGCGTGGAGGCGGCCCAGATTGCCATGCAGAAGCGGGATACATACCGGGTGAAAGAGGAGGCGGAGCTGCCGGCCAGCAAGCCCAATATCAGGGAAGTGCTGTGGAGCAGCGTGCAGCCCAGAGCGGTGGAGACACGCCCCATGGACGGCAGCATCAGCCTGCGGGGGGAGCTGCTGGTGTTCTGTATGTACAGCGGCGAGGAAGAACATATTCCGGTGCAGTGGCTGGAGCGTTCGGTTCCTTTTTCCGGCACCATTGATCTGCCTGACTGCACGGAAGAAATGATTCCGGCCATCGAGGTGAAGCTGCTGAATCAGGATCTGACGGCATCCCCTGACTATGACGGAGAGAACCGGGTGCTGTCGCTGGATGCGGTGCTGGAACTGGACATCCGTCTGTATGAAGAAGAAACCATCGAGATTTTGGGGGACGTCTATGCGCCGGGCAAAAATCTGGAGCCGGAGTTCGGCAAAGCGTATTTTGAATCACTGATGACGAAAAATATGTCCAAATGCCGGCTGTCCGATAAGATGGAGTTAACCGGCAGTGAAAAGCTTCTCCAGGTCTGCCACTGCGACGGCAGCGTAAAAATCGACCAGGTGCAGGTGCAGGAAAACGGCCTGGCGGTAGAGGGGGCATTGTGCGTTACCGTTCTTTACATATCCTCGGACGACAGGAAGCCGCTGCAGTCGATGAAAGGTGCGGTTCCGTTTCAATATGTGGTGGAAGTAAAAGGGATTACACCTGACTGTATTTACCGGATCAAGCCGGGACTGGAACAGTTGGCCGCCGTTATGCTGGGGGGCGACGAGATCGAAATTAAGGCCGCTGTGATGTTTGACGTTCTGGTGCTGAAACGGATTGAGGAGCAGGTGATTCGTTCCGTTGTGGAAACACCTCTGGATATGGAGGAACTGGAACGGCTGCCGGGCATCGTGGGATATATCGTACAGCCGGGGGATTCTCTGTGGGGAATCGCAAAAAAATTCAGAACCACCCAGGAGTCGGTAAAAAAGGTGAACGGACTGGAAAGTGATCTGCTGAAAAGCGGGCAGAGGCTGCTGGTGCTGAAAGAAGTGGAGGAAATGCTGTAAAACAGGTACGGCAGGATAAAGCGGCCGGATCGGCGCAACGGGATAAAGTAAGATGACATAAATGCTATGAAACAGAATACGGACAGCGTTATGTAGTCGTGCTGTGAATGTGGGGAAACCTGGGTTCACAGCACTTTTTATGCGGAAGATTTCCTGTGTTTCATTAGAATGGTTCTGCCGCACAAAAGTCTATACCAGAGAAACCTGGAATATATTTTCTCTGTGGTGAAGCACCGCCGCCGGCCCTGAGGCCGTCAGTTTGGTATCAGATGCAGGACCGGAAATCCTGCCGGACAGATATGCATGCGTTTAGAATATTGTCACAGGCTGGTGTGGAAATGTGAGAAGGTAAAGCGGTGCGGAATTTTGATTACAATATAATATATGCGTAAAACGGGCACATGTGCGGAAAGGCCCGGAGAAATTTTACGGCAGTCTGGACGCCGGCCGGCCGGATGAGGTATAATAAACAGACAGTATGGTTATTGTGATGATGATGCGATAACGGACAAACGGTGTGGAAATGGACAATTACATGTATATTGTAGAATGCAGCGATCAGAGCCTCTATACCGGCTGGACCAATGACCTGTCCAAACGGATGAAAGCCCACAATGCGGGCCGGGGCGCCAAATATACGAAAAGCCGTAGGCCGGTAAAGCTTTGCTATTGGGAAGCTTTTGACACAAAACAGGAGGCCATGAGCCGGGAGGCGCAGGTGAAGCGGCTGACCAGAGCGCAGAAGCTGGAACTGATTCAAAAAAATAGATCGTTTATTTGCTGTTGATTTGCCATAGAGCGTGTTTGAAAGTAATTTTCAGACACGCTCTAGAATATTTTCCCTGTGTCTGATATAATGTTGAAAGAACGATGCATGTTGCGGAACGGAGTTGACACGAGGAGGAAAAGAGATGAACTTATTAATATTAGGCGGTTTTCTGGGTTCCGGAAAAACGACGGTGCTGCTGCAGTTGGCAAAGTATATTACCGGCGATCATGTAAAGCCCGGCGAAACAAAGGTGGCGATTATTGAAAATGAGATCGGTGAGCAGGGAATCGACGATAAAATCCTAAAGTCCGGAAATTATTCCGTGGAAAACCTGTTTGCCGGCTGTGCCTGCTGCACTTTGTCCGGTTCCGTGCCCGTATATGTGAGCAAAATTCAGAAAGAGCTGAATCCGGAATGGCTGATTTTCGAATCTACCGGCGTGGGATATCCGGCCAGTATTCAGAGGACGATCAAGGAAGTGCTGGATGTGGATTCCCGGATCTGCATTATCGTGGACGCCAAGCGGTGGCTGCGCATTGAGAAGCCGATGGAGCAGCTTTTGAGCGGTCAGTTTGAGAATGCGGACATAGTACTGATTAATAAGAAGGATCTGGTGGATCAGGAGGTGTTGGAAAAAGTAACGCGGTCGGTGGCTGCCCGTGTTCCGGATGTGAAATTGATTCCGATCAGCGCCGTAGAGCCGGTTTCCGAAAACGTATGGGAAGAAGTGCTGGGGCGAGGTTAATTGGATTCTTGAAGATTTCGGACGTATGATGAGAAATCAGATGGGGTGTGCAGTTCGGAAACTGTTTTAGGGATTTGCGGGAAGCAGAAAAATATTCCGGAAGATATCGTTATATTTTGTTGATTTTATAGGAGACTGGTATGGGAAAAGCGGATTTGGAGCATGAAAACAGGGAAGACAATAGGAATCAGGAAAGTGAGGAGCATAAAGAATTCCTGTCATTGGGAGCGGGAGCGGTTCTTGCGCTGATCCTGCTGGCGGTTTTTCTGACAGCGACAGGCATTCAGGTACAGGGCTGGATTCGTTTCGCGGTGATTCCGGTTTATGTGCTGCTGCTTTGTCTGTGCAGTTGGGTTGTGGACAGGCTGATCGGCCGGAATCGCCGAAAGGATCAGGATGAGTAAAGCCGCAGTTAGATGTAACTGATATTAATTTAAGAAGAAAGATCAGAGGATTTCATTTATGTGGTATGAAGAAAGTGTATTTTATCAGATCAATTTGTTTGGTTTCTGCCAGGTGCCGGAGCGGAATGACGGGGTGCTGTCCCATCGGATTCAGAAAGTGACCGATTGGATTCCCCATATGACCCGGCTGGGCATTAACGCAGTGTATTTCTGTCCTTTTTTTCAGTCGGATGCCCACGGATATGACACCCAGGATTATCTGAAACTGGACTGCCGGCTGGGGGACAATAAAGATCTGGAGCAGATGTGCGAAGCCTTTCATAAGGCGGGCATCCGCATTGTCTTCGACGGCGTGTTTAATCATGTGGGACGGGGGTTCTGGGCTTTTGAGGACGTGCTGAAAAACCGGGAGCAGTCCGCCTATAAGGACTGGTTTCACATTAATTTCGGCGGCAGTAATGGCTATAATGACGGCCTTTGGTATGAGGGCTGGGAAGGGCATTATGAGCTGGTGAAACTGAATCTGCAAAACCCCCAGGTAAAAGACTATCTGTTTTCCTGTGTGGACCAGTGGATGGATGCGTACCGGATCGACGGCCTGCGGCTGGATGTGGCCTATATGGTGGACAAACAGTTTTTGAAGGAGCTGCGCAGCCACTGTCTGAGCAGGAATCCGGAATTTTTCCTGCTGGGCGAGATGATTCACGGGGATTATAATCAGTTGGTCAGCGACGAGCTTCTTCACAGCGCGACCAACTATGAGTGTTATAAAGGGCTGTATTCCAGCTTTAACAGCATGAATTTATTTGAAATCGGCCATTCTTTGCAGCGGCAGTTCGGTTCCGAACCGTGGTGTCTCTATCGGGGGAAGCATCTGCTCAGTTTTGCGGACAACCATGACGTGACCAGGGTAGCAAGTATTCTGAATGAGCCGAAACATATTCCGCTGCTGTATGCCCTGCTGCTTGCCATGCCCGGAATCCCCTGTATTTATTACGGAAGCGAATGGGGAGCGAAGGGAGAAAAAAGCCAGGGGGACAGCGCCCTGCGCCCTGCCTTTGACGCACCTCAGTGGAACGAGCTGACAGATCTGATCAGCAAATGCGTGGAGATTCATAAGAAAAGTCCGGCGCTCTGCTACGGTGAGTTCCGTATTGCCATGATGACCAACCGTCAGTTGATTATAGAGCGGCGTTGTGACAGTCAGAGGATATTAGTGGCGATCAATGCGGACGGAGAGGACTATATGGCTCATTTTGACGCTCAGGCCGGCCGGGCGAAAGATCTGATTACCGGCCGGGACCATGATTTCGGCGGGGGAAGCCTGATGCCGGCGTACAGCGCGGCGTATTGGGAGGTGTTTTAGCTGTGATGTATCCGTTTATGACGCTTGATGATGATACGGAAATTGTGCATTCTGAAATGAAGCCGGACGGAAAAGTGAAAGTGTATATTGAAAAACCTGATGAAAGGGTGGGTTTTCAGCATGCCACCTGCTGGCTTCCTCAATATACTTGGGAGGATGTTTATGCTTTTTCCGAACAGGAAATCGCGAAATTTCAGGAAATTATTGAATCGACGGCGCATCTGATTATGGAATTTTCTCAGGAAGGAGGCTTCCAGTGTGCCTCAAATTTTTAAGTTTGGCCCATATCGGATATATTTTGGGACAAATGAAAGCAAGCCGTTAGAGCCGATACATGTTCATATATCGGATGGACGTCCGGCGCAGAATGCAACGAAAATATGGATTACGAAATATGGAAAATGCTTTTTATGCCATAATAAATCGAAAATTCCGGAGCGGATTCTGAAAAACATGATGAGGATGATAGAAGCCCGCAGCTCGGAAATCATTGAAAAATGGTTTGATTATTTCGGTGAAATCAGATATTATTGCTGATTTGCATACTGTGAAACAGGGTATGTGAAATCTTGAGAGACAGACTTGTTTACGCTGTGACCTGTATCTTTGGATATTCTCCGGAGAGGCTTGTACATGTGGGACATGAATATCATTTTATAGAAAATTTAAAAAGGACAAAACTATGTGGCTTGCAGACCAATGGAAAGAGTACGAGGTGCTTGACACCTCCGAGGGAGAGAAACTGGAGCGGTGGGGGGACTATATTTTAGTCCGTCCTGACCCGCAGGTGATCTGGAACACGCCGAAAACCCATAAAGGCTGGCGAAAGCGCAATGCCCATTATCACCGCAGCGCGAAGGGCGGCGGCGAGTGGGAATTTTTTGACCTGCCCAAACAGTGGGAGATTCATTATAAAAAACTGACTTTTCAGTTAAAGCCGTTCAGCTTTAAGCATACCGGTCTGTTCCCGGAACAGGCGGCGAACTGGGACTGGTTTTCGGAAAAAATCGTCCGGGCGGGGCGGCCGGTGAAGGTGCTGAATTTATTTGCCTATACCGGGGGCGCGACGCTGGCGGCGGCTTGGGCAGGGGCTGGCGTGACCCATGTGGACGCTTCCAAAGGAATGGTGACATGGGCCAGGGAAAATGCCCGGTCGTCGGGACTGGAAGATGCGCCGATCCGGTGGATTGTGGACGACTGCATGAAATTTGTGGAACGGGAAATCCGCAGGGGGAATCACTATGACGGGATTATTATGGACCCGCCTTCGTACGGACGGGGACCGAAAGGAGAAATCTGGAAAATAGAAGACGCGGTTCACCCGTTAGTAAAGTCCTGCAGTATGCTGCTTTCGGATCGTCCACTGTTTTTCCTGATTAATTCCTATACTACCGGCCTTGCGCCGGCGGTATTGGCGTATATGCTGTCCGTGGAGGTGGCAAAAAGATACGGCGGAAAGGTTCGGGCGGAGGAACTGGGTCTGCCGGTAACGGAAACCGGTCTGGCCCTCCCCTGCGGCGCCAGCGGGCGATGGGAGGCGTAGTGCGGAAGGAATTGACAGAATAAATGAAAAGACACAAAAGACTGGTGATTACAGGCGGAATATTTTTACTGGTGTCTCAGGTGCTGCTGGCGGTTTTCACTGCCCCGCCGTCAGCGGAAACGCTGCCGCAGACGGAGCCTGATTTTCTGGCGGCCGGCGGCAAAGCGTCTGCGGAAGATGAGGGAGAGACCGCTCTTTTTGCATATGCGGATCTTCCGCCTGTGGAGTACAGGGAAGTCGTGGAGGGCCATCCCTTTTATGGAATGGCAGGCGTGCCGGAGAGCCAGAACAGCGGCCTGATTTTTGAAGGGCTGACCTGGGAACAGTCGGCGCAGATTATGGATTCGGTGCTGGCGGGAGCGGAAGCCGAAACGGAATCGGCGGAGGAGACGGAAACAGAAACAGAGCCTTCGTCCCTGTATGAGAACAGAGTGGTAATCACGGCGGCGGAATATCTGAATATCAGAGCGGAGAATGATCCTGATTCTCAGGTAGTCGGGAAAATTTATCACGGGACTTCGGCGGACCTTCTGGAACAGGGAGAACAGTTCAGTAAAATCACTTCCGGCGCCATTACCGGATGGGTTTCCAATGACTACATCCTTACGGGAGCGGCGGCGGAGGAATATGCGCAGCAGCAGGGCTCTGTTACCATTGCAACTGTCACGGCGAACTGGCTGAATGTGCGGGAAAAACCGGATACGGAATCAGATGTGGTGGCGACAGTGGAAGCGGGCCAGTGGTTTATCGTCACTGACCGGAGCGACGGATGGGTGAAAATTGATTATACTTCTTATATAGAAGGATATCTGAGTGAAGAACATATTTCTGTCAGCCAGAGTTTTGGACAGGCACTTTCCATTGCGGATGAACAGGAACTGATGCTGCTGGCGGAGGAAAAGGCGGCGCAGCGGGAGAACCAAAGGGAAGAAAATAAAAAAGCTTCGGAAGCTTCAAAAGAGTCCGGCGCCGCGAAAGAAACGGAAAGTACCGGAGAAGCGGAAAGCACGAAAGCGCCGGAAACCACAAAGGCGCCGGAGACTGGAAAAGCATCGGAAACCACGAAAGCTGCGGAGACGGCAAAAACCACGGAAGCTGCGAAAGCGCCGGAAACCACAAAGGCATCCGAAACCACGAAAGCGCCGGAGACTGCCCGGACGCCCGAAACGACAAAGGCTCCTGAAACAGAAGCGCCTTCCGGGACGGACTCCACAGAGTATGATGATCTGTATCTTCTGGCGGCGATCATCCAGTTGGAAGCCGGACATGATTATGACGGCTGTCTGGCCGTGGCCAATGTCATATTAAACCGTGTGAACAGCGGTTCCTATCCCAATTCCATCCATGGCGTGATTTACCAGCCCGGTCAGTTTCCGGGAACCGGCGCAGGCGGCACCATGGAGAAAATTTTGCTGGCAGGTCCGGGTTCCACGCCGAAACGGGCGGCAGCCGACGCCATGGCGGGGAGTAATAATATAGGGGATTATCTGCAGTTTACGCCGGATTCCTATGCTTCGTCTGTGGATTATCCGTATTCGGAGTATCAGGTGGTCGGGGGAAATTGCTTCTATAAAAAGTAAAAGTAAGGCCGGACAGTAAAATGATATTTTTTTGATTGCCATGCAACAAAACGGGGAGAATGGTACACTATATGATTGTAGAAAATGAAAGGTGCAGAAAAATTTGCAATCAGGAGGAATCATTTTATGAAAAATCGTTTGAATCATCTGTCTATCGCTCTGCTGCTGGCCCTTATGCTGCTGCTGACAGGATGTTCCGGTAAAAAGGGAGAGGAGAGCACAACCGCTACCGGTACGGCGGGAACATCGGAAGGAACATCAGAAGGGACCTCGACGGAAGACGGCAGCCTGCCGCAGTCAGACGCGGACGAGGAGGCGCCTTTGCGGGCCATGTATCTGACCGACAAGATCGGAGAATATCTGTTTGTAGGTACGGAAAACGGCGCATTGTTCGTAGCGCCTGTTCCGGAAGAACTGTATGGTCCGGAGGGAGATAAGCTGACTGCGGATCAGTTGTCCGTGGGTACGGTGGTGGACATTTACGGAAATAATATGATGCTGCAGTCTTACCCAGGTCAGTATCCGGGAGTAACAAAAATGGTAGTGGTCAAAGAGGGGACCGAGGCCGACACGGAGCCTTATCAGCATCTGATCGACGAGATTTATACGGAGCCGGACCCTTCTCAGCCTCCGTTCATGGATCTGGAATACCAGAACGGACAGGCGAATGTAACGGTGATCTTAAGCCAGGGCGGATACTCTTGGTCATACACGGATGAAAACGGAGAAGAACAGAATGTGGTTGCGGACAGCGCTCATATTCTGGCATGGGAGCAGTTGGTTGATGTAACACTTGAGGAAACTTCGGATTTAAAGCTGGCGCCTTCTCAGCCCTTACAGGACGTTGAGGTGACGCGCTGGCCCGTGGATGCCAGAGGGACGCAGGACAGCGCCGTACCGGAGGGAGAAACCGTGGAGGTGACGGAAGAAGACGACGGATTCCATATAAAAGAAACTGAGCCAGGGTATGTGTATCTGGTAAAAGGAATCTGGGAGAATGGAGAAGCGGAATTCGGATTTTATACGAAATAAAGAAAAGGCCCACGGCGAAATGACAAGCTGTGGGCTTTTCTAAATGGAGTCAGAGTGACATAACCGGAACACCCGCATGTTACCGCAGGCAGCGAGATTGATCCTGTAAATATGAATACAAAAAAACCGACACAAACTCATCGTTATGTGTCGGTTTAAGCTGGGCTACAAGGATTCGAACCTTGAAATGCTGGAGTCAGAGTCCAGTGCCTTACCGTTTGGCGATAGCCCAATTTCTGTGAACAGGAAGATTATATAACATTCTCCGAGAAAATGCAAGCCTTTTTTTCATAAAATTTAAAAAAATTTACGCCGATACAAAATGGAAATAAAAGGAGCTCGATATATGCCGTTTCCGCAAGGATATCAAAAAAATCTGCACACAAACACGGCCCCTCCCCCTTCCCGGTCTTCCACGGAAATTTTGCCTTTATGGGCGCGGACGATTTCGGCGGCGATGGACAGGCCGAGGCCGAAATGGTCGTTTTTTCGTTTGTCCTGACGGGCTCTGGCTTTATCGGAGCGGTAAAACCTCTGGAAAATTTTTTCTTTCTCCTCGTCAGGCACGCCGATTCCGGAGTCCTCCACCCGTATTTCAAAAGTACCTTTTTTGGCATGATGGTTCAGGCAGAGATGAATCTGTCCGTTGGGGGGCGTGTAGCTGACGGCGTTGTGCAGCAGGATTTCCAGAAGCTGTACGATCCGGTCCCGGTCACAGGAGAATGCCGGAACGGACTGTTCGGGCAGGCTGATCTGAAAGCGGATGTTTTTTTCGGCAGCTACGGGCAGAAAAGCCTCATAGGTATTCAAAACCAGCGTATCCAGCTCAACGGGATTTTTCCGGATGGTCAGCGTATGATTGTCCGCTTTTGCCAGCGTCAGCATATCATCCACCAGCCGGGACATGCGCAGGCACTCGGAACGAATGATTTCCATAAATTGCATTCTCTTTTGTTCCGGCCCTTTTTCACAGACAGACAGGGAAGAAAGGAGCACGGCCAGCGGCGTGCGCAGTTCATGGGAAGCTGCGGCGATAAATTCATTTTGCTTTCTGCGGCTGTCCTCGATGGGAAGCAGCAGCTTTCGGGTGAAATACCAGGCGAACAGGAACAGGCAGAGGGAGGCTGCGGTGTCAATCAGCAGAAACAGCGCTCTGTGGGAGCGAATCTGTCTGTTCAGAGGCTCCATGGAGGACAGGATCAGGATTTCGATCTGCCCCTGTTTGCGGGTGATAAAAGCCTGACAGCCATAAAAAGTTTCCTGTTTCGTGTCGGAATCAAATATAAATTCATTGTGCCGCGGAAGAAAAGGAGACAGGCGGGCTGTTTCCGGGGGAAAATGCGTCCGTGCATAGGTTCTTCCTTCTTCCAGAAGCAGGATGTCGGAGTCCTGTTTCAGCCGGTCGTGCAGCAGGGGCGTCTGGTTGTCCCGAATGCTGATCAGATACCGTCCATTGGATTCGGCCTGGGCCAGCCACCGGTGGGTCAGGGTTTCCTGCTGTTCGATATTGGACAGGAGTATGCTGACATGATTCTGAAAGAACAGGAACTGGTTTTCTTTCATACTCCGTTCCGAGATACAGAGATAGAGCATGGACATAACCAATAAGATAAAGATCGTGACGCCGGCACATAAAAATACCAGGCGCCGATGCACTTTTCGGAACATCATAACCTCCTGTTATCTGTTAAAAAGATCTGTTCAAAGTGATCCGCATGAAACGTCGGTTCCGGTCAGTTTCCTCCGTCTGTCAGCCGGTATCCGATTCCCCGCACCGTTACGACGGCCGTGCCGCTTCCCACTGCTTTCAGGCGGCGGCGCAGGAAATGGATATAGTTGTCCAGGTTCCCTTCTTCTACCTCAAATTCCATTCCCCATACCCGTGAAAGCAGAATGGACCGGGATAAAGTCTGGTCAGGATTGCGCAGAAACACTTCCAGCAGCGCCCCCTCTTTTTTGGAAAGGGAGTATGTGCCGCAGGGGCCCTGCAGCCGGTTTTCCCGGATGTCCCAGATCAGGTCGCCAAAAGAAAGCTGCCGGTTCTGCTCCAGCCGTCCGGGACGGCGGCTGATACAGCGAATTCTGGCCATCAGTTCTTCAAAAGCGAAAGGCTTAACCAGATAGTCGTCGGCGCCCATGTCCAGGCCGCCGACCCGGTCCGTCAGATCTCCCAGCGCGGTGATAAAGATCACGGGAATGCTGTTCCCTTCCTTCCGCAGTTTTTTCAGTACAAAGCCGCCGTCCATGGCAGGCAGCATCCGGTCCAGCAGGATCAGGTCGTAGATCGGCTGGCGGGCATAATACAGCGCGTCTTCCCCGTCAAAGCAGGCATCCACATCAAAGCCCTCCTGTTCCAGTTGATATTTTAATGAAGCATTTAGATCCTGATCGTCTTCCGCAAGCAAAATCCGCATAATAATCTCCTTCAATACAAATATATTCGTGAAATCCGGTGTGCCGCTCAATATCATATCAAAAAAGTCTCTAAAAAAGCGGTAAAAAAACCGATATAATAGTAATGATATCATAAAAGACCGCTTTTTGACAGGAAGCCTGCCGCACAGATACTGGTTTGGATAATTACTGTTAAATCATGGAGGTTACGGTTGACTATGGAAAAAGGGCAATGTATAATTTATAATGGACATTTCATGATGATATCTGGATTCGGAACGAGTGCAGGTCATATGGAATACGAGCTGAGAAAGCCGAGTAGTTCAAATGAGGAGTGGAGATATGGATAAAGTATTGATCGTGGATGACAGCCCTGTGCAGGCCGCCCGGCTGAAAGCTATTTTGGATACGGATTATGAAATCACCATTGCCCAGACGGCGGAAGAAGGTCTGCAGTATGTTAAGGGTGAGGATTTTTCCCTGATTTTGCTGGATGTGGTTATGCCGGGGATGGATGGCTTTATGCTGCTGAAAAAGTTGCAGGAAGAAGTCATCACCCAGAGCGTTCCGGTGATTCTGATTACCAGTCTTTCCGATACGAGAAATGAGTATAAGGGACTGATGCTGGGAGCGGTCGATTACATTTCGAAACCGTTCCATCCATTGATCGTAAAGGCGAGAGTCAATACGCATATCAAGCTTTACAAATATCGGAAGCAGGTGGAGTATCAGTCCAAGATCGACCAGTTGACCGGAATCGCGAACAGACGGCAGCATGACCATTACAGTGCGGTCAAGTGGAAAGAAGCGATCCGTCTGCAGGTGCCTTTTTCGGTCTGTATGATTGATATCGATCATTTTAAGGCGTATAATGACACCTTCGGCCACCCTGCGGGGGACCGCACCATCGTCAGCGTGGCCCAGATGATTTCTTCGCATCTGCAGCGCAGCACGGATTTTGTGGCCCGCTACGGCGGTGAGGAATTTGTGGCGTTTCTGTTCGGGGATCATGCGGACAAAGCGTTTGAGCATCTGAAAAAGATCCGCCGGGAAGTGGAGAATCTTCATATTCCCCATGATCCGGCCACGGCCGAATGGGTCACGATCAGCGTGGGAGGCGTTACGATTATTCCAAGGATGGAACATGCCTACGCGTCTTATCTGAAAATCGCCGATACCATGCTGTATGACGCGAAAAAATTCGGCCGGAACATGACCGTATGGGCGAATGAAAAGATGGAGCAGTGGAAAGAAAAGTAAAATCTGATACATATCGGAACAGGCAGGACTCTGGGGTTGAAAACCAGGGTCCTGTTTTTGTATGCGGTTACACCGGGCCGGAAAGAACGCGCCGCAAGGGTGCGCTTTTACACGAAACCCGAAAGAACCTTGCCGGGTGTTCAACGCTTCGCCGAATGTAATATGTGTACGGCCGAGAGGCAAAATGCCGCCAAAGCGGCCCGCCCTTATTCGTAATTATTTTAGAGAAAAAATAAAGAATCACTGTTTATGCTTATGATATCATTCAATATCAATTTTGGAGGAGCGCTTATGAAAAAATGGAAAAAACCCATGGCCCTTTTTCTGGCTGTGATGACGCTGTTATGGGGGTGTTCCGGAAACGGAAACACTGATGCGGCAGACGGCGGAAAGACTGGCAGCCAGTCTGCCGGCCAGGACGGTCAGCAGAGTCAGTCAGAAAGGGGTATGGGACGGTATCTGGAAAGTGAGACGGATGTTTCGGGGCTGCTTTCCCGCCCGTCCGGTCTGGTCAGGAGAACCGACGGAAGCCTGGCCATACTGGATTATGACAATGGCCTGATTGTGTCCGGGGACGGCGGACAGAGCTGGGAGAAAGAGGAATGCGGCAGCTTTGTTCAACTGGCTCAGGAAAACTATATGCTGGCTTCGGCCCATTCTCCGGACGGAAGTACGGCGGCGGCTTATGTGTCGCCGGAAAACGTCGGCGAGGGCGGGGAAATGAAGCCCACCTATCTTTTGATTGATTCGGAGGGCAATCAGAGAGAGCTTCCGATTGTGTGTGATGAGGAAACCGGATATCTGCTCCGGCTCTGGTACATGGGAGAGGGCATGCTGTACGGTCAGGGCTTTGGCAGGAACGTCTATCAGATTTCGGAGACTGACGGCAGCATGAAAAAGGTTCTGGATATGAGGCTGGTCCATATGACGGCCATGGGAGACAAACTGCTGCTGACCCATCAGGAAGGCTTCACCGTTTATGATCCTGCTACGGGAGAACAGACGGAAGACGCGATGCTGAATGATTTTCTGGAGAAGCACATAAAAGATGAGGATCTGCTGGGAAACACCGGCGTTTATCCGCTGCTGGTGACGGACGGCGGGGATGAACAGACCGTCTGCCTGACCTGCCGGGACGGCATCTACAGCCATGTTCTGGGAGGCAGTCTGATGGAACAGGCGGTGGACGGCTCTCTGTCCTCTTTCTCTGATCCCCGCTGCGGACTGGTGGGAATGGCGGTACTGGACACAGGGGAAATTCTGGTGCTGACACTGGACAGTCTGTTCCGCTATACCTACGACCCGGATATGGCTGCCGTTCCCGAAAAGCAGCTCCAGGTATACAGCCTGAAAGAAAATCTGTTATTGCGCCAGGCCATCACGCTTTATCGGAAACAGCATCCGGAGGTTTATGTTAACTATACGGTGGGAATGGATGAGAGCGGCGGCGTGACCAGGGAGGATGCCCTGAAAACGCTGAATACCCAGATTGCGGCGGGAAACAGTCCGGATCTTCTGGTGCTGGACGACATGCCCGTGGATTCCTATGTGGAAAAGGGGCTGCTTACCGATCTTAGCAGGTGGATTGCCCCTATGGAGGAGGAGCTTTTTACAAATGTGACGGATATGTACCGGAAAGACTCCGCGGTTTATGCGGTGCCTGTGAAATTCATGATTCCCATGATGCTGGGAGATCAGGATACGGTCGGCGCCGCCGGGGATATGGGCGTCATGGCAGACCGGATTGAGGCGCTGCGCGGTCAGTTTCCCACAGGGAAGATTACCGCCGCTTACAGCGCGGAGGAAATGCTGAAACTGCTGGGGATATATGATTCCTGGAGATGGCTGGATGAGACGGGAAAGGTGGATGAAGCCGCCCTGGAAACTTTTTTCAATGAGGCGAAACGGTGCTGGCAGGCGGAGAAGGCCGGTCTGTCCGATCAGTCCGTGGGAGATCACGAAGGAGAGATGGGAGCCGCCTATCAGGAGACACGGGAAGGGGCGGTATCCCTGGGGCATTATTATGATTTCTTTCTGTATGCGAGAACCGGTGCCACTTCCTATTATATCGGGGAACAGCGGCTTACGCTGGGCTTTTTAAGCGGCACCGGCATGGATCTGGGAATGATTATCAGCGCGGCGAAAGAGGTGGGCCAGTCAGAGTATGGGTTCTGGAAAGGAAAAGACGGAATGCTGTTTCTTCCCATGGTGTCCGTTGGGATCAGCAGCAGTTCGGCCGAACAGGAACTGGCAGGGGAATTGCTTTTGGTTCTGCTGTCGGAGGAAAACCTGAAAGGGGATTATACCGACGGTTTTCCGGTAAACCGCAAAGCCCTGGCCGCTCAGAACGTCAATCAGGACGAAGTGATGTACAGCAGCTATATAGTGGGAGAGGACGGGATTCAAAAACAGATTATGATGGAATGGCCCTCAGAGGAGGAGTGTATGCGGCTGACAGAGCGGATTGAGGAGCTGGGCTGTCCGATGTTCGCGGAAGGAAAGCTCTGGGATACGGTGACGGAAGCCGGCGTAAAAGTGCTGGAAGGAGAGATACCCGTTTCCGAAGGCGTGCAGGAGGTTGTGAAAAAAACGGCAATTGAGATGGCGGAGTAAGAGGAGAATAACCGGGGAAACACAGGATTTGGGAAACAGGCCGAAACCAGGAAGAAGCTCTGCGGGAAGCGCAGGGGGAGGATGTCCGAACAAAGAGGGGAAAGAAAGGAGAGGTGCATGAGAAAGAAAGCGGGAGGGAAAAAGCCGGCCGGCGTCCCGGCCTGGGTATGGTTTATGGCGCCCAGTATACTGGGTACGGCCTGTTTTATACTGCTTCCTTTCGGGGATGTGATCCGCCGCTCCTTCTGTTCCGTTCTGGGCGGACAGTTTACCGGGCTTTCAAATTTCCGGACAGTAACCGGCAATCAGGCGTTTCGGCTGGCCGTAAAAAATACGGTTTGCTTTACGGCGGTCTGTCTGCCGATTCTGATCGGCTCAGGGCTTCTGATTGCCGTGAAGCTGAGCCGGCTGAAACATCCCCGGCTGATGAAAACGCTGTTTCTCTTTCCCATGGCTGTGCCGGCCGCCACGGTGGTTCTGATCTGGCATATGACATTTGGCCGGCTGGGATTTTTAAACGGCCTGCTGGATAGCCTGGCGGGCCGGCTGCCTGGGGCTGTGCAGGCGGCTTTGGGATTTTCCGGCGGGCCGGTCCGCATTGCGTACATGGATACGGAACTTTCTTTCTGGGTACTGGTGTTCAGTTATGTATGGAAAAATCTGGGATATACGATTGTCCTCTGGATGGCCGGCATTATGGGGATTCCCGCCGCCATTACGGAAGCTGCCAGAATAGACGGCGCAGGGGAACGGCAGATTTTCTGGCACGTGGTCCTGCCCAATCTGAAAGGCAGTCTGTATACCATTACGGTGCTGTCCCTGCTGAATTCTTTCAAAGTATTCAGGGAGGCCTACCTGGTTTCGGGGGCCTATCCGCAGGAAAATATATATCTGATGCAGCATTTGTTTAATAACTGGTTTGTGAATATGGAGCTGGATAAAATGGCCGCCGCGGCGGTACTGCTGGCGGCGGTGCTGCTGGTTCTGATTATGGCGGTGCAGAAGGTCCGGCCGGAATAAACAGGGTGTGGCTGCGGTGCGCAGGGAAAGGAAAGCGCTGATGAAAAAGAAAGTGATGAAGGGAAAGCGGAAAATTTCCGTAGTTCTGTCAGGATTTTTTCTGACGGTTCTGGCGCTTCTGTTCTGTTCTCCGGTGCTGCTTCTGTTGTCGGGTTCCGTGACAGGGCCTTATGAGCTGCGCCAGATGCTGCGTCCGGTTCTGGAAGATGAGCGGTATACCGCTGCAGAGGTTCGGGAGCGGGACACGATCCTATGGGAGCCTGTGCCCCGGTATCCCACAGGGGAGCACTATCAGAAATTGTTGTTTTTCACGCCTCAGTTTTTCACGGTATTCTGGAATTCGGTGAAACTGACGGGCCTGATAATCGGCGGGCAGATGCTGATTGCCGTTCCGGCGGCCTGGGCGCTGGCAGTCTGCAGGTTTCGCCTGAGAAAAATACTGTTTACCCTCTATGTGATTCTGATGCTGATGCCCTTTCAGGTAACGATGCTGTCGCAGTATCTGGTGCTGAACGGACTGTCTCTGATGAATACCCACTGGGCGGTTGTGTTTCCCGCCGTGTTTTCCACGTTTCCGGTATTTCTGATTTACAGGGGGTTTGCATCGCTGCCGGAGGAGCTTCTGGAGGCGGCGCGGGTGGACGGCGCCGGGGAATTGGGTGTGTTCTGGCATATAGGGCTTCCACTGGGGATGCCGGGCATACTGTCGGCCGTTGTTCTTGGATTTCTGGAAAGCTGGAACCTGATTGAGCAGCCGCTGGCATTTCTGGAGAACCGGCAGCTATGGCCTCTTTCTCTTTATCTGCCGGAGATCGGCCCGGACCAGGCGGGCGCGGCCTTTGCCGCGTCGGTTATTACGCTGATTCCCAGCGGTCTTGTATTCTGGCTGGGGCAGGACTATCTGGAACAGGGAATTATTTCTTCGGCTATAAAAGGGTAGTGGGAGATCGGCAGGGAATTTGGAAAAACGGACGGATTATCATGAGAAGCCGTATTTGGGAGGAACGAATTGAAGCGCAGAAGAACAGCGGCAGGGCTGCTGACAGGATTTTTTGTGGTAATGTTTTTGTGTACCCTGATCTCAAAAGGCATTTATGGGGCGGGACTCCCCAGGGTCGCGGCCCAGGCGCCCTGCCGGCGAACCATCGGGCATGAGGTGAAAGCAGAGGGAACCGTGGCGCCGGGAGAGGAACTGGCAATAAATGTTCCTGAGGGAATCCGGGTCAGCCAGGTGGCGGTGCAGCCGGGAGATGAGGTCGGGCCGGAGACGCTGCTGTTTGTGGCAGATCAGGAAGATTTGGGGGAGCTGATCAGGGAAAAAGAGGTGGAGATTGAGAAGCTGCGTCTGAATATAGAAGACATGGAGAAAAACCAGAATCTGGCCCGGCAGAAAAAAGGACTGGAGCAACAACGGGCGGCACAGGACGCGGGCAGAGAAAGTCAGAAAGAAAATGTCAGTGTAAATCGGAGCCGGCAGGATCTGAAAAAAGCAGAGGAGGAACTGGCCGCTCATCTGGCGGACCGTCCGGAGATAACGGGCCAGGAGGACAGGGACGGACAGAACCGGGATTATGAAAACCGGGCCAGGGAGGAAAAGGAGCTGCAGGAACAGATCATAGAGCTGACGGGGCGGATTGCGCAATTGGAGCCGGAAGGGGCCGGGGGATCGGATAGCGGCGGCGGCAGCGTCAGCGGAAATCAGCGTCCGGAGGAAGCGGAAGAAGCGGAAGAACTGCGGAAGACCAGAAGGGATCTGGCGGTGCTGAATGAACGGCTGTCCAGGCTGCGGCTGGATCAGACGGAGAAACCGGATTTTGCCGGGGAAGACGGAGAATGGAAATCCTGGGAAGAAAAAAGGCGTCTGCTGGAAGACGGCGTACAGGAGGCAAAGCGGCGGCTGGAGGATGCCCTGCGGCAGCAGGAGGAGGGATCTATAGACGGCGAGAGGGCGAAAGAGGACGCGGCCCTGCCGGATCAGGCGGACAGCACTCTCCAGCAGAGCCGCCTGACGCTGGAGCTGCTGGAGGAACGGCTGGAACAGTACCGGCGGATTTATGAGGCGGGAGGAGAGGTATACGGGGAGCTGCCGGGCATCGTAACGGAGATTCGCATCTATCCGGGCGAGCGGACCGCCGACGGCGGGGCTGTCCGCTATGCGTCTCAGAACAGTCCCTTCCGTCTGAAAGCCACACTTACAAAAGATCAGAAAAAATATGTGAATCCGGGAGATCAGGCCGAGGTGCGTCTGAACGGCACAAAGCTGACTCTGGACGTGACATATCTGGCGGAAAACCGGACGGTTCCCGACACCTTTGATCTGGAGATCGGCCTGCCCGCGCAGACCGGTGTTCTGGGTATGAGCGGCAGCCTCCATGTGGCGGCGCAGTCCGACAGTTATGAGTGCTGCGTTCCCATAGAGGCCGTCCATGAGGAGAGCGGCAGATTTTATGTCTATGCCCTGGGCAGCAGACAGACCATTCTGGGAGAAGAACTGTCCGCGGAAAAGATTCCGGTGACAGTGCTGGACAAAAATGAACGGTACGCGGCGCTGGAAACGGGGGTGATTACGGAGGAAACAGAGGTGATCGTAAGAAGTGACAGGGAGATGAAGGAAGGGGCGATTGTGAGACGTATGGAATAAGGCGGGAGAAGGGGCTTCTTTTCCTTGAAATCACATATAAAAACAGCAAAATGAAGCTGTCGCTTCACGAATTTTCATTCGTTAAAGCGACAGCCCCAAGCTATTAACTTTGCCTATACGCTTTTATCAGCTTTCAATTGTTTGACTTCCTCAAGAGAAAGTCCTGAAATATTAAC
>Ga0137306_100589_pt1 | contig 47635 bp, 48 predicted proteins | sample Inofroosms_March_FD_97187 | JGI IMG/M metagenome (GOLD analysis project Ga0137306, IMG submission 97187) | Mouse cecal microbial communities from Vienna, Austria - N-Acetylneuraminic and N-Acetylglucosamine D2O microcosms_March | ecosystem: Host-associated > Mammals > Digestive system > Large...
CAGCATTATACTTCAATGAATGTCCACTGCCACAGCATATCTCCAGCATTTTCTTTCCCGCAACATCACTGAATAAATGTAAATCATCTTCTGTTGGAAATCGTACCCCATACACCGGAAGTGCCGTTGTTCCAAACCACAAATCAGCATGGTCATTCCAATATGTTTTATTACTCTCAATTATCTCATCACGTTTCATATATTCCCCCTAAACAATTGCCACTCTTTTTATAAATAGAGCCATTTTAGAGTCAACAGGCATAAAGCAATCCCGGAAACGCCCATTTATCAGCATTTCCGGGATTTTATCCGTCACTCGAGCTCGATAACACAGTCAAACAATTCCCTGAACGCTTTCGACTCATCATGTGACACAAACAAAACCATATTATCCATTGAAAGAATTTTTTCTGTCATCCTCATGGCAAGCTCATGGTTCAGTCCGTTTGTAATCTCGTCAAGGAGAAAAATTTTCTTTGGCTGGATGAAAGCCCTCGCAAGACCTATCCTCTTTTTCTCCCCGCCGGAAATCTCCCTGGAATGGCTGATGATTTCATCCGGACTTAATTCCAGCTGCATAAAATCAATCAGATTATCTATCCTCGTCCCATCATCCACATTGTCAAACGCTATATTTTCCTGGACAGAGTCCTCAAATAGATATGTATCCTGCGAGACATAGGAAACCAGACCAAACAGCTCGTTTGTCCCCGCATCCTCCATTTTATGCCCAAATACCGATATCTCACCTTTGTCCGGCTTTATCTCACCTGCAATCAGTTTTAACAAAGTGGATTTGCCGCATCCGCTCACGCCGGTTATCAGGTATGATTTGTGATTCTCGAAGCACAGATTCAGACCGGTAAAAATATTCCTGGAATCATACGACAAATCAACATCCCGAAGGACAATCCTGTCATCCTGCGGCTTGCCGCTTTCATATACCGTATCCTGTCCTTGCCCCGGATCCGATTCCGCTTACGCCCTCCGAGGCAGTCTTGCCCATCATGTTCCAGAATTTAAACTGTTTCCTCTTTATCTCCTGATTTCTGGAAAGCACATCGTGCTTGCCGACAGCCCATTTTACCCCTTTGTACCGGATAAGCTCGCCACGTCCCCCGAGCTTGTCCTTTACAAATGAGACATATTCCTTTGACCCGTCCAGAAACTGGCTGGATTTTTCCTTCAACGAATTCTGCAAAACAAGCGGAATCAGCAGCGGCAACGCCGATGTCACAAACGCAATCAGAAACAAAAGGATGCTCAAGGAGCTTATCTTGATTGCGGTAAAGACAAATACGCTGGCAATATTCAGAAAGTTCCACTTGTTCATAAGGACGCCGGAATAAATCAAATCAATGTTTTGCGAATACTCGGACAAATCCGTCTCCTTCGCGCCCATCATGACATCCGAGGCAAACTTCGCCGCCTTGAGCCTGTTCATTTCTTCAAAAGAAACATAATAAGCAATCTGATATCCAATAACAGGCAGAATAAATGATAGGACAGAGTATACCGTCAAAAGGATGATACTCATCTTAAATAATTCAAAATCCCCCGCAATCAGGGAATCTATCACCGCCCCCAGACTCATCGCAGACTCTACCAGGACAAATGCATTTATCACAAATAGAACGACTGCAATCCATTTTAATAGTATTTTTTTCATTTATTCTCATCTATCTGCTCGTCCAGGGATGGTTCATCCACCACGTTGTCAAGCGCCTCATCCACATCCTCAAATTCATGGACGCCGTCAGAAAGCTTCTCACGTACCTTTGCTATCTTTGCGACAATAACGCCCTCGTCAAGGTTAATCATCTTCACGCCGGAGGTATTCCTGCCAATCATCGAAATGTCGTTAACTGCCATCTGTATGATGACGCCCTCTGTCGTAATCATCATGATTTCATGGTCGTCATTGACTGCCTTGACGCCGACGACATTTCCCGTCTTTTCGGAAATCTTATAGCACTTCACGCCCTTTCCGCCGCGCTTCTGGACAGAAAACTCATCGAGTGCGGTACGCTTTCCCATACCCTTTTCAGAGACAATCAGCAGGGAATTGCCCTGCGAATCAAGCTGCATGCCGACAATCTCGTCGCCGTCATCAAGATTCATGCCGATAACGCCCATTGCAACCCTTCCCATGGCGCGCACGTCCGTCTCCTTAAAGCGGATACACATGCCATACTTTGTGACAAGGAAAATCTCTGAATTTTTATCCGTCGTCTTTACCTCAATCAGCTCGTCATCATCGCGGAGTGAAATGGCGGCAAGACCGTTTTTCCTGACATTTGAAAATTCCATAATCGGCGTTTTCTTCGCAATGCCCTTCTTCGTAATCATAAAGAGGTCCTTCCCCTCCTCAAACGCATGAATCGGAATCATCGCGGAGATTTTTTCACCCGGATTGAGCTGCAGGAGATTGACAATCGCCGTCCCCCTCGCCGTGCGCCCTGCCTCGGGTATCTCATATGCTTTCAGACGGTAAACACGCCCAAAGTTGGTAAAGAACATCAGGTAGTGATGCGTCGTCGTCATCAATAAATCCTCGATATAGTCGTCCTCTATCGTGGACATTCCCTTGATGCCGCGCCCGCCCCTGTGCTGCGTCTTAAAATTGTCAACGGTCATCCGCTTGATATAGCCAAGGCTTGTCATGGCAATAATGGTATTGCCGCGCGGAATCAAATCCTCCAAATCAATCTCGGATTCGTCATATCCGAATTTGCTGCGCCTGTCATCACCATACTTTTCCGAAATAATCATGATTTCTTCCTTGATGACGCCGAGCAAAAGCTTTTCATCAGCCAAAATAGCCTTAAACTCCTTAATCTTTTCCAGTAATTCCGCATGCTCCTTTTCCAGCTTTTCGCGTTCCAGTCCGGTCAGGGCACGCAGTCTCATGTCAACGATTGCCTGCGCCTGCACATCCGTCAGCGCAAAGCGCTCCATCAGCCTGTCCTTTGCGGTCTGTGTATTGGCGCTGCTGCGTATAATCTGAATGACTTCGTCAATATTGTCAAGGGCAATCAGCAAGCCCTGTAAAATATGGTCTCTTTCCTCTGCCTTGTTCAGGTCATATTTCGTCCTTCTGGTGACAACCTCCTCCTGATGCCGGATATAATGTGTCAGGATATCCTTGAGGTTCATGACCTTTGGCTGGTTGTTGACAAGCGCCAGCATAATTACCCCGAAGCTGTCCTGAAGCTGCGTGTGCTTGTAAAGCTGGTTCATGATGACATTGGCATTGGCATCCTTGCGCAGTTCAATACAGATGCGCATTCCCTCACGGTCAGACTCATCCCTAAGCTCTGTAATGCCGTCAATTCGTTTTTCCTTTACCAAATCCGCAATCTTTTCAATTAACCTTGCCTTATTGACCATATAGGGAAGCTCTGTAACGATAATCCTGCTCTTTCCATTCGGCATGGATTCAATGTTTGTCACGCCGCGCACCCGAATCTTGCCGCGCCCTGTGCGGTAAGCCTCCTCAATCCCGCGTGTTCCAAGGATAATGCCGCCAGTCGGGAAATCCGGTCCCTTTACGATAGGGAGCAGCTCGTCAATTTCCGTCTCCCTGTCCTCCACGATACGGTTCTCTATCATCTTTACGACAGCTGCAATCACTTCCCTGAGATTATGCGGCGGGATGTTGGTAGCCATGCCGACCGCAATCCCCTGTGTGCCGTTAACCAAAAGATTCGGATAACGGCTTGGCAGAACGACAGGCTCCTTTTCAGTCTCGTCAAAGTTTGGTACAAAGTCAACCGTGTCTTTGTTGATGTCGGCAAGAAGCTCCATGGAAATCTTGCTTAATCTCGCCTCCGTATATCGCATGGCGGCTGCGCCGTCACCGTCGACAGAGCCAAAGTTCCCATGACCGTCAACAAGCGGATATCGCGTCGACCACTCCTGCGCCATATTGACCAATGCGCCATAAATCGAACTGTCGCCGTGCGGATGGTATTTACCCATCGTATCACCGACAATACGCGCGCTCTTTCTGTGCGGCTTGTCAGGACCATTGTTCAATTCAATCATAGAATAGAGTACACGCCGCTGCACCGGCTTTAAACCGTCCCTCACATCAGGCAGGGCACGCGATGCGATAACGCTCATGGCATATTCTATGTAGGATTCTTCCATCGTTTTCTGAAGGTCGACTTCCTGTATTTTGTCAAAAATTGTATCGTCCATATTTTTCCTTTCCCACCTATCAGGCTAAAAATATATCGCATTAAATATCAAGATTCTTGGCATGCTTTGCATTTGCCTCGATAAACTCACGTCTCGGCTCCACTTTGTCGCCCATCAGTGTCGTAAAAGTAAGGTCAATCTCGGACTCTGCCTCCTCATTCATGGAAACCCGCAGCAGCACACGCTTTTCCGGATCCATCGTCGTGTCCCAGAGCTGCTCTGCGTCCATCTCCCCAAGCCCTTTATAGCGCTGAATCTTGTTATTCTGGTCGCGTCCGACTTCATCAAGAATCCTGGAAAGCTCGATATCGGAATATGCATACCACGATTTTTTATTTTTTTCCAGTTTATAGAGTGGCGGCTGTGCCAGATATACATGTCCTGTCTTAATCAGCTCCGGCATAAAACGGTACAGGAACGTGAGCATCAGCGTGGCGATATGCGCACCGTCAACATCGGCATCCGTCATGATAATAATCTTGTCATAGCGAAGCTTTGTAATGTCAAAATCCTCATGGATTCCCGTGCCAAAAGCCGTAATCATCGCCTTTATCTCTGCGTTCGCATAAATCTTGTCAAGCCTTGCCTTCTCCACGTTGAGAATCTTGCCCCTCAGCGGAAGAATCGCCTGCGTGGCACGGCTTCTTGCCGTCTTTGCACTGCCGCCCGCAGAATCTCCCTCAACAATAAAGATTTCACAATTCTTCGGGTCTTTGTCAGAACAGTCCGCAAGCTTTCCGGGAAGCGCCATTCCGTCAAGCGCCGTCTTTCTGCGGGTCAAATCCCTTGCTTTTCTTGCAGCTTCCCTTGCCCGCTGTGCAAGGATGGACTTCTCACAAATCTGCTTCGCGACAGCCGGATTCTGTTCCAGGTAATAGGTCAGCTGCTCGCTGACAATACTGTCAACAGCCCCCCTCGCCTCACTGTTTCCAAGCTTCTGCTTTGTCTGTCCCTCAAACTGGGGATCCTCAATCTTGATGGAGACAATCGCCGTAAGTCCCTCCCTGATGTCATCACCGCTTAAGTTTGCCTCACTTTCCTTCAGTAATTTCGCATTTCTTGCATAATCGTTAAACGTTTTGGTAATCGCATTCCGGAATCCGGCAAGATGGGTGCCGCCCTCCGGCGTATTGATGTTATTTACAAAGCTGTAAGCGCTCTCTGTGTAGGAGTCATTGTGCTGCATGGCAACTTCGACGTACACATTGTCCTTTTTTCCCTCGAAATAAAGAATATCCTCGTAAAGTGCAGTCTTGCTCCTGTTTAAGTACGTTACAAATTCACGGATTCCTCCCTCATAATGGAATGTCTTTTCAATGACTCCCTCCTCTGGTCTTAAATCGCGCAGGATAATTTTCAGGTTTTTGGTCAGGAATGCCATCTCGCGCAGTCTCTGTTTTAAGATATCATAATCATAAACAGTCTCCTCGAATATCTCCGGGTCCGGCAGGAAAGTAATCTTTGTCCCAGTCTTTTCCGCCTCACAGTCACCTATGACTTTCAGAGGATAGCACACATGGCCTCTCTCATAGCGCTGTTTATACACTTTTCCCTCCGCGCATATTTCCACCTCAAGCCATGTGGAGAGCGCATTGACAACGGACGCGCCCACACCATGGAGACCTCCGGAAACCTTGTATCCGCCGCCGCCAAATTTTCCGCCGGCATGAAGGATGGTAAAGACTACTTCCACCGCAGGGATTCCCGCCTTATGGTTGATTCCGACAGGAATTCCGCGCCCATTGTCGATGACAGTCACGGAGTTATCCGGATTGATGGTGACATCAATGGTATCACAATAGCCGCCAAGCGCCTCATCGACCGCGTTGTCAACAATCTCATATACCAAATGGTGCAGACCCCTTGAAGAAGTGCTGCCTATATACATACCCGGTCTTTTCCTTACTGCCTCAAGACCCTCCAATATCTGAATCTGGTCAGCTCCATACTCAGTACTCATACTTTTCCTCCCATTACTAAACTCCTTTTCCTACTTGCACCCTATGAAAAACAATGTAAAAACATCATATTGTACTCTGGACAGTTGCCTCTGAAACCTGAAAAACCTTATTGATTTCAAATCTGTTGTTTACAAATTCCTCCAGCCCGGTGCAGGTAATAATCGTCTGTATGTCCCCGATACTATTCAAAAGATAATTCTGCCTGCTGCTGTCAAGCTCCGACAGCACATCATCAAGCAGCAAAAGCGGAACATCCTTTGTAATTTTTTTGACAAGCTCTATCTCCGCAAGCTTCAGTGAAAGCGCTGCGGTTCTCTGCTGTCCCTGCGAACCAAATTTCCTGATATCAATATCACCCGCCAGAAAGGAAAAATCATCCCTGTGCGGTCCTATGGATGTCTGTTTTGTCTTGATGTCCCTCTCACGGCAGCCCTCGAGCTTCTTCTCAAAATCCTCCATCAGCACATCAGGCTCATAGACAATCTGAAGCTCCTCCCTGCCGCCGGAAAGCTTCATATGGATACCATAAATGATTTCATTCAGCTGGCTGACAAATGTCTTTCTGCGCTCTATTACCTTACTTCCATAGGACACAAGCTGTGAATCCCATATAAAAAGCGTGTCCCTCAATTCCGGACGAATGAATAATTCCTTTAAAAGTTTGTTTCTCTGGTTTACGATTTTATTATAATTATTCAGATTATACAGATAAAAGCTGTCAAGCTGGCAGAGCTCCATATCGACAAAACGGCGCCTCTCTGCCGGACCATTCTTGATAATGGACAAATCCTCCGGCGAAAAAAAGACAACGTTTAACAGCCCTAACAAATCGGCAGCCTTTTTTATCTTTTGCCCATTGATGGCAATTCCTTTTGATTTGCTCTTTCTAAGATGCATGTCTACACGGTTCTCAAGCCCGTCTTTTATCACATAAGTACGAATATGCGCCTCATCGGCGGCAAAATTGACAATATCTTTATCCCTGCTCCCCTTGTGGGATTTGGTCGTCGCGGACAGGTAAATAGCCTCAAGGATATTGGTCTTACCCTGCGCATTGTCACCATAAAGAATATTTGTCCCACTGTCAAATTCCATTGACAGTGTGTCATAATTACGAAAATTCTCAAGTTCCAGTGATTTAATAATCATTCCTTAACTCTCATTCCATAAAAGCTAATATCTATGCATTCAGTGCTCTGACCTGATGACAAAAGTGCTGTCCTCATAACTGACCTCATCATTATCGACAAGCTTTTTTCCCCTCTGGGTCTCCACATGACCGTTCACCTTCACATGGCCGCCCTGAATTGCCATCTTGGCATCAACACCTGATTCCACAAGACCCGCAAGCTTCAGCGCCTGCCCAAGCTTGATAAAATCATCCCTGATTCTTACTTCCTCCATCACAGTCCTCCTTTGCCATATCCATCAATTAGAAGAATTAAAGGTTACAGGAAGAATCAGATAGGTATAGTTCTCCTCATCATCCTTGATAAAACAAGGAGATTTTGAATTGAGCAGCTTTATCTCCACTTCCTCGTCGTCAATTACCTTCAATGCATCAATCAAAAACTTCGGGTCAAAGCCAATCATCAGGTCTTTTCCCATCTTTGTAATATCAATCTCCTCATTTAAGCTGCCCACAACGGAATTCATTTTCAATTCCATGACCTCATCTAAGATATTTAAAATAAGGGGTTTCTTTTCCCCCTCCTTCACAAGAAGGGTGGAACGGTCGATACAGCTCTGGAATTCTTTTTTATTGATTTTTACTTTCGTCTCATAATCAGCAGAAAGGATATTGTCTATCTTCAGATAGTCGCCCTCTATCAGTCTCGACACGACTGTTGTCTGGTCAAATTCAAATAAAATATGCTTATCCGTAAAAAAGATATTGACATCTTTGTCCATATCACCAGGGAGGATTTTGCTGACTTCATTCAAAGTCTTTCCCGGAACAATCACTTTTCTGGATGGATAAGAATTTTTCAGGTTTATCCGCCTAAGCGAAATACGAAGCCCGTCAGAAGATACAATTTTTAATATGTTTTCCTTAATCTCAAAAAACTCACCTGTCAGAATTTTATTGGTACCATTATCAGCAATGGAAAAAATCGTCTGCCTGACAGCTTCTTTCAGGCTAAACTGTGAAAGACAAATCGATTCAGACCGCTCAATCTGGGGAAGATAGGAAAAGTCCTCTCCTGATTTTCCCACAATGTTGAATTTTGCCTTTTCACAGGTAATCGTTGTTTTATAAGAAGGGTCTGTCTGGATTGTGACATCGTTATCAGGAAGCTTCCTGACCATCTCGAGAAATATTTTCGCGTCAAGCGCTATAATTCCTTTTTCTATGATCTCGCCTTCTATCACCGTCTCGATGCCTAATTCCATGTCATTTGCAGTGAGTGTAATATTTCCTTTAGTAGTATCAATCAGGATACACTCAAGGATTGACATTGTAGTTTTACTTGGTACAGCCTTTGCAACAGTGTTAACACCGTTTAAGAGATTTGATTTTGAACATATTATTTTCATGTGTATAACTCCCTTCGCTGCAAAATCTATCAACGCATGTATTTGAAAATCTGACAGGTTCTGACAAAATATAATTATATAAATAATAATTCTTAATATTCATAGTAATAGGAGTGGAAATGTGAATAACACGGTTTTTCCTGATAAACAGGCATCTATTGTAAAAAATAACCTGTGGATAACCCTTATAATTTTTATGAAGTTATTCAAAGTAATTCACAACTCCAGCCGACCTGGGATTTATGAAGGGGAGATTTTTTTCTTGATAATCTCAATTTTATTTCTTAAATCCTCATCGGTCTTTATTTTTTCCTCAATCTTTTCCACACCGTGAATGACCGTGGTATGGTCTTTTTTGCTCAGAAGCGAGGCGATTGTCTGCAATGAAGTTTCTGTCAGTACACGGCACAGGTACATGATAATCTGTCTTGGAAGGACATACTCGGAATTACGTTTTTTGGAAGTAATGTTTTCCTTTGACACGTTAAAATGGTCTGACACGACATCGATAATAAGCGACGGAGTCACTTCGCGTACCTGGTCAGGGTAGATGACGTCCTTTAATGCGTCTTCTGCAAGCGCAAGCGTCAGCTCCTGTTTGTTAAGCCTTGCATTTGCCATCACTTTGTTCAGTGCACCTTCAAGCTCACGGATATTGGACTTAATGTTTGTGGCAATGTACTGTATGATTTCGTCATCGATTTCCTTGTCGTATGTCTCTGCGTTTTTGCGCAGGATTGCCATACGGGTTTCATAATCCGGCGGCTGGATATCCGCAATGAGTCCCCACTCAAAACGGGAACGGAAACGCTCCTCTAAGGTTTCCATCTCTTTTGGCGGTTTATCGGATGACAGGATAATCTGTTTTCCGGCGGAATGGAGCACATTGAACGTGTGGAAAAATTCTTCCTGGGTTGACTCCTTTCCTATTATAAATTGTACGTCGTCAATCAGGAGGACATCTACAGTCCGGTATTTGTCGCGCAGCTTTGTCATGGCGGCTGCGTTACCGCTTCGGATGGATTCAATTACCTCGTTTGTAAACTGTTCCGAGGTTACGTACAAAACTTTCATGTTCTGGTTTTGTTCCAGCACAAAATGGCCGATGGAATGCATCAGGTGGGTTTTTCCAAGACCGGCGCCGCCGTAGATATAAAGCGGGTTGTAGGCTTCTCCTGGCGATTCTGCCACGGCAAGCGCTGCGGAATGCGCAAATTTATTATTGCTTCCAACGACAAAGGTGTCAAATTTATATTTGCTGTTGAGATTGGCAGTTTCGTAACGGAGATTGTTTATGCTTTTTTTTGATCTGGAAGAATCATCGGAAGCTGTCTTGTGATATTTCTTTGCTTCGTCCTCCGTGATAAAAACAACGTCATATTCCTCATTCATCAGCTCGGATATGGTTGCCTTAAAATAGAAGTAATAATTCTTTTCAATATATTTCAGCAAAGGCGCCTGTTCTTCCGGAATCAGGATGGTTACGATATTGTTCTCCACTTTAAAAAACTGCAATGGTTTAATCCAGCTATTGAATGAAATCGCTGTCAAATCGTATTGATCCCTGATAATATCCTTGATTTCATTCCATCTGTCATTGATTGTGTTCATGCCATACCCCTAATAATTTAATTATACCCACGGTGAATGCAGTTTCCTGTGTGCATCACCTTAAAAACGAACTCATACACATTAATAGTAACGCAAATCGGGGAAAAAATCAAACAAATGTGAATAAAATTTTCAATTTTAAGGATTTTATTCACGTAATCCCCAAAAAATTGTTGATAATGTGGATAACTTTTCCGGAAAACTGTGGAAAAGCTGTTTTCCTACAGAAAAAAATTAAGAAATCCACAGTTTTGTGGATAAGATTGTGAATATTTATATACATCATCCACATTGATATTTATTGGCTTTCCAAAAATAAATTGTGTTTTATTCCCATTTTTTCAACGAGATATCCACAAGTTAACCACAATTTGTGGATATCTTTTCGATTGTGTGGATGGAATCACTTTTATTGTGGAAACTATGTGTATGGAACGCACGGTTATAAATTTCTGATTATTTTTCTTGACTTCAATATTCTTATATTATATAATCGTTATGATATTTTCTAATACTTGACAGATATTAGCAGTATATCGTTTACGTCACATATGAGTATTTTATTGAAATTGATAGGAGACTGTCAGACGATGGGTCTGGACAAGCATGTCCCTATGTACAGGTAATTGAGAAGGAGGTGTTTTGAGTATGAAAATGACATATCAGCCAAAAAAGAGACAGAGAAGCAAGGTTCATGGCTTTAGAGCCAGAATGAGCACACCAGGCGGGAGAAAAGTTTTAGCTGCAAGACGTGCAAAAGGAAGAAAGAGATTATCTGCATAGATTACAGGTCACATATTTGTGACCTTTTTTTCTATGCACAGCCCCATGCACAATGCGTATAATGCACGCATGGGGAAAGGCTTTTTCCCTGTTCGATTGTACAGCCCTGAATGGCAGAGAAAAGTGTGAAAAACAAGTTTTTTGCACAGCAAGTTTGTGCCTGTGCCCGAATTTGCATACTTTGGCAAGAATGGGGGATTTATATGAAATTTTCGGAATCATTAAAGAGCAACAGAGATTTTAAGAATGTTTACAGCAGACGGAAAAGTTTTGCGAATAAGTATATTGTGATGTATGTATTGGAAAATGGATTAGATAAAAACAGACTTGGGATTTCAGTTAGCAAAAAGGTTGGAAACAGTGTTATAAGACATCGTATTACCAGACTGGTAAGGGAAAGCTACAGACTGCATGAGGACATGTTTTGCTGTGGACTGGACATAGTGGTTGTCGCAAGAACCAGTGCAAGAGACGCGAGATACGCAGAGATAGAAAGTGCACTGCTTCATGTATCAAGGCTTCACAAAATATTGGATGGCGGACAAGGTGACGTTATATGAAAAAATTTTTTATCTTTATGATTCGGTTTTACAGGTCATACTTATCACCGTTAAAGTCCACTAAGTGCCCGTATTTTCCGTCGTGCTCCCAATATGGACTCGAAGCGGTAGAACAGTATGGCGCTGTAAAGGGCGGATTACTTTGTATATGGAGAATACTCCGGTGCAATCCTTTTTCAAAGGGAGGGTATGACCCCGTTCCTTCTATTAATAATTACAGGAATTATAATAATAAGGAAAAAAAGAGAATAAAAACTTTTTATAAGTTTTAATTTAGGAGGAGTGAGATGGATTTGATGCTGTTAACGCAGAATTCAACTCCGATATTTAAGTATATTGTCCAGCTTTTGGGCTTGATTATGAATTGCATTTTCGAGTTTCTTAATTTGATTGGCATTCCAAATATCGGTTTATCTATTATTTTATTTACAATTGTAATTTATTTACTCTTGATGCCGCTTACGATTAAGCAGCAGAAATTCTCCAAGCTGTCTGCGCGGATGAATCCTGAAATACAGGCTATCCAGGCGAAGTATAAGGGAAAACAGGATCAGGCATCCATGATGGCGATGAACCAGGAGACGAAGGCAGTCTATGCGAAATATGGGGTATCCCCGACCGGAAGCTGCCTGCAGCTTTTGATACAGATGCCGATTCTGCTTGCACTGTATCGCGTCATCTATGCCATGCCGGCTTATGTCACGAAGATTGGTGAGGCTTTTGGCGTGCTGGCAGACAAGATTATGCAGGCATCCGATGGCGTTGAGACAATCAAGAATATGTCGGCAGCGATGGCATTTACCAAGAACTTTGCGCTCAGTGAGAAAAATGCCATTATTGATACCCTGAATAAACTGTCAACTGCCGATATGGCAGATATTTCCGGAAAATTTGGTCTTGCCGACCTTACGTACAATGGGCATCTTATTTTGACAAACGGGGCTGAAAAGGGTCTGATTGATACCTACAATAACTTTCTTGGACTGAATATCGGAAATTCCCCTATGGATACGATAAAAACTGCCATGGCCGCGGGTAATATGCTCCTTGTTGTCGGAGCGGTTTCCATTCCGGTGCTTGCTGCTGTGACACAGTGGATTAATTATAAGCTCATGCCGCAGGCTGCCGCTTCTGATGACAAGGATAAGAAAAAACAGCCCAAGAGCGATACGGCTGAGGCAATGCAGCAGTCCATGAAGACAATGAATACGGTGATGCCGATTATGTCAGCGTGGTTCTGTCTTACACTTCCTGCAGGTATGGGTCTGTACTGGGTTATCGGTGCAGTTGTGCGGAGTATTCAGCAGGTGGCAATCAACAAGCATATTGACAGTATGGATGTGGATGCGGAAATTGCAAAAAATGTAGAGAAATATAAGGAAAAGTTAAAAAAGCAGGGTATTGACCCGGCAAAGCTTCAGGCAGCGGCCAGGACAAACACAAAAAGTATATCTTCCAAGACTTCTTACCAGAATACTCCAGCGAAGAAGCCTGTCAGGACAGATGAGGAGAAAGCGGAGGATATCAGGAAGTCAACGGAATATTATAATAAAAATGCAAAACCTGGAAGTCTTGCGTCAAAAGCAAACATGGTAAAACAGTATAATGAAAGAAAATAACGATGGGAAATGGGGGAAATGGAAATGGATTATATAGAGTTTAAAGGCAAGACGAAAAATGACGCCATTACTGAGGCGTGCAGACATTTTTCGATACCGAGTGACAAGCTTGACTATGAAGTGCTTGATGAGGGAAAGGCAGGCATCCTCGGAATCGGCGCTAAGCCCGCAGTGATAAGGGCAAGGGTGAAAGAGGAAAGTAAGGAAGAAGCCATTGAGCCTGTAAAGCTTTCCGAGACACCGATTATTGCCAGTGTCAAGGCTGCTGCGGCAGATATGGGCGATGTGGATGTAGAAGCCGTATCCAAAAAGTTTTTGTCAGATGTGTTTTCAGCAATGGGAATTGCCGTGGAAATTTCCGCAAAGTATAATGACTCCCTGCGCTCCCTTGAGGTGGAACTCAGCGGTGACGAGATGGGTGTCCTGATTGGAAAAAGAGGACAGACGCTTGATTCCCTTCAGTATTTGATTTCACTTGTGATTAACAAAGGCACGACCGAGTATATAAAAGTAAAGGTTGATACAGAAAATTACAGGCAGAGACGTAAGGAGACGCTTGAGAATCTTGCAAAGAATATTTCCTATAAGGTAAAGCGGACAAGAAGGCCGGTATCGCTGGAGCCAATGAATCCATATGAGAGAAGGATTATCCATTCAGCGCTGCAAAATGACAGGTATGTCACAACACACAGTGAAGGTGACGAACCGTTCCGCCGTGTTGTCGTGACACCGAAACGGGATAGCGGTTATGGTGATAACAGGGGTTACCGTGGTAACAGGGGTTACAATGGCAACAGGAGTTATAACAGGGATTACAACAGAGACAGAAATAAACACTACAATCGTGACAATGCAGAAAATACAACGGAAGCAGTTGAACAGGACTAATCGGTTATGATAGAATGAACCTTGAAGTATCAAGGTTCATTTTCATGTACATTATACTCACGAAAATCGGAGGAATTGATGAATGAAGTCAGATACCATTGCGGCGATTGCCACGGCAGTCAGTGATTCGGGAATCGGAATTATCAGGATTAGCGGGGAAAATGCAATAGAGGTGGCAGACAGGGTATACCGTTCCAAGAATAACAAAAAGAGACTTTTAAATGTAAAAAGCCATACGATTCATTATGGATTTATATATGATGGCGATGTCATGGTGGATGAAGTGATGGTTGCCGTGATGAAAGAGCCGAATACGTACACAAGGGAAAATACTGTAGAGATTGACTGTCACGGTGGTATTCTTGTCATGCGTAAGATATTGGATGCCGTCCTGAAAAATGGATGCAGGCTTGCGGATCCGGGAGAATTTACCAGGCGGGCATTTCTGAATGGCAGAATTGATTTGTCCAGGGCGGAGGCTGTCATGGATGTGATTCATTCCAAAAATGAGTTTGCACTAAGGTCTTCCGTGAGACAGCTAAAAGGTTCGGTGTCGGACAAGGTTCATTCCCTTCGCAAGGAAATTTTGCATGAAATTGCTTTTATTGAGTCTGCACTGGACGATCCGGAACATATCAGCCTTGAGGGATATGCCAAAAAGCTAGGGGAGAAGACAGCCAGAATTTATGGTGATATCAAAAAACTGGTCGACAGCGCGGATAATGGGAAAATGTTAAAGGATGGAATCAACACAGTCATTGTCGGAAAACCAAACGCGGGAAAATCCTCCCTGCTCAATATCCTTGTCGGGGAAGAAAAAGCGATTGTTACCAGCTATGCCGGGACAACAAGGGATGTTCTGGAGGAGTCCATAAAGCTGCATGGTATCGGGCTTAATATGATTGACACTGCCGGAATCCGTGATACGGATGATGTCGTTGAGAAAATTGGTGTTGAGAAAGCAAGGAAATACGCAGGTAATGCGGATTTGATTTTATATGTTGTTGACGCTTCCTGCCAGCTGGATGAAAATGATGATCAGATTATGCGGCTGATAGCAGGAAAGAAAGTGATTGTTCTATTAAATAAGACGGACTTGGAACAGGTTGTCAGCGAGGCGGATATTGTTAAAAAAATGACAGATGTGTCATTTGATGGCGGTGTTGTCCGTGTCATCAAAACTTCCACAAAGGAAAATACAGGAATGGATGTGTTTGAAGACACAATAAAGGAAATGTTTTTTCATGGTGAAATAGCGGTCAATGATGAAATTTATATTACGAACCAGAGACATAAGGAAGCGCTTGCAGAGGCGGGGGAAAGTATGCGGATGGTATTGAACAGTCTTGCAGACCATATGCCGGAGGACTTTTATTCGATTGATCTGATGAGTGCATATGCCGCACTTGGAAAAATAATTGGCGAGGAAGTGGACGATGATCTTGTAAATGAAATTTTTGCAAAGTTTTGTATGGGAAAATAAAATTTTCTAATGTTGTTATGATGGGAGAGGTGTGAAAGATGCCGGAGATTTGGGAAAAAGTAGATGTGTGTGTAGTTGGGGCCGGTCATGCGGGCTGTGAGGCGGCGCTTGCCTGTGCACGGATGGGATTGGAGACTGTCATATTTACGGTAAGTGTCGACAGTATTGCACTGATGCCTTGCAATCCCAATATTGGTGGTTCCTCAAAGGGTCATCTTGTGCGGGAGCTGGATGCGCTTGGCGGTGAGATGGGAAAGGTGATTGACAAGACCTTTATCCAGTCAAAAATGCTCAATGTCTCAAAAGGCCCCGCAGTCCACTCGCTGCGCGCGCAGGCTGACAAAGCGGAGTATTCCAGGGCTATGCGAAAGGTGTTGGAAAACCAGGAGCATCTGACAATCAAACAGGCGGAAGTCGTCAGTCTTCTGGCAGAAGAGTCTGCGGACACAAGTGTACTTTATACGAAAAAAATTTTGGGAGTCAAAACATTTACCGGGGCGGTTTACGAGGCAAAAGCTGTCATACTCTGTACCGGAACGTATTTAAAAGCACGGTGTCTGTGTGGTGAGGCAATTACACATACAGGACCGAATGGTTTGCAGGCTGCAAATTTTCTGACTGATAGTCTGCAATTGCTTGGGATAGAAATGCGGCGTTTTAAGACAGGTACTCCTGCGCGGATGGATAAACGTTCGCTTGATTTTTCTAAGATGGAGGAGCAGTTTGGCGATGAAAGAATTGTTCCGTTTTCTTTTTCCACAAATCCGGAGGATGTGCAGATTGAGCAGGCTTCCTGCTGGCTTACTTATACAAATGAAGAGACACACAATATCATACGTGCCAATCTTGACCGTTCGCCGATTTATGCCGGCGTGATTGAGGGGACTGGACCAAGATACTGTCCTTCCATTGAGGACAAGGTTGTCAAATTTGCTGAGAAGGAGCGGCATCAGGTGTTTATTGAACCGGAGGGACTTCACACAAATGAAATGTATGTCGGCGGGATGAGTTCGTCCCTTCCGGAGGATGTCCAGCTTGCCATGTACAGGACAGTACCGGGGCTGGAACACTGTAAAATTGTGCGGAATGCTTATGCCATCGAGTATGACTGTATGAATCCTGACCAGCTTTATCCTACTTTGGAATTCAAAAAAATACAGGGACTCTTTAGTGCGGGTCAGTTTAATGGAAGCAGTGGTTATGAAGAGGCGGCTGCACAGGGTCTGATTGCCGGAATGAATGCGGCGCTTTTTATCAAGGGAAAGGAACAGATTGTGCTTGACCGTTCCCAGGCATATATCGGTGTCCTGATTGACGACCTTGTCACAAAGGAAAATTTTGAACCGTACCGTATGATGACTTCCCGCGCGGAATACCGCCTTTTGCTGCGTCAGGACAATGCAGATTTGCGGCTTCGGAAAATCGGTTATGAGGCAGGGCTTGTCACAGAGGAACAGTATGAGGCTGTGTGCAGGAAGGAACAATTGATTGCACAGGAAATTGAGCGGCTGCAAGGCATAAAAGTGGGTGCAAATGCGGAAATCCAGAAATTTTTGGAGGGTCAGGGAAGTACTGGATTAAAGACAGCGGCATCATTGGCTGAACTTGTCAGCAGACCGGAGCTTTCTTATGAAGCAATTGCCGGTATTGATAAGGATAGGCCGAAACTGCCGGATGATGTGGTGGAACAGATTAATATTAACATTAAGTATGATGGGTATATTAAGCGTCAGTTAAAACAGGTCGAGCAATTTAAGAAAATTGAAAAAAAGAAAATTCCTGTCGAAATCGATTATGATGATATCAAGAATCTGCGGCTTGAGGCAAGACAAAAATTAAAAAAATTAAAACCGCTGTCTGTAGGGCAGGCGTCCCGCATCAGTGGTGTATCTCCTGCGGATATTTCTGTTCTGCTGGTCTATATTGAAAGTATGCGTAATAGTTAATAATATTTATATTATTATAAGTAATATAAAATGTATTACATAAAATGACTTTTAAATGATTATCTTATGGGATTTTAGGGATGATGATTTTGTAAAGTTATGGAGGTTAGTATGAGAAGAACTTCTAGCCACTCACAGCAAAGGCTGTTTTGTGGAGAAGTTCTATGTCTCACACAGGAGAATGCCCAAAATACGGGCATTCTCCGCACTGATTTGAGATTCCGCAGAGCGGAATCATGGAGGTTAGCATGAATTTGGGTATGCATGATTTAAAAATATTTCAAAGCGCAATGGACGAGCTGGGAATAGCGCTTGAACCGAGTCAGATGGATCAGTTTATGAAATATTATGAAATTCTTGTTGAGTGGAACCGTTTTATGAATCTGACTGCTATTACAGAATTTAATGATGTCTGTACCAAGCATTTTATTGACAGTATTTCTCTGTGTAAGGTTTTGGACTGTTCAAAGGAACAGACACTGATTGATGTCGGGACAGGAGCAGGATTCCCTGGAATTCCATTGAAAATAGTATTTCCAAATCTGACTGTTACTTTGCTGGATTCGTTGGGAAAACGTGTCAATTTTTTGAATACCGTGATAGACGAGCTTAGACTGGAAAAAATTGAGGCAATACATGGAAGGGCGGAAGATTATGCAAAGCCTGACTTGCTTCGTGAAAAATATGATATCTGTGTGTCGCGTGCAGTTGCGAATCTGGCATCGTTGTCTGAGTATTGTCTTCCTTATGTGAAAACGAATGGTTTTTTTGTCTCATATAAGTCCGAGAGGGTTTCTGAAGAAATACAGAATGCAAAAAAAGCGATTGCATTACTCGGCGGTGAAATCTTTCACCAGGAGGAGTTTATACTTCCCCATTCTGATATTTACAGAAATTTGCTTGTGCTTCGAAAGGTAAAAGCAACACCAAAAAAATATCCGAGAAAGGCGGGACTTCCGACAAAGGAGCCCTTAAAATAGTATGCGGGGAAAAGACATTTTAAGGCTACAGGAGATGGAGAGAAAGCGTATTGCTGAGGATTTGCACGATACTGCAGTTCAGGATATGGTTTATTTGTCACAGCAGCTGGAGCTGGTACTTTATTATATGGATAATGACATGGCACAGGCAAAACTTGAAGCGGTCATGGCAAAAAAGCAGATAAAGAGAATGATTGGCGGCATGCGGGAAACAATCTATGATTTGCGTCCAATAGTATTTGATGATATTGGATGGAGTGCTGCATTCAAACAGTTGCAGGATAAGCTCTTGAAGCAGAATCCAGAACTGAATATTGTGTTTGATATTGATGAAATCGATACATCAGATGGGATAACTGCGGTTTCTATTTATCGGATAATATGTGAGGGATGTCAGAATATCCTGAAGCATTCGAAAGCACAAAATGCCACGGTTTCGGTAAAGCATTCTGGAAAATATATTAAGATTCGTGTTTATGATGATGGTATTGGACTGAAACGTGAACCGGTATATGGTTTGGATTCAAAGGAGCATCATTTCGGATTACAGTTTATGCGCGAAAGGGCAGAGTCTTTATTAGGAAATATGGACATTTTATCAAATTCTTCTGGTACCATGTTAAATATACAGATACCTGTTTTTGATTTGTAATTGTGAAAGGTCATGGTGTTGTTGAGAATTTTACATGATGTATACAGCCACAATCTTTAAAATTTGATATGACAATTTTCTAGATAAGAAATATGCCGTTTCGTGGTTGTGGATTGCACAATAACGCACAGTAGATTTTATCTGTCGTGCGTATAAGATATTATGACGAGAGATGGTGTAAATAAATGATTCGTGTAATGATAGTGGATGATCATAAGATGGTTCGAGAGGGTCTGACAAAATTGATTGAGCTGGATGAGGAGATAAAAGTAGTTGCGGAATCCAATGATGGTTCTGATTGTATGTACAAGCTTCGTGCGGCAAAACCTGATGTTATAATTTTGGATATTAATATGCCTGACATGAATGGCATTGAGACACTAAAAGTTTTGAATAAAAGAAAAAATCGTCCAAAAGTTTTAATGCTTACAGTACATAATGAAATTGAATATCTTACCAAATTAATTGATATGGGTGTTGAGGGATACATATTGAAAGATTCAGGTTCCAGTGAGTTAGTAAGGGCAATACGGTCAGTTTATTATGGAGAACGATTTATTCAGCCTAGTATGATACCCTTGTTAAATTCTAAACTAATAGCGAAAGATATTGATAAGGAAAAATTGGAGTCTTTGTCAAACAGGGAACTTGAAGTTTTGAAGTTGGTATCAGTAGGACATTTTAATAAGGATATAGGAAGAATCCTTTGTATCAGTGAACGCACTGTCAAAAATCATTTATCAAATATATTTAGAAAAATTGATTGTACGGATAGAACACAGGCGGCTGTGTTTTGTATTCGGAATGGGATAGTGAGTGTTCATGATTGAAAAGATATTAAAAGAGGTAATGTTTCACGTGAAACATTATTTTTTTGCGCAAAGTGCGTAAGCAAATTAGCAGTTTTGCTGCACGCACCTTGCGCGGCAAGTAGGGAAGATGACTCTTAAATAAACATTGCAAGTAATAGTTTGATATTTTATAAAATCATGTATATAAATTATGAGTTGTTGAAATGACAAAAGGAGTTATATATGCGTTTTTTAGTTTTTACTGATTTGCACTATGATGCAGTTCCTGATGGAGATAGAAGACTTAAGGAGTTAATGAAAGCTGCCAAAGAAAAAGAGGCAGAATTCATTATTAATCTTGGTGATACTTGTTACCCAAAGGTTGATAATCAAAAAATTGTGGAAGCAATTCGAAGTTGTGGGATTCCTTGTTATATAATTCCTGGAAATCATGATACCAGTATTTGGTCAGAATCGAAGGTGTTAAGCTTTTGGGGACTTCAAAAAACATATTATTCAATTATATATGGTAATGTGAAGTTTATTTTCCTGAATACTGTAGAGTTAGAAGATGGGGCTTTTATTCCTGAGGATCAAATGGCGTGGCTGCAGGAGGAGCTGATGTCCAATCATTACTTTGTGATTCTAACTCATCAAAGTCTTAGCAATGATTTTGTAACATCAAATGGTAAATCAAGAGGTATCCAAAACAGAAAGGAAATCCAGAATATACTTGAAAGGAATAATGGAGAAAGGCAAGTACTCTTATGCATAAATGGTCATGACCACGGTTGTGATGTGAAACAAATAAATGGGATCTATTATTACACATTAAATTCTGCATCATATATCTGGCAGAATGTGAAAGAGATATATTCTTATGGAGAAGATGTTCATAAAAATTACCCATACTTAAAGAATATGATTTTATATAAACAGGCTCTTCATTGTATAATTACTATTGATGATATCGGTAATATCGTAATTGAAGGTGTTGAAGGTGATTACCTTACCGTGAGTCCTGCGAGTATAGGAATGGGTAGTATGTGGAACGGTGTCCATGTTATGCCCAGTACCTTATCAATGGAAATAAAAAAATAGAAACATTCGGTGCGTAACTTAGCAGAGGGATATTTTTTATCTGGTTTATATAGATAAACAGTTCAATCCTGAATTGTAACGATCAATGGCTTTCATAACAATATGTTTCACGTGAAACATTGAAAATATCCGTAAATTAATATAGCATCTGAAGAATAAAAGTGGTATAATAATAATGTTCGTATAACACAAAGTCCGTGAAACAAGCCATGGAACATGGCTTTGACATTGATGAAGTGTTTTAACACGGCTTGATGCTTGTAACAGGAAGCCGACGGTCAAACTGTTACCGTTCATAAAAAATATCTACAACATTCCATTTACTATTATGAGAGAAGCCTACCTGATAAATGGCAGGTTATTGCATGTTGAGATTTACCAGGGAGGAAAAAGATGGGGAGAATTATTGCAATTGCAAATCAAAAAGGTGGTGTAGGAAAAACCACAACATCAATCAATCTGTCAGCCTGTATTGCAGCAAAGGGAAAAAAGGTGTTGGTAATAGATATCGACCCACAGGGAAATACAACAAGTGGATATGGTATTGAAAAAAATGATTTGGAAAATACAATATATGAGTTGATATTGGGTGATTGCTCGATTGAAGATTGCATTTTGAAAGAAGTACTTCCTAATATCTCTATACTACCATCTAACGTAAATCTTGCTGCGGCTGAGATTGAATTAATAGGAGTTGAAAAAAAAGAATATATTTTAAAGAATGAAGTAGACTGGGTAAAGGACAGATATGATTTTATTATCATTGATTGTCCGCCATCTTTAAGCTTATTGACAGTAAATGCAATGACAACGGCAGATTCCGTGCTGGTTCCAATTCAATGTGAATATTATGCTTTGGAAGGATTAAGCCAGCTGATACACACAGTGAATCTTGTAAAGGAAAGATTAAACCCTGCATTGGACATGGATGGTGTAGTATTTACAATGTACGATTCACGTACAAACCTATCATCACAGGTTGTCGATAATGTGAAAAGCCATCTAAGCCAGAAGGTATATAATACATTGATTCCAAGGAATATCAGACTTGCCGAGGCACCAAGTTACGGAAAACCAATTAATCTGTATGACCCTAAGTCAGCAGGATCGGAAAGTTATATGTCTCTGGCTGATGAAGTTATTAAAAATAATCCAGTCTGAAAAATGGAGAAATTTAAATGGGTATAATGACGAGCTATAATATTGATAACTGGATTATTCAATTTCCACAGGAATGGAAAATGTCATTAGACAAAGAAACAGGACAAGTCATATTTGATGTGGATGAGGGAGCTGTCAATATATATGTATCAACGATGAATTTCAAAAGACCTGAAACTGGAGAAATAGCAAGTGTAGAAATCGTATCTTCCTTTGTTTTACAGGCTTTTGAACAACAAGGGGTTCAGGAATATGATGGCTTTTCAAAATATTATCCAAAAGACTACGTTACATATGCAGGCAGACGCATAACGGAAGATGGATTTGAGATGACTGCCTGTGCCATTTGTACAGTAGGCTGCGTCCTTATGATTTATGTTGTAGGAGACAAAGGTATTGATTTTGAAAAATATATTCAATATATCCAATTGATAGGGCAGGACTCATTTTGAAAAAATATATCAGAAAATATTTCCAAAAAAGAGTAAGGAACTATAAATAAATAATTGAAAAGGAGATAGAGAATGGCGTCGAGAGGATTGGGTAAAGGTCTTGATTCCTTAATACCCGCAGGCATCAATGAAAGTAAAGAGATAAAGCAGGCAGAGACGATTGTAAAAATAGCCAAGGTAGAACCAAACAGAGATCAGCCCCGAAAGAATTTTGATGAGGATGCCTTGCAGGAATTGGCAGATTCCATTAAACAGTTTGGTCTGCTGCAGCCGATTCTTGTGCAGGACAGGAAAGAATATTATGAGATAATAGCTGGTGAGAGACGATGGCGGGCGGCAAAGCTTGCCGGTTTAAAGGAAGTACCTGTTATTATTAGAAATTATACCAATCAGGAAATTGTTGAGATATCATTGATAGAAAATATTCAAAGGGAAGATTTAAATCCAATAGAAGAAGCATTGGCATACAAGAGACTTTTGGATGAATTTCATTTGAAACAGGACGAGGTGGCGGAGCGCGTTTCGAAGAGCAGGACGGCCGTGACAAACAGCATGAGACTCTTAAAGCTATGCGACGGTGTCCAACAGATGATAATAGATGATATGCTTTCAACCGGACATGCGCGTGCATTGATTCCGATTGAGGATGCGGATATGCAGCTTCAGCTCGCACAGAAAATATTTGATGAAAAGCTGAGTGTCCGCGAGGTGGAAAAGATTGTGAAGGGGATATTGAAACCTGACACGAATAAGGCAAAAAAGGAAGAAACGCCACAGAATATCCAATATATTTATCAGGATATTGAAAACAGATTAAAGGAAAAATTAAGTAGAAAAGTAGAAATATCTTCAAAAGGCAAAAATGGTTCTGGAAAGATAGAGATTGAATTTTATTCTAATGATGATTTGGACAGGCTGATAGAATTGCTTTCAAAAATCAATATAGATGAAAATTAAGAGAATAAACAGTTCAAGCTCTCGGCTTAACACTATTTCACGGACTTTGCTGCAAGAGGAAAGTTCTGGGATGAATTGTAATAAAAAATCACAAAATCTACGAAACAATTTTGACAGGAGAAACAGATGAATAGTAATTTATTAAACAGCTTGGGTTTAGGAAATATTGATATCGGATATCTATTGATTGGATTGCTTTCTATTAGTGTGATACTTCTGATATTGATTATTATCACATTTGTACAGATAAGTAAGTTTAAAAAGAAATACAAAAAATTTATGCTTGGTAAGGATGGAGCGAATCTGGAAAAAGATATTATGACATTGTATGAAGATAATAAGTTTATGAAGCTAAGCATTGACAGAAACAGGGATGATATCAAGACACTTTACAAGAAACATGAGAAATCATTTCAGAAAATAGGGCTGGTGAAATATGATGCATTTACGGAAATGGGTGGGAAACTCAGTTTTGCACTGGCTTTACTGGATGAGAACAATAGTGGTTTCATTATTAATTCCGTTCACAGTTCGGAGGGATGCTATTCTTATACAAAGCGAGTAAAGGATGGGGATTCACAGTTAGCACTCAGCAATGAGGAAAAAGTTGCAGTAGAGCGTGCAGTCAACGGAAATTCATCAGACACGGAATAATGATTATTTACAAATAAAATGCATGATTGATTCATGACAGAAAAAGAATGGGGGATTTGTAAAATGAAATTAGTAACAGTCGAAGATTTAAGAGAAGGCGACATAATTGCCAATGATGTCCTACTTGATGATTATACCGTTGTGCTTTCTAAGGGAACAGTAATCAAAACACCCTATATTGAAAAATTGAGGGAGCTTCAGGTATTTACTGTTTATATTGAAGAAAAAAGTGAGGAACCCATAGAGCCGATTGTAAAAAATGTGAAACTGACACCGAAGGAAAACAAGCCGCCTGTCAAAAAGCCGCAGGTTGTGCAGAAGAATCCACAGACAGAAAAAAGGGAAGAAAAAAAATCTACACCAAAAATTTCGCTGGAGAAAATTACAATTCTGCGTGATGAAGTGGAGGTTCAGGTCAGGAACAAGATAAAGGATATCCTGGAGCTTCATGTTCACCAGAAGACTGCGGGCTTGCAGAAAATAGCAGAGACTGCGCAGAATATTATTACGGATATTCTTGAAGAAGAAGAAGTGGTAGAAAAAGTTTATGATGTGCGGGAGAGAAGTGCGGATATCTATGAACATTCATTGCAGGTATGTACGATAGCAGCACTGATAGCATTGAAGCTTGGAATGACAGAAAAACAGGTTTATGATATCAGTGTTGGTTCCCTGATACACGACCTTGGGCTGCGGTACCTTGTGGTGCGATACGAGGACCAGGATATCAACCTCCTTCCGAAGAAAGAGCAGGAGGAATACAAGAAACACCCGATTTATGCCTATACAGCGATTAAGAATGAAACATGGCTTTCGGAGGCTGCAAAGGAAATTGTGCTGAATCACCATGAAAAAAAGGACAGTTCCGGCTACCCGCTCGGAACAGACCATATCAGCCGCATGACACAGATTGTTGGCGTATGTGATGAGTTTGACGAACTGATTTGCGGAGTTGGTAAGGCAAGGGTTCGTGTACATGAAGCAATCAACAATATTAGAAATTACAGCGGGATATGGTATGATTCGGATATAGTGGATGCATTTTTACAGCTTATTGCTGTTTACCCTGTTGGTTCAAAGGTGAAGACGAATCAGGGCGAGACAGGCATTGTCATGAAACAAAATGCACATTTCCCTGAGAGACCGGTAATTCGTATTATGTACGATCGGTTTGGACAAGCTATACAGGGTGAGAAAATCGTGAATCTCATAAAGGATACAACGATAGTGATACAGGAAGTAATTAAATAGGAATGGATTGAAGGAGAATAAAAATGATTGACATTAAATTTTTAAGGGAAAATCCTGATGCTGTGAAAGAAAATATTAAAAAGAAGTTTCAGGATCATAAGCTTCCTCTTGTGGATGAAGTGATTGAGCTGGATGCGCAGGCAAGGAGGACACAGCAGGAGGCAGACAATCTGCGTGCGGAACGAAACAAGCTTTCAAAGCAGATAGGTGTCTTGATGTCACAGGGAAAAAAGGAAGAAGCCGAGGAAGTCAAAAAGCAGGTCAGTGCACAGGCAAAGACGCTTGAGGAGCTTGCAGAAAAAGAAAAAGAGTACAGCGAAAAAGTTACAAAGATAATGATGACCATACCAAATATCATTGACCCGAGTGTTCCGATTGGAAAGAATGACGAGGAGAATGTGGAAATCCAAAAGTATGGCGAACCGCTTATCCCTGATTTTGAAATACCGTATCACACAGATATAATGGAGCGGCTAAAAGGTATTGATTTGGACAGCGCAAGGAAAGTGGCTGGAAACGGTTTTTATTATCTGATGGGCGACATTGCAAGACTGCATTCTGCTGTCATTTCCTACGCGAGGGATTTCATGATTGACAGGGGATTTACTTACTGTATTCCTCCTTTTATGATTCGCAGCAATGTCGTGACTGGTGTGATGAGTTTTGACGAGATGGATGCCATGATGTATAAGATTGAGGGAGAGGATCTCTATCTGATAGGTACAAGTGAGCATTCGATGATTGGTAAATTTATTGATACAATCATTCCAGAGGCAGAGCTTCCCAAGACACTGACAAGTTATTCCCCATGTTTCCGGAAAGAGAAGGGCGCCCATGGGCTTGAGGAGCGCGGCGTATATAGAATTCATCAGTTCGAAAAACAGGAAATGATTGTTGTATGTAAGCCTGAAGAATCACCAGTCTGGTTTGAAAAATTATGGCAGAACACTGTGGATTTATTTAGAAGTCTTGATATTCCTGTGCGTACACTGGAATGCTGTTCCGGTGATTTGGCTGATTTGAAGGTCAAGTCAATTGACGTGGAAGCGTGGTCTCCAAGGCAGAAGAAATATTTTGAGGTCGGAAGCTGTTCCAATCTCGGAGATGCGCAGGCAAGACGGTTAAAAATAAGGGTAAATGCAGAAAATGGCAAATATTTTGCCCATACGCTGAATAATACTGTAGTAGCGCCTCCAAGGATGCTGATTGCATTTTTGGAAAACAATCTGCAGGAAGATGGTTCTGTAAAGATTCCAAAGGCATTGCAGCCATATATGGGCGGAAAAACAGAAATCAGATAAAAAATATATCTGGTTCATATAGAAAGGCATGGTTACAGTGCACAGATATTTAAGGTCAATTGGTTTTAGTAAAATAGAGAACAGACAGCAATTACAGTCATTGATTAATGAGGTGGTTGAGAAAACCATTCTTCATCCTGACAAGGAAAATGACAAAAAGCAAAAAAAATATGTATGTGCGAGGGACATTGCAGCAGATGAGCGGGATCATGTGTATGCAGAACTGTCCCTTGATTTCGTGCATGGAGCGGGAATCTGCGTGCGTGGTGAGTTTGATGAAGATAACAGTTTTCTCTATGAATACTATTTTCCTTATTTAAGAGGTTCACACATCAGTTCCAATGAGGATATCACAATCGAAAGACACGCGGAAAAAGAGTCCTATGCGGGTGTATGTGATGAAATCAAGATTGGTGTTGCAATCATATTTTATCTTCAGAATATGATACCATACAAAAGACTGAAAGCTTTAAAACGCCTTCCGATACAGGGAACTTCGCTGATTTTGAGTGCAATGTCGACAGATGGAACGATTATGATGCCCATTATAAAGAATGAGTATGAAAAGCAGCGGATTAAAAAGGCTTCCAATGAGCGGAACCAGTTAATTGCGCAGGCGAGAATGGGTGATGAGAGCGCGATTGAAAGTCTGACCCTTGAAGATATGGATACTTACACGACGATTTCCAGAAAGATTCACAATGCAGATGTGTTTAGTCTGGTGGATACGTATTTTATGCCGTATGGGGTGGAGTGTGACCAGTATTCGCTGCTTGGTGAAATCACGGATTGCCACACGGATAAAAACCGCATAACAGACGAGGAGGTCGTCTTTATGACAATTGAGTGTAACGAGATAACGCTGGAAATTTGTATCAACAAGGAAGACTTATATGGGGAACCCGCTGTCGGAAGACGCTTCAGGGGGATCGTGTGGCTACAGGGGTATATTGAATTTCCGCATTAGAGCGTGTTTGAAAAATGCTTTCTGCCAGATGTGCGTCACAATTTGTGGGAGATTTGTGCCAAATGAAGGGCGCATAGGGGTCAAAGGCATAAAGGGCAATGCCTTATGTAACCTGAACTTGGTGCAAACTTGAACAGTTCCTAATCTTTTTCCTTTTCGTAAATGGGGCAGAAGGCACAATTAAAAGGAAATGATAAAATTTTGATGTATTTGAATGTATTTGATATGATAAAATACTTGCAATAATTGAAAGTTCTGATATAATAAAAAGGTACACAAATAAATAGTGAATTATTATTTCGAGTCCTCGTAGCTCAGTTGGATAGAGCGATCGCCTCCTAAGCGATAGGTCGGACGTTCAAGTCGTCTCGGGGACGCTGGAAAGCATTGAAAACACTGGATTTTTCAATGCTTTTTTTGCTTATGTCCCCGACAGACAGCGTATTGCAGATTGCTCCCGGCGCTGTTTGGCGCAAAACTTCTATGGTGGGTTATGCCGATTACAGAGTTGGCAGTTGCAATATATACTATTTCGTGTATGGTAAAAAGTAATGGAACGCTTGCATTGAAGTAAGCACGAGATGGAAGTTCCGATGAAAAACGAATAGGAGATGCAGATTGCACTTCACAGGGATGTGGAGTGTTTTCTTATTTTGAGGGCGTTTTTTTCCATACGCCCTCTCGATGGTTCTGTCATTGTTGCGTAAGAGTGGGCTGAAAGTTTCATTTATGTTCCTTATGAATGCGGTGGCTGGCACAGATGGTATATCGTGGAAAATTCCAATTGCACATATCAAAAAGCCTCGCCGTAGCCCACTGCGCCTGCGTTTTTTGATATGCATCCTCGAAGAAATATCCTGCGCAGGCTGCACATGTTATTTCTGAACAGTTCCTTACTGGTAAGATGTACTGGTTACGATAGATATAAATTTTTTCAACAGAGGGCTTTGAGAACTTTTCTTAAAAAAGACACCATAGGACAGAGGTTCACTTCCTGTTAAAGGAATTGAACAGATATCCGTGTTTATAAAATTCATCAGTGGCAGGACGGAACACCCATACCCTGCCCTGACAAGAGTAAGAAGTACCTGCAGGTTTTCACATACATAAGTGGATTCCGGCAGGATATGCTGTGAAATCTGGTTCTGCATTTCCGCGACTTTGGAGGGGATTGCATAGGAATTGCAGACAACGATATTCTCCAGATATAATTCCTCTTTTGCCAGTCCGGGTCTGGACGCATAGGGATGCCCGGCGGGGACGATGCAGCACAGGGGTATCTGGAATAATTCCTTGTAGACCGTGTCATTTTTTATGGGAATATCATCCTGAAAGCCAAACAGCAGATCCAACTCATCCTGATAAAAGAGGTTTAAAATAGACCGGTGGGGGATTACCTTTAAAAACGGATATAGTTCTGGCAGCTGTGTCCGGCATGATTTCAGTATTTTGCACAGCAGGTCAAGGTTTGCCTCATTCTGGCAGCCAATAGTCAAGACCTGCATGTTTGTGCTTTGGTGGCGCTGCAGTTTCTGTTCGGCAATTTTCAGCCTCCCCATAATATTTTTCGCATCCTCCAGAAAGCTGATGCCTGCCGGGGTAAGGGTAACAGTCCTTGTGGTGCGGTGCAGGAGCTTTGCCCCAAGTTCATCTTCCAGTGAATGGATCTGTCTGGAAACGGCAGACTGGGTGATCTTCAAACTTTCAGCAGCCCTTGCAAAATTCAGGTTTTCTGCAACCTGTATAAAACTCTTTAACTGGTCTGTATTCATGGGTTTCACCTCGATTATTGCATTTTTCGCATTGATAATACCATATTTTCACTTCACATTCAATAGGGAGTGTGATTTAATATAGCATATAGCCCGACAGGGTTATATTGCTAACAGAGTCTGTCAGTGGTGGCTGGCATATTTTTTTAGATAAGGATTAGCACTCAAAAGGCAAGAGTGCTAACAGTAAGCAGAAAGGGAGGTAACAGGAATGAAATTAAGACCATTAGGTGACAGGGTGATTTAGGGACGGGAAGGGGGAAATGGAATGAGGATTTATGCTATTGAAGTATCTTCTGCAGATGAACTGAGGGAATTGGTCAGCACTGTGAACCGATTTTCCTGTGATGTCAACCTGAAAAACGGGTTTGGCTGTATAGACTGTAAAAGCCTGATGGGCGTTTTACAGATGGGTTGTTCCCGCGGCATGACACTGGAAATGATCGGGGAGGATACGGACTGTGACGCATTGGAAAAGGAACTGGCTGCATTCTTTCCCATCAGTTTGAAGAAGGCGATGTGACTTATGGATGGAAAACAGTGTGCCGGTTCTGTTCTGGGGCTGGCAAACCAGATAAAAAGGGTATTTGATACGACGACAGGGCGCTGCGGTACGCAGGTGAGGATTCTGAACTTTGTCCTGGTGTCGTATCCTGACAGGGAAATTTATCAGAAGGATATAGAGCAAGAACTGAACATGAGGAGTGCATCTGTTTCCACGCTTCTGAAGAAAATGGAGGCACAGGACTTTATCCGCAGGGAAAGGGTTTCCTATGATGACCGCCTGAAAAAGATACTGCCAACTCGCCATACAGTGGAAATGAAGGAGCAGGTTGAGCGGCATGTTGCCCTGCTGGAAAAACGGCTTACAGCAGGCATTGGAGAAGAAGAACTGAAGGTTTTTTCCGATGTGCTGGAAAGAATGCAGGAAAATATGGAACTGACGGAAAAAGGAGACAGATACGGATAGGATAGGGTTTCTGGTAAATTTGAAAATGAATTTTCAAATATTGATTGGTATGCGTGCTGAAGCACGCGAGGAGGTGTAAAGGTTGAAAATTGAAATTTTCAACCCGCAAATTTGTGCTCACGCCCAAATTCGCACGCTATGAAAGGAGCATGGTTATAAAAATGAGTACGACAGTAACAAAAACGAATCCACTTGGTACAGAACGGATCGGAAAGCTGGTTCTTACGTTTGCCGTGCCAAGTATCATTTCCATGGTGGTCAATGCGCTTTACAACATCGTTGACCAGATTTTTATCGGGCAGGGAGTAGGGTACCTTGGCAACGGCGCTACCAATGTCGTCATGCCGATGACGGTGATTGCGATTGCATTAAGCCTGCTGATCGGTGACGGCGCGGCGGCATACCTGAGCCTGAAACTGGGTGAGGGGGATGAAAAGTCCGCGGCAAGGGGCGTCGGGTGTTCCATATCGGTCATGGCGATCGCGGGCATTATCCTCTGTGTCCTGTTCCAGTTATTTCTGGAACCGTTGTGCAGGCTGTTTGGGGCGACAGAAGACATCCTGCCTTATGCAATGGAGTATGGGCGGATTATTTCCTATGGCATCCTGTTTTCCTCCATTGACTCCGGCATGGCAGGCATGATCCGTGCGGATGGCAGCCCGAAATACAGCATGGCAGGGCTGTTGGTGGGATGTATCACCAACATCATCCTTGACCCGATCTTTATTTTTGTTTTCCACTGGGGCGTAAAAGGAGCAGCATGGGCGACGATCGCGGGACAGATCCTGAATGCTTTTCTGTATCTTGCCTACATCTGGAAATTTAAGAGCACCCGGCTGGATAAGGAATGTTTCCGTATCTCCGGCAAAGTTATGGCAAAGGTCAGCAGCCTTGGCATATCCAGTTTCATCACACAGATTGCCATTGTGCTGGTGATGGCAGTTACAAACAACATACTGGTATCCTATGGTGCGGAGTCCAAATATGGTGCAGAAATCCCGCTGACGACGATCGGCATTACCATGAAGGTAAACCAGGTTGTCTCGGCAGTCCTGCTTGGACTGGCAACAGGTGTATTCTTCCAGTCCATTGGCAGACCTACACAGGCAACGATTCTTTCGCTGTCCAGACAGGTCGTATATCTGCTCCCGGCGACAATTCTGCTGCCGATGGCATTGGGGGTAGAAGGTGCGCTGTGGGCAGGTCCGCTGGCAGATGTGCTGGCATTTATAACAACTCTGGTCATGTTGAAATTATATTGGAAAAAAATTTAGGAGGATTTAATCTATGCAGGGAAGAGTCATTACAATCAGCAGACAATGTGGAAGCGGCGGACACAGTATTGGGAGCGAGCTGGCAAAAAGGCTGGATGTTCCGTTTTATGATAAAGAGATCATAGAAATGACGGCTAAAGAAAGCGGTTTTCACCCGCATTTTGTAGAGGAAAAGGGGGAGCATATGGAAAGCGGCATGCTCTCCAACCTGGCAAGGCATCTGTCCTATGCGGGACGGGGAAGCTATGAGGATTACCAGCCATTACAGGACCAGCTTTATTTTGCACAGGCAAGGATTATAAAGGAGCTTGCGGAAAAAGGACCATGCGTGATCGTGGGAAGATGTGCGGACTATATTCTGCGGGACAGAAAGGATGTTTTGAATGTCTTTATCCATGCGGATATGAAATTTAAAAAGAAACACTGTATGGAGAGAGGACAGTTTACAGAGGGAAATACAGAAGATTTGATTATCCGGAGGGATAAACTGCGTGCGGACCATTACCGGTACTATACAGACCAGAAATGGGGGAATTCATTCAATTACCACTTATGTCTGGACAGCAGCGTGTTTGGTATTGAAAAATGTGTTTCCATGATTGAAGATGCTTTGACAAGTATGCTTCAGGATTCGTAAGGCAGGAAATGTGTTTTAGGGATGATTGAAGACAGGAGGCATTTATGTTTAAGACACTTTTGAAACAGGTTGGGGATTATAAAAGGGATACCATCCTTACTCCAGTACTGGTCATTCTGGAAGTTATCATGGAGGTCATAATCCCGATGATGATGGCGGCGGTCATAGATTACGGGCTGAGAGGGCAGGATCTGAAAACAGTATGCCTGATCGGTATTGGAATGATCGTGATGGCAGGACTGGCATTATTTTTCGGCGTGGAATCCGGGAATACGGCATCCAGCGCCAGCTCCGGTTTTGCCATGAATCTGAGGCAGGCAATGTATGAGCGGATTCAGACTTTTTCCTTCTCCAACATAGATAAGTTTTCCACGGCAGGGCTTGTGACCAGGATGACCACGGACGTGATGAACGTGCAGCAGGCGTTCCAGATGTCCATCCGCATTTGTGTGAGGGCGCCGATTATGCTGGTCAGTGCGATGGTGATGACATTTCTGATCCATCCCCGTTTTGCCCTGATTTTTCTGGCAGTCATTCTTTGCCTGGCTGTGGTGCTTGCCCTGATTTCATCAAAGGCCAACCCGACTTTAAGGAAGGTGTTCCATGAATATGATGAGCTGAATGCGAAGGTGCAGGAGAATGTGAACGGGATGCGGGTAGTGAAATCCTTTGTGCGGGAGGATTATGAGACCCGGCGGTTTCAAACGGAAAGTGAAAAAATCCGCAGCTTGTTTGTCAGCGCGGAAAAGCTGCTTGCCTTAAATTCACCGGTCATGCAGTTCTCCATGTATTCCTGTATCCTGCTGATCTCATGGATGGGCGCCAAAATGATCATTGCCGGCAGCCTGACGGAAGGGCAGCTTATGAGCATGTTTACATACGTCATCAATATTCTGATCAGTCTGATGATGGTGTCTATGACCTTTGTGATGCTTATTATGTCAAGGGCATCGGGGGAGAGGATTTCGGAGGTCCTGACGGAAGAGCCGGATTTATATAATGTTCCCCATGCGATAAAAGAGGTTGCGGACGGTTCCGTTGATTTTGAAAAGGTAGTTTTTGCATATCCGTCCAACCCCGGAAAAGAAGTGATCAGTGACCTGGATATCCATATCAGATCGGGAGAAACGGTAGGTGTCCTCGGCGGAACCGGAAGTGCAAAGTCCTCCTTTGCCGCGCTGATACCGAGGCTTTATGATGTCACAAGAGGCGAGGTGCGGGTTGGCGGTGTTCCGGTGAAGGATTATGACATGACCAGCCTGCGGGACAACGTGGCAATGGTTCTTCAGAAGAATGTATTGTTTTCCGGAACAATTAAGGAAAATCTGCGGTGGGGAAAAGAAGATGCCACTGAGGAAGAAATTATTGATGCGTGCCGTCTTGCACAGGCGGACGAATTTATCCGGGATTTTCCGGCAGGATATGACACCTATATGGAACGGGGCGGGGCAAACGTATCCGGCGGGCAGAAGCAGAGGCTCTGCATTGCAAGGGCGCTTTTGAAAAAGCCGAAGATATTGATCCTGGACGATTCCACCAGCGCTGTGGACACCAAAACGGATGCGCTGATCCGTAAGGCATTCCGGGAGCAGATACCGGATACCACAAAGATTATCATAGCCCAGCGGATTTCCTCCATCCAGGATGCCGACAGGATTCTGGTATTTGACAATGGCAGGATGGAAGCTGTGGGAACCCACGGGGAACTGCTGGAAAGCAGCCCGATCTACAGGGAAATTTATGAGTCCCAGACAAAGGAGGGCGGCAGTGATGAGGGCAGGGAATAAGAAAAATATGGGCGCAGTCTTAAAGCGTCTGATTGCATACATTCTGAAAAAATATAAATGGCAGTGCCTGCTTGTAGCATTGTGTATTCTGGTCAGTACCACTGCGAATATCGGCGGCACCCTGTTTGACCGTGAGGGATGACCTGTTCTGCCATATGGAACGGCTTCCGGTCCGTTATTTTGACACAAAATCCCACGGGGACATTATGAGTATCTACACAAATGACACGGATACTTTGCGGCAAGTTATCAGCCAGAGTATGCCGCAGATGCTGTCCGCAGTAATTACGATTGCAGGGGTGTTTGCTTCCATGCTGGTATTAAGCCTTCCGCTGACAATCATCACGGTGGTAATGATTCTCTGCATGGTGTTTGCAACGAAAACCATATCCGCAAAGAGCGGGCATTATTTTGTAAAACAGCAGACGGATGTTGGAAATTTGAACGGTTACATAGAGGAAATGATGGAAGGGCAGAAGGTGGTAAAGGTGTTTTTCCACGAAGATGCCTGTATACAGGACTTTAAGGGTCTGAACGGAAAGCTGCGTGACAGCGCAAATAATGCCAACCGGTATGCCAGTATCCTGATGCCGGTGCTCGGTAATCTTGGGTATGTCAGCTATGCGGTGATCGCCATGGTGGGTGCATGCCTGTCCATCTTTGGCGGACAGATGACACTTGGGACGCTGGCATCTTTCCTGCAGTTTTCCCGTTCTTTCAACCAGCCGATCTCGCAGCTTTCACAGCAGTTAAAATTCCATCATCATGGCGATTGCGGGGGCGGAGAGGATATTCGGGCTGCTGGATGAGGAGCCGGAACAGGACGGCGGATATGTAAAACTTGTGAACGCGAAATATGATGCACAGGGGAATCTGTCAGAGGTGCCGGAGAGGACTGGAATCTGGGCATGGAAACATTACCATAAGGCGGACAATACCACCACCTACCAGCGCATGGAGGGGGATGTGGTATTTGACCATGTGGATTTTGGCTATACGGCGGAAAAGGAAGTTCTGCACGATATTGAGATATATGCAAGGCCGGGGCAGAAGGTTGCCTTTGTGGGAGCCACCGGCGCCGGGAAAACAACGGTCACCAACCTGATCAACCGTTTTTATGATGTGCAGGACGGCAAGATCCGTTACGACGGGATCAATATCAATAAGATTAAAAAAGACGACCTGCGGCATTCCCTTGGGCTGGTACTACAGGATACACACCTGTTCACAGGCACTGTCATGGATAATATCCGTTATGGAAAGCTGGACGTTACGGAGGAAGAGGTAATCCGGGCGGCAAAGCTGGCAAATGCCCATGATTTCATTATGAAACTTCCCAACGGGTATCAGACGCAGTTAAAGGGCAGCGGGAATACTCTTTCCCAGGGACAGAGACAGCTTCTGGCAGTCGCAAGGGTGGCGGTGGCAGACCCGCCGGTGCTGATTTTGGATGAAGCCACGTCAAGCATTGACACCCGCACGGAAAAGATCGTGCAGGACGGCATGGACCGGCTGATGAGAGGCAGGACGGTATTTGTGATCGCCCACAGGCTTTCCACCATCAGGAACTCGGATGTGATCATGGTGCTGGATCACGGGCGGATTGTGGAACGGGGGAACCATGAAAGCCTGCTGGCAAAGAAAGGCATGTATTACCAGCTTTATACCGGGAAACTGGAACAGGAATGATAGGAGAAGATAGGAAAATTCAAAAATCTTTTCCCATTTTTCACTCTCCCTTCCTCGATTACCTTTTTATATCTATTTTGTAGCTTTTTGACATGTTATATTGTATTCATAGTGAAGGAGGTACAAAATGGATTCAATGCGCAGAGAAAAAAGAGTAAAGAAAATGAATACAATAAAAAGAATGAAAAGACCAAAAGCACAATATGCAGAAGCTATATATGAGGAGGTTATCAGAAGAAATTCCGATATGGTCTACAGGCTTGCGTATTCCCTCGTCAAAACCCGTGCCGATGCAGATGATATTTTTCAGGAGGTTTTTCTGCGGTATATGCAGAATGCGCCAGTGTTTCAGGGTGAAGAGCATGAGAAAGCATGGTTTTTGCGGGTGACGATGAACTGCTGTAAAAACTTCTGGAAATCGCCGTGGATGCGTAGAAGGGTGGCGCTGGAACGTGAAGAAATGGAGCAGTGCGGACTTTTATGGGAACTGGATGACGACAGTGCGGCGCTGGTCGATGCTGTCAAGCAGCTCTCAAAAAAGTATCGTATTGTGATTCATTTGTTTTATTATGAGGAGTTGTCCATCGAGGAAATCGCAAAGCTCACGAATGCAAAAGCTTCGACGGTGCGGACAAGGCTGACTAGAGCAAGGCGGCAGCTTAGAAGTTTACTGAAGGAGGAACTGAGGACGTTTGCCGAGTAAGAGCTATAACATGAGAAAGGAGAGGTTTGAATGTTTGAAAACAAATATAAGGAAGCATATGATGCCATCGTGCCATCACAAGAGCTTGTGGAAAAGCTGATTGGGCAGGCAAGGGCGGGAAAACTTAAAAGAAAAAAAAGCCGGTTTGTGCCTAAGGCAGCCGTTGCGGCTGCGGCTGTTGTGGTGTGTCTCGTGACAGCAGTTCCTGTGTGCGCGGCACATATTCCAGCGTTCTACAGAATTGTGGAGTATCTCTCGCCCGCGCTGGCAGATCATCTGGTTCCCGTCGAGAAGAGTTGTACCAGTCAGGGGATCACGATGCAGGTGGAAGCCATTAACTTAGTAGAAAATGAGGCACAAATCATTATTTCAATGCAGGATGCGCAAGATAGTACGCAGGATTTGATACATGGGGAGATAGATTTATTTGACAGTTATGGATTGTCTGATTATGTGAATGACAGCGTTGTTGGCGGGTGCCAATTTCTGACTTATGACGCAGTGGAGGGTAAGGCGTATTTTCAGGTGTCTGTCCAGTCAGACCATGCGTATGAAGCCGGAAAATTAAAGTTTTGGGTAAATTCAGTACTGTGTGATAAATCCGAGGAAACCAGAGATGTTGACTTGTCAGAGACAGTTTATTCCGCGAATACAAAGCAGGTAAAACCGAGCGGCAGCGGCGGTCTGATATCGGAGGAGATGCTGCCTGATTCCATGTGGGTATTACCTGCCACAGACGAGAATCCAATACCCGAGACAAATGTTTTAGACGGGTTAGCGGCTGCAAACTGCGCGGCGGATGATTTTACTGTGACAGGCATGGCGTATATGGAGGGGGTGCTGCGCGTTCAGATATGTATGGGGGACACTTGGAAATCAGACAGACATGTTGAGTTATTTTTAAGAGACCCGGACGGCAATGAGCGTTATTCAGACCGCAGTGTGAGCTGGCATGAGGAGGTAGGCGAAACAAGCTATCATTTTTATGAGTTTTGGTATATTGAGGACATTGAGGAAATCTCAGATTATTCCATGTATGGCATTTTTCACAATGCAGGGCAGCTCATAGAAGGGGACTGGAATGTGACTTTTCGGCTGGAATCGTATTGACAAACAGGGATAGTGTGGTAAAATAAAGTATATTTTTGGAAAGGAGGGTGCAGTATGAACGGAATGGGTTATGTGCCAGTTTGCAGCAGCAGTTCTATGTCAAAAACGTACAGAAAATCGCATTTACGGGATTACTGCGCCTTTTTTGAAGTGTTATCATAAACATTTGTGTAGATAATGATGAAAATTGCAGTGATTCCAAAACAGTTTAACAAGTAAAAGGTTAAGCTGTTTTTTGTTTGCGTTTTGATGAGAAAGAAATACGTGGGATTGTAATTTGGTGTGCGGGCAAGGACGCCGCGTTATGCTCAGGAAGAGAGGAATTATAGATGATTTTCAGAGCAGGTCAACAGTTTACGTCCAAATTCGCAGACTTTGGCAGGAATGGGGGATTAAGATGAAGAGGAAACAATGGAATCACAGATTAAAAAGTATAAAGCACAAAGACAGGTATTTGAAAAATATTACCTTAGATTATATGAGCACATTTATAACAAACTTAAATATGCAGAGTTCGATCTGGGTGCTCTATCTGGCATACTGCGGATTAAATCTGGCACAGATTGGTCTTGTCGAGGGAATTTACCATGCGACGAGTATTATATTCGAAATTCCATCGGGGGCAGTGGCAGATTTGCTTGGAAGGAAAAAGAGCATGGTTTTGAGCAGGATTTGCATTGCGTTATCCTGTATGATTATGCTTTTTGCGCAGAACTTTTGGTATTTCGCGCTGGGGTTTATGGTGCAGGCGTTGGGCAATAACTTAAACTCTGGCTCGGAGGAGGCGCTTGTGTATGACAGCATGAAGGCTGCCGGGCAGGAAGCGCGCTATATGAGTGTGTGCGGCAGGCTGAATGTGATTATCGAAGTGTCGCAGGGCATTGCGACAGTTGCGGGCGGCATTCTTGCGGAGTTTTCCTATTTTTGGTGTTATAGCGCCTGTCTGATGATTGCAGCGCTCGCATTGCTTCCAGTGATCTTGATGGTGGAAGCGCCCTATGTGGAGGAACGGGGCAGACAGCGTTCCGTTTGGGAGGTAGTGGCTGTGCATTTTCGGACATGTTTTGAGATTTTGCGTTCAGACCGCCGGATATTGAAACTGATTAGTTATTATTCAGTTATTTTTGCGGCGGAAACTGTGCTGTTTTTTTACAGCCAGCAGTATTATTATGAATTAGGATATAATAAGATTCAGATTAGCTTTATTTTGCTGGTGATGGGCGGTGTATCCTGCATTGGAGCGGTGTTGAGCGAGCGGATTTATGCAGCGCTTGGAAAAAAGACTGCTCAGACGGGGGCGTGTGTAATCGCGGCAGCATTTCTGATATATGGGTTGCAAAATTTGTTTGTGTCCATCGTAGCATTTACAGCCGCCGGATTTTTTAACGCGGTGCTCTATCCAGTACAGTCAGAGCAGCTCAACAGCCTGATTCCGTCAGGACAGCGGGCGACGCTCATCTCCGTGAACAGCATGTTCTTTTCGATTGCGATGATTCTGCTGTTCCCGCTTGCCGGATTTTTGGCAGACCTGTGGGGACTTACGGCGGTTCTTGTGGGAATGGGGGGCGTACTGCTGGGAGGCCTTGGCGTCTGGCAGTTTGCAACCTCGTAAAATGTAGTATGAATACACGTCATAGAGGATTTGGATATTATTTGACATTTGTCCCAAATCGCCTTATGATAGTTAATGATGAGTACAGGAACTGGCTATTACAGTGCGATCTACAGTATGGTATACAATTGTGATATCAAAAGTTTCGGAAAGAGGAGTATCCAAATGAAAAAAGTTTTTATTGATGGAAGTGAAGGAACAACAGGGCTGCGCATTTTTGAGCGGTTTGAGGGGCGGGAGGACATAGAAATCCTAAAAATTCCTTCTGAGCTTCGCAAGGACCCGGCAGAAATTAAAAAATATATCAACGCGTCAGATATTACCTTCCTTTGCCTGCCAGATGCGGCAGCGCGGGAGGCGGTGGCGATGGTTGAGAATGATAATACCATTATCATTGACACCTCGACGGCACACCGCACAGAGGCGGGCTGGGCGTATGGCTATCCAGAGCTTTCCAAGGCGCACCGCGACGCGATTAGAACCGGAAAGCGCATTGCAGTTCCGGGCTGTTATGCGACGGGCTTTATCACGATTGCCTATCCGATGGTGGCGGAGGGAATCTTGCCAAAAGATTATCCCGTCACGGCCTTTGCCATGTCGGGCTACAGCGGGGCAGGCAAGAAAACGATTGCGGTGTACGAGGCGCAGGGGCGTGACAGCGAGCTTGACGCGCCGCGGGAGTATGCGCTGAACCAGAAGCACAAGCATTTGAAAGAAATGCAGGCAGTCACGGGGCTTTCGAGAATGCCGCTCTTCTCGCCGTTCATCTGTGACTATTACAGCGGCATGGTGGTGACACTGCAATTTTACACGGATTTGTTAAAGGACAAGCCGTCGCCGGAGAAGGTGCACGCGATGTTTGCCAAATATTTTGAAGGAGAGCCGTTTGTGAAGGTGATGCCGTTTGGCAAGGAGGCGGATTACAATGGCTTTCTGGCTGGAAACACATGTGCTGGCTGGGACGGCATTGAACTCTATGTGACGGGAAATGAGGACAGGCTGCTTGTCAGCACGCGCTTTGACAATCTTGGAAAAGGGGCGTCGGGCGCGGCGGTGCAGTGTCTCAATATTATTCTTGGCTGTGATGAAAATAAGGGGCTGGTATTGTAAAAACAGGTTCTATAGCGGCTGCCAGACGGCACGGAGGAAGGGGTCAATATGAGACAATTACCACAGGAGTTTATGTGCAGGATGCAGGATATGCTGAAGGAAGCGTATCCTGCTTTCCTGCGTAGTTATGAGGAGGAAAAAGTTCAGGCGCTGCGCGTGAATACTTTAAAAGGCACAAGAGAGGAATTTTTAGAAAAGGCGTCTTTTGGCAGTTTAAAACAAGTCCCGTGGGAAAAGGACGGACTCTATTATACGGGAACTGACGGCTGTGCACCCGGAAAGCATCCCTTTCATGAGGCAGGGGTGTACTATATACAAGAGCCTAGCGCGATGGCACCTGCGGCGTACCTAGAAGCGGCGCCGGGGGAGTGTGTTCTTGACTTGTGCGCGGCGCCGGGCGGAAAGGCGACACAGATTGCTTCTTATATGCAGAATCAGGGGCTTCTTGTCTGCAATGAGCTTTACCCGGCACGGGCTAAAATTCTCTCGGAGAACGTCGAGCGCATGGGAATCCGCAATGCGCTTGTCACCAATGAGGCGCCGCAGCGTCTGGCGGAGGTGTTTGACGGCTATTTTGACCGTATTTTAGTAGATGCGCCTTGCTCCGGCGAGGGAATGTTCCGGAAAAATGAGGAGGCTTGTGATGAGTGGAGTCCTGCGAACGTCCGGCTCTGTGCAGACAGGCAAGATGAGATTCTCGACTGCGCGGACAGAATGCTGCGCCCGGGCGGGCGGCTGGTGTACGCGACCTGTACGTTTGCGCCCGACGAGAATGAGGGGAGTATTGCGCGGTTTCTGGAACGCCATTCGGCATATCGGATTATAGAGATAAAGAAATACGACGGCATGTCGGCAGGAGTTTCGGCGTGGGCGTATAAGGACAGCTCTTGTGACAGTACGGCAGCGGCACATGAGGCAGATTATGACATGAGTGTCAGAATGGATACAGACAGTGAGAAAAGCAGCTTGGACAGTCTCCGGCACACGGTTCGCTTGTTTCCGCATCTGGTTCGGGGAGAGGGGCATTATCTGGCGGTACTGCAAAAGCAGGGAGAAGTGCCCGAGGGATACCGCGCACTTCCTGTCAATGGTCTGCAAAAAGGCATGGGCGCAAAAGACGCCAAAGAATTTATACAGTTTCAACAGGAGACGCTGCAAGTAGATTTGCTGGAAAATGCACAGAATCGTCTGCTGAAATTCGGTGAACAGCTCTATCTGATGCCGAAGGGTATGCCGTCCATAGACAAATTGAAGGTTTTGCGCGCGGGTCTGCACCTAGGCACCCTCAAGAAAAACCGTTTTGAGCCGTCTCACGCACTGGCGCTTGCCCTCAAAAAAGAGGAGATAAAGCATTCGCTCGAGCTTGGGACAGAGGAAAACGCAAGGGCATATCTGGGCGGAATGACTTTGCAGCATGAGGGAGAGAAGGGCTGGTATCTGATGACATATAACGGGTACAGCATCGGCTGGGGAAAGCTTGCCGGTCAGGTTGTGAAAAACCATTATCCCAAGGGACTTAGGAAAGTGTGAACTAGATGAAAACATCAAAAACTGCATTAAATCTCACGGAGGGCAGACCGGTAAAGCTTATTTTACTGTTTGCCATTCCAGTGTTTCTGGGCAATCTGTTTCAGATTTGTTACAGCCTTGTCGATACGAAAATTGTGGGCAGGATTCTGGGGGAGACAGCGCTGGCGGCGGTTGGCAGTGTGTCTGTCTTGTACACGCTGCTCACTGGATTTTTTAATGGGCTGAGTCTTGGCTTTAGTGTATTGACGGCACGATATTATGGGAGCGGTGACGAGCGCAAGCTAAAGGAAAACGTGGCGGGCGCTATTGTGCTGGGATTTTTGACAGCAGGCGTGCTCATCACTGGCATTGCAATCTGGATTCAGCCGATTCTGAGACTGCTGCATGTGCCGCCCAAACAGCATGAGATGGCGTTGTCGTATATCACGCTCTTGGTGTGGGGAATGTTTGTCACGCTGGCGTACAACCTCTGCGCCAACACGCTGCGGGCGATTGGCGATTCGGTTACGCCGCTTATTTTTCTGGTGATTGCGGCGGTGACAAATGTTGGGCTGGATTATCTGTTTATCCTTGTTTTTCATATGGGCGTGCGGGGCGCCGCGGTGGCGACACTCGTGTCACAAATGCTGTCGGTCGTGTTGTGCCTGCTTCGGATTCGTCAGGCATTTCCAATACTGCATCTTGCCAGAGCGCATTTTGCACTTTCGAGAGAGCAGGTGCTTTCTTTGTATAAGAGCGGTCTGTCAATGGGACTGATGTCGAGCCTTGTAAATTTCGGTTCGCTGGTGCTACAGAGCGGCATCAACCAGCTTGGGACGAATATCATCGTGGCGCACACCGCAGCGCGCAAAGTATTTGAAATCTGGGGACTGCCTGTGAGTGTGCTCGGCTCCTCCATGGCAACGTACTGCGGACAAAATTACGGTGCGGGCAGGTATGACAGGATTCGGCAGGGAATGAAAAGCGTGTTGATTCTGGGGGCGGCGTGGGACGGGATTGTCTTTGTTCTTGCACATACCATTTCGCCGTATCTGATTGGCTTTATCACAAGCTCTCAAAATGAGGAGATTCTTTATTGGGGGACGATGTACCTGCGGGTGGATATGTCTTTTTTGCTGGTCTGTCTGTTTATTGTGATTCTGCGAAACTGTATGCAGGGATTTGGGGACTACAGGACACCGATTTTATCCAGCTTTATTGAGCTTGTCGGAAAACTGGTGTTCACATTTGTGTTTGTGCGGCTGTTTGGCTACTGGGGAATCATCTGGACAGAGCCAGTCATATGGTTTTTGATGGTTATTCCGCTGATTGTCATGACGCTCAAAAGCCCTGTTGTCAAAATGCGGCAGCCGGAAGCATGAATTGATGAAAAGAGGAGGGGTTCGCATGAACAAAAAGTATGAGATTGATATGTGCAGCGATTCCGTATTTGGCAAGATGCTTCTCTTTGCACTGCCGTTAATGTGCTCAAGCATTTTGCAGTTGCTGTTTAACGCCGCAGATATTGTGGTGGTGGGGCGGTTTGCAGGAGATAATGCGCTGGCGGCAGTCGGGTCGAACACGGCGCTCATCAATCTGCTCACCAACCTGTTTGTGGGGTTATCCGTCGGGACAAACGTGCTGACGGCACAGTACTATGGTGCAAAAAGAGATCGTGATTTAAAAGAGACAGTACATACTTCTATGCTGCTGAGCCTGTACAGCGGTCTGCTGCTCACGGTGGTCGGATTGATCGGTGCGCCAAAGCTGCTTGAACTAATGCAGGCGCCGCCGGAGGTGCTGAACCTTGCCGTGCTGTATCTGCGCATTTATTTTCTCGGAATGGCTTCGATGATGGTGTACAACTTTGGCAGTGCGATTCTGAGGGCGGTCGGTGACACGAAAAGACCGCTGTATTATCTGCTGGGCGCCGGGATTGTGAATGTGGTGCTGAATCTGTTTTTTGTCATCGTCTGTCATCTGGGCGTGGCAGGCGTGGCGATGGCGACAGTGATCTCGCAGACGATTTCTGCTATTCTGGTGGTGCGCTGTCTCGTGAGAGAGCAGGGCGGCATTCACCTTGATTTAAAAGCGCTCGCCATCACCAAGGAAAAACTTGGAAAGATTATGCAGATCGGACTTCCGGCAGGTTTTCAGGGAACAGTATTTTCACTGTCAAATGTCGTGATTCAGTCTGCGGTCAACTCCTTTGGCAATATTGCGGTGGCAGGAAATTCCGCAGCCGCAAATATCGAGGGCTTTGTCTATATGGCGATGAATGCTTTTCATCAGGCAACCATATCATTTACCAGTCAGAATTATGGCGCGCGGGCGTACAAGCGCATTTATAAGATTCTGTTTGCAGGAGAGCTTTTTGTCATTGTGACTGGCGTGGTGCTTGGCAATCTGGCAGTACTTTTGGGGGAATCCCTGTTGGGAATTTACTCGCCAAGTGCAGAGGTCATCACAGCGGGCATGGCACGATTAAGAATCATCTGCACGCTGTATGCGCTGTGCGGCGTGATGGATGTGCTGGTGGGGGCGCTTAGGGGGATTGGATATTCTATTATCCCGATGATTGTGTCGCTGGTGGGCGCATGCGGGCTGCGGCTTTTGTGGATTGCGACCGTGTTTCAGATTCCAGAGTATCACAGCCTGACGACCGTATATTTATCGTATCCGATCACATGGACGATCACACTTACTGTACATGCAATCACTTTTGCACTGGCAGCGCGCAAGGTGATTGTACACCACGAAAAATAAATGTACAAAAAGACCATATATGAACCGATACCCGAATACGAATTTTGTAAGATGGAACAATACAAGAGATACCGTTGTTTTACAAAATTTTTATTGAGGTGAAGGGAATTGAAAACGCAGGAAGCTGTAGTGATGAGAATCAAAGGATTATGTACAGAGAGGGAGATGAGGATATCGCAGTTGGCATATGTCGCTGGAATGCCGCCCTCAACGCTCAAAAATATTATGAAGGGAAACAGCAGGAATACAGGGATTGTCACAATCAAGATGATCTGTGACGGGCTGAATATATCCTTGGACGAGTTTTTCCACTGTGGACTGTTTCAGGATTTGGAACAGGAGATCGACTAAATATCCATAAAAAGGCAGGACCGATACTTTTTTTCGCTGTGTTTGGCAGGCGCATTTTATTAAATTTTCAGAAACTAACTTGACAGCGCCCGCGTCATCATTGATAATGAACAGGTAACAATGATGATACGACGAGGAGGAAAATATGGACAGAAAAGTAGCAGTGTTATTAAACGAACAGATCAACAAAGAGTTTTATTCTGCGTATCTGTATCTTGATATAGCAAATTTTTATACAAAAAAAGGACTGGACGGGTTTGCGAACTGGTATGAGGTTCAGGCAAAGGAGGAGCAGGATCATGCGATGCTGATGTATCGGTATCTGCAAAATAATGGGGAGGAAGTGACGCTCGAGGCGATTGACAAGCCCGATAAAATCTTTGATACCCTGATGGACCCGCTCAAGGCAGCGCTCTCGCATGAGCGGTATGTGACATCGCTGATCAACACAATCTATGGCGTGGCGCAGGAGGAGAAGGATTTCCGCACGACACAGTTTCTGGATTGGTTTGTCAAGGAGCAGGGCGAAGAGGAGAAAAACTCTATGGACCAGATTACCAAGATGGAGCTTTACGGCGATGACGCACGCAGTTTGTATATGCTCAACAGCGAGCTTGGGGCGCGGGTGTACTCGGCACCGTCGCTGGTATTATAGCACATAATGGATTTGTTAAAAAACAGGAAAGGCATGGTTTTCAAACTGCCTTTCCTGTTTTTGTGCACACATACACGGAAAGTTTTAACTTCCCTATTCGATTGCGCCTGTCGTCTTTCTGATACCCTGTTCACTCCACTTTTTTACATCAACTAGCGGATTGCGCGCTGGCATACTGCCTAATGATGCGACCTTTCTTTTCATTTCTAAAAGCAGGTGATATGCAGCCTGCGGGGCAAGGAGTTCATTTGTAATATAATCCCTGATTTCTTCCATCTGCGCCAGAGCAGATTTTGTGATTTGAATACTGTATTGGCTGTTCATAATAATTAAAGCCCTTTCATAAGCTGGTCAACGGCTTCTTCATAAGAAACTGAATCGCCATTTTTCGCTTGTGCCAGTCCAGTCTGCATCATCTCATCAAACTCATCATCTGTCATGGAATCAAGAGTTTTAAGTTCTGTAGGCAGTTCGACAGGAAAGGGTATTCCTCTTTTCATAATTACCTGTCTGTAGGTCATATTGATAAAAACTGATGCGGATAAGCTGATCTAGTATAGCCTCTGCCTGTCTCTTGACATCGGGCTTCACCCTGACATTTACATTTGCACTTCGTACTGCCATATTGCCGCCACCTTTCTTTTTCTGTTTTATTCCCAATTAGTAGGAACAATACAGCTTTCTGGCGGGCAGCGGTCAGTTTGTGACCTGCTCCACTTCCAGTATGGGTTTGAGAATAAAATGGATTTCGATAGAAATGTGTTTTGTTATGGTTTCATGGACAACGATTTTTTTTTGATGGGTTATCAGTTCGACAAACTGGAAGTTAGCGAATCGGTAACAATTCCATATTTTTTACTCTTTTTAGATTTATTTTAAGGTCATCATATCCAAACGGCTTGCCATGTCCCGGATATATTAGATTTGGTCTAAGAGCAATGATTGTTTCCCAAGATTTCAGAAAAGCCGTTTTATCCTCCGCCCAAATAGTTATTCTGTGTAAACTTGGCAAACCGTTCATAGCAGCATCGCCGCAGAATAGAGAACCGTCATTTAGTAAAAGAGATATGGAATCGGGGGTGTGACCGGGAGTATCAATGATTTTTCCTTGCAGTAAAAGTTCCATTTGTTTACGGTTTTGTTCGGTCACTTGAATACATCTACATGAATATTCTTGCTTTATTGGAGGAAACAAATGCTTGCCCTTGCCAACAAATTTCATTAAGAAACAAAAGAACAAGGCAATCTTGGTGGTGCAACCGCCATGAAATGAGTTTTGCCCTCTATATAATCTTTCTAACGCCTTGTCGCTCATAACGATTTGAACATCAGAGCATTCCGAAAGTATTTCATTCAGATAACCTGCATGGTCATCGTGAGCGTGTGTCAAAAAAATATATCGTATTTGTTGAGGGGCTATTTTCATCTTTGCCAGTTGCTTTTTGCAATGTGCAAATCTGTTCTCATACCCTGTATCAATCAACACATAGCCCTTGTCAATAGGATATATCCAATTATTTACTACCCTGCCTCCTGCATTGAGCATAGATGTTCCCTCTTTTCATTCATTTTCATCGGTGTCAACTCCCGATTTATCGCTGGCTCTATTATACAGCCTTAACTTGCTAAATGGAATAGGCTCTCTGAAAATTTTCAGGCGATAAGTTCCACAAAGGGGTAGCTGGCGGAGCCAGCGCAGGGGGCAGTCGATCATGATAGCCCGGAAACTCTGCTGTCGTTCCTGACCCCGTCTAGGCGGCGTTTCGCTCCGCTTGGTACGCTCGTTCCGGTCAGGGTTCCTTCGTTTCCCTGCCGGAAGTCGTTGTGCCAC
>Ga0137306_100590_pt1 | contig 47627 bp, 34 predicted proteins | sample Inofroosms_March_FD_97187 | JGI IMG/M metagenome (GOLD analysis project Ga0137306, IMG submission 97187) | Mouse cecal microbial communities from Vienna, Austria - N-Acetylneuraminic and N-Acetylglucosamine D2O microcosms_March | ecosystem: Host-associated > Mammals > Digestive system > Large...
GTCTGCGATACAGAAAGTGATCGTGTCAGTCTGGGAAGCCCTGTTTGCCTCTTGAAGTTTCTTGTACCATTTACTGTATTTATACATTCGGTAGTGTGCAGATAACTGCTCTAATACCTCTTCATTCTGGCAATCCCGTCGAAACAGCTCGCGTTCTTCACGGTCCATACTCACATATTCCATATAGGGTATCCGAAGTTCAGTCAGTTGTTGTTCACATTTCGGACAATACATCTTATGTCCGTTCAGCATATGAATTCTGGAACATTGTTTGCAATAATGTACATACATCATAATTTTATCCTCTTTCCTGCAAAGACAGAAAATGTAAAAGTGGTACTACGATTGTGTACGTTTTTGCGATAAATGTCAAGGGAAACGCGATAAATAACGGAAAAAAATGTCAGAAACCAAATGATTTCGCGCGCGTCTAATAAAATAGACAGATAAATCGCGTGAAAATTCACCCGAAAAAGGCATCTTTGGTTGCTTAAAGAAACGGATAATGGTAAAATGAACAGAAAGCGGCCGCGGACAAAAGTGTAAACTGCGGCTTTGCAATGTACGGAAATGAGGTCAGATATGAGTTACGATCAGAATAGCCGGCGACGTACGTCCATGCCATACGCGGATGCCGGGGAGGAAGAACTATTTGATCCGCTGAATCTTCTGGGTCGGGCGGCGACAGCACGGGCGGCGGACAGAAACAGACCGGAAACAAACGCGAAAGGACAGCACAGGACAGCGGCGAATGGAGACAGGCCCTCGCAAATGAAGGAGATGTCCGTACCAGCAGCTCCCGTGCGGAAGAAACACGCGGAATATGCAAATGCTCCGACGAGAGAAGTGACTTATGAAACAAGTGAACTCCCGTCTTTAGAAACGAGTTCGGTAAAAATATCAGAAGAATCCGCCCTGCTGCAGCGCCCGTCTGGAAGAAGGGACGGCTTGCAGGAGAAGGCGCGGGCGAAAAGAAGTGTGCAGGTAAACGGCGCATCAGAAAGCGGCGTACCTGCAGATCGTATCAAAAAGGCGGCGACTGCGGACGGACAGGTACGCAGGGAAGCGGGAAGGGCGCGTGCGACTGCGGACGGACAGGTACGCAGGGAAGCGGGAAGGGCGCGTGCGACTGCGGGCGGACAGGAGCGCAGGGAGGCAGTAAGGACGCGTACGGCAGAGGGCGGACAGGAGCGCAGGCAAGCAGTAAGGACGCGTACGGCAGAGGGCGGACAGGAGCGCAGGGAGGCAGTAAGGACGCGTACGGCAGAGGGCGGACAGGAGCGCAGGCAAGCAGTAAGGACGCGTACGGCAGAGGACGGACAGGCGCGCACGGCAGCGGAGTCTGGTACAGCAGGGTGCAGCGTCAAGAGAAAGCAGTCCGTTCACGTGCGGGATAAGGTCGTATATGAAGAGCAGACCCTCGCTGCATCCGCAAAAAAGAAACAAAAAAGTGATGCTTCACCGGGAGAGCGTCTGCGTGATTTCTTCGGAGCCAAGTTTGCGACGTTCACTAAAATGGACTGGCTGGTATGCGGGACCGGAGTCGTTATTCTTTTGGCGGTCATTGTTCTTGGCAGCATATTCTTGATACGTTCAAGAGGGGATGACGGCAGTGTGACGACGATGGAGGATGTGGGCCATGCGCTGGCGGACTTAGGGATCGTCGGAGAAAGCGGTCTTATGGCGGTGTCGGATGCGCGGCATGCAAGTCAGCCGGTGGTCACGCCGGAACCGGGGGCGGACATGCCGGATGGAACGGATGTGCCGGGGGAGCAGGATGACCCGGATGCTGTGATCTCCGTGCGCGTGAGTCTGACATCTGTTGAAAAAGACTTAAAAGTAAAATTTACCAACAGTGCGACCGGAAAGCTGATCAATAATGCGGCGTTTCAGGTTACGCTCACACCGTCCTCGGGATCGGACATCGTCTATAAAGATGATGACATGGACGGCATCATTTATCACAATGCGATGACACCCGGTACATATGGTGTGAAAGTGGAGACGCCGGAGCGGTATGAAATCGTGGAATGCGCGTCAAGCGTGAACGTGCGTGATACGATCGTATATGAAAAGATTGAGGTTGTGGATGAGATCAAGTCGGAGTCGGAGGTAAATGTTGCGTTAGAAGATACCCAGATGAATGCCGTGATCGAGCAGGAGACTGTCACGGGAACATTGATTGATACGGTAGAATGGGTGGAATCCTCCAAGACTACGATCAATAATGATGCCGGATATTCGGAAATTCCAAAGTCGGCGATCACAGATCCGTCACTTGTGGCAGGCAGAACGTTTTATGCGCTGGCAGAAAGGACCGGAGAAACCGGCGGAGATACATCCCAATCAGATCCGACCGGGGAACCGTCACCGACAGAGGAACTAACCCCGACGCCGACAGAGGGGCCAGCTCCGACGCCAACAGAAACGCCGATACCGTCACCAACGCAGGAACCTACGCCGTCGCCCACACCCACGGAAACGCCGACACCGAGTCCGGTGCCGTCTGTATCAAGCGTGACTATAAAAGATGTGCCGTCCGACGGTGTGGAGATTGACCGGTCGATCAATCTGACAGCGGATGTGGGCATGAGTCAGGGAAGTGCTGCAGACTGTACTTACGAGTGGAAAAGCAGTGATACGAATATTGTGAGTGTCACAGGAAACGGCAGCAGCGCTTCTGTTACGGCAAAGGCTGCAGGAAGTGCCAGAATCACCGTGACGGTAAAGACGGCGGGAGGAGAAAAGACGGCTGAGTGTACGATCACGGTAAAGGCGGCTTCTGCCAAAACAGTCACGCTGGATAAGACGACGCTTTCCATGATGCTTGGCGCAGAGGAAAAACTGACGGCAACGCTTGAAATGACGGATAGTACGAAGTATACGGATAAAGACCATCTGATCTTTAGCAGTTCGGATAAAAATGTTGTGACGGTGGATGAAAACGGGAAGTTGAAGGCGGCAGGCGCAGGAACTGCTACCATTACCGTAACAAGCAGGGAGAAGGATGCAAACGGTAATCAACTGGCCGTAACCTGCAAAGTAACGGTCAGCACATCGTTGTCCGTGAAGCTGAATAAAGATAAGGTGGAGGCGTTTACCGGAACGAGCCTGTGCCTTGTTGCTACCGTGATAAAGAACGGTGTGACGTCAACCAGTGAAAAAGAAGGTGTGGTAACATGGAGAAGTTCTGATACATCCCTTGCCACGGTCGATGCCAAGACTGGCGAGATCATGCCGCTGAAAGAAGGAACGGTTACGATTTCCGCGACGACAGTCGATAAGGATGAAAAGGGGTACCAATTGACAGTAAGCTGCACGGTTACGATCAAAAAAGGCGGACTGTCGATCAGAATGGAAAAAGAGAAGGCGGAGCTTGCTGTCGGTGCAAAACTGACGCTTGTTGCGATCGTTGTAAGAAATGGATATACGGCTACGAGTGCGGCAGAGTCGTGGGTTACATGGAAAAGTTCAGATACTTCCATAGCGACGGTCAATGAGAAGACGGGTGAAGTAACAGGAGTCAAAGCAGGTACGGTTACGATCACTGCAACAACGGTTAATAAGGATATTAATGGAAACCAGCTGTCAGCAACCTGTGTCGTAACGGTTGGCGGCGCTGCCGGCGATACCGCAACGAAGCTCAAGGATGCAAACGGAAATCAGGTTTATATCAAAAATGCTTCGGGCAGTTATGTGGAGGCGACGTTATCTGATTATTATTCGGCTGATAAGTTTTATATCAAGTCAGCGACACAGTATAAATATACCGGATGGCAGACGATCGACAATGCAAGGTATTATTTTGATAAAAACGGCAATTATGTAACTGGTAAGCAGGTGATCCAGGGTGTGGAGTATACGTTCGCGAACAACGGCGTGCTCTCCATGGGAGACGGCGTCTTTGGTATTGACGTTTCAAAGTGGAACGGCAATATCGACTGGAACGCAGTGAAAAATTCCGGCGTATCGTATGTGATCATCCGCTGCGGTTTCCGCGGTTCCACACAGGGTGCGTTGATCGAGGATGCCATGTTCCGTAAAAATATTGAAGGAGCACGGGCAGCCGGTCTGAATGTCGGGGTATATTTTTACACGCAGGCTGTCAATGAAGTCGAGGCAGTAGAAGAGGCTTCCATGGTATTGGCACTTGTGCAAAAGTATAGAATATCGTATCCTATTTTTATCGATACGGAAGCGAGCGGCGGCAGGGCCGACAGAATCAGCAAGGAGACAAGGACGGCTGTCTGCAGGGCATTCTGCGAGACCATCCGGAATGCCGGGTATACGCCGGGTATTTATGCTTCCAAGAGCTGGTTCACGGATAAGCTGAATATGTCGAGCTTAAGTGCTTATAAAATCTGGGTTGCACAGTATGCGGCAAAACCGACTTATACGGGCAGATACGATCTGTGGCAGTATTCGGATAAGGGTACGATCAGCGGCATCAGCGGCAAGGTTGATGTGAATTACAGTTATCTTGGATTTTAGACCGGAACAACAGCCGGAGAAAGGGAAACAGACATGAGAACGTATCTTGTGACGGGAGGGGCGGGCTTTATCGGCTCGAATTACATTCATTATATGTTCCGGAAATATGGAGATAAGATCCGGATCATCAATGTGGATGCTCTTACCTATGCGGGAAATCTGGAAAACTTAAAAGATGTGGAGGGCCGCAGCAATTACACGTTTGTCAAAGCGGATATCTGTGATAAAGATGCGATCGCGAAGATCTTTGCAGAGCATGATATTGATCGTGTCGTCAATTTTGCGGCGGAGAGTCATGTGGACAGGAGCATCAAAAATCCGGAGGTGTTTGTCAGAACAAACGTGCTGGGAACGGCAGTTATGTTGAACTGTGCCAAGGCAGCATGGGAACTGCCGGATGGTAGCTTCCGTGAGGGAAAGCGGTTCCTGCATGTATCTACCGACGAGGTATATGGTTCCCTGCCGGATGATGAGAATGCATTTTTCTATGAGACGACGCCGTATGCGCCACACAGCCCGTATTCTGCGAGCAAGGCGGGATCCGATATGTTGGTAAAGTCCTATATGGATACGTACCATTTCCCGGCGAACATTACGAACTGTTCGAACAATTACGGTCCGTATCAGTTCCCTGAAAAATTGATTCCGCTCATCATCAATAACGCGCTGCACGGCAAAAAGCTTCCTGTATACGGCGATGGCAAAAATGTCCGCGACTGGCTGTATGTGGAAGATCATGCCAAAGCGATCGACATGGTACAGGAAAAGGGAAGATTGTTTGAAACATATAATATCGGCGGGCATAATGAGAAACAGAATATTGAGATCATCCGCATTATCCTGGAATGTCTGCAGGAGATGCTTCCCGATTCCGATCCGCGCAAAGCGCATATCAATGAAGAACTGATCACTTATGTGGAGGACCGCAAGGGGCATGACAGACGCTATGCGATCGCGCCGGATAAGATCAAAGAGGAGGTCGGCTGGTATCCCGAGACGATGTTCAAGGACGGGATCAGGCTGACGATCCGCTGGTATTTTGATCACATGGACTGGATGGAGCATGTGACAAGCGGCGATTACCAGACGTATTACGAGGACATGTATTCTGACAGATAACAGCATGAAATGGGAACGGCGGATGCGTCGTTCCCATTCGGTGTGTTTGTATCAGACTGTTTGGGTAAAGACAGGTGTTTCGCAATCGTTTGTATGAGTAAAGAAACCGAAAGGAGAACGGCATTACATGAAAGGAATCATTCTTGCGGGGGGCTCGGGAACGAGGCTGTATCCGCTTACCAAGGCAATTTCAAAGCAGATCATGCCGATCTATGATAAGCCGATGATCTATTATCCCTTATCTGCACTGATGCTGGCAGGGATCAGGGAGATCCTGGTCATTTCCACACAGAGGGATCTTCCGGTATTTGAGGAACTGCTGGGAACGGGAGAGCAGCTTGGTATGCAGTTTTCCTATGCTGTACAGGAAAAACCGAGAGGTCTTGCGGACGCGTTTATTATCGGCGCGGATTTTATTGGTGATGACCGTGTGGCGCTCGTTTTGGGGGATAATATTTTTTATGGCCAGAGCTTTTCGCGCGTGCTGCAGAGTGCCTCGGCGCGTGAGACGGGAGCGACGATCTTCGGGTATTACGTGAGAGACCCGAGGGAATATGGCGTGGTAGAGTTTGATGAGGACGGGACAGCGCTTTCCATTGAAGAAAAACCGGAAAATCCGAAGAGCAATTATGCCGTGCCGGGCTTGTACTTTTATGACAATGATGTGGTGGACATTGCCGCCAATGTAAAGCCGTCCGCCCGCGGAGAGATTGAGATCACAAGTATCAACAATGAGTATTTAAGGCGCGGGACGCTGCATGTGGAAAAACTGGGACGTGGTTTCGCGTGGCTGGATACGGGCAACCATGATGCGCTTTTAGATGCGGCTGATTTTGTGGCTGCGTTTCAGAAGCGGCAGGGGCTGTATATTTCCTGCATTGAAGAGATTGCCTATAAGCGCGGATTTATTGACAGGGAGCAGCTTTTGCGGCTGGCGGAACCGTTGATGAAGACAAACTATGGGAAATACCTGACAGAGGTAGCTAATGGATTATAAAATGATCAGAAGAACAATCGTGATATGCTCAGTATCAGTACTTGCCATATTGGGTATCGTATTTTGGATGAACCGTTCCGGTTTTGGTGAGCAGACCCGCAAAACTTCGTCGGAGGTCTCACAGAACGGGGACGCGGAAAGCGGACAGCAGACGGAACCGGGCGATGCGCAGGACGGTACTGGCACAAATACGTCCGCGCAGAGTGTCAACAGCGGGAATACATCTGCTCAGGGCGGTACGGAGCTGAATATCAGCGGTGATACGAGAGCGTTTTTGAGGGACGAGAGCTTTTGGGATGATGAGCCGCAGCATGCGTTAAGTCCCGATGAGAATGCGGTACGTCTAACGCTGATCGCAACAAGTGTACAGAGGGATCTGCGCCTGCAGATCGTGGATGCGGACGGGATGCTTGTGACGGGACAACCCTTTTTTATTGATGTTGAGGGCGTTGGATCGTATAAAGATCTGGACAGGGACGGAATTGTCTATATCCGTGATCTGCGCGCCGGTGATTACAGGGTGTCCGTTGCGCCGTTGGAGGGATATCATGTATCGACCTCCTATATGAATGTTCATGTCAATGATAAAGTGGAGTATAAGGAAATTGCGGATATTGATCTGCTCATTGTCTCAGAGGATGAGATCGATAAGCGCGAAGAGGAAGCGCAGCAGCGTGAGATGAATGAGGACAGGGATGACACAGAGCATACAGAGCTGCTAAGCGGAATCGACACGACTGTCATGGGAATGGATATTTCAAGCTTCAACGGGGAGATCGACTGGGAAAAAGTAAAAGATCAGGGGATCGGATTCGTTATCATCCGCTGCGGCTACCGGGGCTACACGTCGGGGGCGCTTGTGGAGGACGCGTGCTTTGTGCGAAATATTTCCGAGGCCAATAAAGCGGGCGTGCGGGTCGGTGTTTATTTCTTTACGCAGGCATTAAATGAAGTGGAGGCAGTCGAGGAGGCAAGTATGGTCATCACGCTCTGCCGGGATTACCGCGTGGATCTGCCAATCTTTATTGACACGGAGACTGCGGCGGCAGGCGCGGGAAGGGCTGATTTGCTTGATAATGAGACGCGGACGGCCGTACTGAAGGCATTTTGTGAGACCATTGAGAGTGCGGGTTACCGTGCGGGAGTTTATGCAAGTAAAAACTGGTTTTATGAGCGTGTGGATCATACGCAGCTTACCGGTTATCTGACATGGCTTGCGGAGTATAAGGAAAAGCCGACTTATGACGGAAGCTTCCAATTTTGGCAGTATACATCCCGTGGATATGTGGACGGAGTGACGGGGCGTGTGGACTTAAATGTCGGCAGCCTGAACCTGTCGGATATCAGCCCGTTATGGCAGGAAGAGGAGGAAGCGCAGGATCCGGAAGGACAGGGTACGGGACAGGAAACGGGAGTCGAGGGACAGGCGGGCATCGAAGGTCAGACAGGGACAGAAGGTCAGGCAGGAACAGAAGGACAGGCGGGCACTGAGGGGCAGACCGGCGCCGGAGGAGAAGCGGGCGCAGGGGCGCCCGCAGAAAACGGACAGGTCCCGCAGGGAGGAGCCGGCTGATGCGTATCAAATATTAAGGTTGTAAGCCGGTCAGCCGGAATGTGTAATTTAAGCAGTATCACGAGCTGGCTTGTGATATGTATGGGAATTAGTGACAACATGGGAGATAATTATGCAAAAAACCATGGAAGATAATAAGAAAATTATCATATATTTGATCCTTGCAGCGGCAGGGGTCTGTTATTTCTTCTTCCTAGGAGAGAGCGGGGCAGTCCTTGGAAACGATTCCGGCGGCTATATTAATGCGAGTTATGAAAGAGAACCTTTTTACCCGCTTGTGATCATGGCATGCCGGGCGCTCTTTGGTGAAGGGGGTTTACATGCGGTTGTGTTTTTGCAAGGGAGCACAGCGCTCATATCCTGCCTTGTACTGCTTGCGGTGATCAGCCGGAAATTCGGACTGAGAGAGTGGGAGACCGTGGTTTGCTATTTTCTGTTATTGTTGCCGTTTGGTCTGGATACCATGTGGTCACAACCCAGAGTTAACTATTCCCATTTGATTTATACGGAATGCTTTTCCTATGCATTTTTTTACTTGTACCTGACAGCCGTGATCTGTTATGTACAAAAAGAAAAAAATACGCTATCGTATATTTGTATGCTGTTGCTCTGCACTGTTATGATGATGAACCGGAACCAGATGGAATTATGTTTTGTGCTGACAGGGCTTCTTTCTGTGTGGATGAATCTGATCAGGGCGCGCGTTAAGTGTGTTAAGAAGTGTATTGCGGAGCTTATAGGGGTTGGAGCAGCCGTGGCTGCAGCGGTATTGCTGACACTGACCTATAATGATATGCGGTGGGGATATTTTGAAAAGTCCTCGGAAAACACATTTACGATGATGTCAAATCTACTTTATACATCCGATGCGGAAGATACGGAATTGTTTGAGGATGAGGAGGAGCGTGCGGTTTTTGAGGCGCTTTATGCCGGGGCAGATCAAAATGGGTGGACGCATGCGTATGCGGGCAGCGGGTGGTATGAACGGGGGGAGGCTGTGGCGGCATGCCATGACCCCATAAAATATCAGATTATCCGGCCGTTCTTTCAGCAGTATGTGGCAGAGCGCGGTATGGAACCGATGGGCTTTGAGAGCGACAGGGTTAAGAAAGAGATGTCAAAGAGGGTTCAGAGTGTGCTGTGGAAGGCACATTTTGGCGACTGGCTATATCATGCATTTTGTATGATGCCGAAAGGCTTTGTGCTTTCTGTTATGCCGACCGTACCGGCGGGGGGATTCTGGTATGCGGCAGCCGGGGCGGTATTGGTTTGGATATTTTTTCTTTTTATGCTTTTCCGCCTGCTTTTTTCAAAAAAGCACAGGAAAGGCAATACGGGGCTTCCCGAACTGGCGCTTGTCATCATGGGCTTTATCGCAATGAATGTGGCGGCGCTTTGTCTGGTCATTTTTATCGTACCGCGATATTTGAATTATACGCAGGGAATGTTTTGGATCGTTTTCTTTCTCATGCTGCGTGAGCTTTTGTGCGGGAAGACAGGCGGACAGGGAGGCTCAGGCTGACCGTGCCAGGGGCGGATACGGAATGATCTGGGGACGAGGAAATGCCATAAAAACCGATGGTTTCAAAAATACAATTCGATATGGAGGATATCATGGGAAAGATCAGTGTGGAGACATGTGAGATCGAGGGATTAAAGGTCATCACTCCGGAGGTGCGGGGCGATGAGAGAGGCTATTTTATGGAGACCTATCAGTACAACGACTTTAAGGCGGCTGGTATTGACGAGGTATTCGTGCAGGATAACCAGTCGGCATCCAAAAAAGGCGTCCTTCGCGGACTGCATTTTCAGATCAGGTACCCGCAGGCAAAGCTTGTCCGTGTGATCAAAGGAGAGGTTTTTGACGTGGCTGTCGATTTAAGAAAGGGCAGCGCTACATTTGGAAAATGGCACGGCGTGCTGCTCTCGGAGGAGAATAAAAAGCAGTTTTTTGTGCCGAAAGGGTTTGCACACGGCTTTTTTGTTGTGTCTGATTATGCGGAGTTCTGCTATAAATGCTCGGACTTCTATCATCCGAACGATGAGGGAGGCATCCTTTATAATGATCCGGAGATCGGAGTGGCATGGCCGATTCCGGAAGGAACGAAACTGATCCAGTCTGAGAAAGACATCAAGTGGGGCGGACTTAAGGAATATAAAGAGAAGTATCTCGGATAAAGTAAGAATCTAAACGTATGAAAAGGCGGGTTGTCAGATGAGAGCAAAACCCATCATTTCCAGGAAAGCGGGTATCCTGATCATCACATTGATCGGTCTGGTGTTCATTGCGGTCCTGTGGAGTCATCAGAATCAGTTTGCCGAGCCGGAGCAGGAACTGGTTAAAAAAATCATTGCGACCGCAATTGTCGTATTCGGTGTCTTTCTTTTTATTGCATTTTATGATAAGCTTATGGTGCTGCCGGCGGAGCTGTGGCAGAACAGGCGGCTGATCTTAAAACTGTCCAAAAACGATTTTAAGACGCGTTATGCGGGTTCCTATCTCGGCATGGTCTGGGCGCTTGTGCAGCCGGTCGTCACGGTGCTTCTGTATTGGTTTGTCTTTGGTACGATCATGCAGTCAAGACAGTCCATGGGTGATACGGAAATTCCGTATGTACTGTGGCTGACGGCGGGGCTTGTGCCGTGGATGTATTTTTCAGAGGCGCTTTCAAACGGGACGAACGCGCTGCTCGAATATAATTATCTTGTCAAAAAGGTCGTGTTCAAGATCAGTATTCTTCCGATCATCAAGGTATTTGCCGCGACCTTTATGCATGTTTTTTTTGTTTGCGTCATGCTTGTGCTGTATTTTGCTTATGGGAATGCGCCGAGCTTATACATGTTGCAATTGATCTATTTCAGCTTCTGCATGTTCATTCTTGTATTGGCGATGTGCTATACAACCTGTGCGGTCGTTGTGTTTTTCAGGGATCTGAATCAGATCATCGGTATCTTTTTACAGATCGGCATGTGGGCAACCCCGATCTTATGGAACATTACGATGCTTTCGCCAAACATGCAGGTTATTTTCAAGCTGAATCCGATCTTCTATATTGTCAACGGGTACCGGAGTGCGCTGTTTGAAAAAACATGGTTTTGGGAGGATTTCTATTCTACCATGTATTTCTGGATTGTGGTGATCCTGCTGTTCGGACTCGGCGCGCTGATCTTTAAGCGTCTGAAAGTGCATTTTGCGGATGTCATGTGATGCGGCAGTTCAATCCCAGGTTTGGCGGGACAGAAACGGTTTGCATGTTTTTTGGCATGATCAGATGTATGGGCGGAGCGCAGGACAGCGTTCGTTAAACGGTGATGCGTGAAGCAGCCGCCCGGGAAGGGATAAAACCATGGGAAATGTTGTGGATCTGAATAATCAGCCTGTGGAGACGGGGCGTGAGATCGCAGTATCGGTCGAGCAGGTCACGAAAGTATATAAGCTTTATGGCCGTAACCGCGACCGCATGAAGGAAGCGCTCGGCCTTACGAGAAAAAAGCTGCACCGTGAACATTTTGCATTAAACGGTGTGGATATGAAGATCTATCAGGGAGAGACGGTCGGCATTATCGGAACGAACGGTTCCGGCAAATCGACGCTCCTTAAGATCATCACGGGCGTCCTGAACCCGACCGGCGGGCATGTGACGGTCAATGGGCGCATTTCTGCTCTGTTAGAGCTTGGCGCAGGGTTCAACATGGAATATACGGGCATCGAAAATATCTACTTAAACGGTACGATGATGGGATTCTCCAATGCGGAGATCGAGGAGCGCATGCAGGGAATCTTAGAGTTTGCCGATATCGGGGATTTCGTGAACCAGCCTGTGAAAACATATTCGTCCGGTATGTTTGTCCGTCTTGCTTTTGCGGTAGCGATCAATATAGATCCGGAAATTCTGATCGTTGATGAAGCGCTTTCAGTTGGTGATGTGTTTTTTCAATCGAAATGCTATCATAAATTTGAAGAATTTAAGAAAATGGGAAAAACGATCCTCTTTGTCAGTCATGACCTGAGCAGTATTGCCAAATACTGTGACCGTGTCGTTCTGATCGATAAGGGCGTAAAGCTTGGGGAGGGGTCGCCCAGACAAATGATCGATGATTATAAGCGTGTGCTTGTCGGCCAGTATGAGATGAATGAAGAAAAAGCGGAAGAGTCGGTATCGGCAGGCGAGAACCCGGAGCTTTTAGAATACGGCACGAAACAGGCGCAGATCACGGAGTATTATATTACCGATGATCAGGGAAAACGAGCGACCGCAGTCATAAAAGGAACGGAATTTCAGATTCATATGCGCGCGGATTTCTATGAGGACCTTCCTGCGCCGATTTTTGCGTTTTCTTTTAAGAATATTAAAGGTACCGAGATCACGGGAACGAATACGATGTTTGAAAAATCATTCCTGGAACCGGTCAAAGCGGGCGACACGAAGGACGTTATCTTTACACAGAAAATGTCGCTTCAGGGTGGCGAATATCTGCTTTCCCTGGGACTGACAGGATATGAAAAAGATAACTTTCAGGTGTATCACAGACTCTATGACGTGTTGAATGTGACGGTCGTCTCAGACAAGAATACAGTGGGCTTTTACGATATGGATTCGGTGGTGACCGTGATCGGAGAAGAAAGCATAAGCCGGGCTGGGAAGAGCGGATAAGGATTTGTATCATAAAGGAAAGGCATCTATCTAATAGAAAGAAAAAGCAGCCGGAAGTTAGATGTAAAGCCGGCGGGGATAGAGCAGACAGCCGGCGAGATTGCAAAGCCGGCACAGAAAATGCGGACGGGCAGCGTGAGGATGGGGACGGTATGACGGAGCAGATCGGAAATGTGATATTGGATTTAACGGATTACGGCGGAGAAGATCTCTACTGCGACGGAGAAGTGGAGGATGCCCTGCTTGCGATCGCGCGCGATCACGGCAAAGAAGAATTTCCGCGCATTATTGAGGAACAAAAAAGCTGGCCCGTGCTCTATCATCTTTCAAGATTTCGTGAGAATATCATAAGCTGGCTGCCGGTGACTAAGAATATGCGTGTGCTTGAAATTGGTGCAGGCTGCGGCGCGGTCACGGGTGCGCTCGCAGATCGCGCGGGGCATGTGACCTGCGTGGATCTCTCTAAAAAAAGAAGCATGATCAATGCATACCGGCACAGGGAGTGCGCAAACGTGACGATCCGGGTCGGAAACTTTAAGGACATTGAACCGGGGCTTGACACGGATTATGACCTTGTGCTGCTGATCGGCGTGTTTGAGTACGGACAGGGGTATATAGATACAGAGACACCTTACGAGGATTTTCTTAAGATCATCCGCAGGCATTGCGCGGCGGACGGCAGGATCGTGATCGCGATCGAAAATCAGTATGGATTAAAATATTTTGCAGGCTGTAAGGAGGATCACGTCGGGGACTATTTTACCGGACTCGAGGACTATCCGGCGGGAGGCGGCGTGAGAACATTTGGCAGGGACGGGCTCATCCGCCTTATGGAGAAATGCGGTGTCACGGATTATCATTTTTATTATCCGTATCCGGACTACAAGTTTATGACTACGCTCTATTCGGACGGTTATCTGCCGCGCGTCGGAGAACTGACGAATAATATGCGTAACTTTGACAGAGAGCGCATGGCGCTGTTTGATGAAAAAAATGTATTTGACGGATTGATCCGCGAGGGCAGATTTGCAGAGTTTGCAAATTCATTTTTGATCGTGATCGGAGAAAAGCCTGCTCAGGATTATGTCAAATATTCGAATGACCGCGCGCCGCAGTATGCTATCCGGACCCAAATCTGCGGGAAGGGGGAAAAGCGGTATGTGGAGAAGCAGCCTGATATGCCAAAGGCGTATGCACATATCGAAAACCTTTTGCTAAGCTATGAGAAATTGTGCCGGAAATATGAGGGGAGCAGTCTTTTGATCAATACCTGTAAGCCCGCAGAGCATGGCGTGCAGTTTGACTATGTGGAGGGCGGCACGCTGGAGGAAGCGCTCGATGACTGCCTGCACCGCGGTGATGAAGAAGGGTTTCTTGCACTGCTTTCCCGATACGAGAAGATCGCAGCATATCATGACGAAGAGCCGGTCAGCGATCACGATCTGATCTTTGCGAACATTCTGATTGGCGGTGAAAAGCATGCAGGGCAGGAAGCCGGTCAGCGCGGATGGAAAGAAAAACTGACAGCGCCGTGGACGCTGATCGATTATGAATGGACCTTTCCTGAGACAGAAAGCGGCGCAAAGCTTACCAAACGCGCGATGTTTATTTATGTTTCGGGACCTGAGATCAGAAGGCGGTGGCTGTTTGAACATGGGATCGCACAGCGGTACGGTATCACGCCGGAGAATCTTGTGCGTCTTCAGGGGGAGGAGACCGCGTTCCAGCAGCATGTCACCGGCGGATTAAGTTCAATGGCACAATTATATGATAAGATGGGACAGCCGGTTACGCCGGTCAGAAATCTGGTGCTTGCTGATCAGGCGCTTGACCCGCTTCGGAAATTTCAGGTATATGTGGATATGGGGGAAGGATTTTCGGAAGAACGATCTTTTTTTGTCCCACATGTCTATGAGGACAGGAGCCGCCTGAGTCTGCGGATTTCGTTCGATCATAAGGTGCGGGCGCTGCGGCTGGACCCTGCGCTTGTTCCGTGTATGTTATATGGTATGTCGATCTGCATCAATGGCAGATGTATCTACGAACAAAAGCCGGGTTCATCCGGTGCGGATACCGGATCCGGCTGTGAGATCGCGATGAACGGCATTCAGGCAGCGGGCGGTGCGGAGGTGTTTATCACGAATGACCCGAACGTGACCGTTACCATCTGCAGCATGGAATTAAAAGAAGAAAATGAGCTGACGATGGAGGCGGGGATCGTTTTTTTGACGGAAGAGTCCGCCAAAAGTCTGTACCCTGAGATGCCGGCGCCGGAAGGACAGCAGGATACAGTGAAGCGCAGAGGGTTCTGGCGGCGCTGAAAAGAAACGGCGTTTTGCAGCTCCACATCAGATTAAAAAGAAAAGAGAACATAGAGATGTCGGGTAATATCAAAAAGGCAATACAGGATATTAAGATCAGACAATGTAAAAAAGAACATGATAAAGAGGTAGAGAGACAGTCCGACCGGTATCCCCAGTGGATTCTGGAGGAGGAGCCAAAGAAGGTTGGCGAGCTGTATACCAATGAACCTGTGGGCGACATGGCGGCAAAAGAGGGACGAATGTCCGCTGCCGGGCAGGAAAAACAAAAAGCAGCAGTGACCGGCTTTGATGAGATCGGAGAGGAAGAACATCCGTTTGAGGGCGAAAAACAGCCGGTTATCGTGATCTATGACCGGATGCAGGGCAGGCTTTCTTCAAACGCATCCGCCCGTGCTGCGGCACTGTTTGCGGCGCATCCCGACTGGGACATGATCTATGGGGACGAAGATTTTTGCTATTTGAAGAACCGTTTTGCACCGTGGATGAAACCGGACTATTCGCCGGACACGCTGCTCTCGTTTCCCTACTTCGGCGGATTTGCTGCGTTTCGGCGCGAGTCTTACGCAGATGTGGAGTGGCTTACTAAAGGAGAAGGAAAAGTCAGGGTTTATGATTTTTACTTAAAATGCAGTGAGCGTAAAAAGAAGATCGTACATGTGCCCGAAGTATTTTTTCACAGAAATGCCACGCAGGAGCAGTATCTTCAATACCGCGCGCTTGACAGGGATGATCCGCGCGTTCTGACGGCGGATGACTGTATGCCGTGGGCGCTTCCGTGGGAAGATCAGGAGCAGTATGCGGATGTGCGTCTGAATGCGATGAAGCGCCGCGGTTTTGCGGGTAAGCTGAAAAAAGATGCATTCGGGATCATGCAGCCCGTCTATGATATCAGGGAGACTGAGGCGGGCAGGATGCCGTTTGTCTCCATCATCATTCCTTCCAAGGACAATGTGGATGTGCTGGAGCGCTGTATCCGATCGGTGCGGCGGCATGAAGCATATCCGCATTATGAGATCGTTGTGGTTGACAACGGGAGCGCGGGAGCAGTGCGCACGCGGCTCATGAATCTGGAGAGGGAGCTATCGTTCACTTATGTTTATGAGCCGATGGAATTTAATTTTTCGCAGATGATCAATCTTGGCGTATCGAAAGCGGCGGGTGATTATCTGTTATTGTTAAACGACGACTGCGAAGTGACACAGGACGACTGGCTGCTTACCATGCTCGGACAGGCGCAGCTTTCTCATGTCGGCGCGGTCGGAGCCAAGCTGCTCTATCCGGATTCTGACCTGATCCAGCATGCGGGCGTGACGAACCTGACGGCAGGACCGGCGCATAAGCTGCAGCGCGATTCGGATTCCCACAGCTATTATTACGGACGGAATCGTTTTTGTTATGACTGCATCGGTGTTACGGCAGCATGCATGATGGTCAGGCGCAGAGTGTTTGAGGAGGCCGGCGGTTTTGATGAGGGACTGCGTGTGGCATTTAATGACGTGGACTTCTGTTTTAAGCTTTATGAGCGCGGGCTGTATCAGGTTTTGCGCAATGATGTCGTACTTTACCATCATGAGTCCTTAAGCCGCGGCGATGATCTTTTGACCGAAGAAAAAACAAAGCGTCTGATGCAGGAGAGAGACGCACTTTACGAGCGGCACCCGCGGCTTCTTGCGCGCGATCCGTTTTATAATGTGAATTTACTGGGCTGTGTCATTGACTATCTGATCAATTATCAGTATGAGTATGACAGAGGCGACTGCCGTACCGGGCTTTTGGAGGAACCGGTCGATGTGCAGCCGGAGTGGTATAACGAGTGCCTGATCGTGATGGTGGACCGCGCGGTCAAAAAGGATTTTATGGATGTGCTGACGAAGCGCACGGTCTATCAGATCGAGGGCTGGGCGTATGTGCTCGGGCAGGATAACTGCCGGTATACGATGCATATTCTCCTAAAAAATGAGGATGGTTCGTTTACGGAGCTTGAGACGCTCAGGCGCTACCGCCCCGATGCGGTGAAGATCCTGCCGGAGCAGAAAAATATCGAGCTTTCCGGGTTTGTGGCGTGTTTAGAACCGGGTACGCTGCCAAAAGGAATCTATCCGGTCTATCTGCTTTTTAGGGATCAGTGCTCAAGGCAGAGGCTGATCAGGGACACGGGGTCGGTGCTGACGGTGGACTTCACGTGAGAAAAGAATGAAGATTTTCTAAGCAGTCAAAGTACGCCTGCAAAAAATCTAAATCATTCGTTGAGTCGCAGCAGAGCTGCGGCACGGATATTAGTGTGACAGGAGAAACAGGATGTCTGACAAGCAATCAGAAGAGCTGCTGAGCTTTTATCAGGCGGCTTACGAAAAAGAAAAAGTAAAAAATGCGCAGCTTGCGGGGCGGCTTGCGGATGAACAGCGCCGCGCCGACGAACTGCAGTATAAGCTTGACCATATCAAAAATAATCCGCTCTGGAAAGCGACGTTTCCGGTCCGCGGGCTGATCCATGTGCTCATCCGCACGAAGGATAGGATCAAACGTTATGGAAATCCGAAAGGTCTGCTGCGCAAGCTGCGCAATAAAGCGCATGAGAAAAAGGCGATTGCGCGTTACGGGACGAAAAGTTTTCCTTCCAAAGAGGGAATCGCGCAGATGAAAGCTGCGGATTTTCCCAAAAACGTCAAGTTTTCGATTCTTGTACCGCTTTGGAACACACCGGAGAAATTTCTTTGCGAAATGATCGAGTCGGTGCAGTGGCAGGTCTATGAGAACTGGGAACTGTGTCTCGCGGACGGTTCGGATGAAAAACATGCTTATGTCGGGGAGATTGTTGCGCGCTATATGCAGTCTGATCCGCGCATCCGCTATCAGAAGCTTCCCGAAAACAAAGGAATTGCTGGAAATACAAACGAGTGCTGTGAAATGGCGACGGGAGATTATATCGGTCTGTTTGACCATGACGATATCCTTCACCCGTGTGCGTTGTATGAGTATATGAAAGTGATCTGCGAGAAGGACGCCGATTATATTTACTGTGACGAGGCGACATTCCATAAAGGGAACATCAACCGCATGATCACATTGCATTTTAAGTCCGACTATGCCGTGGACACACTGCGCGCCAACAATTATATCTGCCATTTCAGCGTGTTTTCAAGGACACTCTTAGAGGGCGGAGAGCTGTTCCGCTCTCAGTTTGACGGGAGCCAGGATCACGATATGATCCTGCGCCTGACCGATAAGGCAAAGCGGGTCGTGCATGTGCCGAAGCTTCTCTATTACTGGCGTTCCCACAAGGCGAGCGTCGCGTCCGATATCAGCGCGAAGCCCTATGCGATCGAGGGGGCAAAGGGCGCAGTCGCAGCGCATCTGACAGCGCACGGGTTCCGGGACTTTGAAATTCTGTCCACGCGCGCGTTTGAGACGATCTTCCGCATCAAATATGCGCTGACCGCAAGACCGCTTGTTTCGATCCTGATTCCGAACAAAGACCATGTTTCGGATTTAAGCCGGTGCATTGAGTCCGTTTTGGATAAATCGACGTATGACAATTATGAGATCATTGTAATAGAAAACAACAGCACGACGAAAGAAATCCGGGACTATTACGACGAGATCGGAAAGCACCCGAAAATCCGTGTGGTGAATTATGAAGGTGCGTTCAACTATTCCAGGATCAACAATTTTGGCGCGTCAAAGGCAAACGGTGAGTATCTTCTTTTGCTCAATAATGATACGCAGGTCATTACGCTTGACTGGATCGAGGAGCTCTTAATGTATGCGCAGCGCGATGACGTGGCATGCGTCGGCGCAAAGCTTTACTATGAGGACTATACGATCCAGCACGCGGGTATTGTGATCGGACTTGGCGCGCACCGCACGGCGGGACATACGCATTATAAGGTCAATAAAGAAAACTTAGGCTATATGGGTAAGCTCTGCTATGCGCAGGACGTCAGCGCCGTGACCGGAGCATGCATGATGGTGAAAAAAGCATTGTATGATCAGGCAGGCGGCTTAGACGAGAAGTTTGCAGTTGCGTTAAATGACGTCGATTTCTGCATGCGCATGCGCAGGCTGGGATACCTGAACGTGTTTACGCCGTTTGCGGAGTTATTTCACTATGAATCCGTTTCGCGCGGTTCCGATGTGTTGAAAAGAACGAATGGAAGTTTACAAGAAGCAGAAGCGGCGGAGGCTGGGCGGGCGGCGCGCTACAATGAGGAAGCGGCGCTCTTTCGGGAGAAATGGAAGGACGAGCTCGCGGCGGGTGACCCCTACTTTAATCCAAATTTTTCTTTAGATAATTCGGATTATGTGTTATACTAAGCAATGCGGGGCTGTATGCATTGCTTCGTAAAAGGCTGCCATTATTTTTGGCAAATGACCGTGCAGAAAGAAAGTTCTTACAATTCTTGAAAAAGCGGGGAAGTAGATCATGATAATTCTATAAAAGTATAAAACATAACAGGAGGGAAGAAGTATGGGTTACATGGAGCAGTATGAATTTTGGTGCAAAGATTCTTATTTTGACGCTGAGACAAAGGCGGAACTTGCGGCGATCAAAGACAATTCCGCCGAGATCGAAGATCGTTTTTACAAAGACTTAGAGTTTGGAACGGGCGGTCTGCGCGGCGTGATCGGCGCGGGAACCAACCGTATGAATATTTACACGGTACGCAAGGCAACGCAGGGACTTGCCAATTATATCATTGAGAACAACGGACAGGACAAGGGTATTGCGATCGCCTATGATTCCCGCTTTATGTCCCCCGAGTTTGCTGATGAGGCGGCGCTCTGCATGGCGGCGAACGGTATTAAGGCGTATGTGTTTGAGTCGCTCCGCCCGACACCGGAGCTTTCCTTTGCACTCCGCACGCTCGGCTGTATTTCCGGTATTGTCATTACCGCAAGCCATAACCCGCCTGAATACAATGGTTACAAAGTGTACTGGGAAGACGGCGCGCAGATCACCGCGCCGAAGGATAAAGAGATCATTGAAAGAGTAAAAGCGGTAACGGATTATCATACCGTAAAGACGATGGACAAGAAGGCGGCGATGGACGCCGGTCTTTACAATGTGATCGGCAAAGAGATCGATGATGCTTACATGGTGGAGTTAAAGAAGCAGATCATCCATCCCGAAGTCATCAAAGAAGTTGCAGAGGATATTAAGATCGTCTACACGCCGTTACACGGAACCGGCAATATTCCGGTGCGCAGAGTACTTTCCGAGCTTGGCTTTAAGCATGTCTATGTGGTTCCCGAGCAGGAAGAGCCGGATCCGAAATTCACGACGTTAGAATATCCGAATCCCGAAGATCCCAAAGCATTTGCGCTTGCCTTAAAGCTTGCAAAGGAGAAGGATGCGGACATCGTACTTGCGACCGATCCCGACGCCGACCGCCTCGGTATCTATGCGAAAGATACGAAGACCGGAGAATATGTATCCTTTACAGGAAATATGAGCGGTATGCTTATTGCGGAGTATATCTTAAGAGAGCGCAAGGCGACAGGAACAATGCCCAAGGATCCGGCGCTTGTCACGACGATCGTAACGACCAACATGGCGCGTGCGATCGCGGCGGATTACGATTGCAGATTTGTTGAAGTCCTGACCGGGTTCAAGTTCATCGGAGAGCAGATCAAACTCTTTGAACAGACCGGTTCGAACAATTATGTATTTGGTTTAGAGGAGAGCTACGGTTGTCTGGCAGGAACCCACGCAAGGGATAAGGACGCCTGTGTTGCCGTGATGTGTCTGTGTGAGGTTGCCGCGTGGTGCAAGAAGCAGGGCATTACCGTATGGGATCAGATGCTGAATATCTATGAGAAGTATGGGTACTATAAAGAAGGACAGTATGCAATCACGTTAAAGGGCATCGACGGGTCTAAGCAGATTGCGGCGATGATGGACGGTTTGCGCGAAAATCCGCCAAAAGAGTTTGGCGGACTGAAGGTGTTAAAGCTGCGCGACTATGTGCTCGACAAAGTAACCGATATGGAGACCGGTGCGGAGGAACCGACCGGGCTTCCGAACTCAAACGTGCTCTATTTTGATCTGGAAAATGATTCCTGGTGCTGTGCACGTCCGTCGGGAACGGAACCGAAGATCAAATTCTATATGGGTGTGAAGGGCGTAAGTCTTGCGGACGCCGATCAAAAGTTACAGGCGTTGACTGCAGCCGTAAAAGAGAAGATCGACCGGTAACGGTATAGAGGTATACAAAGAATGCAGCCATATTTGGCTGCATTCTTTTGAATGCAAGCCATATTTGGCTGCATTCTTTTGAATGCAAGTCATATTTGGTTGCATTCTTTTGAATGCAAGTCATATACTATCTGCATTTTTTTGAATGCGGGCTATCAGAGCAAGGGAAAAAAGAACGGGGGACGGCTGACTGCCATGACTGCAAGACAACTTTCAAACGGAATCAAAAAGACATTCCGCTATGCAAAGCGAAACGGCTGGCGCAGTGCGTTTTATGCAGCAGCGGAACGTTTGGGGCAACGCAAGAACCGCTATCTTTATGAGCCGCCTTCCGGTGAAGTGCTGGCGGCGCAGCGGACTCGTATTTGGGAGATAACGCCCAAGATCAGCATTTTAGTTCCGGCGTTCGAGACAAAAGAAGAATTTTTAAGTGCATTGATTGCAAGTGTGCGGGCACAGACCTACAGTAACTGGGAGCTGATCATTGCGGATGCCAGCGAAGGGGATATCGTTAAGCGTACGGCATACCCTTACACTCGTGAGGATGCGAGGATCAATTATTATCATTTGGGGGAAAATAAGGGAATCTCCGGCAATACCAATGCGGGACTTGATTTTGCGGGCGGTGCTTATACAGTGCTGCTCGATCATGACGACCTTCTTACACCGGATGCGGTCTATGAGATGGTATGTGCGGCGCAGAAGAACCCGGACGCGGCATTGCTTTATTCGGATGAGGATAAATGTGACGCGGCAGCAAGACAGTTTCATACGCCGCATTACAAATTTGACTTTGATCTGGATCTTTTTTTAACTAACAATTATATTTGCCATCTCGCGATGCTGAAGACCGGGATATTCAGAGAGCTGCGCCTGCGTCCGGAATATGACGGCGCGCAGGATTACGATTTGTTTTTGCGGATTGCGGCAAAAGGGGAGAAGATCGTGCATGTGCCGAAGGTGCTGTATCATTGGCGCAGCCACGAACAGTCCACTGCGGACAACCCTGAAAGTAAGCACTATGCCTATGAGGCAGGACTGCGGGCGCTAAATGATTTTTACAGGACTGTTGGGTGGGCGGCTCATGCTAAGGAGGATCAGCATGTCGGATTCTATCGCACGGTCTATGAGAAAACGATCTTTGCGGTTCGGCCGGAGGTGGGGGCAACAGGAGGCGCGCTCATACAACGCGGCAAGGTTGCGGGCGGTGCGATGGAGGAGGACGGAACCGTGCGATACCGGGGATTGAATGAGAAGTACAGCGGATATATGAACCGGGCCGTATTGTCGCAGAGCGTTCCTGCGCTTGATCTTCGCTGCATGTCAGTGCGTGATGAGCTGAAAGAACTATATGAGGAATATACTGCCTGCATTAGTGATGCAGAGGAATCTGCGGCGGCTCAAAGCGCTGCGTTCAGCAGAGAGGTGCGCAGGAGGGGATACCTGCTGATTTACAGTCCGGCGGATTTATGTTATACTAGGGGGAGCGTTGATTAAATCACCGCTTCCTTTATCTGTTATATTGTTAAATCAAAGATTCTATTTGAATGCCAGAGATATTATCATTTGCATATTTTTACAAAATTTGCCAAAAGGGTAACTATCGGACGCGTAGCAGCGTCTAATAAATAATGAGGGGAAATGACAGGATGTCAAAAGTCACGGTTGTGATACCAAATTATAATGGAAAAAAATATCTGATTCCCTGTATTGACTCTTTAATTAGACAAAGTTTCAAAGATCTTGCGATCGTCATTATTGATAATGCATCTGAAGATGGCAGTATGGACGAGCTTTCTGCTTGGATGACAGAAAAAGGAAAGGAAGAATGTCCGGCAGATGCAGATACTAGCAGTATACCGCTGATTACCTGTGTCAGACTTGGCAGAAATACGGGTTTTTCCCATGCGGTCAATCTTGGAATACGCCGCGCTGCCGGCGAATATGTGTTTCTCCTGAATAATGACACGAGAGTGGATCGAGAGTGCATTTCAGAGCTTGTGCGGTTTATGGACGCGCATGACGCCGCGTTCTGTGCGGGTGCTAAGATGCTCATGATGTCGTCGCCTGATTATATAGATGGCTGCGGAGATTATTATAATGCACTCGGCTATGCGTTTGCATGTGGTAAAGGCAGGAAAAGTACGGAATATACGACCGTGAGGGAAGTTTTTTCCGCCTGTGCGGGTGCGGCGCTTTATCGGACCCGTATGCTTCGTAAAATCGGAATGTTTGATGAAAACCATTTTGCTTATCTGGAAGATGTTGATGTCGGCTATCGTGCGAGGCTGAATGGACTTTCCAGTTATATTGTGCCTTCTGCCGTTGTGCTTCATGCAGGAAGTGCAGTCAGTGGTTCAAGGCATAATGCGTTTAAGGTGCGCCTGTCAGCAAAAAACAGCATTTATCTGATTTATAAGAACCAGCCGGTTTTACAGCGATTATTAAATCTGCCTTTTATAATTGCAGGCATAATGGTAAAATTTCTATATTTTAGCAAAAAAGGACTTGGTACAGCTTATCTTCATGGCATTTTAGCAGGGATCCGATTTTGCAATACAAAGGAGGCGGGCAGACGCAGAGTACGTTTTCGAAAAAAGAACACATGTTATTACATTCGGATCCAGTGGGAATTATGGCGGAATTTGTTTCGAATGTGTTAAATTTGTGGGAATAAAATGGAAAAAAATGTAAATTTTTCAAATAAAATCTTTGATTTTATTGTAAAAACCGTTATCATATTGTAATATGTTGATGGTGTGTAAACAGGGTGATTGAACTTGATCAAAGATAATCAGAAATATTTCAACCGCCTCCATGTATTGTTAGATGCGGCGATCGTTGCCGGCAGTTATCTGTTGGCATGGTTTATAAAATTTAAGAGTGGTCTGGTTCAAAGTGAGGCAGGCTTGTCCGAGGCAACGTATTTTTCGCTGCTTCTGTTGGTTGTTCCGCTTTTTACAGTTTTGTACGGCGTGTGCAATCTATACAGTTCCAAAAGGATGTCGGGCAGGATTCATGAGTTTTACAATATTGTGAAGGCCAATACCATCGGACTTTTGGTGTTTATTGCAGTATTATATTCTATTAAGCAGCTTCATTTTTCACGTTTTATGGTGTTTGGATTCTTTATTCTGAACATCACATTTGATGCGATTGCAAGAAATTTTATTCGTTATATTCTTCATTTTTTCCGCAGCAGGGGATATAACGTCAAGTATATCCTTCTTGTCGGGTATTCTCGGGCGGCGGAGCAATATATTGACCGGATCAATGCCAATCCCCAGTGGGGATATGTTGTCAGGGGGATCCTTGATGATCACATCCCGCGCGGAACATTATACCGCGGCGTCAAAGTACTTGGAACGATCAATAATCTGTTTGTCATTCTGCCGCAGAGCAAATTGGATGAGATCGCGGTCACTCTGGCGTTGGAAGATTACGGAAGACTTGAGGCGATTGTATCCCTTTGTGAGAAATCGGGGGTACATACCAAGTTCATTCCTGATTATAACAGCGTCATACCGAGCAGACCGTACACAGAGGATCTGATGGGGCTTCCGGTCATCAATATCCGTCATGTACCGCTGACGAATACGTTTAATCTGCTGATGAAGCGGATCGTAGATCTGATCGGCAGTCTTGTATGCATCGTTCTTTTTTCACCGTTTATGATTTTTGCGGTGATCGGGATCAAGGTTACAGATAAAGGTCCTCTGATCTTTAAGCAGGAGAGGGTCGGACTTCACAATAAATCGTTTCAGATGTATAAGTTCCGGACAATGGAAGTGCAGAAGCCAAGCTCGGAGCAGAAAGCGTGGACGACAAGAAATGATCCGCGCGTCACAAAGATTGGCAGGATTTTACGAAAAACAAGCATTGATGAAATGCCGCAGATATTTAATGTGCTGAAGGGTGATATGAGTCTGGTTGGGCCAAGACCTGAACGCCCCTTCTTTGTAGAGAAATTTAAGGAAGAGATTCCGCGCTATATGATCAAGCATCAGGTTCGCCCGGGAATGACAGGATGGGCGCAGATCAATGGCTACCGCGGTGACACGTCCATCCGCAAGCGGGTGGAATATGATCTGTATTACATTGAGAACTGGACGATGGCATTCGATATCAAAATACTGTTTTTGACATTATTTAAGGGATTTATCAATAAGAATGCCTGCTAGAAAAGGAGCAAGAGATGGCAAAGCAGCAGTCACAGGGAACAAAACCAGCCGGCAAAAGGCTGACGCCGAAGCAGAGAGCAGCAAGAAAAAGAAGGAATATCATTATTTTTATTGTGGAATTGTTTATACTGGCAATCGTTGTGGTCGGAGCATGGGCCATTATCAGGCTGACGCGGGTGGAGCATCATGACTTAAACATCGGTACAGTGGAAGATATTGAGAGCGGCACCGATGTAGACGTTGTCGTCAATAAGGACGTGTATGAGAACTATACCGAGCCTGAGAATCCGATGGCGCGGTACATGCAGGTCGCGTTGTTCGGCTTAGATTCGAGAAAGAGGAAACTGGGCGCGGAATCCAGCCGCTCCGATACGATCATCATTGCATGTATCGATACACAGGAGAAAACAGTCAAGCTTGTTTCTGTTTACCGCGATACCTATCTGAATCTGACAAACGGTTCCTACAATAAATGTAACGGCGCATATGCCGCAGGCGGAGAAGCACGCGCGATGACGATGCTGAACACGAATCTGGATCTTTATATTACAGATTATGTGACCGTCGGATTTTGGGGGCTGATCGATGCGGTCGATAAGCTCGGCGGCGTCATGGTCGATGTGGCGGAGAATGAGATCAGCTTCTTAAATGATTACCAGATCAGCATGGTAGGTACGAGTCAGGACGGTATTAATTATGATGCGGAAGCATATGTTGATTATACGCCGGTGACGCAGAGCGGCTATCAGCGCTTAAACGGTCTGCAGGCGGTGGCATACTGCCGTATCCGGTATGTCGGCAACGATTATGGAAGAACCGAGCGTCAGCGAAAAGTGATCGCGGCAATGATGGAGGCGGCAAAGAATATGAGTCTCAGCGAGCTGACGGCAATCTTAAACAGTGATGTATTTGATGAATTTTCTACAAGCATCAGCCTTGATACGATCATCTCCATGCTTGGAGATTTGGGAGAATATGAGATCGTGGAGAGCTGTGGTTTTCCGGCTATGGACCTGCTTCAGAGCGGAACGATCGGCAGAAAGGGAAGCTGTGTTGTACCGATGGATTTGACAGCAAACGTAATAAAACTGCATGAGATTCTATTTGGAACCACGGATTACCAGCCAAGTGAGACGGTGAAGGAGTACAGCCGGCAGATACAGCAGGATACGGCTCAATATCTGAGATAACGGGCAGCAATGAGGAAGTCAAAGCGGCTTCCTCTTTTTTCTTTTCAAATGGGATGAGGGGGTATCATCATGAAGACGGTTGATGTGATCATTCCAACCTATCGGCCTGATAAACGGCTTTTTAGAATATTGGAGCGGCTTCACGCACAGACTTATCCGGTGCAGAGGATCATTTTGGTAAACACGGAGGAAGCTTATTTTAAGGAGCTGATCTATTCGACTGGCATGCAGCATGCATTTGACCTTGACAGTTTGTTTGAAAACGTGGAGCTTCGTCACATTAAAAAGCAGGAGTTTGATCATGGCGGTACGAGGAGGATGGGCGTTTCAATGTCAGATGCGGATATCTTTGTCTGTATGACGGACGATGCGTTTCCGGCGGACACACATTTGATCAGCGAGCTTGTATCCGGATTGTCGAAAGAACGTGTGGCCGTCTGCTATGCAAGACAGCTCGCAAGGAAGCATAGCAGCGAGGTTGAGCGGTTTGCGAGACAGTTCAATTATCCTAAGCAGGCCTGTGTCAAATTTGAAACGGACAGAGAGAGGCTTGGGATCAAGACTTATTTCTGCTCGAATGTCTGCGCCGCGTACCGAAGAGATGTTTATGAGGAATTAGGCGGATTTACAGAGCATACGATTTTTAATGAAGATATGATCTTTGCGGCTGGTGCGGCGAAAAAAGGATATGGGATCGCCTATCAGCCATCGGCGCGTGTCTATCATTCCCATCATTATACGGGAAGACAACAGTTTCAGCGTAATTTTGATCTGGGCGTGTCGCAGGCACTTCATCCGGAGGTGTTTGAAGGAATCGTATCTGAGGGTGAGGGAGTGCGTATGGTCAGGCAGGCCGCCGGGCATCTGCTGAAATGCGGGAAAGGAACGCAGATTCCGGGGTTGATCGTGGATAGTGCCTGCAAATATGCGGGGTATCAAATGGGAAAGCATTATAAGTATCTTCCGTCAAAGCTTGTGCTTTCCTGTACGGGAAACCGTGAATTTTGGATGCAGAAGCCGTGTGCCGATCAATGATAGATGGGTATACTATAAAACGCAGGGTATGATAAAGCAAAAAAAAAGGAGCAGGCAGCAGTGTGAAAAATACTTCTAATGCAGCAAATAACGCTGCCTAAGAAGTATTAAATTTCACACCGAAGAATGCCTGTAATGCGGCATTCTTATTTGAGCCGCCAAAGGCGGCATGGAGGATTATTATGTGTGGAATTGTTGGCTATATTGGTACAAGACAGGCGGCGCCGATCATTCTGGATGGTCTGGCAAAATTGGAGTACCGCGGTTATGACTCGGCAGGAATGGCGATCTATGACGGAGAGGAGATCCATATTACCAAATCTGTCGGCCGGTTGAAGGTGCTTGAGGAACTGACGCACGGAGGCGCTACGATGCCGGGTATGATCGGTATCGGTCATACCCGTTGGGCAACGCATGGCGCGCCAAATGATATCAACGCACATCCGCACTATAATTCGGAACATACGATCGCAGTCGTGCATAATGGCATTATTGAGAATTATCTGCAGTTAAAAAAGAAACTGACGGACAGAGGGTATGAGTTTGTCTCGGAGACGGATACGGAAATACTGGCGCAGATGCTGGATTACTATTATACCGGAAATCCGATCGAGACGATCGCGAAGGTCATGCACCGCGTAGAAGGATCCTATGCGCTTGGTATTATCTTTGCCGATCATCCTGATGAGGTATTTGCCGTGCGTAAAGACAGTCCGCTCATCGTGGGACAGAGCGTGGATGGCTGTTTCATTGCATCGGATGTTCCTGCTGTCTTAAAGTATACGCGTCAGGTCTATTTTGTGGAGAATGAGGAAATCGTAAGACTCCGCGCGGATCATATGCATTTTTACAATGTGGATGTGGAAGAGATCGCTAAAGCACCCGTAACGATCGAGTGGGACGCCAATGCTGCAGAAAAGGCGGGTTATGAGCATTTCATGCTCAAGGAAATGTATGAACAGCCAAAGACGATCAGGGAGACGTTATCTCCGAGACTGCGCGACCGTGATGTCGTCATTGACGAATTGCAGATGAGTGTGGAGGATATCCGCGCAGTCCGCAAGTTTCATATTGTGGCGTGCGGTTCGGCCTATCATGCGGGAGTTACCGCGAAATATGTGATAGAAGGGCTTGCGCGCATTCCGGTTGAAGTGGATCTGGCTTCTGAATTTCGATACCGCGACCCGATCTTAGAGGAGGGGGCGATGGTCATTGTTGTCAGCCAGTCGGGTGAGACTGCGGATACGCTGGCAGCGCTGCGGGAAGCAAAAAAGCGCGGATTTCCGGTGCTCGGTATCGTCAATGTTGTCGGCAGCTCCATTGCGAGAGAGGCAGACCGTGTCATGTACACATGGGCAGGACCGGAGATTGCCGTTGCAACAACGAAGGCGTACAGCGCCCAGCTGATCGCTTTTTATCTGCTTGCCGTTAAATTTGCAAAAGTTCGGGAACAGATTACGGAAAAGGAGTTTCAGGGCATGCTCGAAGAGCTGCAGAGGCTTCCGAATCAGATCGAACTGCTGCTTAACAATAAAGGAAAGATTCAAAAGTTTGCGAACCGGTATCTGGCGGCGAAGGATGTGTTTTTTATCGGGCGTGGGATCGATTATGCGATCTCCCTGGAAGGCTCGCTGAAATTGAAGGAAATTTCTTATGTGCATTCCGAGGCTTATGCGGCGGGTGAGTTAAAGCATGGTACGATCTCACTGATCGAGGAAGGTACGCTTGTGGCTGCAGTGTCGACGCAGCCCGATCTCTATCAGAAGACGATATCGAATATGGTTGAGGTTAAGGCGAGGGGGGCATTTGTACTTGCCGTGACGAATGAGGATAATCGTGAGATCGAGCGTGCGGCTGATTATGTAATTTATATACCGCAGACAAATCCGTTTTTTGCAAATTCGCTTGCCATCATTCCGTTGCAGCTTTTTGGTTATTATGTTGCAGTCGGCAAAGGATGTGACGTGGATAAGCCGCGGAATCTGGCTAAGTCAGTGACGGTAGAATAGTACGGGAGAAAGAGTTTCGCATCTTGATGCGGGACTCTTTTTTATGTGCAGCCCCATGCACAATGCGTATGATACACGCATGGAAGTATGCCGCAGAAGCGGCGCATGGGGCGCGCGGCGAGTAGGGAAAGTCTTCCCTATTCGATTTTTGCCGAATTGAGATTTCACAAATTAAATTTTTTTTTGTCACACATTTTTCACAAATGATTTCTATACTAATCTCATCGACGGGGGAAAATAAAAAAGAAAAGAGGTTATGATGATGTCAGATTTTATGTATGGTTCGGAAAATGAAAAGCAGAATGGACAGCAGGCTGATGGCATCACGCCGTCAGGTGGAACAAATGGAAACACCGGATTTCAGCAGGATGTGAACGGTATAGAAAATGCAGCACAAACGGTGGTTAACATGAACGAAGCGGGGAACGCGCCGCAGGGAGCGCTCAATACGAATGAAGCGGGGAACGCGCCGCAGGGAGCGCTCAATACGAATGAAGCGGGGAACGCGCCGCAGACGGCGGATGGAACAAATATCGCGTCGGACGGAACGTATCGGTATTCTTACCGGCAGGCAGGCGGGAATACGCAGGGTGCGTTTGCACCGGACACGATCGGCTGTTCTTATACAACGAACGGTCAGTATGGTCAGTATGGGCATTATCAGATGCACCATGACGGCCAGCAGGCAGGTGCGGCAGCCGGAGATAAAAAAGCGCAGAAGGCTCAGAAAAAAGCGCAGCGAAAGCAGGTCAGGGAAGCAAAGCGGCAGGATAAAAGAGCAAAGGGCAGATATCCGCTTGGCATGCGGGCTGCATCGGCACTGTTATGCGGCGTGTTGTTTGCGGGAGCGGCTTATGGAACCTGTTATGGAATTGAGAAGTTGACCGGTACGAAGCTGATCGTGAACGGCAGGGGCACTTATACGCAGGTAGCGCCGACGCAGAGCATGAACGTTCCTTCCGTCCCGACCCAAGGAAACGCACAGAGCAGCGGACTGATCTCGACGGAGACAGGCAGCGGAAATCCCGTACAGGGTATGGACGTCAGGGCAGTCGCTAAAAGCGTGCAGCCGGCGGTCGTAACGGTGACGAACTTTTACACCCAGAAGATTCAGTACTGGATGTATGAATATGAGCAGGAGGGCGAAGGCGGCGGCTCCGGAATCATTGTCGGACAAAATGATGATGAACTGCTGATCTGCACGAACTATCATGTCATTGACAAGACACGTGAACTGCAGGTTACTTTTATTGATAATACAACTGTAAATGCTGTTGTCAAGGGAACGGATGCGCGGAATGATCTGGCAGTGATCGCGATTCCTTTAGAAGATATCAGTGAGGAGACCTTATCAAAGATCGCAATCGCAAGACTTGGCAATTCCGATACACTGGAAGTGGGCGAGGAAGTCATAGCAATCGGGAATGCGCTCGGGTACGGACAGTCTGTGACGAACGGTATCATCAGCGCGCTTGACAGGCAGATAGAGGATTATGAAAGTCCGATGATCCAGACGAATGCAGCGATCAATCCGGGTAACTCGGGCGGTGCGCTTGTCAACGCGAAGGGCGAAGTGATCGGAATCCCTTCCGCGAAGATCGGGGGCTCTACCGTGGAGGGAATGGGCTATGCGATCCCGATCTCTGCCGCGGAACCGATTCTGCAGGAGCTGATGACACGCGAGACGAAAACGCTGGTGGATGAGCAGGAGCAGGGATATCTCGGCGTTGAGGTAGTGGATGTGGATGAACAGGGTATCCAGCTTTATAATATGCCGAGAGGCGTTTATATCCGGGAGGTTTATGACGGTTATGCGGCAGATCAGGCAGGCTTACGCCGGGGCGACATTATCACCGAACTGAACGGAGTGAGGATCGAAAATAGAACGGCACTTTCAGATGAATTGAAATACTATTCGGTTGGAACAACGGTGACGTTAACCGTGTGCAGGATCGCGAATGGTTATGAGAGCGAGGATGTTCAGGTTGTACTTGGAGAAGCATATGGGGAATAAGTGAAAAGACAATCCATCCGAATACAGATCCGTCTTACGGAATGATTTGACGGCTCCCTCAGGGACGTTCATGGAAACGATCTCTGAGGGAGTTTTTCTGCTCAGGAGCTTGACCGGAAGCGCAATTTGCGGTAGTCTTGTGAAAAGTAAAGTTTTAGGCAAAGAATGCTATGGCAAAGAGAGCTATGGCCAAGAAAGCTATGGCCAAGAAGGCTATGGCCAAGAAGGCTATGGCGGGGATGTCATGGCAAGGAATGGGGAACAGCCTTATGGATAAAAAAGGGATACTGTTTGCAGCGGTTTTGTGCCTGCTGCTTGCAGGATGCGGTGGCGTTGACAATAACAAGGACGTTGCGGACGAAACACCTTCTACAGATTGGCAGTCCGATGATCATACGGATGTACCGGTCTATTCTGAAGAAGACCATAAGGCGGCAGCGGAATATCTGCGGGAGCAATATGGAATTTTAACGGACGGCAATGTGCCTAAGGTTATTTTAGACAGCGACATGACTTATTTTGGGGATGACGCAATGTGCCTGAGCATTTTAGCGGCGGCGGATGAGCTGGGGATGATCGATCTGCTCGGTGTCACGATCACGGGCGGAAATACTTTTGCAGCGGTAGGAGCAAATTCAGCACTGAATCAGCTGGAATATTATGGGAGAGATGATATTCCGGTTTATTTGGGAACGGATATTCCGCTTTTGGGATTTCGGGATTTGGAGGAACAGGAACAGATTGTCGGCAGCATTGACCGATGGGGCGTCATGTGGCATTTGGAAGACTATATTGCGCCGGAAAATTATCATGATCTGGGTTCTTATTATGAACGAAAATGGGGTTATTCGGATACGGAAGTGCAGGAGCAGAGCGCAGTCGATTTTATGATCGGGCAGGCGGAGCAGTATCCGGGTGAGGTTACGATCCTGTCAGTCGGTGCGGCTACGAATATTGCGGCGGCATGTATGCAGGATGAGAATTTTGCCAAAAACACCGCGGGGATCATTTATATGGGAACGATCGTGAATGGCGGGGGAAGTTATACACCCTATGCCGATTTTAATGTTTTTTATGATGCGGAAGCGTTTCAGATCTGTCTGATAAACAGTTTTCCGTTTCAGATAGTGATACCGCACGATGCAGCATCTTCCGTCATGCTTGACAAGAGGGTTTTTGATCTGATGGACGCAAAGGGACGCACACTGATTTCTCAAATGTGGCTGGACGATCAGTACAGTCTGTACCGGCGGTCTCCAAACCGGACAGCGGGATGTACGGATGCGGCGGCAGCGGTTATTTTATTAAATCCCAAGGCAGCACTCGCACAGGAAGACCGTTATGCCGCAATCAATACTAACACAAATTCCGCGGAATATGGAAGAACTTACACATGGACAGAACAGCCGTCCGGTATGGAGGCAGGTCGTGCGACCTTTATTATGGAGATGGATACAGAGGTGTACTGGGATTTTGTAACGGACTTGATCTGCCACATGCAGGATGCTTTTGCCGGGGCGGACTGACTGCAAAGAAATACCAGCTGTTTTATAAAAACTTCACTTGTTCGAAGGGAAGATATGTTTTATACTGTATGTGGCGGTGGAGCGTGCTTTACCGCCGCATAGTCATTTGATAACGGGGAGTGAAAGGGAATGTCTGACAGTACAAACCACAACAATGAGTACGAAGATGTATGCATGATATGCAGGAGGCCGGAGAGCAGGGCTGGAAGAATGTTCCATCTGCCGAATCATATCTGTATCTGTGATGACTGCATGCACAGTACGATGGACTCTGTGACAGAAATGGAAAAACGAGGGTTATTTAATTCGGACATGATGAACCAACTGAATAATCCTTATTTTGCTTCTTTTATGCTGGATGCGATGAGCGCGAAGGCACAGGAGGAGGATACATCGAAGGGTAATAAAGAAGAAAGGCAAAAGGATATACTGCCGGATTCTGCAGACACCGCGGATGATACGAATGCCGCAAATAGAGCAGACACTGCGGACGGTACGAACGCTGTAAATGGAACAAACGCCGCAGACAGTACGAACACCGCAAATGGAGTCAATACTGCAAGCGGCACGAATACGGCAGAGGACGGGGCACAGACCACAACTGGGGGAGCATCGGTTAAAGATGGTTCTGCAGGCGCTTCGGACGGCGCAGGAAATCAGCGTAAATCAAATCCTAACATAACTTCTGACAATGTTGATCTTGGAAAGGCGATGAACAGCCGGGGCTTTTTCCCGAATATTCAATTTGTTAATCTTGCCGATCTGCAGGGCGAGGGCATTCCGTTCAGACAGAAGGTAAAGAAACGGAAAAAATCGGATAAGCAGGAACCGGTGTTAAACTTAAAGGATGTGCCCGCACCGCATAAGATAAGGGAAAAGCTTGACGAATATGTGATCGGACAGGAGCAGGCGAAGAAGATCATATCGGTAGCAGTGTATAATCACTATAAGCGCGTAGCGACGAATACGATGGACGATATTGAGATCGAAAAGTCCAACATCCTGATGATCGGTCCGACAGGATGCGGAAAAACCTACTTGGTAAAGACGCTGGCGCGGCTTTTGGATGTGCCGCTGGCGATCGCTGACGCGACGTCCCTGACGGAGGCGGGATATATCGGTGATGATATCGAGAGTGTGATCTCCAAACTTTTGGCGGCTGCGGACAACGATGTGGACAGGGCGGAGCGCGGCATCGTATTTATTGATGAAATCGATAAGATCGCGAAGAAAAAGGAGACGACGTCCCGCGATGTCAGCGGAGAATCGGTTCAGCAGGGCATGTTGAAGCTGCTAGAGGGCGCGGAGGTCGAGGTGCCTGTCGGTGCTAACAGTAAAAATGCAATGGTGCCGCTTACAACGGTGAATACCCGCAATATCCTGTTTATCTGCGGCGGTGCATTTCCGGATCTGGACGAGATCATAAAGCAGCGCCTGCGTAAGCAGACATCGATCGGATTTGCTGCAGAACTGAAAGACAAGTATGATAAAGAGCGCGGTCTTTTAGAAAAAGTAACGGTGGAGGACTTGCGGCAGTTTGGCCTGATTCCTGAGTTTATCGGACGTCTTCCGATTCTCTGCACGATGAAGGGACTGAATAAAGACAATATGATCCAGATATTAAGCGAGCCGAAGAATGCTGTTTTGAAGCAGTATCAGAAGCTTTTGGAACTGGATGAGGTCAAACTGGATTTTGACCGCAGTGCGCTTGAGGCGATCGCTGATAAAGCAATGGAACGTGATACGGGAGCGCGTGCACTACGTGCGATCATCGAGGAATTTATGCTTGATATCATGTATGAGGTGCCGAAGGATGATAACATCGGTCATGTAATCATCACACGCGATTATATCGAAGGTAAGGCAAGCCCCATCGTTGAGATTAGGAGCAATATGCCGACAGCGCTGCTGCCGCCGCCGAGACAGACAGCGGAGATCCCGAGTGCTGCAGGGCAGTAAAAAGACGAGAGCGGACGAGTTTGAAACAGTCAAAAAGATAAGAGTACCTGCATATGCTGACATAAAAGGCATATGCAGGTATTTTTTATGGCATACGGGGAGATTCCATTTGTGTATGGACTAATGCAGGATCCGCCATCTGCCGGAGGGACCGGAGGGACCGGAGCTGTGTTTGATCCGAATGCGCTCGCGGAAAGCGGAATACTGGAAGTACAGGGAGAACCGCTGTCTTTGACCGGGCGCGGTGTTTTGATCGGATTTGTAGATACGGGAATACGCTACGAACAGGATGTATTCAGACGCAGTGACGGATCGACACGCATTGCATCCATCTGGGATCAGGAAGCGGATCGTGTTTATACTGAGGAGGAGATCAACGAAGCGCTGTTAAGTGAAGATCCGCAGAGTATGGTGCCGGTGACCGACGAGATCGGGCACGGAACAGCGATGGCAAGTGTGGCGGCGGGAAGCAGGGTGGACGGGGGAAGGACTTTCACCGGGGCTGCGCCGGACAGCCGGATATTGGTTGTCAAGGTACGGCCGGCACCCAGAGACGTGCGCGAATACTATCTGGTGGCGGACAGCGCCGTATGTTACAGCGAACAGGATATCAGCGCCGGGCTGCGGTATTTGGATAATGAGGCGGAACGGATCGGACTTCCGCTTGTGATCTGCTTCGGGATGGGGACAAATCTCTCATCTCATACAGGTACATCGATGCTGGAGCGTACGATCAACAGCATTGCGGTGAAAATAGGGCGCGCGGTTGTGATCTGCAACGGAAATGAGGGAAATAAGCAGCATCATTTTATGGGATGTTTTAACCGTAACGTATTTCAGGACGAGTCCGGCAGTAAACTGAAGCGGGATGTAGAAATCCGTGTTTCCGAGGGCGTGCAGGGATTCACCTTAAATGTATGGGGGACGCAGCCGTATCAGTATCAGTTTTCCTTGCGGAGTCCCGGTGGTGAGACGATCCGCGATATTCGTATGAACACGGATGAGACGGCGACCTATCGTTTTGTTTACGATAAGACGGTTTTGTATCTTGATGCGCAGCGTGTAGAGACAGGGAGCGGCGCCCAGCTTCTGTTTGTGCGCTTTGTCCAGCCGTCGCCCGGCATTTGGACGCTGACCGTGACGGAGGAGGAGAGGGCAAACTATGCGCTGTTTCATGCCTGGCTTCCTATTGAAGAGTTTCTGACTGCACCCGTGACGTTTTTGGAGCCAAGCCCGTATATCACGCTGACCGATCCCGCAGCGGCGGGGGATGCGATCAGCGTATCAACTTATGATGACCTGAACAACAGTTTTTATCCGGAGTCGGGCAGAGGATTTACGCGGGACGGGAGGGTTAAACCGGATCTTGCCTCTCCGGGCGTTCAAGTCTCTACATCGGTCGGCAAGCGGAGCGGCTCAAGCATTGCGGCTGCGATCGCGGTAGGCGGTGTGGCACAGTTCATGCAGTGGGCGGTGACGGAAAATCATATTCCGTGGGTCAACTCTCTCAATGTCAGAAATTATCTTGTGCGCGGTGCGGTCAGGGATCTGGATATTGTCTATCCGAGCAGGGAGTGGGGATATGGCAGGCTTTCCATTTCGGGTGTTTTTGAAAGTATGGCGGAGCTGTAGAATGCGGGGAATGGTTCGGAAGTTTACAAATTGATGTGACATACGTGTCATACCAATGGCACCAAACGGAATGTGACAGATAAATCGTGACGTCATTGCAGATGTCAGAATTGTGAAAATACTGAGAATACAGGGATTGACAGCGGGAACTGTCGGCAGGAACGACAGGAAAAGAAAAAGCGACAGGTAATTATGACATAAGATGTGACGGCGCATGGCATTTTGTGCTTCAATGCCATGCGCCGTGTTATAAACATAAGAAACTGCAGCCGGAAAAATTTGTACGGTCAGCCGGCGTTTCGTGATCGTCTGCCCGATGGTCAGGGCTTTGACATACGAATTCTGTCTGCCGGGATAAAAGAAGGAAATCAGGCTGTGATCAGTGTTCCTGCTTTACCCTTGACAGCGTCTGCGACCCTGCTGAGAGAAGTGATCAACACACTGCCTGTCCGCACCTGGGTAAGATATGTGATGGCGGCTTCGATCTTAGGCAGCATGTCCCCCTTGCCAAACTGGTTCTCGGCAAGAAGGTTTTTGGCCTCGCTGACTGTCATGGAGGAGATCGCTGTCTGATCTTCTTTTTTGTAGTTGCGGTAAACTTCATCGACACTCGTCAGGATGATCAGCATATCCGCCTTCAGTTTTGCGGCAAGAAGACCTGCAATGCTGTCTTTTTCTATAACGGCTGAGGCGCCTTTTAAGGCGTGCTGCTGTTCTATGACCGGAATGCCGCCGCCTCCGCAGGCAATGACTGCCTGCCCCGCGTCGGCGAGCGTGCGGATCGCATCGATCTCCACAATGTCGATGGGTTTCGGTGCGGCAACCACTCTTCGGAAGCCGCTTCGGGGCTGACCGATGACATAATTTCCTTTTTTGGTTTCTGCTTCGGCTTCCTCGGCAGACAGGATGCGCCCGATCACTTTGTCCGGCTCATAAAAAGCTTCATCATAAGGATCCACCGTGACCTGTGTGAGGATCGTGCTGACCGGGGTAGCAATGCCCCGCTCTAAAAGCTGTGCACGCAGCGCGTTCTGAATATCGTAACCGACATATCCCTGACTCATGGCTGAACACACGCACATGGGAGCGGGCGTATAGTCCGCGTAAATGCGGTGCAATTCGCTCATGGCTTTGTGGATCATACTGACCTGAGGGCCATTGCTGTGCGTGATGGTGAGCTGGTAATCAGCCTCGATCAAATCAGCGAGCGCCGCTGCCGTGACCCTGACGGCGGACTGCTGCTGTGTTGTGTTATGTCCGAGCGCTTCGTGACCGAGTGATACCACTACCCTTTTTTTATTCATAAAAGTTAATTCCTTTCTGCTTTAAGCCGGTGTAATTTCCCAAATTCAAAGGAGTGCCGCAGGCATTTCTGGAGTGCCGCAGGCATTTCTGGAGTGCCGCAGGTATTTCTGGAATGCCGCAGGCATTTCTTTTGGACTCAGTATAGCAAATTTTGGCGGATTTGTATAGTGGCATGTGACGTTATGTGTCACATGTGACGCTATGCCGTCACATGTCCCATGCGTCTGTACCTATACCGCCGCACCATCGGAACCGGATTTTGAAAAAAGCTTCTGAGTCCGGTGGTAGACATGGAAAAACGCTGGGATGAGGAACAGATCGGCAAAAATCCATGCGGCTGGGCTTGCAAAGCCGACTGCGTAAAAGCCGAAAGCGGGAACGATCAAAAAGCCCACGAAAGCGCGTGCAGCCATCTCACACACACCTGCCAGCATCGCAAAGCGCGAATATCCCATGCCCTGAATCAGAAAACGGACGATATTGACGAGTGCGAGCGGAAAATAGAACAGTGCGTTGATGCACAGGAAGCGGTATGCCATCGTCATGATCCCGGTATCTTCCGCATGCAGGAACAACAAAAGCAGATATCTGCCACAAAAGAACACGAGGATCAGGGCGATCACGGAGTAGGCGGCGCCTAGAAGGGTACATGCTTTTAAGCCGTCCCAGATGCGCTCTGTCTTTTTGGCGCCGATATTCTGACCGCCGTAAGTCGCCATGGTAGAGCCCATCGCGTCAAACGGGCAGACTAAAAAATTCCCGAGCCGGTTGCCGGCGGTGACAGCGGCGACGGCAGTAGTGCCGAGGTCATTGACCGCTGTCTGAAGGATGACGGAGCCGATTGCCGTGATCGAGTATTGCAGTCCCATCGGGATGCCCATGTTGCAAAGAATCTTCCCGCAATGCGCATCATAGAACAGCTCGTGCTTGCTTTCGGGCCGCAGAACCGGGTATTTGCGGATCATGAAGATCAGGCAGGCAGCGCCGGATACGAATTGTGAGATGACGGTCGCATAGGCGGCGCCCGCCACATTCAGGTCAAACACCAGAATAAAGAGCAGATCAAGCCCAATGTTTATGATCGAGGATAAAACAAGAAAAATAACGGGTGTTTTACTGTCGCCGAGCGACCGGATGATCCCGGAAAGCATGTTATAGAGGTAGATGACCGGAATTCCGAGGAAAATGATAAAAATATAGGAGTATGCCTGGTCGATAATGTTTTCCGGCGTGCGCATGAGCGTAAGGATCTGTCTGCAGGACAGGGATACGCCGACGGTCATGACGATGGCAAATGCGAGTGAGAGCCATGCACCGTTCCAGACCATTTTGCGCATGCCTGCATAGTCGCCCGCACCGAAACGCTGTGCGACCGGAATGGAAAAACCGCTGCAGATGCCGATGCAGAATCCAATGATCAGAAAATTGATGGAGCCGGTGGAGCCGACTGCGGCAAGTGCATTCGCATCAATGCATTTGCCGACAATGATTGTATCTACAAGACCGTAGACTTGCTGAAACAGCAAGCCGAATAAAAGCGGAATGGAAAAACCTAAAATGAGCGACATCGGTTTTCCCTGCGTTAGATCCTTCGTCAGTGTACCATGCTTTTGGTTCTTAGCCGATGTAAATGCCTTGTTATGTGCTGCCATAGCCTGTGCCTTTCTCCTGAGATCCGTTTAGATGCTTTTTTGTGGATTTTGTAAGCCTGCATGCCGTCTGAAATATTCCTATGACACTATAGCAGAAATAGATAAAAGCTCAAGAGGAAAAAAATAAAATTTTCATAAAAGATAGTAAGAGATCTGTATCATTTTCGGGAATAAAAAATCTAAAGATGTAACAGAAAACGGTCAAAGTAGTGATAATGTCTTTTCGTACTAGCATTTATGTGGAGGAAATGGTAAAATAGTACTAATTATTGAATGGGAATGATCAGGTCAATGTTTATACAAAACGAAGGAAGGGCATGGTGACTTGTATGGAGTTGTCAATCTTAAAAAACGAAGAAAAACGTACGAATTTTATTATGTTCTTATTTTATGCCGCGGTGCCGTTTGTTGCATTTTTGTATGTATTGTTTTTTAACGGGGGATCGGTGCGGGACAGTATCGCGCTGACAATGGCAGCGTCTGGACTTATGATCAAGCTGTTTGAAAGAATACTTGGCAAATATGCGAAATATCTGTATGTTTCCATTCTGCCGGTCTGCGGAGCCGTCACCATCGTATTTGGTACGCCGCGCGGATTCGGTGCGATGGTCGAAGCCTATTTTTTGATTCTGTTTCTGGCGGTCTCCTACTATGATCTTTCCGTGATCTGGGTGTATACCGTCGTACTTCTCGCATCCAATGCTATCGCAATGATCTGTTTTCCGGCAGCTTATCTGGTTATGTATACGCTTCCTATCTGGATCTTTATTGTGATGGTATATACGCTTGCAGTCCTTGCGGCTGTGATGATCATTACACGGGCGCGGTCACTGTTCATGGACGTGGAGAAAAAGGACAATGAGGTGCAGGGACTGCTCGCTAATGTGCGGCAGGCGTTTACCGGACTTCAGGAATCGGCTGACAGCATTCATGCTTCTTTGAGCGGATTTAAGCAGAGTACGCAGGATATTGCTGCTTCTGCAGAAGAAATCTCCGACAGCTCGAAACAGCAGATTGGTGAGGTGAATGGAAGCATTGAGATCTTCAATAACTTAAATGATAAGATTCAGGGATCTGAGAAACAGGTTCTGGCCACAATGGATAATATGAACCGGCTCAAAGAAAAAAATGATGAGGGTATTGCGTCCATATCTGAACTTTCTGAGAAGTTTACCGAGAATATCAAGGCGACGCAGGAAGCGGCTGACGGCGTCGCGGTCCTGTCGCAGAAGTCAACGCTGATCGGGGGGATCGTGGACAGTATCAATCAGATCGCGAAGCAGACGAATCTGCTTGCACTGAATGCGGCGATTGAGGCGGCAAGAGCCGGAGAAGCGGGAAAGGGTTTTGCCGTGGTTGCGGACGAGATCAACGGATTGTCAACGGAATCGGCAAATGCGACCAAGGAGATCGATACGATCTTAAAAGATATTATGGCGACAGTCGAGGAGACCGACAGGATCATGGACAGAAATGGCGTGATCGTAAAGGAATCTTCCGAGCGGCTGAACGATACCGTGAAGATTTTTGAGACGATGATCCATTCTTCGGACGAAGCGTTATCAATCATCGGAGAATTGAAACAAGAACTGACCTGTATGGTGGAGATCAAGGATGCGCTGATGAAGTCCATGGATAGTCTGGAGGAGAACTCACAGAAGTCCGGAGAGACGACGAATGAGATCAGCAGGGCAACGGAAGAGCAGGTAAGCGGTGTGGAGAGCATCTTAAAGTCGTTGGAGAGCGTGCAGGCGGGGATCGAACGGCTTGCCGGGGTTCTTGAGGCGGAGTAAGCGTGATGCCGGCGCCTGGTGAAACGAGAGTGTATCGTGAAGCGTAAATATGTGTGGAGCGCATGATATCATGAGCGTTAGCGAGAAGAATGTGCAAGCATATTCGTCGGTCGGAGAAGTTAACGGGCTTTCCGTTCGGTGTAAACGGACAGGAAGCGCTGAAAGCGCGGGCTTGCGGGTCCTATGAACTTGTGAAAAAGAAGAGAGTGTCCCAAAGTCATGGCATGACTTGAGGACACCCTCTTCTTTTTTCGGTGCTTTGGGCAAAGCATGAAATCGTCCTGCCTGCCAACAGGCTTTACGCTTACGCTTCGCCGATGTAGATCCAGTCGCCGACCCATTCTTTGGTGGAAAGATTATAGAGTCGTCTGTAATTTTTGCCGTTTACAGTGTTGTAAATCCATATCAGTTGGTCAGACTGGGGAGAAACAGAGTTCTCCGCAGAGCGTGCAGACCCCGTGAGCAAAGCAGCGGGCTCTGATGCGGATACGGCGCCGGCAGGCAGTGAGAGCGAGACGGCACAGGACACAATGGCGGCGGCACATAAAGATTTCATTTTAGTTTTCATCAATGAGATCTCCTTTCTGGTTATATATTTTTATCCCGTTGGGATAATATACGAGAGAAGTATCGGTCACAAAGTAACTGCCGTTTATATAGACTTCATAAGTGGAGGAATCAATTTTGATTGCATAAGTATTTTCCACTGTGGGCACCGTATAGTTCTGACTGATCTCCGGCGGAAGGTAAGAAGCTTCCAATATAAAACAGTAGGACAGAAGATAGATGCCTGCCGCGGAAAGCGTGATGATAATGCCGCTGCTAATTTTCTGCCAAATATGTGAAGCATGCAGAAGCATTGTGATCCGTCTCTTTAATTCGGTCTCCTTGGACGGTGCGAAAAAGCAGCCGTCCCGTTCGATGAAACGCGGGGGCTGTGGGGCATCTGTCAGGGACATTTTCTGGATATATAACAGACATTCGGTGTACTGCACGGTGACGTCCGGCGCGTTTTGGGTGATCTTTTTGTCAATATTCATTTCGAGCAGCGTATTCGTCTGCCTGTGGAGCAGCGCGCATGCGGGATTCCACCAGTAAAAAATGGATAAGAGACGCAGGATTCCTTTGATCAGAAAATCGTGATGGAAATAGTGCATCGCTTCATGGGTAAGGACATAGTAGCGCTGCCCGGAAGTAAGCAGTAAGTGATCGGGCAGAACGATGCAGGGATTTCTGTGCCCGGATATCATCGGGATTTTGAGACCGGACAGTTCGATCACACGAAAGCGGTTTTCCCTGCCGTGCTGTCTGCACAGATCGTTCAGGACAGCCTGATAGCCCGGATCGTTCGTCTTGTCTTTTCCGTATTTCTGAATATGATCCTGTATATGCCGGCGATCGTGAAGATAGCGGACAATGTGAACCAAAATACCGCCCACCCATATAAGCTCAAAGATGTTCCACAGGGAGAGGCGGATCGAAAAAAATATAATCCAGTGCTCACGAAAAGAGGCGACTGCCCGGGATAAGAATCTGGGCATATAGATATTTGTGGAAAACGGAAGCTCAAACGGAAAAAGAAGCCGGATCACGGTCAGGACAACTATCAATGTCAGTACCTGATATCCGACGCGCGCCATGGTCTTTCCGTGAAGAAATAGCAAAGAGATCACAGTGGCAAGGATATTACTGGTCAGCAGAGTCATGAGAACGGTTGAAAACGAAAAATTCAGCATAACGTCTCCTTATCTTTTGAATACAATATACAATATGTTCCGCTACTTATCACATGAGCTTCTGCTTTCATGCTTTGTTATTTTTCTTTTGAACCGTGACTTTTTTCCTTATATTCCTGAAGCAGCTGTTCTAACTCGCTGATCTCTTCCATAACCTGTTCGGGATGATCGTCCGCCTGTACCATGGCACTCATCAAGGTCTGACCGGACACCAGTTTACTAAAATGAATGTATTCGTCCTGGAACATTTTCCGGATTGTATCAGGAGCTGTCTCGGTCGCCCGAAAGCGTCTGGAAAAAATGTTCCCGTCCATCGTGATGTCTGCCACTTCGATCAGTTTGAATTTTAGCAGCTTACGAATCACGGGCTGTACAATGTTGGAGGTAAATTGCGGACGAAGCTTGATGATCTGGGATACGTTCAAGGGCTCCTCCGAATGAAAGATCAAACATAAGATGTCATATTCTTTTGCGTTCAAATATTTTGTCATAATCGTTACTCCTGTTACGCATGATGAAAGGTCTGATGATCGGGTCCGGTTTCATGATGAAATTTGATCTTCAGAGCTTCATTTTTTTATGCTTTTTTAATAGCTTGCCTGCTACCTATTCTCTACTATACAATAATGGATTTGAAAAATAAATGTATATCAATCCGAATATAGAGAATTCTAGTATTTATACAAATTTATTTATATAATATAACATTATATATGAGATTGATAAATTATTTGGATACGGTACAATTTTATGTGACGTTGCATAGAAGAAGGGGGCGGGGCATTTGATCTTGACGGCGGTGAGGTGGTATTCCTGCTTGATACAAGCTCTTGAATATTTTATGCGGTTTCCTTGGTTTTGCTCCCAGTCTTTTAGGGCGGACGATGGAATGCGGGCTCATTTTAGAATTCATATATTATGAATGGTTGTGGCGCTGTAGCCAAATCCATAGCGTACCAAATAGACCGCTATGCTATGGCAGCTGCCAATACCATTGTGCCTGTGGCAAGTCTCATTGATCTTTTCACAGACTTCTGCTTTTTGGCGCAATAAACTGTCATCAAGTGTTTCAGGTAATTATAAGTTGACATTCGGGCAGATCTCCAGACGCCGGAGCAGCCAGTGGGTGCTGAATTCGCTGCACCACTTGGATACGCTATATCCAGCAGGGATGCTTTTACAGGTTCGTTCTTCTTCATGGAGATGGACAATCTTCTTCTTAAATTCAGAAGCATGTGCTCCTGGTCAATGTTGTCGAGAGTCAGTTTGAAAAGATACGGTTCTTTCATCTTTTGATCCATAAGATTGCCTCCAATTATTTAGGTTTCAGTCCGTTTTGCCGTATATCGTCTAGTTCTTCCGCTAATAAGCAACCTGATTCATACAGTCGCAAATATTCCTTAGACACATCTGAGTCAAAAATTAAGATGTCATCCGAGTTTATGGTGACATCTACGTCACTGCGGTAAAGCCGTCTAATGGGATGGTCTGCCATAGATGTGACCCGCCCAAGCAGTACATTGCTGCTCGGTGTGATATTGAGACGGATGCGGTAATCCGCTAAAAAGCGAACAACTTTTTTGTCTTGAATGGCGGAAATTCCATGCTGAACCTCATTCAGTTCCAATTCCTCTACCGCTCTCCGCACATCATCCGCGCTTCCCCACTCACCAACGTGCGCTTTTAGGCGCAGCCCTTCTTGCTTTGCCCTTCGATAAATAGTCTTGAAATTTTCAATCGGCTGGGCAAATTCGTCTCCGTATAAATCAATCGAATAAAAAGCCGCATTCCCCCAGAAGTGTGACAGGCAGTCCTCCAAATATCCGATGGGACAGTGCCTTGACAGGCCGATTTGCAGCCGTAGTTCAATATTGGGAGCAATCTCCCTCTGCGCTGTGGTAAAGGCTTCAACCAATTCATCAATATTGTTATGAAAAAATTCCCTCAGCCCCCAGACATCTTCTCCAATCTCCAGCACGGTAACGCCGTCATCGCTTGCCTGCTGAAAAGTCGCGCCAATCAAAATTCTTCTCATTTCTGGGGTATCAAATCTTTTTCCAAGGTTATCTCGATTCCAAGCATGCATTTCGTCCATGGACGATAGGCAGCCATGGATAGGTTTAATCTGTACGCCTGTCATCTGCCACAAATACTCTCGGCTTCCGCCCAGCACAAAATGGTTATGTAAGTCTGATTTTGGAAAAGAGCTGATCTTTTCCAAGTCTCTCTGTTCCAGTGCGGCTATGAAATCATCCATTCCGTAGCTCCTTATTTTTTGATACCGTCTATTCAACTCGTCAAGCGTTTCTGCTTTTAAGATGTTTCAAACGGTGCCGCCAAATAGTCTTGTTCAAATTCTTCCAGCGTGGGATAGCGGCATATTTTTAACCCTATCTTTTCATACAGATGACCAAATTCCTCAAGAACACGGTCGAACGTCTCTGCGGCTGCGGAGAAATTTTTAGTGGAAAATCCAGAGAATAGATCAAAGCGCGGAAGATAAAAACGTGCCTCAAATTCATCGAAATAATTCTGGCAGCTGGCAGCAGTCATAAGAGACAGATAGAATCTGTCCGGTTGAACGGCCCAGTGCATCTTCCAGTGCCAGTTGGAGAACGCTTCTTCATAAGTGCCTTTGATCCATGAGATTACCTCCGATTATGTCTTACATGTCGCCCCATAGCTTCTTGTTTTTTGTCATGCTACCTATCAAATTCACTCGTATATAACTTCTGGCATATAATTTTCTATTAAATTGTAATCTTCCTTGGAAATGATATATACTCCGTTGCCAGTCTGCTCAATGAAATATTTTCCATTATCTTCATATAGAAACAATCGGCCAATCATGTTCTCTCCGCTAAAGAAGTCTATATTGATAATGTTTTCAACACGAACAGGCGTACCGATTTCCCCGCTCATTGTGGTGGGCATGGTATTTTCTAATATGTTCAAAATGGTTTCCATATCATTCCGAGCGCTGATGGTAATGAGAGGATCCGCATTCTTTTTGAGAGAGATGCTGTCGATTGAATCCAGGCTCGGTAATTCAAGCTCATAAGCGGCTCCGCTTAATTCTTTCGCTTCTGTAAAATCCGGTATGACCGGCCTTCCTTCTGCCTCGAACTTGACACTATAAAACCTGTCTTCTTTTTCATCGTAGAGCAGCAGGTATTCAAAATTGCAGATTGGCAAATCCTGTTCCTGTTCTGTCGTGAATGCTTCGTTGATCTGATTGGGGCGGACGGTATATTCATCGCAGGAAACTCCAAAGATCGTATATGCCGGAAGATATGTTGTTACCAGCATCTGCACATCAATCACTTTAAGGGAATACGTTTTATCGTCCCTGATGTTCATTTCTGTATAATTTGATATTGCTTCGTTCAAGCGGTCAACAACAACCTGCTCCCTTGGCTTATGCTGCAGAAACAAACAAATACATCCAATTCCAAATAAAACAAAACCTGGAAGAAGCATTAAAAATTTCTTTTTCATATATGTCACCTACTGATTTCCTGTTGCTATGTTTACGATACGGCGGGCAGCGTCACCGTAAAAACGGTCAAACCATCCCCGCTTTCCACTGTGATCGTTCCCTTATGGAGTGTAATAATCTGCTTGGCGATGGCAAGCCCCAGCCCGTTCCCGCTGGAACCGCGCCCCGTATCCAGCCTGTAAAACTGCTCAAAAATTCGTTCCAGCTTCTCTCGGGGGATTGTTCCGCCGCAGTTGGAAAGTTTCAGCGTTACGCTGTCTCCGCTGTGTTTGGCCTCAATGGTGATTTCGGTTCCGTCGTAGCTGTAATTCACCGCATTCCGCAAAAGGTTGTCAAAGACCCGTTGCATCTTGTCGGCGTCACAGTTCAGTAGAATGTCCTCCCCAACCGCAAGGCGGCAGGTCAGGCCCTTTTGGTCCAAAACCGGCTGAAACTCATACACAAACTGCTCCAGCAGGCGGGTCAGGTTGGGGTTCCTCCGGGACATATTCATCCATCACGGGCTTCAACTGGCGGCTCTGAGCATCCTCCTCGGGCTTCTGAACCTTGGACGCGCCCAGCACCTTCTCAGCCGTTGTCAAAGGCTGAACTGCACCGGTGTTCACACCAGAAATCGGCATCATACGTCATTCCTCCTTGAAATTTTATGCGGTAAACGAAACTGTCGGTTCGGTTTCCAGCGGGGCGGCGGCAATTTCGCCAGCGGGCGTATAGGTAACCGGCTCACTGTCAATGGGCTCC